>Ga0075363_100000051_pt1 | contig 22810 bp, 24 predicted proteins | sample EndMetdeltDD1763_FD_71470 | JGI IMG/M metagenome (GOLD analysis project Ga0075363, IMG submission 71470) | Populus endosphere microbial communities from Tennessee, USA - Endosphere MetaG P. deltoides DD176-3 | ecosystem: Host-associated > Plants > Roots > Endosphere | place: USA: Tennessee...
CATGGCTGCAGTTGGTTACCGCTCTACCACGACATGGGCCTGTCAATGATCGGCTTTCCCACCGTCTACGGCGGTCACTCGACGCTGATGTCTCCGGCTGCGTTCATCCGGCGGCCGGAACGCTGGATACATGCGCTGGCAGCCGGATCGCGTGAGGGACGCGTCGTGACCGCAGCACCCAACTTCGCATGCGAGTACGCGGCGCAACGCGGCCTACCCGCAACCGATCGTGACGTCGACCTGAGCAATGTCGTGCTGATCCTCGGTTCGGAACCGGTGAGCACGAGGGCCATCGACGCCTTCAACACCGCATTCAGGCCATACGGATTGCCGCCGACGGCGATCAAACCGTCCTACGGCATCGCCGAGGCGACCTTGTTCGTCTCGACCATCGCCCCCGACGCCAGCCCCGCCGCCGCACACCTCGACCGGGCAATGCTGGAGAAGGGTCAGGCCGTGCGGGTCGCCGCCGACGGCCGAGACGCGGCCGCGCATGTGGCCTGCGGCCAGATCGCCCGCAGCCAATGGTGCGTCATCGTGGATCGCGACACCGACAGCGAGCTTCCCGACGGTCGGGTCGGCGAGATCTGGTTGCACGGCGCCAACATCGGCCGCGGATACTGGCGGCGTGCCGAAGAAACCCAGCGGACGTTCGGTGCGATCCTGCGATCGCAAACCCGCGAGAACAGTCACGCCGACGGCGCTCCGGCCGGTGCCACTTGGTTGCGCACGGGGGACCTCGGCTTCTACCTCGACGGGGAGCTGTATGTCACCGGGCGCATCGCCGACCTGATCACGATCGACGGTCGTCAGCTCTACCCAGAGGATGTCGAAGCCGCGGTGGCCGAGGCGTCGCCGATCGTGCGTCGTGGATACGCCGCCGCGTTCACCGTGCCGTGCGAGGCCGTCGAGCAGCTGGTGATCGTCGCCGAGCGGGCATCGGGCACACGCCGCGCAGACCCGGCGCCCGCCGTCGAAGCGATTCGTGCCGCACTGTCCCGGCGGCACCGCCTCCCGGTCGCCGACGTCCGGCTGGTGCCTGCAGGCGCGATCCCGCGCACCACGAGCGGCAAGCTGGCCCGCCGGGCCTGCCGCGCCGCCTACCTGGACGGGGAGTTCGGGGACTAGGCCGGTGCCGACGCGGCTAGGGTCAACCGAATGACGTCGATAGCGCAAGCGCCCGACCGCGTTACCGGGTTGGCCCGCGGAATGCGGGACCTCGTTGAAGCCCAAGCCGCAGAATCCGAGCGGAACCGCACCCTCACCCCAGCGGTGGTGGAGCAGATGTGGGCATGCGGGCTGATGTCCGCGTTCAACCCCCATCAGGCGGGCGGTGTCGAACCCTCGTTCCGGGAGATGATCGAGACCTGGATCGAAATGGCATGGCAGGACGGCTCATTCGGCTGGATCGGCATCGCGAACTTCCCCTCGTCGTTCGCCGCCGCGGCATATCTGCCCGATGACGGCTTCGCGGAGGTGTTCACCGCTCACGACAATCACGTCACGATGGGCGGTCAGTTCTTTCCCAATGGGCAGGGGACCGTCGTCGAGGGCGGCTACCGGTTGACGGGATCGTGGAGCTTCGGCTCGGGTACCGGCCATTCCGAATATGTCGCCGCAGGCTTCTTCCCCATGGAAGACGGCGAGATGCGCTGGATCAGCGAAGGCATCCCCGACATGCTGGTGGCGGTGGTGCCGCGGGAGGAGATCTCGTTCAACGACGGCTGGTTCGTCCAGGGTCTCAAGGGAACCGGCTCCTATGACTACAGCGCCACAGATGTGTTCGTCCCCGCAGGGCGCACCTTCGCGCTGTTTACCCGGGACCCGCTGCGGGGAAGCTCGCCGGCCGCCCGGATGGGGCTGATGCCGGTGACTGCCGCGGGCCACGCATCGTGGGCGCTCGGGGTGGCCAAGAGCATGCTCGACGACGTCCAGGAGCTCGCCGCCACCAAATTCCGCATGAGCGACATGGCGTCGCTGGCCAGCCGCCCGACCTTTCAAAAGGGTCTGGCACACAGTGTTTCGGCATGGCGGGCCGCCCGCCTCCTGGTACTCGAAGCGTTCACCGCCGCCGAATCCGCCGTCGCAGCAGGCGAAGACCTGACGCCGATGCTGCGGGCCGATATGCGGACAGCGGCCGTGTACGCCACCGACGTCGCACGGGGGTGTGCCGAATGGGCACATCTCGTCGCCGGCACCAGCTCGATCCGGGAGGGCAGTCGACTGGAGCGGGCGTTCCGTGACATCTACACCGGCACCCAACACGCCTTCATCAGCGAGAAGGTGGCGATGGACGGGGCACAGATCTGGCTCGGCGTGATCGAGGATCAGTTCGGCCTGTGATCGCCTCTTGCCGAAAGGTTTAGCGATGCTGGATCGAACCGCCGGCCTGTCTGAGGCCGCGCAGCATGCTGTGGAGTTCCTGGCCGGACTCGACGAGCGTCCGGTGGCCGCCCGTGTGGACGCCGCAGGCGTGCGCGATGTGCTCGGCGGTCCTCTGCCGGAGCACGGTGAGGCCCCCGACGTCGTGATCGACGCGCTGGTGGCCGGAGCCGAGCCCGGGCTGATTGCCACCGCGGGGCCACGTCATTTCGGTTTCGTGATCGGCGGCGCACTGCCCGCCGCACTGTCCGCGGACTGGCTGGTCTCGGCATGGGACCAGAATGCCGCGTTCCATTCGCTGTCGCCTGCCGCCGCCGCGATCGAAGAGGTCACCGCGGCATGGGCGCGCGACCTCTTCGGGCTACCCGAAGATGCCAGCGTCGGATTCGTCACCGGCGGCCAGGGCGCGAACACCACATGTCTGGCCGCAGCCCGTCATGCGGTGCTCGCGAAGGCGGGGTGGAACGTCGAAGACGACGGCCTGATCGGCGCTCCGCCGGTGCACGTTCTGTGCGGAGAACAGGCACACGCGACCATCGACACCGCCCTGCGCCAGCTGGGGCTCGGCGCAAAGACGCCGATCCGCATCGAGGCCGACGACCAAGGCCGGATGCGAGCCGACGCTCTTCGCGACGCGCTGTCGCATGTCGCTGGGCCGACGATCGTCTGTGCACAGGCGGGAAACGTGGCCACCGGCGCCTTCGACGCGTTCGAAACGCTCGCCGACGCCTGCACCGCGCACGGAGCCTGGCTGCACGTCGACGGCGCGTTCGGTCTGTGGGCCGCTGCGACGCAGGCACTCCGGCACCTCACGACCGGTATCGAACGCGCCGACTCGTGGGCAGTGGACGCCCACAAGTGGCTGAACGTTCCCTACGACAGCGCGATGGCCATCGTCGCCGACTCTGACGCCCACGTCGCGGCAATGGGCCTCGCGGGTCCGTACCTCGTCGCCGACCCCGGCCAGCGCGACGGAACCAATTACGTGCCGGAGAGCTCGCGGCGGGCACGCGCCGTGCCGATATATGCGGCCGTGAGGTCGTTGGGCCGTGAAGGCATCGCCGAGATGATCGAGCGCAACTGCGCTCAGGCCAGGCGAATGGCCGAGTGGCTCGGCGCGATTCCCGGCGCCCGGATCGTCAACGACGTCGTACTCAACCAGGTGCTGGTGGCGCTGCCCGGCGGTGACGACGCGAACAGGGCAGCGGTGGCCGCAATCCAACGCGACGGGACCTGCTGGCTCGGCGGCACCACCTGGGGCGAGGAATACGTGCTTCGGGTATCCATATCGAACTGGGCGACTACCGACGACGATGTGGACCGGTCTGCAGATGCGATAGCAGCTGCAGCACAGTCTGTTTCGCGGTAAACGCAGTCAACCTGATCACTTGGACTATCAGCGTCCCTTCCATTGCGGAGCTCGTTTCTCGCGCCACGCGCCGATGCCCTCGGCGACATCCTCGGTGGCGCCGGCCACCTTGCGCATGGTCTCGCCGAAGCGAACCGACTCGATCCAGCCCATATCCCCGCTTCGCCATGCCACCTCCTTGGTGGCTCGCTGGGCCAGTGGGGCGGCCTGCGTGAGGACGCGGGCCCATGCGTTGGCCTCGGACTGCAACGCATCGGGCTCGACAAGCTTCCAGACCAGCCCGGTCTCTTTGGCCCGCTCGGCGCTCATCGGTTTGCCGGTCAGAAGTAATTCCATCGCGTTGGCCCAGCCGACACGCTGGGGAAGCCGGATGGCGCCGACGATGGTCGGTACACCGATAGTGACTTCGGGATAGCAGAATGTCGCCTCCGTGGTGGCGATGACGAAGTCGCAGAACAGCACTCCGGTGAGCCCGTAACCGATGCACGATCCGTGCACCGCCGCGACGGTCGGCTTGAACAGCTCCATTCCGCTCTCGAAGGAGTTGATGGTCGGTTTCTCCCAGAACGTGCCGCCGAAGGTACCGACCGAGCCCTCGCCGTCCTTGAGATCACCCCCCGCGCAGAAGACGCTCCCGTTGGCCGTCAGAACTCCGACCCAGGCCTCCTCGTCGTCGCGGAACCGGTCCCAGGCAGCATTCAGGTCGCGGCGGAGTTCGCCGTTGATCGCGTTGCGTGCATCGGGCCGGTTGAGCGTGATCGTGGCAACGTGATCTTCCAGCGCGTAGGTGACAAGGCTCATGGCTGCACCATAGTTTCGCGCCCCCGCAGTCGAGCAAGTCCTAGGCTGCAGGCCATGTCGACAGACCGCGCCGCACTCGCCGTCGGTGGTATCCGCCTGGCTTCCGGGATCTCGTTTCTCATCGATCCGCTTCGTGCGAATCGCCTGTGGGGCGACCCCGATGAGCCTGCGCCGACAGCGCAGCTGCTCTTGCGTTCGATGGGTTATCGCGATGCGCTGATCGGTGGGCTGCTGGTGTCGGCGGCGTTGCGTGGACGCAACACCCGCGGCTGGTTCCTCGCGTCCGGCGGGGCGGACGCCTCGGACCTGCTTGGCGGAATGAGCGTTCATTCTCAGATGAAGAAATCCCAGCAGATCATCGGGCTCGGCGGTGCGGTGGTGGGCATCGGCGTCGGACTGTGGGGTGCTACCCGGCGGCGAGGCGACTCCGCAGCGGCGCAAGAAGCGCGCTGAGCCCATATTCGAAAACGGTGTCGTAGTCGGTCGGCGACTGCAGCGCCTCGACCAGCGCCCTGTCGGGCCAGTCGTCGGTCCACAGTGAGGGATCCTCTTCGTCGTGCTTGGCCCCGCGGACGGCCGAGAACTGCATCACCGCAGACGAGATCACGTGGACCTGTATCGCGCGCAGGACGAGAGCCGCATCGGTTCCGGTCACACCGATGTCGGCCAGCTGTGAGGCAAGCGTCTGTTGGATCGGCAGAAACAGCTGGGGGGTGCGATCACGCTCGTGGGCGATCGCCAGAAGGTGTTGTCGCTCGATCAGCGCCGTGCGCTGCGAGCGGGCGAGCGACGCAATGCGATCGACGGGAGTGTCGCCCTCCGCCGGTAGACGCGCCATCTGGCTCAACAACCAGTCGACCAGGCTGTCGAACAGCTTGTCCCGGCCGCCGACATGCCAGTAGATGGACGTCACCGCAACCCCGAGATCCTCGGCGAGACCGCGCATGGTGAAGGCATCGACGCCGCCGAGCTCGATCAAGCGAGCCGCGGTGTCGAGGATGACCTCGGCGTCGACCGCTTCCTTCATGGTGTCTCGCCTCCCGTCATGCGCTCCGATTCGGGCAGCTGCAGATAGCGTTCGAGGTTGCGGTGCATGTTGATCACACGGCGTTCCTCGTTGGACAGCGTCAGATGGGTCAACCCGGGTTGGCGTAGACCGCGCTGGAGGCCCGCGAGCACGGCGATGTCCTGACTCAGCACCAGGCCCGGGTGCGCCTCGTCGGCCGTGAAGCGCATATCGGCCGGCTTCGTCCTCGGCGCGCCCGGCGCCATCCGCATCCACAGGATCATCACCAGTTCGCCGTGGTCAGGGTCCGGTCCCGGGCGTGCGGTCAACACCGTCAGGTGATCGGCATTGGCTAGAAGCGACATGTTCGGGAACACGTTGTACTGATGCAAGCGCAGGATCTGGTCGGTGCTCGCCCAGCTCAGGTCGACACCGCGCTGCGTGGCGAAAGCCTTTGTCCGCTCAGCGATCACATCGGACACCGACTGATCCGGCCGTCGCTCGTCGGCGGGGAACGGGGTGTCATCCGCCAGGCCCATCAGCGCACCCTGCGTGGTGACATAGGCGTCCCACACATCGGCGTCGGAGAGCGCATCCTTGATCAGCGGACTCGGCACGCCGTAAACCTGTTCGGACTTGCCGGTGAGGCCCCAGATCACCTGGGGTGCGTAGACGTCGTCCATGCACCTGTGCAGTTCGGGGTGCAACGTCTGGATATGGTACGTCTCGCTGAACCCATCGGCGATCGTCTTCCAGTTGGCGTCAACCTCCACGGTAATCGTTGCATAACAACGGAAGTCGTCGAGCCCACACCATGCGATGTCGTTCGGCACAGCTTCCAGGAAGTCCTGTAGGGGGATCGCGCCGGTGTCGAGGTTGACGAAGACGAGCCGCTCCCACGTGTCCACTCGTACGCCGATGAGGGGGAAATCGGACATCGGGAGCGCGCCGAACCCCTTGCGATTGGGCACTCGCCGCAGCGAGCCCTCGAGATCCCACGTCCAGCCGTGGTAGCCGCACTTCAGTTCGCGTAGTTCGGATCCAGAGCCTACGCACAGCGAGTTGCCGCGGTGCCGGCATACGTTCTGGAACGCGCGCAGTGTGCCGTCGTCGCCTCGGACGATGAGCACCGAATAGTGACCGCACCGGTACTCGAAGTAGTCACCGGGCTCGGCGACGTGGTCGACCGTGCAGGCAACCTGCCATACCTTCGGCCACATCCGCTCCGCCTCGAGTTGGGCGAAGGCCGCCGAGTGATAGCGCGCGGCGGGCACCAGGGTGGGGCGCTTCGGCGGCCTGCCGATCGCGTCTTCCCGATGGTCGTAAGCGGGGTTGCCGACCGCAGGACCTGCCTGCGCCGTGTGTGTCACGATCGGCCCTCCCAGATCCGGCGTCATCCGTCTGTAACGGTGTTACATTGACCACCGTAGCGGCTGACATGGAGTTCGAGGGAGTAATCGTGTTCGACCTCAAGATCACAGGCGGAACCGTTGTCGACGGGACGGGCGCGGACCGGTTCCAGGCCGATGTGGCCGTCAGAGACGGCAAGATCGTGGAAATTCGCCGCCGCGGGCCGGGAAGCGCCCCGCTGGAAGGCGATGCGGCCGAGACGATCGACGCGACCGGCAAGATCGTCGCGCCCGGCTTCGTCGACATCCACACGCACTACGACGGTCAGGTCAGCTGGGACAGCCTGCTGGAACCGTCCAGCGGGCACGGCGTCACCACTGTGGTCGCGGGCAACTGCGGAGTCGGCTTCGCCCCGGTACGCCCGGGAAAAGAGGACTGGTTGATCGGCTTGATGGAGGGCGTCGAGGACATTCCCGGCTCGGCCCTCACCGAGGGCATGACCTGGGGCTGGGAGAGCTACCCCGAGTACCTCGACGTGATCGAAAAGCATGATCTCGCAATAGATGTGGGCAGTCAGGTGGCGCACGGGGCGGTCCGCGCCTACGCGATGGGCGAGCGTGGCGCGAAGAACGAACCGGCCACACCGGAGGACATCGCGGCGATGGCACGCATCGTGCAGGAGGCCGTCGAGGCGGGCGCGCTCGGCTTCTCGACGTCACGCACGATCGGCCACCGGGCCATGGACGGCGAGCCGGTTCCCGGCACCTATGCCGCAGAGGACGAATTGTTCGGCCTCGGTAGGGCGATGGCCGCAGGCGGCCGGGCCGTTTTCGAGCTGGCGCCGCAGGGAATTGCGGGCGAGGACATCATCGCGCCGAAGAAAGAGCTGGAGTGGATGCAGCGCCTCGGCGCGGAGATCGACCGCCCGATCTCCTTCGGCATGATCCAGGTCGATGCGGCGCCGGACCTCTGGCGCGAACAGCTGGATATCTCGGCGGCGGCCCATGCAGCAGGCAGCGAGTTGTATCCCCAGATCGCCGCGCGACCGTTCGGCATGTTGTTCGGCTTCCCCGGCCATCACGCGTTCACGCATCGTCCGACCTTCCGTCGCCTGAAGGCCGAGTGCAGCCGGGAGGAGCTGGCGCAGCGTCTCGCCGACCCCGCCGTGAAGGCCGCGATCCTCGCCGAGGACGATCTGCCACCGGATCCGAAGCTGTTGTTCGACAACATGTTCGCGCTTGTGCAGTACTCCCTGGGCCGTCTCTATGCGCTCGGTGACCCGCCCGACTACGAACCGACGCCGGATCGGGCCGTCGAGAAGATCGCCGCCGAGCGCGGTCAGGACCCGTTGTCCACGCTGTACGACCTGATGCTGGAAGCCGACGCCGGCGCGATGCTGATGCTGCCGTTCTACAACTATTACTACGGCAACCACGACGCGATCCGCGAGATGCTGACCCACCCCGCCGGGGTCTCGGGCCTGTCCGACGGCGGCGCGCACTGTGGCATGATCTGCGACGCCTCGTATCCGACGTTCCTGCTCACGCATTGGGCCCGGGACCGTCACCGCGGTGACAAGCTCCCGCTGGAGTTCGTGGTGCGCAAGCAATCCCACGACACCGCTCAGCTGTTCGGACTCACCGATCGCGGTGTCATCGAGGTCGGGAAGAAGGCCGACGTCAACGTCATCGACATGAATGCGCTGACGCTACACCCCGCCCGGATGGCCTACGACCTGCCTGCGGGCGGTCAGCGTCTGGTCCAGGGGGCATCCGGCTACACCGCCACAATCGTCAACGGTGTCGTCACCCGACGCAACGGCGTCGACACCGGGGCGCGGCCGGGCCGCCTTGTTCGCGGGGCGCGCTGAACGCCTAGGAGCCCGCCTTGATCGCGGGCACCGCTACCGCGGTGGCCGGCGTCGTCGCAGGCGTTTCCTGCTTGCTCGTCGAGCCGATGCTCATGGTGCCCGAACTCGCCACCTGTGCAGTTTGCGCATGTTCCTGCACGATCGCGGCGGTGAGCGCACCGATCGCGACCAGAGCGCTTCCACCGATCACGGCTATCAATGTCTTCACTGCAACTCCACCTTCCTGACCGAGTCGACACAAAGTAAGCGCACAGGCTGATATCAGGCTGGACTCGGACTGCCAGCTCGCTGTGGTTTCGGTGCCTGTGAGTCAGGGGACCGCAACACCGCGGCTCAGCCCGCCGAGAAAGTCCCCGATTCCGTAGCTGACCGCCGCTAACAGAGCGAGCAGCACACCCAATTCGACGTCCGACCCTTCTGCGAGGCATCAGGTTTCGACGCGCAGCAACCGGCGCCGACGATTACCCTACGAGGTCGTCCGAACGTCCGGCTTCCAGCCGCGACCACTGCGGGATCGGCCGTCCGTCTATCCGGGTGTTGGAGCCGTCGACGACCCAATCCTGCGGCCAGCCGGCGGGGGAGCGCTCCCATGGCTCTTGGCGTCCGTACACCGTCAGATCCATCAGGGAAAGGCTGTAGTCCATCGCCTCGACGCCGCGTCGCGTGGTCCAGTACGTCTCGAAGACGCGATCGCCGTCGCGCAGATAACTGACGATGTGCATCATCCCCGCGGTGCGGCCGACGAGCAGTTCGTCGAGTGAGGGCAGCGCCGAGTACCACGGCACGCGCCAATCCATGAAATCGCGGTAACGCGCCCCTTCTTCATACGGGCCCTGACAGAAAACGGCGTAGGTGATGTCGCGGGAATGCAGATAGCCGAGCTCCTGCACCTGCGTGGTGACCCAGGTGCAGCCTTCGCACTGATCGGGGGCGGGCTTGCCGGTGTTCCACATGAAGTAATAGGCCAGCAGCTGACGCCGGTCCTCGAAGGCGTCCAGCAGCGTGACCGGTCCGTGTGGTCCGGTCAGCTCGAGGCCGGCGTCGACCTCGACCATCGGCAGGGCGCGGCGGGCCGCGGCGATTGCGTCGCCCTGCCGGATGTGCTCCTTTTCACGGGTCCGCAGTGCGCCGATTCCGGCCTCGAATGCCTCTCGGTCGGCAATTGCCGGAGTCGGCGCCCGGTTGACTGAATGGCGATGTGGCGAGTCACTTTTCATCGCTGCTCCCGATTGCCTATTCGTCGATGTCGATGTCGGCCGGACCGAACATGTAGAGATGATCGAGTACCGGAGCCGGATCGGCGGACCAGTCCATCGCCGCGAGCTGCGCGCGACTGCGCCTGCCGGTTCGCCACCGAAGGGCCTCGAATCGTGTTGTGCGCAGTGCAATCTGGGGGCCGTCTTCGGGTCCGCTGCGGTACTCGGCGTCTTCCACCGTCACACGCAGCGGCACCGGCGTGCGAAGGTTCGTGAGCAGGCGGTCTGATGAGTAGTGAACCGCCGCCGAGTCACGGGCGCCTGGCTTGCCCAGCGCGGCGCGAAGGTCGTGTTCATGGCTGGTGACGTCGCCGACGGGCGGCTCGAAGCCGCGGCTTTCGGCCAGATCGTCGAGGTGCGCGGCTGCGCCGGTCCAGACCGCGATGATGTCCGATAACTGCTGTCCGTCGAATCGGGCGATCTGCGCGGCGGTCTCTTGGTCGGTCGGCGCTCCGGTCAGTCGGCCCCGACCCAGGTCGTCGGCCGTTGCCGCGAGATGTGCCACCACGTCCCGAACCGACCAGCCGGGACACGCCGTGACCGTGGTGCTCAACGCGGCTTCGTCGAGGTCGGTCACCAGCGAGGTGACGCGGTCCTTGGTGTCTTGATAGATCCTGGCAACGCTGCGCGGGTCGGTAGCGGACACGTGGATCACTCCTTTGGTGATGATTCGCGCTCGCCGTATGCGTCGTGCCAGCGCCACCAGTCGTACGGGTTGGTCTGCGGATAACCATCAGGCGAGTTCTCCCAGGCCTCCTGTCGCCCCAGCGCGGTAATGTCGAGGAAGTGGAAGGTGTTGTCGAACACCTCGTCGCCGCGACTGTCGATGAAGTAGGTGCGGTACACGCGGTCACCATCGCGGATGAAGGCGTTGGTGCCGTGCCACTGGTCCACACCGAAATCCGTGTCGAAGGCACCCTGCGGTCCGGGCACGATCGTGTACCACGGGTGATCCCAACCCATTCGGGCCTTGATCCGCGCGAGGTCTGACTGCGAACCGCGGGACGCGTAGACGAGCGTCGTGTCGCGGGCATTCAGATGCGCGAGGTTGCCGATGTGGTCGGCCATCAACGAGCAGCCGACGCATCCGTGCTCGGGCCATCCATGCACGCCTGGATCCATGAAGGCGCGGTAAACGATCAGCTGGCGCCTGCCGTCGAAGAGGTCGAGCAGTCCGACCGTGCCCTGCGGTCCCTCGAACTCATAGTCCTTGTCGACCGCTGTCCACGGCATTCGTCGGCGCTGGGCGGCCAGCGCATCTCGCGCCCTGGTGTGCTCCTTCTCCGTGACGAGCATTTCCTGCCGCGCCGCATCCCACTCCTGCGCCGATACGATCGGAGGCGTCTTCATGCAATCTCCTCGGGAATACCGTTTTCGAAATCATTCAACATTTCGGTTGAACAACTTCTACCACCACATCACGAGCTAGCGATATAGTCAACAAGATGGTTGAAGATCAGGTACTGGACCGTGCATACGGCGCGCTCGCAGATCCGACCCGGCGACTGCTGTTGGAGACGCTGCGTAAAGGCGACGCCCGCATTTCGGACCTGGCCGCACCGCTGCCGATGACATTCGCAGGCGTCTCGCGCCACATCGGCGTGCTGGAGGCCGCCGGGCTCGTGCGGCGGGAAGTGCGCGGTCGCGAGCACTGGCTCTCTCTGCAACCGAACGGACTGACAATGGCCCAGCAGTGGATTTCTGAGCAGACGGACTTCTGGTCGACGCGCGCAGACGCGCTGTCGGCGCGCCTGCGCAGGAAAGGCAAGCGATGACCGAAACGGCGACTGTTCGCGTGCAACGCGTCATGCCCGCGGCGCCAGACGTCGTCTTCGACGAGTGGCTCGACCGAGAGTCGTTGCGGGAGTGGATGTGTCCCCGTCCCGTTCGTGTGCTCGACGTCACCGTCGAAGCACATGTGGGTGGCGTCGTACGCTTCGACCTCGACGATTCGGGGACGCGCGTCCTGATCACCGGTCAATTCCTTGCCATCGACCGCCCACGCCAGCTTCGTTTCACCTGGGCGAACTCCAACTGGCCGGACCCGACGACGGAGAGTGTCGTCAAGGTCGACTTCGCACCGGTCGGCGACGACGAGACGCTTATGTCCATCGAGCATTCCCTGCTTCCCCCAGAGGAATTCGAGAGCTTCCACAGCGGGTGGACGCTGACGTTCGAGCAGCTGGCCGCGGCCCTGGGCGATAGGTGACCGAGCGCTGGATTGTCGACGCCATGAACGTGATCGGCACTCGGCCGGACGGTTGGTGGAAGGACCGTCGAGGCGCCATCGTCAGGCTGGTCGACCAGCTCGAACGGTGGGCCCAGACCCACGAGACCCATGTGACGGTGGTGCTGGAGCGGCCGATGTCTCCACCGATCGAGTCTTCGGTGATCGAAATAGCACATGCACCAAGGGCGGCCGCCAACTCGGCCGATGACGAGATCGTCCGGCTCGTGAGGGCAGCACGCGAACCGCAGGACCTCACCGTCGTGACGTCGGATGGTGCTCTGGTCGAACGGGTCCGAAGCGCCGGTGCAGCGGTCCATCCGGCCGCGGGCTTCCGCCAGCTCGTCGATCCGGAGTGAGGGTCTGACTAGGGCCGATCAGCCGTTCTGGGCCATTCCGTAGCAGACGCCGTAGTGCTCGGGCGTGCAGGGAACCCCGTTGACGGTGTCGAATCCGTTCGGATTGTTGACGATCTGCGCCCCACCGCCCGAAGGAGGAGGAACGGGTATGACCGGCGCGGAGCCGCCGCCTGCGCCGCTGATGCACACGCCCTCGAAACGGGTCGGCTTCGTGCCCCACGGGCAGTCGGCCGAGGCCGGCGACGCAACCACAAGGGGCGCCGCGACGAAGGCCATCGCACAGCCGAAAACGAGCACCCCGCGCTTCACACTCACCATTAAGCTCTCCGAACCTCTCACCCGACCCGGAACAGCCTAACCCGTGGACCGCCCGATTGTGGCCGCGGTCATTATTCGCGCTGGTAAGGGCCCGGTCTCAGCGGACTCGCCGCGGTGCCCGAATGAGAAATTGTCAACGCTGGCTCGCGCGCCACCTGTCCAGCATTCGACGGTCCCGTTTGGTCGGCCGGCCGGCACCACGATCGCGGATAGCAACGGGAACGGAAGGAGTCGGAGGCGGCGGGGGTGTTCGATCGAGATAGCAGGTCGCGGCATCGGCGGCACCAACCCGCTTGTGGATCACCCGTACCACCTCGACTATCCGCGTCCGGTCTCCGACGACGGCGCGCACCTCGTCACCCGGGGACACGGTCGTCGACGGCTTGGCCTGCCGATCGTTGACCCGGACACGTCCACCTCGACACGCGGCGGCGGCGTCCGGGCGGGTGCGTGTCAGCCGGACCGCCCACAACCACCGATCCAGCCGGGTCGACTCCATGATGTCCATCATGGCCCGCGGAAGACGGCCCCTGCCGCATGGTTGAGACATGGCACAGATTGCAACTTACGACTACCAGTTCCACGGCGGCCCAACCGGATATCGCGACGAGCGGGCAATCGTGCGTCTGTATGGATCCGATCATCAAACCGTCGCCTACATCCACTTCGTACTGACGGGCAACCCGATTCCTCCCAACAAGGCCGCCGACCCCTGGATAAGGATGTATATGCCCGAAACGCTGATCTCTGAGGTGATGGAGATGCTTCGGCAGGAGTCACCAGTCAGCATCTACTACAACCAGGGCCAGGTGTTCCTCCACACTGGCGACGAGCCGGTCGGGGAAGCGGAGTGACCGTCAGCCGTGAAGCCGACGATAGGCGTCGACGGCACCCGGGTTCAGCGGTATGAGACCGGTCTGGATCATCGACGGCGCGTCGAGGTACTGAAGACCACGGACGTAGGGAGGCACCAGTTGTGGCGCGTCGGTCGCCAGCACGTCGACGACGGCGGCGACCAGGTCGGCGCCGATGCCCTGGCGGCACAGAAGCAAATCGGGAACCCCGATGGACTTGATGCCGGGCGGCACGTATTCGCACGTCGGTACGAGACGGACGGCATAAGGGTATTCGGCCAGGCGGCTCATGGGTCCGGCGAGGGGACCGATGTCGAGCATCCGGACCGGGATCTGGGTGTCGAGCTCGGCAACGGCAGGCGTCGGCACACCGCCGGACCACACCAGGGCGTCGATATCGCCGTCCTTGAGCCGCGCCAGCCCATCCCTGAGGCGATAGTTGACCATGTCGGCGCGGATGTGAAGCCCGGCGGCCTCGAACAGCACCTCGCTGGTGGCCGCGGCCCCGGATCCGTGCGGACCGATCGAGACGCGTCGCCCCTGCAGGTCCGAAATCTGTTGCAGCGCAGCATCGTCCCGGACAATGACCTGCAGATAGTTCTCGTAGACTCGGGCGACAGCAGCTGGCGCGGTCCCGCCGGGCCCGGTGGCGGCGTCGCGTTCGGCGACGTCGGCGAGCGCAAGGCCCATGTCGACGTCACCCGCACGTAGGCGGCTCAGGTTCTCCACGGTGCCTTCGGTGGGCAGCACGTCGACGGCGATGTCCGGATACCGGCTCTTCAACTGTCTGGCGAGTATCTCGGCGAAGGCCAGATACAGCCCGCCGGGATCTCCCGCAGCGAGCCGCAGTGAGCCGCTCGTGCCATTGCGCACACACCCCGCGGCCAACGCCGCGGTCGCGAAAAGGAATGCCCGCCTGCTTATTCGAGTCGGTCGTCTGCTCAGCACTGGTCAATCACCGGCCACCGGCAGACGGAAACGAACAAGGAGCCCGCCCTCGGGTGCCTTCTCTACACCGACCGTGCCGCCGTGGCCCGCCGCGATCTCGGCGGCTATGGCCAATCCCAGACCTGTTCCCGCGCCGTCGTCCTTCCCTCGCCAGAACCGCGCGGACGCCCTTGACAGGTCTTCGTCCGGAAGCCCGGATCCGTCGTCGCTGACGATCAATTCGGCGGTCTCGTCGGTTTGCCGGGTGGAGACCGTGACCGTCGCTGCGCGACCCGCATACCGCAAAGCATTGTCCAGCGCGACATCGAGTAGCTGCTCCACGTCATGGCGGGCGACCTGCACCGAGAGGTCGGAATGGTTTGAGCGGTCGAGCAATTGCGCATCCTTGTCCTCAGCGACCGGTTGCCAGAATGCGATGCGCTCGGCGATCACATCACCCAGATTGGTGGACTCGCCTGCGGTGGCGGACAAACCGACCTGGCGGCTTCCGCTGACCTGTTCGGCGCGCGCCAGCCGCATCAGCTGGCCGAGCAGGTTCTCCAATCGGTCGAGCTCGCCCGTCATCGACTGATAAGTCGGTTGACCGGACTCGGTCACCGAATCGGCGAGGCTGTCTGCGCGCAACCGGACTGCGGCCAACGGATTGCGAAGCTGGTGCGACGCGTCGGCGACTAGACGTCGTTGACGCTCGAGAGAAGCCCGCACCACCTGCGCCATCGTGTTGAAGGCCGAGGTGTAGTGGCGCAACTCCGGCGGCCCGGCCACGTCGGCGGGGGGACCGGCGACCCCTTCGGTCATCTCGGCGACGGCGCGCTCGAGGCCGTCGAGGGGCCGCAGCACCCACCTGGTGAGCGCGCGGGCGACGATCGCGGCCACCATGAGCACGACGAGGCAGCCGGCGGCCACCCATAGCCACGAGCGCGCGATGTCCCGTCTGGCCGCCGCGGAGTCGACCGCGAGGACGACGGCGCCGACGAGTTCTCCGTCCTGCCGGATTCCCGCCGTAGCCATCAGCGACCGCCGGTCCCACGGCATGATCGGAGCCCATTGCGATGCCGGCGCATCGACGAGGGTGTTTCTCGCGGCCGTTGCGACACCGGGGTCCGAGACACCGAGCCCGCTGCTAGCCTGCGCTTGCTCGTCGGCATCGACCACCAGCAGGCCTTCGCCGTACACCTGGTGATACCGGTCGACGAGGCGCTGTAGCGGGGTGTCGGGCACCGCAGCCGCGTCCGCGAGGGCGGCGAGTTGCCTATCCCGTTCGGCGGCCAACGTTGCGGTTCTGCTGTTCGCCAGAGTCAGCGCCAGCGGAATGGCCAGCGCCACGACGGCAAGCAGTGAGAGCACCACGAGAACGATGCGGACACGCAAGCCCATGTCAATGGTCCAGCCGAAAACCGAAGCCGCGCACCGTCTGCAGCGGCAGACCGGCAAGCTTGGCCCTCAACTGTCCGATGAAGAAGTCCAAGGATCTGGAGCGGCCGATCACCGCGGTGCCCCAAACCTCGAGCATCAGTTCCTCGCGACTGACCGCTTCGCCTTGGCGTGCTGACAGGGTGGCCAGGATCTGGAACTCGGTCTTGGTGAGCGCCTGCGGTTTCCCGTCCAGTGCGACCTCACGGCGCTCGCGGTCTATGGTGACCGGCCCCGCGATCACCGCACCGGACGTGGTCGCGGTGTCACCGTCGTTGCGACGCACCCGCCTCATTACGGCGTCGATCCGCGCCAGCAGCACGGCCTTTCGCACCGGTTTGACCAGATAGTCGTCGGCGCCCGCGCGCAGGCCAAGTACCACCGCGCCGTCGCTGTCTCGCGCGGTCATGATGATCACCGGCACTGCCGAGGCGCGTCGCAAGGTGCGCAACACGTCGAGACCATCCATATCGGGCAAGCCGAGGTCCAACAGCACCAGATCACAGCCCTTGACCCGATGCAGGGCGTCGGTGCCGCGGCTGCTCTGAACGACGGAGGCGCCTGCGTGACCGAGGAGCTCGGCCAGCGCCGACGCGACTCCGTCGTCATCCTCGACAAGCAGCACCTGCATGGCGCTGATGCTAGGAACCTGTGGGCGAAACCGGCGCAATGTTGACGAATTGGGGTCCGCCTGCCCGAAGTTCGCGGGTCTCCCGCTCGAGGTACGAGCGCTTGGACGGTTCGCCCATGAATACGTAGACCAGCAGTGAGATCAGTCCGCAGCCGGCGACATAGAAGAAGAACCAGTTCTCATGACCGATGTTTTTCAGCCCGAGCGCGATGTACTCCGTCGTGCCACCGAAGATCGCGACGGTCAGCGCGTAGGGCAGCCCGACGCCGAGAGCCCGGATGCGCGCAGGGAATAGCTCGGCCTTCACCACGGCGTTGATGGAGGTGTAACCGGACACGATGAGAAGCCCCAGCATCATCAAACCGAAGGCGAGCAAAGCCGAGTCGGCCCGCGACACCGCGGTGAGCAACGGAACAGTGCACAGCGTCGCGCCGATCCCGAATGCGATGAGCAGTGGGCGACGACCGATTCGATCGGACAACGCGCCGAACACCGGTTGGATGCAGACGAAGACGGCCAACGCGATGAAGTTGATCCACGTCACCTGCTCCTTGGGAAGCCCCGTGGTGTTGATCATGAACTTCTGCATATAGGTGGTGAACGTGTAGAAAGCGATCGTGCCGCCGAGGGTCAGGCCCACGACGATCAGGCACTCTCGCGGATAGGCGAGCAGCACCCGCAAGCTGCCGCGCTCGGTGTTCTCTTCGGCGGCGAGGGTGTAGTTCTCTGATTCGTCCATCGTGCGCCGCAGCCACATCACCGTGACGGCGGCCGCCGCCCCGATGACGAATGCGATCCGCCAGCCCCAGGCATGCATCTGGTCTTCAGTGAGCAGTTGTTGCAGAACGATCTGGACGCCGAGCGCGAGCAATTGACCGCTGGTGAGCGTCACATATTGGAACGAGGAGTAGAAGCCGCGCCGGTGCGGCGTAGCGACCTCGCTCAAATACGTCGCCGACGTACCGTATTCGCCACCCAGCGACAACCCCTGCAGCAGCCGCGCCGCGACCAGCAACACCGGTGCCAGCGCGCCGATCTGCGCATATCCGGGCAGCAGCGCGATGCCGAGAGACCCGGCGCCCATCAGCGTGACCGACAGCGTCAGCGCAGCGCGACGTCCGTATCGATCCGCGTACCTGCCGAACAGCCATCCGCCGAGCGGACGAATCAGAAAGCCCACCGCGAAGATGCCCGCCGTATTCATCAGTTGCGCAGTCGGATTGCCCGACGGGAAGAACACGCTGGCGAAGTAGATGCTGAACGCCGCATAGGCATACCAGTCGTACCACTCGATCAGGTTGCCGAGTGATCCTCGAACAACGTTGCCTGCCACCGATCTCATGGGCGCGCCCCCTCTTTGCTTGTAGGTGGGCAAATCATGTGAGGGCGCATGCCGATAGGGAAGCCGAAACGTGCCGGTGGCATCCGTTCCTAGCGCAATCCACAGATTCGATGCGCGCGGCTAGGTCAACAGTCCTTCCTTGACAAGCCAATCACGCGCCACGATCGCCGGGTCGGCCCCGTCGGTGTCAACCTTGGCATTGAGGTCCAACATGACCTCGTTGGTCAGCTTGGGGCTCAGCTGCCCGAATATCTCGGCCAGCTCGGGATGTTCGGCGAGCACATCGGAGTTCACCACCGCTGAGAGGTTGTAGTGCGGGAAGAACGCCTTGTCGTCTTCGAGGACCTGCAGCTTGAGGCCGGGGATTCGTCCGTCGGTGGTGAACACCTCGCCGAAGTTGCACTGGCCGTCCGCGGTCGCCGTGTAGATGACGCCGGTGTCGAGGTTCGTCACCCGGCCCAGCTGTTCGCGGGTGAGCCCGTACGTCTTCAGCATCGGCACGAAACCGTCGTTGCGGTTGGCGAATTCGCTTTCGACGCAGAACGTCAAATCGGCCTTGCTGAGCTTGGTCAGGTCGGACAGCTTGGAGATACCGAGCCGTTGCGCTTCCGACTCGCGGATCGCGAACGCATACGTGTCGTCCATCGGGGCGGGCGGCAGCCAGGACAGACCGTTCTTGGCGTCTGCGTCCTTGACGGCCAGATACTGCGCTTCTTCGCCTTTCACGGGGTTCTCGTTACCGAGATAGTTGATCCATCCGGTGCCCGTGTACTCCGGGGACACATTCGCCTGGCCGCTGGTCATCGCGCGCCGCGCGCCGAAGCTACCGGGGATGTTCGTCAGGTTGGTGACATCGGCGCCTGCAGCGGCGAGCACCGTCGAGAACATGTTCCCGAGAATTAACTGCTCGGTGAAGTCCTTCGCGGCGACGGTCAGCTTCACGTCCTTCAACGAGTCGTAGTGGCCGATGGCACCGGGTCGCGCCTCGAGGACCGCGCCACTGGCCGACTGCAACCCACAACCGGCGACGAGGCCGACGAACAGCACGCACAGCGCCGTCAGGGCGCGCCTGCGCTGCGATTTTTTCATCACGTCAGAGCCCCTTCGGCGCGGCGACGATCTCCGCGACCCGGGCCAACCAGTCGATGAAGAGAGCCAGCGCGGCGACGAGCACCGCGCCGACGACCAGGGTCACCGTCTGCTGCAGCTTGATACCGGTCGTGATGAGTTGGCCGAGGCCGCCCGCACCGGTGAACGATGCCAGCGCGGCGGTACCGACGATGAGGACGAGTGCGGTGCGCACGCCGGCGACAATGACGGGCAGCGCCAGCGGTAGCTCGATCCTTAACAGCGTCGACCACGCCGACATGCCCATGCCCCGGGAAGCCTCGACCAACCGGGGATCGACGCCGTCCAAACCGGTCACGGTATTCGCGATGATGGGCAGCGCACCGTACACGGTCAGCGCGATGATCGCGCCGACCTGTCCGATACCGAACAGCACGGCCCCCAGCGCGATCAAGCCGATTGCCGGCGCGGCCTGGCCGAAGCCGGCCACGGTGATTATCGGCTTCGAGTAGCGCCGAAATCGACCGCGCGTCAACGCGATTCCCAAGGGAATTGCCACTGCACAGGTGAGCAACGTCGCGGCGATGCTCACCGTCATGTGCTCACGAAGCAGTGTCAGCAGCGACGAGACTGCGAGAGAACGTTTTTCGGATTCCGATATTTCTGCGTTGTAGACGTACAGCAATGAGCCGACGACCACCACGACACAGATGAGCGGCTGCAGGAGCAGGCGGCCGAGCCCGAGCCGCCGAACCACGCTCCGCGACCCGGCGCCACCGGCGGGGACGTCGACGTCCGGGTTGACCAGCGTCACGAAGCCGTCCCCGTTTTCTCGCCGCTGCGGCGCATACCCTCCATCGCGTCCATGATCGTTTCGACTCGAATGACGCCCTGGTAGGTGTTGCGCCGGCCCGTTACGACGACGACGCCGTGGGATGACGTGAGCATCTGGTCGAGGGCGTCGTTGAGCGTCGAGGCGAGGTTGACGGTCTCCAGATCCTCGTCGCGCGCAACGCCTTCGAGAGCCCGCGGATCGTCCAGGTCGGCGAGCGACATCCACCGTTGCGGCCGGTCCTGGTCGTCGAGGACGATGACGTGTTCGCGATCGATCGCTTGGGCCGCTCTGATCGCCTCCCCGGTGTCGCCGCCAACACGGGCCACGGCGGCCTCGTGCAGGTCGACGTCGCGAACCCGGGTCAGCGTGAGCTGCTTGAGCGCGGCCCCGGCGCCGACGAAGCTGCGCACGAAGTCGTCGGCGGGTTCGGCGAGGATCCGTTCGGGGGAGTCGTACTGCACGATCTTCGAGCCGGCTTGCAAGATCGCGATCTTGTCACCGAGTTTCACGGCTTCGTCGAAGTCGTGGGTGACGAAGACGATTGTCTTGCGAAGTTCTTCCTGCAGCCGCAAAAGCTCATCTTGTAGTCGCAGCCGGGTGATGGGATCGACGGCGCCGAAGGGCTCGTCCATCAGCAGGACCGGTGGATCAGCGGCCAGCGCCCGCGCGACACCGACTCGCTGTTGCTGGCCACCCGACAGTTCACGTGGGTAGCGGTCCCGGTATTGCGACGGCTCGAGGCTGACCAGGTCGAGGAGCTCGTCGACACGTGTCGCCGTGCGCTTCTTGTCCCACTTCAGCAGGCGCGGGACGATCGAGATGTTGTCGCCGACGGTGAGGTGCGGGAACAGTCCGGCACCCTGGATGACATAGCCGATGTGGCGACGCAGTTCGTCTGGGTCGCGTTTGGTCACGTCGTCGTCACCGATGAAGATGCGTCCACTCGTCGGCTCGATCAGACGGTTGATCATCTTCATCGTGGTGGTCTTACCGCACCCCGACGGGCCGACGAGCATGACGATCTCGCCCGCCGGGATTTCCATGGTGACGTTGTCGACGGCTGGCTCGGCGGACTGTGCGTCGTACCGCTTCGTCACGCCGTCGAGCAGAATCCTGACGCCACCGGTGGTTGCCTGTTCAGACACGGATCCCCCTTGGGACGGTGAGACGGGTGAGGAAGTTCAACGCGGTATCCAGGATGACCGCCAGGATCAGAATGCCCACCGTCGCAGCGACGATGGAGTTGGTCGCGTTCGCGCCGCCCATCCGGGAGATGCCCGAGAAGATGTATCCGCCGAGTCCCGGCCCGAGGGCGTACGCCGCGATGGCGGCGATGCCCATCAGCATCTGCGCCGAAACTCGCACACCGGTCATGATCACCGGCCAGGCGAGCGGCAGCTCGAGCCGCACCAACGTTGCGAATCGACTCATGCCCATGCCTCGGGCCGATTCGACGAGGGTTTTGTCGACGCCGTTCAGGCCGACCACGACGTTGCGCAGAATCGGGAAGACGCCGAAGAACGCCAGCAGGATGACCGAGGGCACAACGCCGAGCCCGACGATGCCGACGAGGACTCCGAGCAGCGCATAAGACGGAATGGTCAGGCCGACTGCGGTGACACTGTTCCCGACGGCCACGCCGACCGGGGAGCGATAGATCAGCACGCCGATCGCCACCGCGATCACGGTGGCCAGAATGAGCGTCTGCACCACCAGGCTCATGTGCTGATAGGCGAGAAACGACAGAACCGGCCAGCGGTCCGACACGAACTCGACGAAACCCATGGCGCAGCAAGCTCCCGGATCTGTATGCGTTTGTTCTCTCGGCGTTTGCCGAGCCGACGATACGTTGTTCCCGTATCCGACGATGTCAAAACCCGTCTTCCGAAACCCGGTATCGGGGTACACACTGTCAACGCGGATGAGCGTGCGCGACGTAGGGAGGCGAGCCGAATGACTATCGGGGACGACGAAGTCAGCCAAGCCGTCCAGGCCGACACGGGCACCAAGCAGACCCAGGTACGTCGGGCTGCGATGGCGAGCGCGATCGGCACCACGATCGAGTGGTACGACTTCTTCCTCTACAACACCGCAGCCGCGCTCGTCTTTCCGCACTTGTTCTTCCCTGAGTCGACCGCATATGCGGGCGCCATGCAGTCCTTCGCCACGTACTTCGTCGGGTTCGCCGCGCGGCCCATCGGCGCAGCCATCTTCGGGCACTGGGGAGACCGGATCGGCCGGAAAACCACCCTGATCATCACGCTGCTGGTTATGGGTCTCGCCTCAGCGGTCATCGGCATCATGCCCGGGACAGCGACCATCGGCGTTGCTGCGCCGCTGTTGCTCGTGTTTCTGCGTGTGCTGCAGGGTATTGCGGTCGGCGGCGAGTGGAGCGGCTCGGTGCTCCTCACCATGGAGTGGGGTGACCAGAAGCGGCGCGGCCTGCTCGGCAGTTTCGCGCAGATCGGCGTGCCGGTCGGGTTGGTGCTCGGTACCGGCGGGATGACGCTGTTGTCCGCAACGATGTCGGAAGAGGCATTCGACTCGTGGGGGTGGCGGATTCCGTTCCTCGCCAGCCTGATCCTGGTCGCCGTCGGATTGGTGATCCGGCTGCGGATCCTGGAAACGCCGATGTTCGCCAAGGTGTTGGAGCAGGGGAAGACCGCGAGCGCCCCAGTTAAGGATGCGATCAAACATCACTGGCGCGAGATCCTGCTCTCGGCAGGCGTGCGGTTCGCCGAGCAGATGCCGTTCTACCTGTTCACCACGTTCGTACTGACC
>Ga0075363_100000053_pt1 | contig 22667 bp, 24 predicted proteins | sample EndMetdeltDD1763_FD_71470 | JGI IMG/M metagenome (GOLD analysis project Ga0075363, IMG submission 71470) | Populus endosphere microbial communities from Tennessee, USA - Endosphere MetaG P. deltoides DD176-3 | ecosystem: Host-associated > Plants > Roots > Endosphere | place: USA: Tennessee...
TACGACAACTGGCATGCGGTTATCACCGCATGCCAGAGCACCGAACGGTTAGTTACAAGCGCGCGCTCAGCGGGACAGGGCGGCGATCAGCGGCGCGTGGTCGGGGTGCTCGTCGGTGCCCTGCAGGATCACCGCGTCCGCGCCGGCGGCCTCGAGCTCGGCCACCCAGCCCTGCACCGCGTTGCCGGACAGTCCGGGCGCCACCGGGGTGTACGCCGCGACGTAGGACGCGGGGCCGACCAGCCCTCGCGCCCGGTGGATGACGTCCGGGTCGGTCACCGAGTCGAGCAGGACGCCGTCCGAGACCTCGCCGGCCAGCGCGACGGACTTGGGGCCGCGGGCGCCGATGAGCAGCCGCGGTGGGGACGGCGGCGGCCAGTCCAGGGTGACGTCGTCGAGGGACACATAGCGCCCGCTCACTGACACCGTCTCCCCGGCCAGCAGCGCGCGGACGGCGGTCGTGTGCTCGCGCAGGAGCGTCATGGGGGAGTCCACCGCGGCACCGACCTGCCGCATCCAGTCCTGGACGCCGTGGCCGAGCGCGACGGTGAAGCGACCGGGGAACATCCGGGCGAGGGTGGCCAGCTCCATCGCAGCGAGCGCGGGGTTGCGCAACGGCACCGGCAACAGCCCGATGCCGACCGTGATCCGGGAGGACCACGCCAGGGCGGCGGCTGCGGCGGTGAGGCCGCCCTCGAGGAAGCAGTCCTCCCACAGCCAGAGCTGATCGACCCCGGCGGCCTCGGCCGCCTCGACCGCGGCCCGCAGCTCCTCGGGCGGGAGCTGGGGACGGAACACCACGCCTGTCGTCATGCTCGCCACCCTGCCAGAGCGCTCCGACACCCAGCGTCGCCGAGTGGCTCTCGCCCAGGTGGGGGCGACCACCGCGGAGTGCCGACCGGGCCATGTCCCGGGTGGCCCGCTCGGGTGGTTCTGAGCCGGGGTGCTTTCGTGCGCAGCAGCAAACGCTTACATTCTGAGGTGAGGACGTGGAGCCCCCTGGGGAGGGAGCGCGACGGACGTGAACAGACCTTGTCCGCGCCCGCCGTGTGGCGACACGGAATCGGTAGGCGCGCCATTGCCCCATGCGATGGCGCGTCGACCCTGAGCGGCCCCCTTCCGGCCTCTACCGGACGAGGGCCGCTCTGTGCTTCGGCGCATCGGGCGAAGCCCACGCTCTAGGGTTCGGGCATGAAGCCCCTGGGCCCGGGACCGGGACCCGCCTTGGCCGCCCTGCTCATCGCCGCGTCACCGCTGGTCGCGGGGTGCAGCTCGGACCCGACCTGCGACGACGTCGACAGCCTCCAGCACACGCTGGACGGCATGAGTGTCGACGACCCCGACTACAACACCACCGTCGAGGAGCTCGGCCGGGCCGAGGCCGACTGCAACTCCTGATCGCTACTGCGGCGGACCATAGATCCCACGCTGGGGGTTGGCGTTCCGGGGCTTGGTCTGCCTGCGCAGGACGCCGCCGACGACCAGCACCGCGGCCACGATCCAGTCGATGACACCGATCCCGCCGAAGACCGCGCTGAGGCCGAGCCACACCGCCGCTATGCCGACGGCGGACACGACGTCCCTGTTGTCCACGAACCGGTCGCGCAGCGCCACGCGCCCATGGTGGCAGAGCGCCGGGGTCAGCGCCGGTGTCACCGCCGGGATCGAGCGACCGTCTCGCCGACGGCGATGACGACCGGCATGACCACCACCGTCACCATGACGCCCCAGACGAGCCCGGCGATGCCGGAGAGGTCGCAGTCGAGGTCCGGGTCGCACGAGGCACGATCGAGGCCGTAGACCGTGAGGCTGGTGCCGACGAACACCACGGCCGCCAGGAGCAGGTAGACGATGGCACGGCGGGCGCCGGAGCCGGCCGGGTCGTTGACCGGCGGCGGGATGACCATGTCGTCAGGGTCGCCCCCGGCTCGGGGGCCGAGCGCGAGTCGAGGTACTCATGCGGGGCGCCTCAGAGGTAGGCGGCGAGCGCCTCGAGCAGCCGGTCGACGTCGCTGTCGTCGGAGTAGGGCGCGAGCCCGACCCGCAGCCCGCCGTCCGGCCCGAGGGCCAGACGGCGTGCGGGTTCGTAGGCGTAGAAGGTGCCGGCCGGCGCGTTGATCCCGCGGGTCGCCAGGTGCCGGGCGACCTCACCCGCGTCGCGATCGGCGAAGGTGGCGAGAAGCGTGGGCGTCCGCACCGCGGCCCGCGAGTGCAGGGTGATGCCGTCGAAGGCCTGCAGTCCCTCCTCGACCCGCTCGCGCAGCCGGTGCTTGTGCGCCTCGAGAGCGGCCATCGAGGCGGCCAGCCGCTCGCGGCGGGTGGTGGCTGTTCCGGGCGCGAGGTCGGCGATGAAGTCGACTGCCGCCGTGGCACCGGCCATCAGCTCGTAGGGCAGCGTGCCGAGCTCGAACCGCTCGGGCACCTGGTCCGGGGCGGGCACGAGCTTGTCGGGGTGCAGTCGCTCCAGCAGCTCCGGCTTCCCGGCGACCACACCGGCGTGCGGGCCGAGGAACTTGTACGTCGAGCAGCCGAGGAAGTCCGCGCCCGACTCCTCGAGAGACACCGACGCGTGCGGGGTGAGGTGCACGGCGTCGACGTACAGCCAGGCGCCCGCGTCGTGCACGCGTGCCGCCACGGCCGGCAGGTCGGGCCGGGTGCCGATCAGGTTGGACGCCCCGGTCACGGCGACCAGCCGGGTCCGCTCGCCCAGCGCTTGCTCCAGCGAGTCCATCGAGAGCTCGCCGGTCTCCGGCTCGAAGTCGACCCACCGCACCGTCGCTCCGACCGCCTCGGCCGCGAGCACCCAAGGCCGGACGTTGCCGTCGTGGTCGAGCCGGGTCACCACGACCTCGTCGCCCGGCCCCCATTCCTTGGCCATCGTCCGCGACATGTCGAACGTCAGCTGCGTGAAGCTGCGCCCGAACACCACGCCCTCCGGGGTCGCCCCGAGCAGGTCGGCCAACGCTTCCCGCGCCCCGACCACCGCGCGCTCGGCGTTGTCCTGGGCCACGGTCAGGTCGCCGCGGTTGGACAGCGGCCCGACCATGGTCGACCGCACTGCCTCGGCCACGACGTCCGGCGTCTGCGACCCACCCGGGCCGTCGAAGAACGCCAGCCCGCTCTCGAGCGCGGGGAAGTGGGCCCGGACCTTCGCGACGTCGTACTCGCTCATGGGGCGAGCCTAGAGAACATGATCGGGTGAGGGCCTCGGGCGGCTGGTGCCGGAGTCCCTCACCCGGTGGTCAGAGGTTGTTCTGGAACGTGAAGGGGAACTTGCCTGTCTTGTATGGGTCGAAGCCGAAGAAGTCGACCGTCACGGTCTGGCCGGGCTTCACACCCGAGGCCGAGCCGTCCAGCGTCCCGAGAATGGTCTCGCCGTCCTTGGCAAAGATGGTGACCGTGAAGATGTTGTCGCCCCCGGAGTCGTCCCCGCCGGTGTAGGTGATCCGCCCGACGCCGGCGAAGTCGCCGAGGCCGTCGTCTTTGAGCTGGAGGGTGTCGAGCCGCCAGTCGCCGTTCTGCTTGGGCAGCGTGAGCGACGGCTTGGTCCCGTCATCGGTGGCTGGCTCATCGTCGGCCGAGTCGGCGGCAGGCGTGTCGTCGGCGGAGTTGTCCGCGGGAGCGGCCTCAGCCGTCACGGTGACCGTGGCGGTCGCATCTGGAGCCGTCGCGGAAGCCTTCGCCTCTTTGGTGACAGTCACGGTCGCCGTGGCGGTGGCCGTCTCCTTGTCCCCGTCGTCGCTGCCCCCAGCAGCGGCGGCGCCAATGCTGCACCCGCCGACCAGAAGCACGACTGCTCCGAGTGCGATCCACACGTTCCTCTTCGACCCCGAGGAAGCGGGAGGAGCGGTGCGCGTGGTGCCGGCCGTGGGGGCAGTGACGGGGACAGAACCGGTGGCCGGCCCGACGGGGGGTGCCGCGTGGCTGGGCGGCTGTGCGGGAGCACGGTGGTCGGTCCAATGGGTCCCGTCCCAATAGCGGAGCTGGCTGGGGTCGTGGGGATCGGGCTGCCATCCTGCAGGGGTCTGAGTCATGTGAGGCCTTCGTAGAGGGGGCAAATCGTCGCCAAGACTCCATGACATCAACCGGCAACACCATGGTCGTTTCGGGTCGTTCGCCGGGCTCGCTTGTGACCATCGGAACGGCATCGACGGACCAGACCGAGCGCCGAGGAGGCTAGTTGCATTGGTCCGATCGGGTCATGCCAAGAACTGTGGCGTGACCGTGGTGAACGTGCTCAGACCTGGTCGGACACCGTCGTCGGCCCGGTCCCGCCCGTCGCAGGGGCGAGCGGGGGCTCCTGCAGCAGCGACGGGGGCGGGACCGGCGGCACCTGGTCGTCGATCTCACCCGCCTCGTCGGGCGGAACGTGCCGGACCAGGAACGCCTTCGCGCTGCGGGCGGAGGGGTGCAGGCCCGCGGCGGCCACGACGATGATGCCGGCGATGAGCAGCCAGCCCGCGGCACCCCAGCTCATCGCCAGGAACGTGTAGAGCGCCGGCGCCCAGACCCGGCCGAGGGTGCCGCTCAGCTCGGCGGCGCCCTGGTATTCGCCGCGGCGGCGCGGGTCCATCAGCTCGGCCTCGAAGGACCAGCTGGCCGCGGAGAGGTAGAGCTCGGCGCCCGTGACCGTGACGTGGCCCAGCCAGACCAGGGCGATCGTCACCCAGCCCACGGTGTCGTGGGTGTAGAGCGTGATGACGCAGGAGGTGACGAAGAAGACGGCCGAGACCCGGATGGCCCGCAGCGCCGTGCCGACGTCCTCGACCCCGCGCGCGGCGGCCATCGGCAGGAAGATGCACATGACGGTGTTGGTGCCGAACAGGAAGGCCAGCAGCACCCGCGGGGCGTCGGTCTCCTGGACCAGCCACAGCGGGATGACGATGTTGAGCAGGACCTGGTTGGTCCAGAGCACGCCGATGAAGAAGGTGCCGACCATCCAGCCCGGGTTGCGCAGCGGCCCGGGCCCGGGGAGCTTCACCTTCCGCTCCCCGGGGGTGCGCTCGTCGTGCGAGGCATTGGGCAGCCGCAGGATCGCGAGGGCGTTGACCAGGAACGCGACGGTGGTGAACCACGGCAGCCCGTGCAGCACCGTGTTGGAGTCGAAGGCCAGCGCGATGCCACCGAGCAGCGAGCCCAGCGTGAACCCGACGTTGAGCGCGGAGTACATGTAGGCCCGTGACGTCACCCGCTCGTCCGGCGGGAGCACATCGATCGTGTAGGCGCCGTACGCCGAACCGCCGAGCGACCCGACGACCTCCATCGTGACCGCCATCGCGACGTAGCCGCCGAACCCGTCGATGAACGGCCACAGGGTGAACAGGCTGGCCTGCCCCGCGGCGCTGACCGCCCAGCACCGCTTCGGCCCGAAGCGGTCGACCAGCCTGCCTGCCGGCCAGGCCGTCACGAAGCTCGCGACGCCGGCGATCGTGAGGCCCAGGCCCACCTGGGCCGCGCTCAGCCCGACGATCTGGGTGAAGAAGACGGCCGAGCCCGTCATGAACGTGCCTTCACCCAGTGCGAAGAGCAGCGACTGGACGGACAGCCGGCCCGCGAGGGGAGAGGGGGGTCGCATCCGGCGCACGATCGTGGCAAACATCGCGTTCAAGTCTTCCAGCGCGCACCGACACCGTCGCCTGAATTTCTGCCCGGCACCTGCCGCTGTCCTGGCGGCGACGCGGCCTGGCCGGCGTCGACTGGACGTGGGTCTTCGCACTGACCCCCGTCGACGGCGGCCGCGGCACGCGGCTGGTCTTCCGCTGGCGCAGCCGTACGACGCCCGGCTGGCTCACCGCTGGCGTGCAGGCCCTCGTCGTGCCCGCCGATGCCCTCATGTCGCGCGGCATGCTGCGCGGGCTGGGGCGCCCGCACCGCGCGCACCGTCTCGGATGGTCAGCCGGTCGGGCCGAACCGCTCCACACGGATCGCGGCCGGCGCGACACCACAGTCGAGCAGCAGCGTCTCGGCGTAGGACGCGAAGCGGGCCGAGCCGCAGACGTAGGCGAGCTCGACCCCGTCGAGCAGCGGCGTGAGCTCAGCCGCCGTGGGCGCGCCCGCGGGCCGGTCGTCGGTGCTGTGCCGGGTGTAGGCCAGTCTGGCGCCGGCGCGGCCGAGCTCCTCGGCGTACGGCAGCTCGGCCGGGTCCCGGTCCACGGCGACGACCGTCAGCAGGTCGGAGCGGTGCAGCCGTCGGGCGGTGCGCAGCATCGCGACGGCCGGCACCACGCCGGTGCCGCCGACCAGGCAGAGTGCGGGCGTCCGCACGTCCCACGTGAACCAGCGGCCGATCGGTCCGCGCACCTCCAGCACGTCGCCGACCTCGGCCACGTCGGCCAGGAACTCCGACACCTCGCCGTCGGGCAGCCGCTCGATGCCGAACTCGACCAGCGGGTCGTCGTCGTCGGACGCGATCGAGTAGGAGCGCTGGGCGGTGTAGTCGTCGGGCGCCCGCAGCCGGATCAGGTAGTGCTGCCCGGGCCGGTGGGGGAGCCGGTCCTCCACGTGCAGCCGGAGCCGGACCAGGCCCGGGGTCGGCATCGACTTCTCGATCACGATGCCGGTCGTCCAGGACGTCTCGACCGCCTGGACCTCGTCGATCGCGCTCATGTCAGTCGCCTTGGTAGCGCTGCTCGAGCCACGGGTCGCCGCGGTCGTGATAGCCGTTCTGCTCCCAGAAGCCGGCCCGGTCGTGGGCCATCAGCTCGAGCCGGGACACCCACTTCGCGGACTTCCAGAAGTACAGGTGCGGCACCAGCAACCGGACCGGCCCGCCGTGCTCGCGCGGCAGCGGCTTGCCGCCGTAGTCCCAGACGACCCAGGCCTTGCCGTCGACGACGTCGGACAGCGGCAGGTTGGTGGTGTAGCCGGTGCTCGAGTGCGCCAGGACGTACGCCGCCTCGGGCTGCGGGCCCGCAGCCGCGAGCAGCTCATCGACGCTGACCCCGCGGAAGGCCACGTCGAACTTCGACCAGGTGGTCACGCAGTGGATGTCGCCGAAGTACGTCGACTCCGGCAGCCGGTGGATCTCGTCCCACGACCAGGTGGTCGGCCGCTCGACCAGCCCGTCGACCGTCAGCGACCAGCGCTCGGGCTCGATCCGCGGCGTCGCCTCGGCGGTGAGCACGGGCCAGCTGGAGCCGGTGTCGTACTGCCCGGGTGGGAGTCGTCCCTCGCGGCCGCGTCGACGCCCGACGAATCCCCTCGTCACCGGCATGGTTGCCTCCTCAGCGGTTGCCTGCTGCTCCGTGTCGCTGGGTCGCCGCGGCGTTACGGCTCAGGCGTGGTTGCCCGTGGTGGCCAGGGTGGCACCCAGGCCGATCATCATGACGCCGCCGGTGGCCCCGAGCCGGTCGAGCCGGGCCGGCTTGCGCGCGAACCACGTCTTCGCCCGTGCCGAGGCGAGGGCCCAGCAGGAGTCCGAGACCACCGCCATCAGGGCGAAGAGCAGACCCAGCAGGAGGAGCTGCGGGGCCGCAGGCTTCGAGTCGTCGACGAACTGGGGCAGGAACGCCGCGAAGAACACGATCGTCTTCGGGTTGGTGACTCCGACGATGATCCCGGTGCGGATGGAGGCCCACCCGTGGGTGCGCGGCGCATGGTCCGGTTCGTCCATCGCCAGCCGGGCGTCAGCCCGGTGCCGGATGGCCTGCACGCCGAGGTAGACGACGTACGCCGCCCCGACCAGCTTGAGCACGGTGAACGCGTGCGCGCTGGCCGCGACGACCGCCCCCAGCCCGACTGCGAGCCCCGCGACCTGGATGAGCAGCCCGATGGCGTTGCCGACCACCGACAGCAGGGCCTCGGTCCGGCCGACCGTCAGCGCCCGGCCGATCGTGAACAGCAGGCTCGGCCCCGGGACCTGGATGAACAGGATCGAGGCGATCACGAAGGCGAGGAGGGAGTGGCCCACGGAAGGAGGCTAGCGACCACGGCGGGCCCACGTCGCGCGTGTTTCACGGGGGAGCGGAGCGATGAGCGGGACGGCTGTGGGGCGGGCTGCGCACAGCCCGCCCCACAGGTTGGTCACTGGTAGAGGACCGCCTGGATCTCGGGGTCGTTGATGTTGGACTTGTCGTACCAGTAGTAGCCGGTGTCGATCGACTTCGGGAGGTCGTCCCCGTTGATCGCCTTGACCGCGGCCTTGACCAGCTCCGCGCCCATGCCCACAGGGTTCTGGGTGATGGCGCCGGCCTCGAGGCCGGAGTTGATGGCGTCGATCTGTGCCTGGCCGGAGTCGAAGCCGACGATCACGACGCCAGTCTTTCCGGACTCCTCGACGCCCTTGATGGCGCCGATCGCCGAGCCCTCGTTCGAGCCGTAGATGCCCTTGAGGTCCGGGTTGGCCGCCATGATCGACTTGGCGATGTCGGCCGACTTGGCCTGGTCGCCGTCGCCGTACTGCACGGGCAGCAGCTCGATGTCGGGGGCGTTGTCCTCCATCCACTTGATGAAGCCGTCCCGCCGCTGCTGACCGGTGAGACTGGTCTGGTCGTGGACGATCATCGCCACCTTGCCGGAACCGCCGACCAGGTCGGCCATGTGCTCCGCTGCCTCGGCCGCGGCCGCCAGGTTGTCGGTGGCAGCGGTGGTCAACGGGATGTCGCTCTCCACGCCGGAGTCGAACGCGATCACCGGGATGTTCGCGTCCTTCGCCTGCTGCAGGAGCGGAGCGGCCGCCTCGCTGTCCAGGGCCGCGAACCCGATGGCGTCGGGCTGCTTCGCGAGCGCGTTGGTCAGCATCGTCATCTGGTCCTCGACATCGGTCTCGGCGGCCGGGCCCTCGAACGTGATCCGGACGCCTTCCTTCTTGGCCTCGTCCTCGGCGCCCTTCTTCACGGCCTGCCAGAACTGGTGCTGGAAGCCCTTGGAGACGATGGCGATGTACTTCTCGTCACTGGAACCGCCGCTGCCCCCGTCGTCGGACCCGCAGGCAGCGAGCGCCAGACCCAGGGCGGTCGCGGCGGCGATCGCCACTGATCGACGAATGCTCATGTGTGTTTCTCCTTGCGTCAATGTGGGGTGGTGCATGTTCAGGAGTGGGGAGCCCGAGCCCGGGTCGTTGGGAGTAGTCAGGCCTCCTTCTTGCGTGCCATGTCGGCGTAGACCGCGACGAGGATGACCAGTCCGAGAATGACCTTCTGCCACTCCTGGGCGATCGACATGATCTGGAGACCGTTGTTCAGGACCGAGATGATCAGGGCGCCGATCACCGTGCCGAGGATCGTGCCCTTGCCGCCGGCGAGAGACGTGCCCCCGAGCACCACGGCGGCGATCGCCTGCAGCTCGTAGCCGACTCCGGTCGCAGGCTGCGCCGAGCCGAGTCGGGCCGAGATCATCACACCGGCCAGTCCGATGAAGAGGCCGGCGAGGGTGTAGATCACGATCTTCCAGCGGCGTACGTCGATGCCGGACAACGCTGTCGCGAGCTCGTTGCTGCCGATCGAGTAGGTGAAGCGGCCCAGCACCGTCTTGCCGAGCACGAAGGCGGCCAGCACGCAGACGACGGCCAGGATCAGCACGGCGTTCGGGAGGTCGAGTCCGGGCACCAGCTTGCCGGTGGAGATCTTGATGTAGCCGGGGTCCTTGCTGAAGTAGATCGGGGCGCTGTTGGAGATCACCAGTGCGAGGCCCTGGGCGACCAGCATCATGGCCAGCGTCGCGATGAACGGGGGCAGCTTGAGGATCGCCACGTTGAAGCCGTTGACGAAGCCGATCAACCCACCGAACGCGATCGCGGCCGCCACCCCGACCGGGATCGGGAGTCCCATGTTCACGATGAACACCCCGGACATCACCGCGCACAGGGTCATGCCGGTGCCGATCGACAGGTCGATGCCGCCGGTGATGATCACGAACGTCGTGCCGACGGCCAGGCAGCCGATCACGACGGTGCTGAACAAGATGCTCGTGATGTTCGGCCAGGTGAAGAAGATCGGACTGGCGACGCTGAAGAAGATGACGATCGCGATCAGGCTGGCGAACGCCAGCAGCTGCTGCAGCCGGTCCTTCATCGCCGCGAAGCGGCCGTCGTCGGTCCAACGCACGGCGGTCACCGCCGAGGCTGACGAGTTCTCCATGTCACTGCTCCTGTTCGGGGTGCGAGGGGGTGGGCGCGACGGGTGGGGTCTCGCGGCCCAGGCGCTGGGTGGCCAGGTGCATGACGGCCTCTTGAGTGGCCTCGTGCGCGTCGAGGACACCGGCCACGCGGCCTTCGGTCATCACCACGATCCGGTGCGACATGCGCAGGACCTCGGGCAGCTCGGAGCTGATCATGATGATCGACTTGCCGGAGGCCGCGAGCTGGTTGAGCAGGTCGTAGATCTCGCTCTTGGCGCCGATGTCGATACCGCGCGTCGGCTCGTCGAAGATGAGGATGTCGCAGTCCTTGGTCAGCCACTTGGCGATGACGACCTTCTGCTGGTTGCCGCCCGAGAGGTTCTTGGTCACCCGGCGCTCGGACGGGGTCTTGATCTTCAGCCGGGCCACCATCTCGCGGGCGGTACGGCGCTCCCGGGAGCTGTCGACGACCCCGAGCCTGCTGAACCGCTCGGACACCGACGGGAGCGTGATGTTGGCGGTGACGTCCTGTTCGAGGAGCAGGCCGAGGTGCTTGCGGTCCTCGGACAGGTAGCCGATGCCGTGCGCCGCCGCCTTCGCGGGGTTGTGGAACGTGGCTTCCTTGCCGTGCAGGGTGACCGTCCCGACGGTGGCCGGATCGGCGCCCACGAGGGCCCGGGCGACCTCGGTGCGGCCCGCACCCATGAGCCCCGCGAAGCCGAGGATCTCGCCCTTGCGCAGGTCGAAGGAGACGTCCTTCAGCAGGGTCTTCGTGGTCAGCCCCTCGACGCGGAGCACGACGTCGCGGTCGTCGCGGACGCCCACCGGGTCCGCATCGTCGGCGAGCTCGCGTCCGACCATCAAGGTGATGACCTCGGGCAGGCTGGTCTCGGGAGTGTCGAGGGTCGAGACGAAACGGCCGTCCCGGATCACCGTGATCCGGTCGCTGATCACCTCGAGCTCGTCCATCCGGTGGGAGATGTAGATGACCCCGGTCTCGGGCGTGACGAATCGCCGGATCAGCGCGTGCAGAGTGTCGACCTCGGCGTCGTTGAGGGCCGCGGTCGGCTCGTCCATGATCAGCACCCGGGCGTCGTACGACAGCGCCTTGGCGATCTCGACCATCTGCTGCTTGGCGATCGTCAGAGTGCCCACGAGCGCGCGGGCGTCGAGGGGAAGGCCGAGCCGGTCGACCAGATCGGCGGCAGCCCTGTTCAGGGCCCGCTCCGACAGCAGCACGCGCCCTGCGCGCGGCTCCTTGCCGATGAGGATGTTCTGCGCCACCGTCAGGTGCGGCATCAGGTTGAACTCCTGATGGATGATGCTGATGCCGGCCTCGAGGGCGTGCTTCGGGTCACGCGGGACGAAGGGGGAGCCGTCGAGGCGGAAGGTGCCTGCGTCCGGCTGATAGATACCGGTGAGCAGCTTCATCAGTGTCGACTTGCCGGCGCCGTTCTCTCCCACGACGGCCAGCACCTCGCCGTGGCGGAGGTTCAGGTGCATGTCGCTGAGCGCCTGGACGCCGGGGAACCCCTTGGCGACGCCGGCGACCTCGAGCAGATAACGGTGTGTCATCGCGTGTCTCCGTTCCTCAGACCGTAGACCGACGTCGCGGTGCTGCTGAAGACCTTCACTCGGCCACCAGCCCCTCGTCGCGCAGCTGCTTCCAGACCGCCTGCGGGACCGGGGCCGAGACGTGGGCGAGGTTCTCCCGGATCTGCTCGGGGGTGACGCCGCCTGTGACGACCGAGCGCACGACCGGGTCCTGAAGAGGGAACTGCAGCGCCACCGCGGCCAGCGGCACTCGGTGAGCCGCGCAGATGTCGTCGATCCGGCGCGCCCGAGCCAGGACGTCCTCCGGAACGGCCTGGTAGTCGAAGGTCGACTCCTCCGTGGGCCTGGACGCGAGCAGGCCGCCGTTGAACACGGCTGCGGCGACGATCCCGACGCCGTGCTGGCGACAGGCGGGCAGCAGGTCCGCCGCGGCATCGTGGTCGACGAGGGTGTAGCGGCCGGCAGACATGAGCAGGTCGACGACCCCGGAGCGTGCCCCTGCCAGCAGGGCAGGGGAGCTCATCGATGCCACCCCGATCGCGGACGCGAGGCCGTCGTCGCGCACCCGGCTCAACGCCGGCAGGCCCAGCGCGAGGCCCTCCTCCAGATCCCATCGCTCGGGGTCGTGCAGGTAGAGCACGTCGACAGAGCTCATCCCCAGCCGGACCAAGGACTCCTCCAGGCTGCGGCGGACTCCGGCCTCGCTGAAGTCCCAGACCCGTCGGGTCTCGGCCGGGACGACGAACCCTTCGTCGTCGAGTCGATCGACTCCATCGGGGTTGGGCTCGAGGAGGCGGCCGACCTTCGTCGACACGACGTACTCCTCGCGGGGCTTGGTCGCCAGGAAGGCGCCGAGTCGACGCTCCGACAGACCCAGCCCGTAGTGCGGCGCGGTGTCGAAGTGCCGGATGCCGCCGTCCCATGCGGCCTCGAGGAGCGCGCGCGCCTGCTCGTCGCTGACGCGCTGACGGTGGTTCCCGATGTCGGCGGTGCCGTAGCCGAGGCGGCCGAGCGTGAGGTCATTCATCGGAGGTGAACCTGTGCTGCTCGATGGAGTCCACCAGCATCTCCGCGCCGGAACCCGGGGAGAGCGGCGCACGGTAGTTGCCGTCGGTGATGACGACCGGCGACACGAAGTGCTCGTGCAGGTGGTCCACGAACTCGATCAATCGTCCGTCGCTCGAGCCGGAGACAGCCACCTGGTCGAACATCGACAGGTGCTGGACGACCTCGCAGAGGCCCACCCCGCCTGCGTGCGGGCACACGCGGACGCCGAACTTGGCCGCCAGCAGGAGGATGGCGACGTTCTCGTTGACCCCGGCCACCCGGGTCGCGTCGAGCTGGAGCACCTGGAGCGCGTCGGCCTGGAGAAACTGCTTGAAGATCACCCGGTTCGCAATGTGCTCCCCGGTCGCGATCGGGATCGGCGCCACGGCCCGCGAGATGGTCGCGTGCCCGAGGATGTCGTCGGGGCTGGTCGGCTCCTCCACCCATGCGACGTCGTAGGGCGCGAGAGCCTTCACCCAGTCGATCGCCTGGGCGACGTCCCACCGCTGGTTGGCGTCGACCGCGATGGCGATGTCCGGTCCCACCACATCGCGGGCGATCTTCAGCCGGCGGCAGTCGTCCTCGAGGTTGTCGCCGACCTTGAGCTTGATCTGGGTGAAGCCCTCGTCGACGGCTTCACGGCAGAGGCGGGCGAGCTTGTCGTCGTCGTACCCGAGCCAGCCCGGCGTCGTCGTGTACGCCGGGTAGCCGTTCGCCAGCACCTCCGCCTCGCGCGACGCCCGACCCGGCTCGGCGCGCTCGAGGATCTCCAGCGCCTCCTGGGGTGTCAGGGCGTCGCTGAGATAGCGGAAGTCCAGGAGGTCGACGATCTCGGCGGGGCTCATCCGGGCCAGGAGCTGCCACAGCGGCAGGCCCGCACGCTTGGCCTTGAGGTCCCACATGGCGTTCACCACCGCGCCGACCGCCATGTGGATGACGCCCTTCTCGGGACCCAGCCAGCGCAGCTGCGAGTCGTGGACCAGTGACTTCCAGAAGCCGCCCAGGTCATCGATCACGTCGTCGAGGTCGAGTCCGACGACATGTCCGGCGAGGCTGCGGATCGCAGCGAGCTGGACGTCGTTGCCCCGGCCGATGGTGAAGACGAAGCCATGTCCGGTCAGGCCGTCCGGGTCGTCGGTGCGGAGCCGCACGTAGGCCGCCGAGTAGTCCGGGTCGCGGTTCATCGCGTCCGATCCGTCCAGGGTCAACGACGTCGGAAACCGAACGTCATCGGTGTCCATCGCGATGATGCGGCTCACGTCGGGGGGCTCCTTCAATCGTTCAGCAAGTGATGGCGCTCACACCGTAGACATCAGACCTTTAAGGGGTCAAGATATTGATCCTACGTATTTTTCAGCCCGGCGCGCCGGATCTGTCGCTTGATAGGTCAGACCTCTCGCGTCGCATATCGCAGGAGACAATCAGCCGTGAGACTCGCCCGACTCGGCCCCCCCGGCGCGGAGACACCCGTCGTGCTGCACGACGGGCGCACGCTCGACCTGACCGCTCTCACCCGCGACATCGACGGCGCCTTCCTGGCCGGCGACGGCGTCGCACGAGTCGCCGAGGCGCTTGCCGCCGACACCCTCCCCGAGCTGGTGGGGGCCGGCGAGCTCCGTGTCGGTGCCCCGATCGCGCGGCCGAGCGCGGTGGTCTGCATCGGCATGAACTACGCCGCGCATGCTGCGGAGTCGGGGTCCGCGCCGCCCGATGTGCCGATCATCTTCCTCAAGACCCCGAACACGGTCGTCGGCCCGTACGACGACGTGATGATCCCGCGTGGCAGCACCAAGACCGACTGGGAGGTCGAGCTCGGCATCGTGATCGGGAGGCGTGCCGCCTACCTCGACTCCGCCGAGGACAGCCTCGGCCACGTAGCCGGCTTCGTGCTGGCCAACGACCTGTCCGAGCGAGAGTTCCAGCTCGAGGTCTCCGGGGGCCAGTGGAGCAAGGGCAAGTCGGCACCGGGCTTCAGCCCTCTCGGTCCCTGGCTGGTCACCCCGGACGAGGTCGACCACCAGAAGGTGGCGCTGCGCAGCTGGGTGAACGGCGAGCCGCGCCAGGACTCCAACACTGCCGACCAGATCTTCGGTGTTGCCCACGTCATCCACCACCTGAGCCAGTACCTCACCCTCGAGCCGGGCGATGTCGTCCTCACCGGCACGCCGGAGGGTGTCGCGCTGTCCGGCCGCTTTCCCTACCTGGCGGCCGGAGACGTCGTCGAGGTCGAGATCGACTCGCTGGGTCGGCAGCGCCAGGTGATGGTGCCGTTCGCGAAGGCGGCGTCCTGATGCCCGGCGAGTACGACGGCCTGGTGGCCGTGGTCACCGGCGGCGCCAGTGGCATCGGCGCGGCGACTGCCGAGGAGCTCCTCTCGCGCGGTGCGCGGGTTGCCGCCTTCGACCTGGACCCGTCCGGCTGCTCCGACGAGATCCTCGGCCTCACGGTGGATGTCTCCGACGACGCGTCCGTGCGGGCGGGCGCCGACCAGGTCATCGACGCCTGGGGACGCCTGGACGTCCTCGTCAACAACGTCAGCATCGCTGCCCAGGGCACGGTCGAGACCAACGAGGACGCCGAGTGGCATCGCGTGCTCGACGTCAACCTGCTCGGCGTCGTACGAGCGACGCGTGCGGCGCTGCCGCACCTGCGACGTTCGCCGGCCGCGGCGGTCGTGAACATCGGCTCCATCGCCGCGACCGCCGGCCTTCCCGAGCGCGCGCTCTACAGCGCCAGCAAGGGAGCCACGCTCGCCCTGACCCGGGCGATGGCGGCAGACCACCTACGCGAGGGCATCCGCGTGAACTGTGTCAGCCCGGGGACCGCCGACACCCCGTGGGTCGACCGACTGCTCGCGAAGGCCGACGACCCGGAAGCGGAGCGGGCGGCGCTCAACGCCCGCCAGCCCCACGGACGTCTGGTCAGCCCCCAGGAGGTGGCGACCGCGGTGGCCTACCTCGCCAGCCCGCGCTCGGGCTCGACCACGGGCGTCTGCCTCGCCGTGGACGGCGGCATGCAGGAGCTGCGGCTCCGCCCCCGAACCTGAACCACGGACGAAGAGATTCCCGGATGTACGCTCGCGCGCAACTCAGGAGGTTCGATCGGTGCCCACGGTAGCCCTGCACACGGTCCTGAAACCCGGTCACGAAGGGGACTACGACGCCCTGCACCAGATCATTCCGGGAGACGTGGCGCTCGCCCTCCGCGAGCACGGCGTCAGCGACTGGCGGATCTGGCGCGACGGCCAGCACGTCTTCCACCTCGTCGAGGTCGACGACTACCAGGCGATGCGCGCGGGTCTTCGCGACCATCCGGCGAACCTCGCCTGGCAAGCCGCGGTCGGCCCGCTGTTCGAGGTGCCCGACACCTACACGGGCGATGACGCTGGGCTCGGCTTTCTCTGGAGCCTCTCCGACCAGCTCGACGCACAGGACGGGCGCTGACATGGCGGTCACCGACGACGCCATCGAGGCAATCAAGCAGATGATCGTGGCCGGCGAGCTCAAGCCGGGCGACCGGCTGCCCCGGGAGACGATCCTCGCCGACCGGCTCGGGCTCTCACGCAGCTCGCTGCGTGAGGCGATCAAGGCCCTCACGTTGATCAAGGTCCTCACCGTCCGACACGGCGACGGCACCTACGTCACCAGCCTCGATCCGGGCATGCTGATGGACGCGCTGGGATTCGCCGTGGACTTCCACCGCGACGACAGCGTGCTTCAGTTCCTCGAGCTGCGTCGGGTCCTGGAGCCGGCCGCCGCAGCCGTCGCGGCAGTCACGATGCCCAGCGAGGACATCGATGGTCTGGCCGCACTGCTCGACGAGCTTCCGCCCAACCCGGATGTCGAGGAGCTCGTCGCCAACGACGTCGAGTTCCATGGCCGGATCGCGGCGGCCACCAACAACCCGTTGTGGTGCTCACTGCTCGACACTCTCTCGGGACGCACCCAGCGGGCGCGCATCTGGCGCGGGCTCACGCAGGAGAGGGCGGTCGAGCGCACGCTCGAGGAGCACCGCGCCATCCAGCGTTCTCTGGCGGCGCGCGACCCGGAGGCGGCGCGTTCGTGGGCGACGGTGCACATCGCGGGCGTCGAGGACTGGCTCCACCACGCGCTCGTCCCCGGCAGCTGACCTGGTGTCCAGCCGGTCGCGCCGACGAAGAAGAGGAATCACGTGAAGGTCGCGTTGAGTGTCACCTGCGTCAACGACGCGATGTTCCCGGAGACGGGCAAGGCTGTCGTGACGCTGCTGCGGCGGCTCGGGGTCGAGGTGGAGTTCCCGCTCGCACAGGCCTGCTGCGGCCAGCCGCTGGTGAACACCGGGTATCTCGGGGAGGCCGTGCCGGTGGTGCGGAACTATGTCCGGGCCTTCGCCGGGTACGACGCCGTCGTGACGCCGTCCGGGTCCTGCGCGGGGTCCGCCCGGCACCAGCACGAGCTCGTGGCGAGACGCTCCGGTGACGAGCGGCTGGTCTCCGCAGTCGAGTCGGCGCCGCCGACCTACGAGCTCAGCGAGTTCCTGGTCGACGTGCTCGGGGTGATCGACGTCGGGGCGTCGTTCCCGCACACGGTGACCTACCACCCGACCTGCCACTCGCTGCGCATGCTCGGCGTCGCAGACCGACCGCGCCGGCTGCTCGAGCACGTGCACGGCATCCGGCTGGTCGACCTGCCCGCGGCCGAGGAGTGCTGTGGGTTCGGCGGCATGTTCGCGCTGAAGAACTCCGACGTCTCGGTGGCCATGGGCTCGGACAAGGCCCGGCGCGTGCAGGAGACCGGAGCCGAGATCCTCGTCGCGGGGGACAACTCCTGCCTGATGCACATCGGCGGCGTGCTGTCGCGCCAGCGAGCCGGCGTACGCGTGCTTCACCTGGCCGAGGTGCTCGCGTCGACCGAGGGGGCCGCATGACCGACACGTTCGTCGGGATGCCCGCCTTTCCCGAGGCGGCGCGGGCCGCCCTTGCCGACACCCAGCTGCGCGCCAACCTCGCCCACGCCACCGCGACGATCCGGGCGAAGCGAGCCGCGGTCGTCGCCGAGGTCGACGACTGGGAGGAGCTGCGGACCACGGGCGCGGCGATCAAGGACAACACCTTGCTGCACCTGGACGAGCACCTGCTCGAGCTGGAGGCGGCCCTCGCTGCGCGACATGCGACGGTCCACTGGGCCCGTGACGGTGACGAGGCGTGCGCGATCGTGGCGCGCATCGCCGAGGACCACCGGGTTGACGAGGTGGTCAAGGTCAAGTCGATGGTCACCCAGGAGATCGGGCTCAACGAGGCGCTCGCGGCCCGCGGCATCTCCGCCTGGGAGACGGACCTGGCCGAGCTGATCGTGCAGCTCGGCGACGACCTCCCCTCGCACATCCTGGTGCCGGCGATCCACCGCAACCGAGCTGAGATCCGCGCGCTCTTCGCCGAGCAGATGGGCAAGGTCGGGCGCGCCGCCCCCGATGACCTCCTCGCCGACCCGGCCCGCCTCGCCGATGCGGCCCGGTTGCACCTGCGCGAGAAGTTCCTGCGCGCCCGGATGGCCGTGTCCGGCGCGAACTTCGCGGTCGCGGAGACCGGCACCCTCGTGGTGGTCGAGTCCGAGGGCAATGGTCGGATGTGCCTGACCCTGCCTGAGGTGCTGGTCTCGGTGGTCGGCATCGAGAAGGTGGTGCCCACCTGGGCCGACCTCGACGTCTTCCTCGAGCTGCTGCCCCGCTCGAGCACCGGCGAGCGGATGAACCCCTACACCTCCATGTGGTCGGGGGTGACGCCCGGCGACGGTCCGCAGGAGCTGCACGTCGTGCTCCTCGACAACGGCCGCACCCGTGCACTCGCCGACGAGGTCGGGCGCCAGGCACTGCGCTGCATCAGGTGTTCGGCGTGCCTGAACGTCTGCCCGGTCTACGAACGCACGGGAGGACACGCCTACGGCTCGGTCTATCCCGGCCCCATCGGCGCGATCCTCAACCCTCTGCTCAAGGGGGTCGGGTCCGACGACCAGGTCGACTCGTTGCCCTACGCCTCGTCGCTGTGCGGCGCCTGCTTCGAGGCCTGCCCGGTCCGGATCGACATCCCGACGGTGCTGGTGGACCTGCGCACCCAGGTCGTCGACGCTCATCGAGGCGGGATGCCGAAGCCGGAGGCGGTCGCGATGAAGGGGGCCGGCTGGTCCTTGCGGAAGGGTGATCGGCTCGGCTCACTCGAGAGGGTCGGCGGTCTCGTCGGACGGATCGCCGACCGGCTGGGCACGCGGACACTGCCCGGCGGACGTCGCGCGCTCGGTCGGCTTCCCGGTCCGTTCGCCGCCTGGACCGGCGCGCGCGACCTGCCGGCCCCACCCCGGGAGTCGTTCCGCGCCTGGTGGCGGCGCACCGGCGGAGGGCGACCATGAGCGCCCGCGACGACGTTCTCGCCTCGGTCCGGCGTGCGCTCGCCGGCGCCGACACGGCCACCGTGGCGGTGTCGAGCGGCTACCGGTCCCGACGCGCTCCGGCCGACGTGGCCGTGCTCTTCGTGGAGCGGGTCGCCGACTACAGCGCCGTGGTCGAGCGCTGTGGCCCGGGCGAGGTGGTGGACCGGATCGCGGCCGCACTCGGCCCCGCGACGCGGGTGCTCGTCCCGGTCGGTCTGCCGTGGCCGGTGCCGGGTCAGACCGCCGACGCCGACTTCACCGCGACCGAGCTGGACGCGTACGACGCCGTGGTCACCGGGTCGACCATCGGCATCGCCGAGACCGGCACGATCGTGCTCACCCACGGCCCGGCGGAGGGCCGGCGGGCGCTGACGCTGGTGCCCGACCTGCATGTCTGCGTGGTGCGGGTCGGCGACCTGGTCGCGGACGTACCTGCTGCGGTGCGGCTGCTCGATCCCGGCCGTCCGCAGACCTGGATCAGTGGCCCGAGCGCGACCAGCGACATCGAGCTCAGCCGCGTCGAGGGCGTGCACGGCCCGAGGTCGCTGCACGTGATCCTGGTCGACTGAGTCGCCCCTGCCCACGAGATCCAAGGCGCGGGTCCAGCCGCTGATCGCCGACAAACGACGAAGGGCGTCAGCGCTCCGTGTGTGGGCGGACGAGGACGGTCGCCAGCAGGCAACCGACTGCCAGAACCGCGAAGGCCGCGGCGTAGCCGTCAAGCGCCGAGGCGAGCAGGCTGCCGATCCACGGTGCGAAGGCGGAGGCGGCCAGGACACCGCCTGACAGGATGCCGCTCCGCGCGCCGTACTCGTGGGTGCCCCATCTGTCGCTGACCGCGGTGGCCTGGATGAGGGTGAAGATCCCGCGGGCGATGCCAGCGGCGAACGACAGCGCGCACACCACGGCAACCGGCTCGTGCACGACAGCCAGCGCCAGGGTGGTCACGCTCGCCGCGACCAGCGTGGCGACCGTTCGAGCCCGCGCCGTGATGCGCGTGAGCACCGGGCCGTAGAACAGCCGCCCCGCCACCTGGCCCGCACCGCCGACTCCGAGGGCGACCGCCGCCTCGGTGGTGCTGAGCCCGTGCTGGGTGAGCAGCGGCACCAGGTTGACCACCACGGCATAGACACAGAAGCCGCCGAGGGTCATGGCTGCGACGAGCAGGACGAACTCCGGCTGCCGTACGACGCGACCGCGGTCCCGGCTCTCCGCCTGGTCATGGCCGTGGGTGTTGAGCGGCGACCAAGGTGCGCGGAGGCCCCACCAGTGGAGCGGGATGGTGCCGACCAGCACGACGGCCAGGATGCCGTAGGTCTGGCGCCAGCTGACGTGGTCGAGGAGAACGGCGGTGAGCGGCGCGAAGACGGTCGAGGCGAGGCCCGCGACGAGAGTGACCGCGGTGAGTGCCTTGACGCGCCCGGCGCCGGCCCAGCCGGTGACCGCGGCGAAGGCCGGCGCATAGAGCGTCCCCGACATCGCCACCCCGGCGAGCAGCCACGCGAGGAGGAACAGCCACAGGGTCGGCGCGGCGGCGATCGCCAGGATCGCCAGCACGCCCAGGGCCGAACCGGCGGTCATGACCCGCCGGGGTCCGTGGGCGTCGATGTGCCGGCCCACCCAGATACCCGCCGCCGCCCCGGCCAGCTGGGCCGCGGTGAAGCACGCCACGAGCCAGGTCAGTGACCAGCCTTCGGTGTCTCGGATCGTCGTACTCATCACCGGGAACGCGTAGAAGAGGATCCCCCACGACACGATCTCGGTGACGCACAGGACCGCGACGACTCGGCGCAGGAGCGCTGCGTCGAGGGCAGGTGTCACCGACGTGTGGGCACCGGACGTCATGTGCGCGGTCGGGGCTCGTCGTCGCGACGACGCTCCAGGAACACCGTGTCGCGCCAGACCCCGTCCAGCTGGGCGATCCGGCTTCGGACGGCCAGCGTGCGGTAGCCCGCGGAGTGGTGCAGCGCGATGCTGGCTCGGTTCTCCGGGAAGATCGAGGTCTGCAGCGTCCAGAGCCCGCCTGCGTCGGCCTCGGTGACCTGGCGGTACATCAGGGCCTTGCCCACGCCCTGGCCGCGAACGTCCTCGGCGACGTAGACCGAGGTCTCGCCGACCCCGGCGTAGCACTCGCGAGTGGAGACCGGGTTCGTGGCCGTCCAGCCGACGATGCGCCCCTCGAGCTCGGCGACCCAGCGGTGCTCGGGCAGCCACTTGCTCCGCAGCTGTGCCACCCCCGGGACCTCGGTCTCGAACGTCGCGTTGCGGGTCGCGATGCCCTGGGCGTAGATGTCCCGGACCGCTGGCAGGTCTGCGTCGGTCATGGCCCGCGTCGTCACCGTCTCGGGCCAGTCGGTCGGGCAGCAGGGTGCGGTGGCCGTCGTGCCCATGACCACGTCGGCAGCGTGGGGGAGGCCCGTGCAGCAGGACTGGTTGACCGACACCATGCTGGTGCGGCCGACCCGGTCCACGACCAGGAAGCCGACCTCCGAGAGCCTCCGCACGTGATGGGAGCACGTCGACTGGCTGATCCCGAGCCGCTCCGCCAGGTCCCCGACCGTCACGGCACCCGACGCCGAGGAGGCCACCGCGTGCAGCAGCTTGAGCCGTGTGGGGTCGGAGATCGTCCCGAACCACTCCGCGTAGGTCGACGCCACCTCGTCGGCCAGCAGGCTGGTCCCGCCGGGGCGCTCGAGGGTCTCAGCGGTCATGGCGACATCGTATCGATCTGGGTCGATGGTTGCATCCATCGGTCGGCATCGATACGATCGCCGATATTCATCGACGTTCATCAATATCAGGAGCTCTCCATGGCACACCCGGTCGTGATCATCGGCGCCGGACCGATCGGCCTGGCCGCCGCTGCGCACGCGCAGTCACGCGGCCTCGACACCGTCGTCCTCGAAGCCGGGTCCTCGGCCGGAGCGGCGGTGCGGGAGTGGGGCCACATCCGACTCTTCTCGCCGTGGTCCGAGCTGGTCGACCCCGTGGCCGCCGCCCTCCTCGGGGGTAGCGGCTGGCAGGCGCCGACGGCCACGGCGTACCCGACGGGCGACGACTGGGTCGCCGACTACGTGCAGCCCCTGGCCGACGCTCTCGAGACGACCGACGAGGTCGAGGTCCGCTACGGCCACCGCGTCATCGGCGTCACCCGCTTCGGCCGCGACCGCTTGGTCGACTCCGGGCGTGAGGACGAACCGCTCGTGCTGCAGGTGGACACGGGTCACCGCATCGAGCGCGTCACCGCCTCGGCGGTCGTCGACGCCTCCGGCACCTGGGGCGGCCCGAACCCGCTCGGTGGCGACGGGCTCCCCGCGCTGGGCGAGACCGCCCACGCGGACCGGATCAGCTATCGCGTCCCCGACCTGCGAAGTGTCGAGGGCAGGACCAGGTACGCCGGGAAGCACGTCGTGGTGGCCGGCACGGGGGCCTCTGCCCAGAACGCGCTCGTCGAGCTGTCCGACCTCGCCGAGTCCGCGCCCGGAACCCGCGTCACCTGGCTGGTCCGCCGGCCCACCGTCGGGGGCGCGTTCGGTGGTGGCGACAACGCGTTGTCGCCACCACCGAACGCGCCCCCGACGGTGGGCCGGCGGACCAGCCAGGTGACGC
>Ga0075363_100000054_pt1 | contig 22658 bp, 21 predicted proteins | sample EndMetdeltDD1763_FD_71470 | JGI IMG/M metagenome (GOLD analysis project Ga0075363, IMG submission 71470) | Populus endosphere microbial communities from Tennessee, USA - Endosphere MetaG P. deltoides DD176-3 | ecosystem: Host-associated > Plants > Roots > Endosphere | place: USA: Tennessee...
TCGCTCGCCCCCCTTCCATAAAGACGTCCGTCTCTTTCAGTCATAACGAAAGGATCGCCGATCCATTTTTCCCGGTCTACAGGCTGCACATCGTAATGCGCATATAATAGGATCGTTTTTTTCGCAGCGCTGACTACCTTCTCTGCAAGAACGAAAGGAGCAGAACCTTCAATCCGCTCAAAACGGACCTTAAACCCCAGTTTTTGCAACTTGGATCCGACAAAATCGGCTGCATTTTCCAAATGCGTCATATTGTAATCGGGACTATTTGGATTGCTGACGGACGGGATAGCAACTAATTGTCCTAATTGCTCGACTGCATGGGCTAATTGGATTCTAGGCAAAGCTTGAGAAATGGCTGACATAAGACCCTCTTTTTTAAAATGGGCCGCGAATCTAAATTTTTTCTTAAAAAAAATCTACAAGAATCGAATTAATCTAGATGTTCTTCTTCTAAGAACTTCCGCCAAGGACGAGGAGGAAGATGAGCATGAGTAGGAATGATCGCCAACATTAAAAGAAGTAATCCTACTGTGACCGAATTTTCTTGAGGGGGCAGGGCGAGTTCTGGATAGTTTTGATATCCCAAGCTCCAAAGCCAAAGGGCGACTCCCAGATTTAAAAGATGGATCTTTCTTAAAGGCCCATAAAATGAGAGCAAGGAAAAGAGCGCGATCAAGGAAGCGCAAGTCAAATCGCTCGCCCAGAGATAGTGGTCGCTCGGATAATGTAAAATGAAAGGACTGAGCGCCAGCCAGCAAGCGAGCATGAATTCAATAACGCGGGCCCACATTCAACGGCTCCTGTTCATTTTTTTTTGCGTTCTCATTTTGATGATGTTTTCGCCTGCCTGGTGAGCGACTTCAGAAGGTCTGCCCCAGAAAGTATCCCATAGGATTCGTTTGCTTTTGCTCAATCTCCAAACTTCTCGCAAATAGAGAAGGCAAGACCAAATTTCATCATAAGCGAGAAAGATTAAAACTATAGAGATGACTGCCGTAACCAAACAAAGAAAGCACCAGGCGCCTACAACCGTCCCCTGCATAAAAACTAAAATCGCGCTTACCGCTCCTAAGGGAATGACATCAATCCCGAAAAGAACAACCAGCCAAGGCCGATCCTGCCATCTTCTTGTCGATCCCGCCAATGCAAATAAGACATCTCCCAAATAGGCGATTGCCCCCATCACCGCATCAGGGATGCGGAACCAGATCCGCATGACATGAGACACATCCGAGGTAAGAACATATTCGGTTTGGCTGCCAAAAACCGGGTCCCACGCAGAATCGATCAATTCCCACTGATACAACCCCATATAAACAGCGATCAGTACAGCAATGCCTGCGATGCAGCAAATGAGCACCCTTTGAGGCCAGCTTGAAGGATTGTATTTCCAAGGATGAGGAGCTGCTTCTAGATGATAGGGGCGTTTCATAAATCCATCCATACATCACAAGTCCTTTTTAGAAAAGCCCTACCGATCTACCTAGATTCTAGGTTAATCTATTTCCTCTCTCACCTTAATTCAAATCTAATCTAAAATACTCCACTTCACCGGAGGCAGTTATGCTAAAAACTCTATTTGGCAATCGAAATGTGGAACGGATCCTCCTATTTCTTTTCGTCAACGAAACCTGCTATGGAGCCCAAATTCAATCCTTGCTCCGCGTCCCGCTGACTCCCGTTCAGAAGGCTTTATCCAAACTAGAAAAAGAAGGAATCCTCGTCAGCAGATACGAAGGAAAAACCCGCATTTACCAACTGAACGGATCTCACCCTCTTCGGATCGAATTGGAAAACCTTCTAAAAAAAGCCTACACGCTTTTGCCTCCTCAGGAAAAAAAATCTTACTGCTTCCTCCACAAACCCAGATTGAGCGCATCGGAGGAAGGAAAACGGGAACGGAACCGAAAAAACGAACTGATTGAAATCTGGCAGCGGTTAGAACAAATCCAACACCTTTCTTTTTCCGCTAAATCCAGACAGGGAGAGGAGAAAATCGTAAAAATTGGAAAAGCGGAAGTCCACATCTCTTCCCCTTCTTCCAACATCTTGGTTTTTCAGGAAAAAGGATACTGGTTCCACAACCAACTTCCCGAGAATGCGTTTAGCAATGCATTTCGGTGGACTTTGGATTTGAACGCATCGTTAATTAGCTTGGAACATCTTCGGTACGGCCCTTCGCATCCGGTCTTTCTTTTCCATTTGGCCCCTAGCCATCCTGGCCAACTCGAATCAGTCGATGCGCACCTCTGCGCTGACGATACCTACCTGGGAAGCCTCATTTCAAATCCCCGCAGCCTCGATTTCCATTGGCGGATCATCGGTCCTCGCAAAAACGATGAGTTAATTTATAACTATTCTTGAGGAAAGAAGCCGGAGAAGATCTCCGGCTTAGAATGCAATTACAGAATTTCAGCAGCGATCGAAGCGAGTTCGGAACGCTCTGTTTTCTCCAAGAACATGTGTCCGTAAATACGGTGGTTCTTGAATTTATTCACCACGTAAGTCAATCCATTCGAATCCTTGTCCAGATAAGGATTGTCGATCTGGGTTGCATCTCCTGTTAAGATCACCTTCGTCCCTTTACCAGCGCGTGAAATAATCGTTTTCACCTCATGCGGGGTTAGGTTTTGCGCTTCGTCGATGATCATATAAATCTTGGGAAGCGAACGGCCGCGGATGTAAGTGACCGCTTCCATTTCGATTTTTTTGCTTTCCATAATGAACTCGAGAGTCGCGGCTCCATTGCCTTCTCCGCTGGTCGTAGAACAGAGAAACTCTAAGTTGTCATAGATCGGCTGCATCCAATGATAAAGCTTTTCTTCTTTGGTGCCAGGAAGGTAGCCAATGTCTTTTCCCAACGGCACGATGGGCCGTGAAATGAGAATGCGGGAATAGACCGGTTCATCGAATACCTTTCTCATTCCGCAGGCCAACGCCAGCAACGTTTTACCTGTACCTGCAGGCCCAATCAAAGTTACAAGATGGATGTCGTCGCGCAAAAGCAAATCGATCGCGCATTTTTGTTCCACATTGAGCGGCTGGATGCCCCAAATGTCCTTAGAAACCTGAATCAAAGGCTCGAGTTTCTTTGTTTTATCGCTGTATTTACAGACAGCAGAAGATTTCTCAGGAGAAGTGAGATGCACATATTCATTCGGACGAAATTGCCCTTCAGGCATCGGTAAAATGCCCTCTTTGAAAAAAAGATCGATCTCTTTTTTCGGAACATCGACTTTGCGCATGCCACGGTACATAGCTTCATAAGGGGCTTTCGAACTTTCATAATCTTCCGACTCAAGCTCCATTGCCTCCGCTTTAACGCGGGTGACAAAATCCTTGGATACAATGACTACAGCTTCTCCCTTCTCTTTCAGTTGGAAAGCCGTCAGAAGGAATTTATTGCTGCTGCGGTCGAGAGGAAGAGGAAATACTTCACCCCGTTCCATTTTGGCATCCAGATGGATCCTGATTTTAGGCCCTTCAGGAATCACTACCCCGTTATGAAGATCGCCTGACTGTTCCGCTTTCAGCGAATCGATATAGCGGATCACTTCGCGGGCATTTTTCCCTACTTCATCCTGGGAACGTTTCAAGCTATCTAATTCTTCGAGCACCCAGAGGGGGATGACAACGTCGTTGTCTTTGAATTTAGTGATCGCGGTAGGATCATGGACCAGGACATTCGTATCGATCACAAAAGTTTTTCGAGTCACTTTTTTTTCCTCGGAAACACCGTTTTGATTGTGTGGTTTTGGCCTCTGAGCCACTATCATCAGGTACCTCTATATCTTATGTACAATATTAATAATCGAAATTTGCTTGAACGCCGGCTTATCCTCCTATTTCGTTCGCGCTCCAAAATTCCACCTTATAGGGATTCAGCTCTACGAAATCAAGAAAAGGTTATTAAAAATTTTCATCCACTTAAAAAACAGTGAGTTACATTCCGTTCAAGCAAACAGCAAATCAGAGTGCTAAATTCCTTGACACCCAACCCGCCAATCCATTATAATGAGGTTTAAAAGAGAACCCCGGTTCCTATGAAAATCACTTCTACAATACTAAGCATACCTCCTTACCTATCAACCACTTGGAAGAATATCGCCTCTCTCCATGTGCGGGAAGAAAAAGGGCTTTTCACCTTAGTCGTCATTTTGCAAAACCGAGTTCAAGTAGAAGTTCCAGGACTCAATAAAGGAACAATTGATACTGTTTTTGAAGCGCACGCCCATCATGCCGACACAGCCGAAAACGAAAAATCGATCCTCAAAAACCCAATAGACGGGCCTTTCAGCTTCAATTTACCCATCAGCGACGGCGTTCCTTCCGGTCCATTGGGAATGTCTATGCAGCACAATGAAGAGCAGTCAAACCTTCCTCCCCTGCCTGATGATGTACTGAATAAAATTACGACGATTGCGAAAGCTTTCGGACTCGACGATTCCAATACGCTTCCCTCTTCAGAACCGAATTGCAACTGTGTCTATTGCCAAGTAGCCCGAGCGCTTCACGGCCCAGAAAATTCTTCACCTCAAGAAGAGGTTACCGACGAAGACCTAAAGTTCAAGAACTGGGATGTAAAACAAACAGCGGATAAACTTTATAACGTAACCAACCCCCTAGACACAAATGAGCATTACAGTGTCTTCCTGGGAGATCCTCTGGGCTGCACCTGCGGTCAAAAAAACTGCGAACACATCCGTGCCGTTCTGAACACTTAATCCAAGTCCACTAGCTTTCCAAAAAAGGTCTCAGTCTTTTGCAAGGCAAATAGGAATGAATCTCTTTATTTGCGCCGCTCAAGCATTATATCCCTAGCACCAACCAAAAATCTTTATGTCGTAAAATTCTGCAATCGATTTTAATGAAAAAATGCTTGGTGATAATGAGTCCAAGGAATAAGATTTTCTTAATTGCCATTGATTGGAGTGTTCGTCATGTTGCGTCTTCTTTGTCTTAGTTCCTTTTGTTTTATTATCGCAGGAAATGCAGCCCCTCAGCCAGCACCCCTAAAGACTCCTCCTTCCCCTCAAGCTCAAGCGCCGGCAAAAAAAGCAGAGGCTTTCAAGCCGTTCACAGGGAAAGTGATTGCCAATAAAGTACGGATCCGCGCCAAACCAGATCTCGATGCGCACGTAGTACGTCAAATGAACAAATCCGATCTTCTACTCGTTGTGAGTGAAGAAGGGGATTTTTACGGAATCGAACCCCTTAAAGATACAAAAGCTTATATTTTCCGCAGCTACGTCCTAGATCATGTCGTGGAAGCAAGCCGTGTGAACGTCCGTCTCGAACCCCATGTCGATGCACCCATCATCAGCCAGCTGCAAGCGGGCGACAAAGTGCAAGGCCAAGTCTGTGCAATGAACCACAAATGGCTTGAAATCGCACCCCCTAAGGGAACTCGTTTCTATGTTTCTAAAGAGTTCATCGCCAACGCAGGCGGGCCTGAATATTTATCGGCCATGGAAAATCGAAAATTACAATTAGACGAACTTCTCTCCAGCGCCTATTTCAATGCCGAATCGGAATGCAAAAAGTCTTATGAAGAGATGCTCCCCCAGCAAGCGATTGAACAGTTCCAAACGATTTTGAAAAATTTTGCTGATTTTCCTGAAGCTTGCGTCCAAGCTAAAGAAGGGCTGGCTCTTTTGAAAGAAACTTATCTTAACAAAAAGATTGCCTACCTAGAATCGAAAGCCGAGCTGACTCCTGGTGCTAAAGAAGAACTCCTTTCTAAACACAAAACCGACACTCAAGTTCTTTTTTCAGAAACTGCCGCGAAAGTAGATCCTGATCTTTGGAGCAAACGCACTCAGAAAAAAGACTCCAATCTCACTTTTTGGGACACCTTAGAAGAATCTCTCTATTTAAGCTGGACCGCTTTTCATGCGGGAAAGAAATTCGATGATTTTTATGCCGAACAAAAAGCCAATGCTTCTGTTTTAACAGGAAGAATCGAATTTTATAGCCAGGAAGTGAAAAACAAACCGGGCGATTACATTTTGCGTAATGCAGATGCGCCTCTCGCTTATCTTTACAGCACTCAAGTGAACCTCGATAAATATGCGGGAAAAACGGTTACCGTGTTAGTCAGCCCACGGCCTAACAACCATTTTGCTTTCCCTGCCTATTATGTTCTTAGCGTAGATTCCGCGGACTAGTGCGGGTCTTCCTTGGAACTTAGAGATTGGGCGATTCGCATTCTTTCAGCAGATACGCTCGAAGAAAAACTTTTATGTCCCGAGGTTCTCACTGACGAAGAGCCTGGACTTCCCCTAGTTTTCAATGAACCGACGCGCCCTTCTGGGATGGCCTTCAATAAGCGGACAAAAGAGCAAAAACTTCCCCCTTTTCAAACTCATGGAAAAGAAGAAAATAGGGCAGCTTGCCTTCATCGTTTTGCAGGACATGAACTCTTAGCTGTAGAAATCATGGCCCATGCCTTGACTGCTTTCCCGAATGCTCCAAAAGCTTTCCGCAAAGGTGTCGCCCACACTCTCAAAGAAGAACAAGGACACGTCCGCCTTTACATGGAACGAATGGAAGAGATGGGACTACGGTTCGGAGATCTGCCTCTATTCCGCCACTTCTGGAATCATGTCCCCTATCTTACGTCTCCGGTCCGCTATGTCAGTGTAATGAGTCTCACCTTTGAAATGGCGAATTTGGATTTTGCTCCTCTATATGGCAAATCATTCCACCATTTTGGAGATGAGAAAAGCGCGGCTTTGATGGCTCAAATTCTCAAAGATGAAATTAATCATGTTTCTTTTGGATGGCATTGGCTAAACCGGATGAAAGAACAAAACCAGACAGCTTGGGACACCTGGGTCGAAGGGATCCAGCCCAAACTTACTCCTTCCCGCGCCAAAGGATTTGTCCTAATGGAAGAAAACCGGCAGAAAGCCGGAATTCCCCAAGAATGGATCAACCAATTAAAAAATATTTAAAATTAATCATTTCTTAATATTTTGCAGCTTCTAATCAGATTTTTCTTTATAATCTGAGTCAAATAACGAAGGCTGTGCTCAATGACAATTAATTCTTTAATTGAAAAAAGCCCCCCATTTAAGGGTTATCAGATCCAATTTCCTAAAGATCATCCCTTCCAAGGAACTGTCGTTACTGGAACCACCGTGAGGCCTGCCAATCTTTTCTTTAATCGATTGTTCCAAGGAACGGAATTCGCCGAAACTCCCCCGGGCAGCCCCGCATTATTCGCTTTCAACGCGCCGCATGAAAAAATAAGGGCTTATTGCAAACTGAAACCGCCTGAAGAACTTGTTTCCTTTTCCGCTCAAGGGATCCCTGGATATTTAATGGCCGGAGGGCATCTCTATCTGATCTATGACCTCAGCTATGTTTACGGAAAAAACACCTATCGGATGAGTTATAAGGAAATCCAAAAGACGCTCGACAGCCAAAAAATCTTTGTCTCGCCGCTTCTTCCTCTTCCCTTCTACAAGGCTCTGAAAAAAGCGATGGCAGAAGAAGGGATCGTTGTATTACCTGGAGAGGATTCGAAGCCCGTTCTGCTTAAAGAGATGAAAGGAAAAATCGGAGAGTTGCTATCGAAGACTGAAAAGGATCCTGGCGCCTTTGGTTTTTCTTCGAAAACCCAATTCCAAGACCTCATGCAAATGACCCTCTATCAAATTGGCTCGCTGGTGGTAAAAAGCGAAGACTATCGTGTTTTTGTGAATGGAGATGGAAAAATCATCGAGCGAGTTCCTGATCAATACGACGCTATACGCTTGATTAACGCATGTGGAATCCGGGGACTGAATTCTAAAAAAACACCGCAGCATTATAACCCGATCGTCGCCGAACAAATGTTCAAAACTGCGCTCAAAGCAGCAGACCAAGGAATCGCCCTCTTTCCGGCAGTAGGCATGGGCGTCTGGAAAGGAGATCCCAATTTATATTGGAGAGCTTTCCTCAATGCGGTCGTTGCTTCGGATAATCAGCTTGAGTCCATTTTAGTCCTGCCAGGACACCAGAAAACTCGACATGGAAAGTATAAGGGATTGCAAGGGGAAGAATTTGAATCGATCTTGAAGGAATATAAAATCCAGTTCCAAAAAGATCCTCAGATCCTCGCTAAATTAAATAGGGTCTCTAATCTTTTTAAGGCCAACAAAGATATCGTTCAGTTGGCCCACAATCTCAAAAAGGCATTTCCCGATAAAACGATCTCTCTTTTGAATGCTTCCGATCCCGATGTAACTCTCGGCTATCATGTGGGTGAGTATGTCAATAACATCCCTCACACCACTACAACCGAAGAAAATTATACGGCCATGGGAACGAATGGACTTTGTTTTGAAGGAATCACAGGAATTCACCAAAATCCCCACCGCATCATCCAAGTAAAATAACTTTTTGTGCTTGATTAAAAGACGCAAAGACGCAAAATTTTTTCTCCGCGTCTTTGCGTTAAAATATCTATCTACTCAGAACCGGTTTTTTCTCTTTGGATCTTGCGTAGCGGATCAAGGCGGCCATATGAGGCAGCGCGATCGCAGCTAAAATGATATCGCTAAATGACCACATCGTAATTACGTCCGATATAGATCCCAGAAAAATCATAAAAGCAGTCCCCGCATAGTAAAAAGAGAGCTTTTTGTTTTGGGTCAAATAGCTGAAACATTGGCTCCCGTTGTAGCTATTGCCTAAAATAGTTCCAAAAGCGAAGACCAAAGCGCAGCTTGCAATTGCTACGACGCCAAAAGAAGAGAAATAAAGTTGGAATGAAGCTGCCACCATGCTCATGCCCAATGGCAAAGAAGGATCTTCCCAAGTTCCTGTCATAAGAGCTACGCATCCAGACAAAAATCCAATGAATCCCGCGGCGTAAGTAGAAAACATAGCCAAAGTCCCCTGCTCTTCTGGATTATTGGTTTCAGCCATAGAGTGGGGAATGGTTTGCGTGCCAATGCCCGCCTCGCAAGCTTGAGTTCCTTTGAAGACGCCCCATCGAAGAGAGCTCATCAATCCCCCAACTACCCCTCCGCTTGCCATCGCATAAGGTGAAAAAGCCGATTGGAAAATGGTGCCGAGGACTTCCCCTAGTTTTGGAAGATCGGAAAAAAGGATCCAGAAACAAGCTCCTAAATAAAGGACAAATTTCACGGGGATCAACTTAGCTTCTACAGCTCCGATTCGTTTAATGCCTCCCATTAAAAGGAAAAGAACGCTCAGACCGATCAATCCCCCCGAAATCATGGCCGGCACTCGCCAAGATCCCATCAGCGGAGAATCGAGAATGGCTGCTAATTGGTTCGCTTGCGCTCCCGACCAAGCCATCATCAACAGAAAACAGCAAACGGCATACCATTTAGCTGCAAAAGGAGAAAATAGGTGTTTTAAATACTGCATCGGCCCTCCCATAATTTGGCCTGACGCTAACTTTTGTCTCGATTGAATAGAAAGAGTCACTTCCACATAAGTCGCAGCGCTGCCCAAAAAAGCAGTCAGCAGAAAACCGAGAAGCGCCCCCGGACCGCCTAAATGGATTGCGATGACTGGCCCGACGATCGTGCCAATCCCTAACGTGGTCGACATAGCCGTAAAAAGGGCTTTATAAGGACGGATCGTGTATTGGCTCTCATTCTCTTTTTTGGCGAAAGAAGACCCGATCATTTTAAAAAGAGAGGGAAACATCCTGAGCTGGACAAAACGGGTTTTCCAACTTAAAAACAAGCTGCCCGATAAAATAAATAAGCAAGATACATACAATAAATAATCTGAAACTGTTTTAAAAAACTCTTCGAAAAACATAAATCCTCAAAATAAAAAATATAAGGCTTTAAAGCCGCGAAACTGAAGTATTAGGTGTAAAATGAATTAATTTTGAGAATTATTATTTTGGAAGGGGCATTGGGAAAGAGAAGAAGAATGAACTGTTTTTAGGGGAATGGGCAATCGGATACTCATAACGACCTCCTTATCTTTGGGTCTTTTTAATCTGAAGCAGCATTGCACGTCTTTCTATTTTATTAAAGCTGAAAAAAAGAACTTCTGTCATATGTGTTTTATGGACTTCAACTTTTTTCTAAAAGGGGTCGTATTAGGATTCTCGACTCCTGCAGGGCCTATAGGGATCCTCTGCATCCGAAGAACTTTGCAATACGGACGCATGTCCGGACTCAGTTCTGGATTGGGAGCCGTCATCGCTGATACCATTTATGGAATCACCGCTGTTTTCGGCCTCACATTAGTGATGAATTTTCTTTTAGCCGGCCAATTTTGGCTCCGGGTGATTGGAGGGGCATTCCTTGTCTATTTGGGTTGCAAGATTATCCTGTCTAAGATGAAGGAAAAAGTTGTTACGCATGAGACCTTATTTAGCGACTTCCTATCCACTTTTTTCCTGACCATGACCAATCCCCTGACTTTTCTCACTTATTTTGGAATTTTTGTCGGATTGGGATTTGCCGATACAAAAGGAAATCATTTTAATGCCTTTTTAATCATCCTGGGAATTTTTTTAGGCGCTTCCATGTGGTGGTTAGTTTTAACTGAAGGAGCCCTTCTATTCCGGAAAAAAGTCGGGAGCAATCTCATGGTTTGGATCAATCGAATTGCAGGAATGATCCTTATTGGATTCGGGATTGCCGCTTGGCTTTCCCTTCATTTCGATCCGGACGCTCTCAATGACCAGAAATCTCAGGAAGAGTCTCCATCGAACGGGCAATCCGCTCAATAGGCAGAACCTCAGGCAGCTCTTTTAAGATCGAACCGCTTTCCTTGAGTTTTCGGGCGGTGGGGAAAACGCGCGCTTCCATCGATGCGACAGACGAATTATAGGCCTCGGTGGCTGAATTGAGATTCTTTCCCACTTTGTTCCAGTGTTCGCAAACTACGCCAATCCGATCGTATAGTTCTTGTCCCAAACGGGCGATTTCCCGCGCGCTTTTGGAAAGGCTTTCTTGCTTCCATCCATGCGCGACAGCTCGGAGGATCGCGATGAGCGTTGTAGGAGTGGCGACGATCACATTCTGATCGGCTCCCGTTTCAATTAAAGAGGGATCAGCCTGAAGGGCCGCGCTGAAAAAGGCCTCTGCTGGCAGAAATAAAATTACATATTCAGGGGCCGGATCGAATTGCTTCCAGTACTCTTTATTCGATAAATCTTTCATGTGCTTGCGAAGAGACGCGGCATGATCCTGCAATTTTTTCTTCCGCAAATGATCATCTCCTGCATCGGAAGCATCGAGATAGGCTTCAAGGGGGGTCTTGGCATCGACGGCGATCTGTCTTTGACCTGGAAGGCGCACCACTAAATCGGGGCGGAAGATTTTCCCATCGGCCTCAAGCGTTTTCTGTTCATAAAAATCGCAGTGATTCATTAATCCCGCCAGCTCTACAACTCTCCGCAGATGGACTTGTCCCCATGAACCCCGAATTTGAGGCGAACGGAGAGCCTGTACCAAATGGGCTGTTTCCTTGCGCAATTCTCGTTCTGAATCGACCATCCCTTCAAGCTGTTTGGACAAGGCGGCGTAAGCTCCTTCCCGTTTCTTTTCCAATTCCCTTTGATGACCTTCGAGCTGCTTCATCGATTCTTTTAAGGGCAAAAGGGCGGCATCTATTGCTTTTTGCCGATTTTCGAGATCGGCCTTCGCCCCATCCTGATATTTATCTAACGAAGTCTTCGCCAATTCGAGAAACGTTCTTCCGCTTTTTTCCATTACATCAAAAGACAAAGCTTTGAAAGAATCTTGCAGTTGTTTTTGCGCCTCCTGCACTTTCTTTTGCATCCAAAACCAAAGCCCGGCAAAACCAGCCAAAAGCATAAAAACAACAAATACAATCCCGACCATACAACCTTACCTTTGAAAGAATTATAGTTCGCATCAGAATAAAGCAAAATACCCCTTATAAACCTCAATTGTCTTGCCATTTTCTTCTCCTTATTCTAGGCTCCTCGCCTTCTGTTTTTTTAATGAGGATAAATATGTCAGTAGCGATATCAGCAGCTCCTAGTTGCTCACAAACGGTTGCTATGGGATTTTTTGGTGCAGCGCTTATCGGCATCCCAAGCACGGTAGCGTTTACCCATTACACTACCCCTTATCAGCGGGGCCAGGATGCCGAAGGAATATTAATGAAAAATCTTTTCGTTGGTATCCCGTTATTCGCGTCTGCAGGACTCTTAGGCGCACCTTTTTTTCAAATCAATCAGGAAGTGAAAAATTGTCTGGAAGCGGAGAATTGCCAATTTTCCTGCACTAAAGCGGCAGTAGTCATTGCAGCAACAACCGCATTATTGGCTTATATAAAATGGAGAACAACAAAAGAGAACTAAGAGACTGTTAATGAATTTATTTTTGTCGAGTTTTTGGATTATTTTGGGCGCTTTTCGACTTCAAACTTGGGGGGCTATATGCAACTGTCGATATTGCCCCCGCGATTTGAATAGAAAACGGCTCAAAAGAACCGAAAAATCGATTGAAACTAATTCCGTTAACAGTCTCTAAGATCAATTATTCTCGAAATCGTCAGGTTCGGGTTCGAACTCTTCGAGCGTTTTCGATTTCTTTCCCGCAATCAACCGAATGATCGACAGAATCAAAGCTAAAACAATATAGCTCCAAGCAAGGAGCGCCAAGATTTCAGCAAAGAAGTAGAGGATTCCATAGAGGACAAAAACGGCGGTGACCACGGACAAGAACGCCAGATGGAACGAAGGGACCCGGAAATGGAGAACCTTCAAACTAGGGAATTTCAGTCTGCAAACCATTAGATAACCCAATAAGATCATGGCCGAGGAGAGGACAATCGCCCGCACCTCAGGGGATATAGGAATCCATTCTTGGATGAAGGGAGAAAGAAAAAGAAAATTCAACGATACGGCCGCAGCTGCTGAAGCAGGAATCGGCAGACCTGTAAAATGGTGTTTTTGGGCCGCTTGCAATGCTACATTCCCCTTCGCTTCGGTCGTTTTTACATTGAACCGGACGAGCCTAAGGACCCCGCAGAGGGAATAGACCATCGCTCCGGTAGCGCAAAAAAAGGAAAGGAAAGTACCCTGTTCTAAAGATAAAGTTTTTAACAGAAGCACAGAGGGAGCTACTCCGAACGAAATCGCATCGGCCAGAGAGTCGAAAACGAATCCGAATTCGCTTTCTGCGTGGATGGCCCGAGCCAAAGCACCGTCGACAAAATCGGCCAGCGCCGCGATCAAAAGTAAAAAGACAGACTTTTGAACTACGTCGTAATCGCCGCTTCCAGGTTCCACCATATTGATTTTAAAAATGACAAAAAGTCCGCAGGCCAGACTGAAAGCAGTGATAATATTCGGAACTAGGTAAACTCTCTTCATATCCTCATCATACCAGAAGGAAGAGGCGGGAGAAAGATAAAAAATTCCCATCCTTCTCATTTTTAGGAATCAGAAATCAATTCGATTTTTTAGTGGACTTGAAACTCCAAACTACCATATATAGTGTGTTGAAGGCGCAATGATCTACCAGATCTGGTAGATGCGACCAAAAGATACCAAACTAAAAAGAAATTAAAAAAAGCCCAAAATTGGGTTTTTTTTCATTTTTAATAAAGTTAGTTACGAAAAGTTATAAAGGGGCGAACTTATGAAAAAATCTACTAGCCACGATGCGACGGCTTCATTCCTTGAAGAGAATACGCCTTCCAAAACCGGAGGCGCTAAAAAAGCTTCGAAAGAGGCTCAATATACTGTTGTAAAACGGAATGGAACCCTTGTTCCCTTCCGCCGCGATCGGATCCTATATGCCATTGAGGCTGCATTCCGAGATACCAAAAAACTTCCCGCTCCCGCCTCTATTGATAGCGACCTGCAAGAGACTATCGGCCATATTACCGATCTCGTTGTTAAACAACTCCTTACCTTGGCTTCTAAAGGCGCTTGCCTCACTGTCGAAGGGATCCAGGACGTGGTCGAGGTCTCCCTGATGAAAAACGGCCATCATGACGTGGCCCGGGACTATATCATTTACCGTGATAGCCGGAAGGCGAAAAGGGAAGGGTTGCTGAACCTTAAAATTTACCGGCGTGACAAAACGACCCCAGCCAGATTCAATCCAATGAGAGTCGCATCTTCGATTGAAAAAGCATTTAGACGCGCCCGAAAAATTGAAGAGCAAACTCCTGACGAAGTGATCGCTGCGGTGAATTTACTGACGCAAAAAATTGTGACTGAAATGTCGGAATTGGCGACCAAGGGAGATTTACTTTACATCGACATGATCGAGGACCGGATCGAACGGGAATTGATGAGCGAAAAGTATTTCGACGTGGCGAAAAGTTATATTCTTTACCGAGCCCAAAAAGTAGGCGAGCCTTTCATTCCTTCCATCGATGAAAATATTCCTGTGCGGCAGTTTGAAATCGCCACCACAGACAGCGGCAAAATGGTCCTGACCGAGAATATGCTTCGCAATAAACTCGCCTTTGCGTGCCGTGGCCTGGAACAGAAAGCTTCATTGAGCGAACTCCTCGAAGCGGCGATCGCCCAATATTATGTGGGTATGAAAGAAGAAGAAGTGGATCTGGCCAATATTTTCGCCGCAAAATCGAAAATTGAAAAAGAGCCCGTCTATTCTCTAGTAGCCGCCCGCCTGCTCCTGGACGTTCTTTACAGAGAAGCGATCGGCCTGCCAGCGTCAGATTCCACTTTGCCTAAAACACACCGCCAATATTTCAAAAAGTACATTAAGGAAGGGATTTCGCATGATAGGCTCTCTCCTAAGCTGCTCGATTTCGATTTAGATGAACTTTCCGCTGCTTTGGACCTTTCCAGAGACGACCTCTTTTCTTATTTAGGCTTACAGACTCTCTATGATCGCTATTTTATCCATCATGAACAAAGAAGGATGGAGACGCCCCAGATTTTTTGGATGCGGGTTTCTATGGGACTCGCCTTGAATGAAGGGGATCAAAAAAATAAGAGGGCGATTGAGTTTTATAATCTCCTTTCCCAATTCTATTTCACTTCAGCTACGCCCACTTTATTCAATTCAGGAACCTCCCACTCTCAACTTAGCTCTTGCTATCTCTCTACAGTGATGGACGACCTGCATCATATTTTCAAAGTGATCGCGGACGATGCCCAGCTTTCCAAATGGGCAGGCGGCATAGGCAACGACTGGTCTTATGTGCGCGCCACAGGCTCCCACATTAAAGGGACCAATGGTTCCTCTCAAGGAGTGATTCCTTTCCTCAAGGTAGCCAACGATACAGCTGTCGCAGTCAACCAGGGCGGAAAACGGAAAGGCGCGATGTGCGCCTACCTGGAAACTTGGCACCTCGATATCGAAGATTTTCTAGAGCTGCGTAAAAACACAGGCGACGAACGGCGCCGCACGCACGATATGAACACGGCCAACTGGATCCCAGATCTTTTCATGAAACGGGTCCGAGAAAATGGACAGTGGACCTTGTTCAGCCCGAGCGATGCGCCCGATCTGCACGATTTATATGGCAGCGCGTTTGAAAAACGGTATGAAGAATACGAGAAAAAAGTCGATGAAGGAAAAATGAAACTCTATAAAAGAGTGGAAGCAGTTCAGCTTTGGCGGAAAATGTTGAGCATGCTTTTTGAAACAGGACATCCTTGGATCACTTTCAAAGATCCATCCAACATTCGATCTCCTCAAGATCATGTAGGCGTAGTCCATTCCTCCAACTTATGCACAGAAATCTTACTGAATACGTCCGCCGAAGAGACAGCGGTCTGCAACTTGGGATCCATTAATCTTTCCAAGCATGTAACGGAAAAAGGAATCGATGAAAAACTTCTGGCCACGACAGTCCGCACTGCCATCCGGATGCTCGATAACGTAATCGATATCAATTTCTATCCTACCGTCGAAGCCAAGAATTCCAATACCCGCCATCGCCCTATTGGACTTGGATTTATGGGCTTCCAAGATGCGCTCTATATCCAAAATATCAGTTACGCAAGCCACGCTGCCGTCGAGTTTTCCGACAAGAGCATGGAGATGATTTCTTACTATGCGATTTTGGCCTCTACGGAATTAGCGCAGGAAAGAGGTACTTATTCTTCCTATAAGGGATCGAAATGGGACCGAGGCCTTCTTCCGATCGACACGATCGATCTTTTGGAAAAAGAACGCGGCGTCAAGATTGACGTGGATCGAAGCACCAGCATGAATTGGGCTCCAGTCCGAGCGGCTGTGAAAAAACATGGGATGAGGAACTCCAATACGATGGCGATCGCCCCAACGGCCACCATCGGAAATATTTCCGGAGTAATCCCATCCATTGAACCTATTTATAAACACCTCTTCGTTAAATCGAACCTTTCGGGAGAGTTCACGATTATCAATCCTTACCTGGTTGAGAAGCTCAAAGCCCTCAATGTGTGGGATGATGAAATGATCGATGATCTGAAATATTTCGATGGATCGATCCGAGAAATCGAGCGGATCCCGGCCGAGACCAGAAATATCTTCCTGACCGCCTTCGAGATCGAACCTGAATGGATCATCGAATGCGCAGCCCGTCGGCAGAAATGGATCGATATGGGGCAATCGCTCAATCTCTATCTGGCAGAACCTAGCGGTAAAAAATTGCATCAAATGTACATGCTCGGATGGGAAAAAGGATTAAAAACACATTATTACTTACGAGCGCTTGCAGCGACCCAGATCGAAAAATCTTCGATCGACATCAATAAACGGGGACTGCAGCCGAGATGGATGAAAAACAAATCGGCTTCCGGCAATATTGTCATCGAACGTCAGGAAGAAGCCCCTAAAGCTTGCCCTCTCGATGGCTCTTGCGAAAGCTGCCAGTAAACCAACACGGATGCGGGGCTTTCTCCGCATCCCCATGAAATAGAAAAATTACAAGATCTGCGAGAGCAGCCCGAAGAAAAAACAAAAGTGGAGCAGATAAATGCAAAAAACAAAAAATCAGGCGATTGACAAGAGAGTCAATGTTGCTGAAAAGCGGCTCATCAATTGCCATGCCGTAGATGTAAATCAGCTCATGCCTTTGAAATACAAATGGGCTTGGGAACACTACTTAAATGGCTGCGCAAACCATTGGATGCCCAATGAAGTTCCCATGGGAAAAGATATTGAGATTTGGAAATCCGACAAATTAAGCGATGACGAGCGCCGGGTCATCATGAGAAATTTAGGCTTCTTTTCGACCGCAGAAAGCTTGGTCGGAAATAATATTGTACTGGCTATCTTCCGTCATGTGACCAATCCAGAGGCCAGACAATATCTCCTGCGTCAAGGTTTCGAGGAAGCTCTCCACACCCATGCTTTCCTCTACATTGTAGAATCTCTGACGCTCAATCATGGCGAAGTATTCAACATGTACAATGAAGTCAATTCGATCCATGAGAAAGATAAATTCGAAATGGAACTGACCCAAGACATCCTCAATCCGAACTTTACTACAACTACTCCAGAGGGCGCTCAAAAATTCTTAGAAAACTTGATTGGCTTCTACATCATCATGGAAGGAATTTTCTTCTATAGCGGTTTTGCGATGATCCTTTCTTTCCTGCGCAACAATAAAATGGTAGGGATCGGAGAGCAATTCCAATACATCCTGCGCGATGAGACTGTTCATTTGAATTTTGGGATCGACCTGATCAATGGCATCAAAGAAGAAAATCCCCACCTTTGGACGCCCGAATTCCAAGCTCATATCGTAGAAAGGATAAAACAGGCGGTAGAACTTGAAATCCAATACGCGACGGATTGCCTACCTAAAGGGATTTTAGGCTTGACCGCTCCGATGTTCCGCGACTATGTCCAACATATCGCAGATCGAAGGTTTGAGAGAATTGGATTAAAAGCCCTCTACAAATCAAAAAATCCCTTCCCCTGGATGAGCGAGACAATCGATCTGGGCAAAGAGAAAAACTTCTTTGAGACCCGAGTGACTGAATATCAGTCCGCTTCCAGTTTGGTTTGGAATTAATGAAAAAAGCCCTCCTCCTCGCGGAGGAGGGATAAACTCTTATTATTTCGGCTTTCCACCTTTTCCGCAGGGGCAGCCATCATGGTAGTTATATTCCGGAGAAGCTTCAGAAACATCCACTTGCGCTGTTTCATCTGTGGCGATTGCAACGTTTTCCTCTTGAGCAAAAACTGAAAAAGCAAAGCAGCTGGCAATGAGAGAGAGAGAAATCATCTTTTTTCGCATAGAAACCTCCAATTGTGTTGTTTAAGCGAATTTCATAGAGAAGCTCCAAATGATACTGTGCGTTCATTTAGAAACGGATCTCCGCAAGGCATCCTACGCCAAAGCTATTTTTAGGAATATAAAATTATAAACTTTTGAGTTTCATGAAATTAAAAAAAATATTATATAGCCATTTTTATTAATTTTTATTTCATATTACAATTGAGATAACCAAACAAAGCGATCATGCAACCTTTCCTCCCAAAAAAAGAAAATCCTCCCAATTTTTCTAATCCTGCGGCGCAGCAAGCCTATGTCCAAGAAACCCAAAATGGGAAAGCCCTCCTGCAAAAAGAATTAGATGTGAACAAAACCGAACAAGTGCTTCTTGGAAAAAGAGTGCTAATGATGAAAGAATTCCTCAATGATTTGCCAGCCAGCGATCCTCAATACAGCATGGTGGCTGTTCAAATCCAAATGGATCAGTTGGAAATAGATGAGCTAAAAACACGAGCCGCCCTATTGATCCAAAAAATTGCGGAAGCATAAAAAATGGGACATTTGATATACCGAGAGGCACGAGGGGTGTAACATGGAAAAATCTGAATTTCCTGAATCACGAGAACCTCCGGAGCCTATCGAGCGTCTGGAAGAAATTCTTGTGAACCCGGCTGATAAAACCTTCAACTCTCTTCATGATCAAGGCCTTTTGGCCAAAAAGGAACTCGCCGAAGAGCGGCACGAATTAGGCCTGCTGATGGCCAAGCTCCCAAACAAAGCCCCCTCTCCGGGATCCAAAGAACATGTCTTTTATCTTCAAACTTTGAAGCACATTGAAAACCTGAAAACTCGCATTTCCAAAAAACACGATCAGTTGATGGAAATTTTAAAAAATGAAGAGAAGATCAGCCGGGAAATCCAAGACAAAAACCGTTGATTGAGAGGAGGGTGTACAAAACGAGGTTCTGTCGAGTTTGTAGACACCTCTGAACCTTTCTTTTTCGTAAATCGTTAGCTATTAATTGCATTACCCCTAATTTCTCCTGAATTTAATTCCCAGATTGAATCTAAATAAAAGAATTACTATATAATGAAATCAAAGAGATCAATCATTAGGAGATCCCTTATGGCCAAACGAAAAGTCCGCAAAACAAAAGCCCATAAAACGAAAACTCGCAAGACAACAAAGCACAGAGCCAAAAAGACTTCTAAAAAAGCGAGCTCTGCCCGAAGAGCGAAGAAAACAAGTTCTCACAGAAAAACTAAAAAAGCGCATTCAGCTCGAAGAACGAAAAGAACCAGCGCCAAAAGAGAAGAACTATTGATGAATAAAAAGGCGCATTGGGAAGCTTATAAGCACCTACAGAAAAGATGCGATCAAGCTTGGAATAAATTGAAGGCCGATGTGAAAAGAAAAGCAGCCCCCGAAATTCTCATTAAAGATAAAAACCACCTATTGTTGCTGCTCGGAGAATGCAATTACATGGCCAGCGAATGTATGCGTTTCTCAAAACGGAAAAAAAGCTAGTTAATAATAGAAGGCTGTTTGTTTTTATTTTCTGAAGAGAGACTTTGCAGAGCCTCGATTTCGGTTCGTTTTCCATTTTCTTGATTGGATTCCACCCAACTCCAAAATTGCTTTAAGGTTGGATCTACGGATTGGCCTGAAGCCCCGTCCCCGCCGAAAATTTGCAATAATTGAAGTAGAAAACCGATGGCTTGAGTCATTTTCCCTGCAGAAAAAGCAACCACGAAATCCTGCTCAAGTTCCGTATATTTTTCCACTTTTTGCATATTGGCCCTAGCCAATTTGACTTGAGTAGAGTTCTCTCCATCAAGAGCACCCAAAAAATCGGAAATCTGACTTTCCATATTTAGTAATTGTAATGAAGGAATAGACATTTTAAACCTAAAAACCCTTGCTTTGGTTTTCCGAAGAGAGGCTTTGGATCAGAGCCTTGATTCGGTTTCTTTTCACATTTTTTCGGTTGGTTTCAGCCCAACTCCAATACTTCTTTAAAATAGGATCTAGAGTTTGGCCTGAAGTCCTGTCCCCGCCAAGAAATTGCAACAGTTGCAGAAGAAAGCCAGCATGGGTGAAATCCCCCTTATTATGATTAGAAACCTGACTTTCACTATTTAATGTTTTTAATAAGGATTCAGACATTTTCAATTTCCCCATAGTTATCTTTTTTAATTATAGCATTTATTTTAAAAAACTTAAACATAAAAAATTCTTGATAATCAACTAAATACTTGAAAATTAGCTACTTACAATTTATCCCAAAAAAAAGACGATCTCATTTATGATCGGAAGTTTTTTAGATGGGAAAAAGGGATGCAATCACCACTCTCTGCTGTCGGGCAAATTTACAAAGATTTTGAAATCACGAAATACCTTCCTTTGGAAGAGCTGCAAAGCACTCTGATCGAATTGATTCATGTGCCTTCGGGAGCTCGGATCATCCATATTTCAAATCAAGATCCCGAAAACCTTTTTTGCCTCGGGTTCCAAACGATTCCTTATAACTCGAATGGGGTCGCCCATATTCTGGAACATACCGTGCTATGCGGATCCAAAAAATTTCCCGTTAAAGATCCTTTTTTTGCGATGACGCGCAGAAGTCTCAACACATTCATGAACGCTCTGACGGGACAAGACTTTACCTGTTACCCCGCTAGTTCCCAAGTAGAGAAAGACTTTTATAACCTGCTGGATGTCTATCTAGATGCCGTCTTCCATCCTGAATTGAAAAAAGTCAGCTTTTTGCAAGAAGGGCATCGGTTGGAGTTTGTCGATGCAAAAAATCCTAAAGGCGCGCTCCAGTTCCAAGGAGTCGTTTACAATGAAATGAAAGGGGCGATGAGCTCGCCCGATGCAAGAATGAATGAAGCTCTTTCGAAACATCTGACTCCCCATTTGACTTATGCCCATAATTCCGGAGGAGATCCCAAAGAAATTCCTTCTTTAAGCTACGATGAGCTGCTCGAATTCCACCGCGACTTCTATCATCCTTCCCGATGTCTTTTCTTTTTTTATGGGAATCTGCCTTTGGCCCGCCATCTCGACTTTATTGCAGAACGCTCGTTTCATGGAGTGGGAAAAATCCCCCTTCTTCCTCCTCTTCCTATGCAGCCGCGATTTGCTGAGCCCATTCGCGTCGAAGAACGCTATCCGATCGCTGAAAATGAATCTTTAGAGAAAAAAACATGGATCGCATTTGCGTGGCTGACTGTTCCTATTTCGGAACAAAGGGATATCCTCGCCCTGACTCTTCTGGAAAGCATCTTGACTGACACAGATGCATCTCCTTTGGTGATGCCGCTTTTAAAATCGGAGCTTTGCACCGAAGTGGATTCCACGATCGATCCCGAAATGAGTGAAATCCCCTGGGCTGTAATTTGCAAAGGATGCGAAGCGAAAGATGCAGAGCCCCTTAGAAAAATATTGTTTGAAGCCCTTTCTGATTTCATAAGCCATCCCATCGATCCTGAGATGATTGAAGCATCCTTGCATCAACTCGAATTTCAAAGATTGGAGATCGGAGCCGAAGGGGTTCCTTTCGGCCTGACTCTTTTTATGCGTGCAGGATTGATTAAGCAGCATGGCAGCGAACCAGAAAATGGCCTTTTGGTCCATACCTTGTTTCAAGAACTGAGAGACCGCATTAAAGATCCTGATTACCTTCCTTCCCTTTTACGCAAATATGCAATCGACAATCCTCATTTCATTCAGTTGATCCTGAAGCCCGATCCAAAACTAGAAAAAGAAGAATTGGCCGATGAACAACGGCGTCTGGCTGAAATCAGAAAACATTTAAGCGAATCGCAAGAACACCACATCGCTAAACAATCGCAAGAACTCGCCTCCTACCAGGAAGCGGTGGAGAATCAATCGTTAGACTGCCTACCCAAAGTCACATTAGACGACGTCCCTCCCCACGCCCGCGATTTTTCTTTGAAGGAAACCGCGTCAGGCCCAATGAAAATTTTCCACCACTCCTGCTTCACCAATCATATTCTCTACGCAGACCTCGTTTTTGATCTGGCTGACTTTGAGGCCAAGGATTTGCCTTGGGTCGCTCTTTTTACCCGGATATTGAGCGAACTGGGATGCGGAGGGCGCGATTATGCAGAAAATCTCGCGTACCAACAGGCTTATGTGGGAGGACTCGACGCTTCCCTTTCCCTTCATGTCACCCATGAGAATCCAGATATTTGTAGCCCCACTTTCTCTCTTCGCGGGAAAGCTCTGCAGCGCAATAGCGGAAAATTATTCGGTCTCTTTTCCGATTTTGTTTCCTCACCTGACTTCAAAGACCAGGCACGGATTAAAGAGTGGCTTCTCCAGCATGCTACGGCGCTCCAAAACCGTTTAACGAGAAATTCTTTGAGCTACGCCATTCAAACTGCTTTGAGCGGATTTTCTTCGGCTTCCTATGTCTTCGATCAATGGTATGGACTTCCTTACTATAAGATGGTTTTGCATTGGGCTAAAA
>Ga0075363_100000057_pt1 | contig 22418 bp, 18 predicted proteins | sample EndMetdeltDD1763_FD_71470 | JGI IMG/M metagenome (GOLD analysis project Ga0075363, IMG submission 71470) | Populus endosphere microbial communities from Tennessee, USA - Endosphere MetaG P. deltoides DD176-3 | ecosystem: Host-associated > Plants > Roots > Endosphere | place: USA: Tennessee...
GCGACGTCGAGCGCAAGGCCGTACCGTACGGCGGCCTCGGCATCGAAGCGCATCCCGAACAGCAGCGAGGCCCGAGCCGCCTGCACGCCGACCGCGCGCTGCAACATCCACGTCGCGCCGCCGCCGGGATGGATGCCGAGCTTCTGGAAGCGCGGATCGAAGATGGCCGCCGGCCCTGCGATGCGCACATCGGCGGCGAGCGCGAGGTTGAGTCCGGCCCCGACCGCGGCACCGTTGACGGCCGCGATCGTGGGAAGCGTGCAGTCGGCCACGGCGAGGAAGCCGTCGTAGATCGTCCGCAGGCCGTCCTCGGTCGCCTCGCCGAGCGCGGTCAGGTCGGCGCCTGCGCAGAACGCCTTGCCCGCTCCGGTGACGATGAGGGCGTGCACGTCGGTGTTCGCCTCGGCCGCGTCGACGGCCGCACGGAGCCCGGCTGAGATCTCGGCGGTAACGGCGTTGCGGCGCTCTGGATCGTTGATAGTGATCAGCGCGACGTGGTTTTCGACCTGCACAAGGACGTGATCGGACATCGGCTCAGGCTAGTGATCGCCTACAGGGTCGCGGTGATGGGCCCGAGGATCTGGCAGTTGTCCGCGGGCAGGGTGGGGACGATGATGCCGCAGCCGCGGCCCCGGGACGAGTAGGTGGCGCCGGGTTGGTAGGGCTGGGAGTAGTAGGCCTGTGCGGTGTCGGTGCCCTGCATGCACGATCCACCCTGCTGGCCGGCGAGCTCCACACACGCCACGCTCTGGTAGGGACTGGCTGCGACGCCGCACACCACCGAGGTGATGGTGGCCGTCACCTTGCTGACGCCGTCCACCTGCACGACCTGCGGGGGCGACAAAGTGAAGCCGCATGGCGATGGCGGCCAGGGCTCGGCTTGCGCGGCGGTCGCGCCGATGACGCCCCCCATCGCCAGGGTCAACGTTGCCGACATAGCCATGACGACCCGGATCATCTCTCGATGGTAGATCAGCCGCGGCGCCGCAGACGTCGACTTCTGCAGGACGGTTGTGGTTTCCGGGCCGGCACGACCCTCCTGCAGAAATCGGCGGGCCTACGCAGCGGGCAACGACGACGGGTCGACGGGGAAGTCGAAATAGGTTTCCGGGTAGGCCTCGGGCTTGAAGGTGAAGTGCCACCATTCGTTCTCGTAGTTCATCAGGCCCTGCTTCTCCATGCCGTCCTTGAGCAGTAGCCGGTTCTTGAGCTGGTCGCCCTGCACCCGCGGGTCGAGGGAGTGTGCCAGCGTGTCGAAGCAGTCGTAGCCGGTGCCCATGTCGAGCGAGTTGTCCGGGAAGCGGAGCGGCTGCGGCGCGGTGCAGTCGATGAGCGGCTCGCCGGGTTGATACGGCCGCGTCTCCTGCGCAGGCACCGGCACCAGCGTCAGGTCCATGGTGCTGCCGCGGCTATGACCCGATTGCTCGGCGATGTAACCGTCGGCGAAGAGCGCCGTTTTGTCCACCCGCGGGTAGAACTCGGCCTTCATCCGCTGGTCGGCGAGATCCTTCGCCCAGGCAACGAAATCGTTGACCGCCCGCTGCGGCCGATAGCAGTCGTAGACCTTGAGGGTGTGGCCGGCCTCGAGGAACTCCTGCTGCGCGCGGCGCAGGGCCTCGGCCGCCGATCGGGTCAGGATGCACATCGGCGCGAGGTATCCGTCGACCGGATCGCCGGTGAAGTTGTGCGGGGTGAAGTACCGGATCTCCTGCAGGATCGTCGGGTCGACGTCGGCGAGTGAGACAAAATCCTGCGGCGCCGTAGGTTGCGCCGCCGCAGTCGGGGCCGACGTCATGGCGGCGGCCGCCACGAGCGCCGCGCAGGCGAAGAGTCGCGAGGCGATCGCCGTGATACGCATGCGCTCCACAGTAAAAGGTGGGGATAGTTCCGAACTAGCGTGAGGGCGTGGACACGACGCCGCCTCCCGACAATCACGTCCACACCCGGTGGTCCTGGGACACCCCCTCGAACTCGTCGATGCGCCTTGCCTGCGCGCGCGCGGTTGAGTTGGGGCTGCCGGGGCTGGCGTTCACCGAGCACGTCGACTTCACGGACTGGATCCTCGCGGACGGCCGACGGGTGGCGCCGCTCGACGTCGAGGGTTACCTGGCCGACGTCGCCCGCTGTCGGGACGAGTTTCCGGAACTGCGGATCCTGGCCGGTATCGAAGCGGGCGAGCCGCACCTCTTTCCCAGCGATGTGGGTGCTGTGCTGTCCGCCGGGAACTTCGAGCGTGTGCTCGGCAGCCTGCACGGAATCGACGTCGACGGCACGTTGAGCCCAATCGGCCGAACGCTGTTCGCGGCCACCGATCCGCATGAGCTGATGCGAAGGTACTTCGCCGAACTCGACGTCCTCGTCGGCAGGTCATCGGTCTTCAACGTGTTGGCGCACTGCGACTACCCGCGGCGCTACTGGCCCGCCGAACGTGTTGGCGCATACGACGACTCGGACTTCGAAGAGGAGTATCGGACGGTGTTCGCGACGTTGGCATCGTCGGGCCGTGCGCTGGAGATCAACACGCGCAGCCCGATGGCGTCGGTGTCCCAGCTGCGGTGGTGGTGGGAAGAGGGAGGCGATGCGGTGTCGTTCGGCAGCGACGCGCACGAGCCTTTGCGGGTGGGCGAGCGGTTCGACGTCGCGGTTGATGTGGCGGAGGCCGCCGGCTTCAGAGCGGGGCGGGACCGGTTCGACCTCTGGCGGCGCTGAGTCAATTGCGACGCGTCACTGCGGGTGGGTCGCGAGGTACTCCTGGACCGGGACCGGTGTCGACGATGCGTAGCCGATGGGCAGCAGCAGATCACCGGCGGTCGTCTTGACGTAGACCTCCCAGCGGTAGAAGCCGGTGAATGCTGCCGGGTCGACGGCAAGGACCGCCGCGTAATCGTTGACAGCGCGCACGTATTGGGCGGCGTGGTTGTACTGATAGATCGCCTGGTCGTGGTTGCCGGCGAAGCCGTTGGCCGCCAGGTAACGACCGGCCGCCAAGATGCTGTCCCGCGGCGAGCGGATGTCGCCGCCGTCGCCGTAGCCCGCGAATGTCGACGGCAGGAACTGCATGGGGCCCTGGGCGCCTGCGCTGCTCGGCCCGACGACGCTGCCCAACCGGGTCTCGACCAGGTTGATCGCGGCTAGGTAGTTCCAACCGACGCCGGAGGCCGCTTCCGCCTCGCGGTAGTACCCCTGCAAATCGTCGGGTGGCGCCGGTGCCTCGATGCGCCAGGCCGGGATCGTGTCCCTCGTCTCCGCCATCGCGGTGAGCTGTCGGCGCGCGTCGACGTTCAGGTCGTAGACCTGCTGCAGTGCGGCCGGTATTCGCGGACGGGCGATCGCGTCCAACTGGCTGTCGCGCCCGATTGCGCGGTAGGCCGCCTGCTGTCGGCGCGCTGCTGCCTGAAGCGCCGCCTCGGGTGTCGACGGGTCACGGAGTGCCTGTTCGTCGGCGACGAGGTCTTCGGCCAGCTGTGCTGGATCCGACGCAAGTACGGGCTGCGCGCCCGAAGGTTTGGCCGTCTCGTCGTCCAGCGGAGCCACGGTGGAAGGTGCGGACGGTGCCGCGCTCACGGCCGCGGTCGGCGCGGGCGAAGCCGTCGGAGCTGGGGTGTTGTGCGTGCAGCCGGCGAGCGCGAGGCCGATCGCGGCAAGCGCCAGCGACGTACCCTGTTTTCCGCTCACCGCATGAAGCGTATGTCCTAGGCGCGATACTTTTCGACCGCGGCGGCGTACTCGTCGAGCAGCCGCAGGGACTCGTCCTCCGGTTTCGTCGGCAGCAGAAGTCCCACAGGTCCGTAGCCGAGTTCTTCCAGGCCGTGCCAGTAGTCGGGGTCGACAGGCGTGCCGAACGTGGCCAACGGCACGTCGTGGCCGGCGCCGTCGCGTATCTGATCGATGCGCTTCTTCAAGTGCTCGATGGGGCTGGGGTTCGATATCCAGCCCGCATTGTGCCTGATCACTCGCTTGACGGTGGCGTTCGAGTCGCCGCCGATGAAGATCGGCGGATGCGGCGTCTGCACCGGCTTGGGCCGCAGGAAGGACGCGTCGAAATCGACGTAGCGCCCGTGGTACTCGGCTGGCTCGTCGGTCCACAGGGCCTTGATGGCCTCGATGCGCTCGTCGAGCAGGGCGCCGCGCGTCTTCGGGTCGGTCCCGTGGTTGCTCAGCTCCTCGATGTTCCAGCCTGCGCCCACCCCGAATACGAAACGACCACCGGAGATCAGGTCGATGCTCGCGGCCTCTTTCGCGGTGATGATGGGATCGCGCTGGATCAGCAGCGCGATACCGGTGATCAGTTCGATCCTCGACGTCACAGCCGCGGCCGCCGCGAGCGTGACGAACGGGTCGAGCGTGCGGTAGTAGATCGACGGCAGGTCGCCCCCCATCGGGTAGGCGGATTCGCGGCTCGCCGGAATGTGTGTGTGCTCGGCGATCGCCAGCGATTCGAAGCCCCGCTCTTCGATTGCGCGCGCCAACGTCACCGTGTCGATGGTGTCGTCGTTGACGAACGTCGAGATTCCAAACTTCACTGCCGCCTCCTTGGTGCGTTCACTGCCACGTTCCGACGCTGACGACGCTACGGCTATTCCGCGAGGTGGGTGCGGCCGTCGGAATAGTCCGGTTGTTTTCGTGGTAGTCCCTTCGCGTGAACATTGATCTGCAGGGAAAGATCGCCCTTGTCACGGGTTCTACGCAGGGCATCGGCTTCGCGATCGCCGAACGGTTGGCCGGTAGCGGCGCGAAGGTCGCGGTCAACGGACGCACCGCCGATCGAGTCGATGAAGCCGTCTCGAAGCTCAGTGGCGATGTCGTCGGCGTCGCGGTCGACGTGACAACCGAGGACGGTGCGGCGCAGCTTCTTCGCGACCTCCCGCACGTCGACATACTGGTCAACAATCTGGGCATCTTCGAAGCTGTGCCGCCCCTCGAGATCACCGACGAGAAGTGGCGCACCTATTTCGACGTGAATGTACTTGCGGCGGTGCGGCTTATCCGCATGTACCTGCCCGGCATGACCGAGCGCGGCTGGGGCAGAGCGATACAGATCGCCAGCGACTCCGCGCTGGTCACGCCATCGGAGATGATTCACTACGGCGTATCGAAGACGGCGCTGCTCGCGGTGTCGCGCGGTTTCGCCAAGGATGCCTCGGGTTCCGGGGTCACGGTCAACTCCGTGATCGCGGGGCCCACGCACACCGCGGGCGTCGAGGAATTCGTCTACCAGTTGGTCGACACGTCGCTGCCATGGGACGAGGCGCAACGTGAATTCATGCGCAAACACCGTCCGCAGTCGTTGATCCAGCGGCTGATCGAGCCCGAGGAGATCGCAAACATGGTGACGTATCTGGCGTCACCGTTGGCGTCCGCGACGACGGGTGGAGCGCTGCGCGTCGACGGGGGATACGTCGATTCGATCGTGCCCTAGCCCGCGTCGTCGGCGCCGGGCGCATCCTTCGGCTTGTCCTTCTTGATGCCGAGTGCGTGACTGACATTGTCCGCCAAGCTCTTCGGCGACAGGGGACTGGTGGCGGTCGTTGCCGGCTTGGTCGTTGCGCCGGGCTTCGTCGCGTTCGTGCCGAACGTCGGAAGCTTGAGTTCGGATGTTCGCGAGCTACCGACCGATGCTGCGTGACGCCCAGCCGACAAGTTGGTGAGAGTCGCCGAGGAGCTAGCCCGAGAAGTGTTGGCCGACAGCATATTAGGTGCCGATGCGCCACTTTCGTCGAGTCCGGTCTTGGCGCCCTGGGCGGTGGCGTCGGTGAGCTGGGTGGCGACGGTGACGGGGTTGACCGACGGCACGATTCCTGCCGTCGTGGGCTTGCCGTAGTCGGAGCGGTCGTAACCGAGTTCGACGACCGCCCGCAGCGGCGCATCAGCGGCGTCGAGTATCGGCTCCGGCACAATCCCGGTGAACGGCATCAACAGCGGCAACCTGTCGGTGGGGATCAGGTAGTACGTGGTTTTGGTCGCCTCGTCGTGCTGGTAGTAGATGCTGTTTCCGCTCGCCTTCGCTGCGGCCAGCTGTTCTGGCGTCACCTCGGACTGCGTCTTGCCGTGCAGGTAGTAAATGCCTGCAATGGCGTTCGCGTCGGCGACGAAGTTCAACGGATAGGCGGGGAAGTCCGACCAACCGTCGTACTGGCGGGAGATGTCGACAATTGTGGGGCCGTCTTCGTCGTCTGCTTGGTTCGGAGGCGTGGCGCCGTTGGCGGTGACACCGAGTAATGGGATCGACAGACCGTTGAAGCGCTCGAGGATGCCGCCGTTGGGCCGGTCTGGATTCTCGACGAGGACGTAGGTGACCTGCTTATCGGGATTGTCGCGCTTGTATTCGGAGGCGACGACGGCGCCCTGCGAGAAGCCGAAGATGACGTCGCCGTCTTGGATGTCTTCGTCTTCGAGGTGGGCCAAGCCTTCGCCGACGGACGCGTCGAACGTCGGGTCGTTGATGTAGCCAGACGACACGGGAAAGAAGCTGGCGGGATAGTCCACCTTCTCCTTCGGAGATGTGGGCGCGACGACGGCACCGGTCATCATCCGATCGATGAAGTCCTCATATTGCGGGTCGGTCGGATTGTCGCCGATCGCGGTGCCGCGTAAGTACCAGACCGTGCCCTCAGCCGTTAGCTGTGGGCTCACTGAGAGTGAGGGTGTCAGCCCCATCACCGCAGCGCCTGCAGCGGCGGCGATCCCGGTGGCGCCGGCGACCGGAATGACTTTTCGTGTGCGCTTGGCACGATGACGACCGCGCGAATTCCCCACCGATTTCCCCTTTTGGGAGTACTTGGAGTACTGACCGCCGGAATACTACGGGACAGTGTTTGCTGGCGGTAATCGAGCGCGGGCCGCTTTCAGTGACTCGGTTCGGACAGGTCGTACACGGTCGCGGTGCCGGCCTTCACCGGCACGAAATTCGCTGTGACCCATCGGGTGATGTCGGTGTGCGCACGACCACGGCCTGGGCCGCTGCTGGTGTCGGGTGCGATGTAGTAGCCGATTCGGTGATTGGTGACATCGTCTTGGAACTGGCCCAGCGACGGCACCGGATCCGAACCCGAGAAACCGCCGATCGCCATCACCGCGGTGTTGGTGGCCAGCTCCAGGCCCGCCGCCGCCGATGACCCGTTGATCGCCGCCGACCACTGCGTATGCGTGCCCTCGAGTAGGTGGTGCAGTTGGGCGTTGTCCGTGTCGGTGGTCCAGCTGCCGCGCCCGAAGCCGCCGCTTGTCTCGACCGATGGCCCCACGGTCGCCCCTCCGCCTTCATGGGACTGGCCGATGGTGGCGAACGTATACGAGGCGGAGCCTGCGCCCGCGACGACGACGGCGGCCGCGAGGCAGACCTCGGCCAGCCGCCGACGGTTCGGCGAACCGAGCGCCACCAGCAGTGCGACGGCGGCGGCGATGGTCACGGCCAGGATCACCCATCGCAATGCAGGCATCCAGTCGGTGTTGCGGCCGAGGAGCCACCAGCTCCACGTGCCTGTCCCGAGAATCATTGCGGCCAAGGCGCTTCGACCGAATGCCGTGTGGCGGACGCGCCACGCTTCGCTGCCGCCGATGGCGGTCAGCCCTGCCATCGCAGGCGCCACCGACAGGCAGTAGTAGGGATGCGCCATGCCCTTCATGTAGCTGAGCACCAGTCCGTCGATCAGCAGCCAGCCGCCGAAGAGGATGGCGCCGCCTCGGGTGAGATCGGCGCGCCGTGCCTGTCGGCGCGTGACGACGACCACCACCGCCGCGAGCAGGGCGGCGGGGAGCAGCCAGCCGATCTCGAAGCCGAACTCCCCGGAGAACAGCCGCGTGATGCCCGGGTCTGCCCCGCCGAACTGGCTGAAGCCGCCGTGACGCGCCGCCGATGCGCGGACTGTGGATCCCAAGGCAGATCCGATCGACGGACCGAACATGACCGCGCCGCCATGGTCGCGGCCGAGTACCCGCGCCAGGCCGTTGTAGCCAAGGACCAGGTTCATGAAGTTGTTGTCGGTCGAACCGGCGAGATAGGGGCGCGACGAGGCGGGCCACAGCAGCGTCAGCAATACGAACCAGCCCGCAGAAGCCAGGCATGCAAGGGCGGCCAACGCCAGGTGCAGGAGTCGCCGCCGAACCGTCGTCGGCGCGACCACCAGGTAGACCAGCCCGATCGCCGGCGCCACCATCAGCCCCTCCAGCATCTTCGCCAGAAATGCGAAGCCCAGTGCCGCGCCGGCCATCGCGAGCCACTTGGCGCCGGCCCGCTCCAACGCCCGCACCGTGCAGTAGGCGGCTGCCGTCATGAGCAGCACCATGACGGCGTCGGGGTTGTTGTATCGGAACATCAGCGCCACAACCGGTGTCAGGGCGAACAATGCGCCCGCGAGCAAGCCCGCGTTCGCCCCAGCGGTCCGACGCACTGCGCCGTAGAGCAACGCGACGCTCGCCACGGCCATCAGCGCTTCCGGTACGAGCATGCTTGCGCTGCTGAAGCCGAATATCTGGCCGGACAGTCCCATCACCCACTGAGAGACCGGGGGCTTGTCGACGGTGATGAAGTTGTCGGGATCCACCGATCCGAAGAGCAGCGCCTCCCAGTTCTTCGAACCCGCCTGCGCGGCGCCGGCGTAGAACTGGTTGCCCATGCCGTTGACTGTGATGTTCCACAGGTACGTGATTGCCGTGGCGGCCAACAGAACGGCGAGTGCGATGCGACGGCGGCCCACGCCGCCGATGCGACGCCGGACGCGAACGGGAATCTCGCCTGCCGTGTCAGCAGCGAGGGGTGCCTCCACCGTCGAAGTCATAGCTTCATTGGCGCATCGCAGTTGATGTCCCGGCTATGGCTGAGTTGCCATGTTCCTGTGAATACGTCACCCGCAGGCGTTCACCGTGAACATCGCCACGCCGTGCGACGGGACCAGGACAGGACCGACCGCTCCGGTGCTGTCGCTTTCGGTATGAGTCCACAGATCGCGCACGCGGTAGCAGCCGCCGGCCGGTAAACCCACTGCCGCCGCAGTGGTTCCGACGTCACCGGCAGTGGTGCCCGCGTTGGTCAATGCCACCGCGACTGCGTCGTCGGCAAGCGGCTTGACCCAGACGCGTGGATCGCCCTGCAGCGGGTGTCCCTGTGCGACAAGCGGATCCTGGTCGACAGCGATGACCTCGCGGTTGGTGAGGATGGCCAGCGTCTGCGGACTCATCGTGCGGACGTCGTTGCCCGCCAACAGCGGCGCCGCCAGCATCGCCCACAGTGAGAAGTGCGCGCGCTGCTCGGTGTCGTTCAGACCGGGCTGCGCCGGTCCGAGAGACATCGTCGGGTGCGTGCGGACGAACTCGTTCCAGCCGAGCCCGACCACCATCATGTCGGGATCGTTGATGTGGGTTGGACCGCTCCTGTCGGCCTGCGCAATTGCCACACCGGCGCCCTGCGCGACACCGACCAGACCTCGAGACCACAGCGCGTCGTCGCCCCATGCGGGAACCAGATCGACCGAGTTGCGGTTCATGTCTGCGATCTTCGACCAGTCGTACCGGGTTCCGGCGGCCGCGTCGTCCGAACTGTTCGGGTTGATGCTGTAGAAGATGCGACGGCCGGTGGCGCGCAGGGCATCTCGCATCGCGGAGAAGTAGTGCACCTGCAAGGCGTGCGGGGCCTGCGGCCGACACCAGTCGTACTTGAGGTAGTCGACGCCCCAATCGGCGAATGTCTGCGCGTCGATGCGCTCATGCCCCGCCCCGCCGATGCGCGGATCCTGGCCGCAGCCCTGGTTGAACGGACTGTGGTAGATGCCCAGATACATGTGGCGATCGTGGGCGTAGCGGGCGACCGCGGCTATCCCGTGCGGGAACCGCGTGGGGTCCGCCTGCAGCTTGCCGTTCCGGTCCCGAGTCGAAGCCGCCCAGCCGGCGTCGAGGTTGACGTACCGGTAGCCCGTGTCGCGCAGGCCCGATGACACCATCGCGTCGATGGTCTGTATGACCGTCTGCTCGGTCAGCGACACACCCGAATTCCACGAGTTCCAGCCCATCGGAGGAAGCATCGGTGCGCGACTGGGCGCACTGCAACCGGCGGTGACGACGGTGGCGCAGACCGCCAGGATCAGGAGCCGACGCACAGGGTCAGCGTGGCATCGCTTCCTGGCAATGACGTTGGGGATTCATGTGTGCGCGCGTTCGTCAGCCGGCGGCGTTGGGCCGCAACGGTGGGCATGCGCCGCCGTAGTCGCTCGCGAGCTCGAAGTGCCAGATCTCGTTCGCATAGATCTGACACAGCCCGTATGTCGAGCTGTTTCGGATCAGCCAGTCGTCGGCGCCTGCGGGACCGACGTCGACGGCCTTGCCGATCACGTGCTTCGACACCTGTGGCGACGCGACGTACTGACTCGCGATCTCGGCGCTGCCGTACTGGACGACGGCGTCGTCGAACAGCTGCTGCTGGAACTCGGATGACCGCCATCCCGACGTCAGGCCGATGGTGATGCCTTGGGTGGCGGCGTCGTCGGCAGCCTGCTCGATGGCGTCGAGCAATGCGGGGTCGAGTCGGTTCACCGCGGGGTTGGAGAGATCGAACGGGCTGAGCCGCTGACCGTCGGGAAGCCCTCCCTCGGCGCTGAAGTCCATTGATGGGCCTGTCCCGGAATCGGCTGCCGCGGGAGCGGCGGCACCGAAGCCGGCCAGCGCCACCACCGCTGCCGTCTCCGCTGCTAGCAGCCACTTTCGCGTCATTCGCACAGGGTCATTATCGGTGCTGACCCTGGGAGTTGCGAAATCGTCGGCCGGTAGCCACGTCCGGTAGCCCGCCCACTGGCTTTCCGCCCAGGTTCGCCCGTTAGGGTCATGCCTTCGACGGAAGGTTTCGAACTGCGGCAAACGGGCGATAACGGCGATATGTGGCGCGATCCCGATTGGCGGAGTCGATGCCGCTAGCCCCCGGCGATGTGTTTGCCGGCTATACGGTCGTCCGGGCGCTGGGGTCAGGCGGCATGGGCGAGGTGTATCTCGTCGACCACCCCAGGCTGCCGCGTCGGGATGCCCTCAAGGTGCTGCCCCTCGAACTCACGACCGATCGCGAGTATCGGGAACGGTTCAACCGCGAAGCCGACATCGTTGCGAACCTCTGGCATCCGCACATCGTGGGGGTGCACGACCGCGGCGAGTTCGGCGGTCAGTTCTGGATCACGATGGACTACGTCGAGGGCACGGACGCCGGGCGACTTCTGCAGCGGTACGGCGGCCGTGGGCTGCCTGCCGAAGAGGTCGCGCTCGTGGTTTCCGCGGTTGCGGACGCGCTGGATTATGCCCATGAGCGCCAACTCCTGCACCGCGACGTCAAGCCGTCGAACATCTTGCTGTCCGAGGATGACTCGAGCCGTCAACGGATCCTGTTGGCCGACTTCGGAATCGCCAGGCGCGTCAATGATTCGAGCGGGTTGACCGCGACGGACATGACCGTCGGAACCGTCGCGTACGCCGCGCCAGAGCAACTCATGGGTGAGGCGATCGACGGCCGAGCCGACCAGTACGCGCTCGCGGCGACGGCCTTTCATCTGCTGACCGGACAGCAGCCGTTCCAACACACCAATCCGGCGGTCGTCATCAGTCAGCACCTCACGGCGCCGCCGCCCGCGATCGCCGACAGGGTTCCGGAGCTGTCGCGACTGGGCCCGGTGATCTCCAGGGCGCTTGCGAAGAAGCCAGAGGATCGGTATCCCACGTGCATGGCCTTCGCTGATGCGCTGGAGAAGTGCCTCGCTGGCACACCGCACGATCACGGTGCCGACGGCGCTACGCTGCCGGCGCCGAAGGCGCCACGCGTCGCGACGAAGCCACGGACTCGGCGCCGCTGGCAGCGGTGGGCGGTGGTGGCGGCAGCTCTCGGGGTGCTCGCCTGTGCGGCGGTCGCGATTGCACTGCACTTCGTTGACCGGCAGCGCACGACCACGGCTGCGGCGCCGACGCCGACGGCGACGATTCCCGTGGTGTTGATCGGCGCGGACTGCGCCACGCTTGGCGCGGAAGGGATGACCGCGGCCGGGCAGACGGCGTACTGCGCAAAATTGCCGGACACCGGCGACATCATGTGGTCGATCTACTCGGGAAAGGTGCCGGAGCCCAGCGATACACCGGCGCCGACTGACGAGGTCTATCCCCCTGGCATCGAGGAGCAGGTTCGCGTCTGCGTGCAGCAGACGGGGCAGACCCGCGTGAAGTGCCGTGAGGACGTGCGGCAGGGAAATCTGTCCGGGCCCGCGTAGCGCCCCCGGCAGGACTCGAACCTGCGACCGACCGCTTAGAAGGCGGTTGCTCTATCCGCTGAGCTACGGGGGCAGCGCACTCACCCTAACCGAGCAAGCGAGTCCCCTCCGACCGCCGTACTACCGCTCCTACATCGCCACCAAAGGCACGTCACAGCGAGTTGTGGCGGACTAGCGTGGGTACAGGATATGCGAGCCAACGGGAGGAGCAGCAACGATGGCAGGGTGGCCGCAGCCATGAGCGACGCGCTGGAACCGGATGCGGCCGGACCTCCCGAGGAACTCAGTCCCGTCGACCTGATATTGCATCGCGGCGAGGCCAATCCACGCACGCGGTCGGGGATCATGACGCTCGAGATTCTCGACAGCTCCCCGGATTGGGAACGCTTCCGGACGAGGTTCGAGAACGCGTCGCGGAAGGTGTTGCGGCTGCGGCAGAAGGTGGTGATGCCGACGCTGCCGACGGCGCCCGCGCGCTGGGTCGTCGACCCGGACTTCAACCTCGACTTCCACGTGCGTCGCGTCCGTGTCTCCGAACCGGGCACCCTTCGCGAGGTCATGGATCTCGCCGAGGTCGCGCTGCAGTCGCCGCTCGACATCTCGCGCCCGCTGTGGACGGCGACGCTCATCGAGGGACTCGCAGGCGGCCGGGCCGCCCTGATGGTGCATCTCAGCCACGCCGTCACCGACGGCGTCGGGGGTGTCGAGATGTTCGCCAACATCTACGACCTCGAGCGTGACCCGCCTGCGCAAAGCGCTCCGCCGCTACCCATTCCGCAGGACCTGTCGCCGAACGACCTTATGCGGCAAGGGTTCAACCGGCTCCCCGGAGCGATAGCAGGCGGGGTTCGCGATGCGATATTCGGCGCTGTGCAGGCGGTCGGCCAGGTGATACGTGACCCTGTCTCGTCGGTCGGCAGCGCCGTGGACTACGCGATGTCGGGCGCCCGGGTGATGGGGCCTGCGGCCGCGCCGTCGCCGGTGCTGCAGCGGCGCAGCCTGTCGTCGCGCAGCGATGCGATCGACATCGTGTTCGGTGATCTGCACAGGTCCGCCAAGGCGGCCGAAGGCTCGATCAACGACGCATACCTGGCGGGACTGTGCGGCGCACTGCGGCTTTACCACGAACACATGGGCGTGCCGATCGACACGTTGCCGATGGCGATTCCGGTCAATATGCGGTCCGACAACGATCCCGCGGGCGGCAACCGATTCGCCGGAGTCAATCTCGCGGCGCCCATCGGCATAGTCGACCCCGCGAAGCGGATCAAGAGCATCCGGTCGCAAATGACCCGAAAACGAGACGAGCGCGCCGTGAACATGGTCGGCGTCATCGCTCCGATGCTCAGCCTGTTGCCGGACACGGTGCTCGAGTCGATGGCCGGTTCGGTCGTCAATTCCGATGTGCAGGCCAGCAATGTGCCTGTCTACGCCGGTGACACCTTCATCGCGGGCGCAAAGATCCTGCGGCAGTACGGACTCGGCCCGCTGCCGGGGGTGGCGATGATGGTCGTGCTGATGTCGCGGGCCGGCTACATCACCGTCACCGCCCGCTACGACCGCGCCGCCGTGACGGACGGCAACTTCTTCGCGACATGCCTGCAAAGGGGATTCGACGAAGTCCTCGCCCTGGGCGGCGAAGGGCGTTGCGTCCCAGCGTCATTCACACCCATCGCCGACGAGCCCAGTCCTCCATCACTGAACGGAAACAGCGCCCTATGACACCGGCAGACGACCAGACGACACGGCGTGCCAACCGGCGGACCATGCGGTTGCCCGGCTCGGTCGCCGAGATCCAGGCCAGCCCGGCGGGTCCCAAGGTCGGCGCGTTCTTCGACCTGGACGGCACCCTGGTCGCCGGCTTCACCGGCGTCATCATGACCCAGGATCGCTTGCGGCGCGGTCAGATGGGTGTCGGCGAGTTCATCGGCATGGTGCAGGCAGGCCTGAACCATCAGCTGGGCCGGTCGGAGTTCGAGGACCTCATCGGCAAGGGCGCCCGCATGTTGCGTGGCAGCTCGCTCGGCGACATCGACGAACTCGCGGAGCGGCTCTTCATGCAGAAGATCATCGGACGCATCTACCCCGAGATGCGCGACCTTGTTCGCGCTCACATGGAGCGGGGCCACACCGTCGTGCTCAGCTCATCGGCGCTGACGGTTCAGGTGGAACCGGTGGCGCGCTTCCTCGGGATCAAGAACGTGCTGAGCAACATGTTCGAGACCGACGACGACGGGCTCATCACCGGTGAGGTGAAGACGCCGATCATCTGGGGTCCCGGCAAGGCAAGGGCGGTGCAGGCGTTCGCCGCCGAGAACGGCGTCGACCTGTCGAAAAGCTACTTTTATGCCGACGGCGACGAAGACGTCGCGCTGATGTATCTGGTCGGCAACCCACGGCCCACCAATCCGGCGGGCAAGCTGGCCGCCGTTGCGGCCAAACGAGGTTGGCCGGTGCTGCGCTTCAGCAGTCGCAGCGGCAGCAGCCCGGTGTCCCAACTACGCACGGCCGCCGGCGTGGCGTCACTGGTGCCCATCGCGGCAGGTGCAATCGGCCTCGGCCTGCTGACGCGCAACAAGCGCACCGGCGTCAACTTCTTCACGTCGGCGTTCGGTCGGTCACTCTTGACGGCCACCGGCGTGAACATCAACCTGCTCGGAAAAGAAAACCTGACCAAGAAGCGGCCCGCGGTTTTCATCTTCAACCACCGCAACCAAGTCGATCCCGTCATCGCGGGCAGGCTCGTCGACACCAACTTCACGTCGGTCGGCAAGAAGGAACTCGAGAACGACCCGATCGTCGGCACCATCGGCAAAGTGATGGACGCGGCGTTCATCGACCGGGACAACCCGAAGGCCGCGGTCGAAGGGCTGAGGAAGGTCGAGGAAAACGCCAAGAGGGGCCTCTCCATCCTGATCGCGCCGGAGGGCACCCGCCTCGACACCACCGAGGTGGGCCCCTTCAAGAAGGGTCCGTTCCGCATCGCGATGTCTGCCGGAATTCCGATCGTGCCCATCATCATCCGCAATGCCGAAGTGATTTCGGCGCGCGATTCCACGACCTTCAATCCCGGCACCGTCGACGTGGTCGTGTACCCGCCGATATCCACCGACGACTGGACCGTGGAGAATGTGTCGGACAAGATCGCCGAGGTACGCCAGCTCTACCTGGACACGCTGAGAGACTGGCCGCACGACTCGGTTCCGAAGATCGGGCCGTACGCGCGGACCAGGAGTACGGCCAAGAAGACAGCCGCGAAGAAGGCGGCACCGGTAGGGAAGTCGGCGGCCGCGAAGAAGGCGGCGCCGGCCAAGAAGGCAGCAGCCAAGAAGGCGGCACCTGCAAAGGCAACAGCCGCCAAGAAGACCACCACGGCGACGGCCAAGAAGACGCCGGCGAAGAAGGCACAGGCCAAAAAGGCGGCCGCGAAGAAGGGACGGCCGTGACCGCCGCCGACCCGATGGCTCCCTTCTCCACCACCGACGATGCGTTGGTGCTGGCGTCGGTGGGGTCCCCTGCCGAGCGAGAGTTGTTGAGCGACTGGCTACAACAGCAGAAGCGCGAACACCCTGAGGCCAACGTCGCGGTGCTGGAGCTTCCCGACGGCGAGCCACCGCCGGGCGTGCTGGCGCGCCTCGTCGAGGAACTCGAAGCCGACGAAGACCGCAGCGTTGTTCCCGTGCGGGTCTTCTGGATGCCTCGCGGGCTGCCCACCCGTTCTAAGGTGGTCGCGCTGATCTCGGGTCGCGACACCTATCGGCCGCCCGAGATTCTGCAGAAACGCTTCCTCAAGCGGGACCCGTCACGCGCGCGGGTGGTGGCGGGGGAGCCCGCCAAGGTCTCCGAGCTGCGCCAGCAGTGGAGCGACACCACCGTCGGCGAAAATCCGCGCGACTTGGCCCATTTCGTGATCCGGCGCGCCAGCCTGGCCATCGAACGTGTCGAGTTGCGGCTGCTCGGACCCGAGTACAAGTCACCGCAGTTGGTGAAGCCGGAGATGCTGGCGTCGTCGCGGTTCAGGGAAGGGCTGGAGAAGATTCCCGGCGCGACACTCGACAAAGCGGGCGAGATGATCGACGAACTGGGCACCGGGTGGAGCCGGTTCTCGGTCGATCTCATTCCGTCGATGGGCCGGGCGATCTTCAGCCGGGGATTCGACCCGAACATCGACTACGACCGCGCCGAGATCGAGAACATGCGGCACGCGTTGGAAACCCATCCCGCCGTGCTGCTGTTCTCGCACCGGTCCTACCTCGACGGTGCGATCGTGCCGGTTGCGATGCAGGAAAACCGGCTGCCGCCTGTGCACACCTTCGCGGGCATCAACCTGTCGTTCGGGTTCATGGGACCGCTGATGCGCCGCTCGGGCGTCATCTTCATCCGGCGCAAACTCGACGATCCCCTGTACAAGTACGTGCTCCGGCAGTTCATCGGCTACATCGTCGAGAAGCGGTTCAACCTGAGCTGGTCGATCGAGGGCACCCGGTCCAGAACCGGAAAGATGTTGCCTCCCAAGCTCGGTCTGATGAGCTACGTCGCCGACGCCTATCTCGAGGGTCGCAGCGGCGACATCCTCCTTCAACCGGTGTCGATCAGCTTCGACCAACTGCACGAGACAGCCGAGTACGCGGCGTACGCCCGCGGCGGCGAGAAGACGCCCGAGGGGGTGTCCTGGCTGTACAACTTCATCAAGGCTCAGGGCGAACGCAATTACGGCAAGATCTACGTGCGATTCCCCGAAGCCGTGTCGATGCGGGAGTACCTGGGCGAACCCGGCGGGCCGATCGGAGAAGACGAGGCCGCCAAACGCCTTGCCATGCAGAAGATGGCCATCGAGGTGTCCTGGCGGATCCTGCGCGCGACACCGGTCAACGCGACGGGTCTGGTCGCCGCGCTTCTGCTGACCACCCGCGGCACCGCGCTGACGCTGGACCAACTGCACCACACGCTGCAGGACTCGCTGGACTATCTGGAGCGCAAGCAGACTCCGGTCACCAACAGCGTGCTGCGACTCCGGACAGCCGACGGCGTACGGTCCGCCCTGGACGCGCTGTCCAACGGCCATCCGGTCACGCGGGTCGACGGTGGACGCGAGCCGGTGTGGCGGATCGCACCCGAGCAGGAACACGAGGCGGCGTTCTACCGCAATACGATCATCGATGCCTTCCTCGAGACCGCCATCGTCGAACTCGCGCTGGCATACGCCGCGCGGGCCGACGGAGATCGGTTGGAAGCGTTCTGGACTCAGGCGATGCGGCTGCGCGACCTGTTGAAGTTCGACTTCTACTTCGCGGAGTCGACGGCTTTCCGTGAGCACGTCGCCGAGGAGATGGCGTGGCACGACGACTGGGAGGCCCATGTCGCCGCCGGCGGCGAGGAGATCGATCCACTGCTGCGGGCCAAGCGGCCGTTGATCTCGCAGGCCGTGCTGCGGCCCTATATCGAGGCGTACGAGATCGTGGCTGACGCGTTGCGAGACGCCCCCGCCGAGATCGACGAGACGGAACTGACGAAGAAGGCGATGGGCATCGGCAACCAGTACGTCGCACAGAATCGGGTGCGCACCACCGAGGCGGTATCGGCGCTGCTGTTCGCCACCGCGCGACAAGTGGTCGCCGACCAGCATCTGCTGGAACCGGCGGCGGATCTGGTCGAGCGGCGGACCGCCTTCCGCGACGAACTGCGCGACGTGCTGCGCGACATGGACCGGGTCGAGGAGATCTCCCGCGAGCAGTTCTACGCCCGCGAGATGAACCGACGCGGTCTGCGCGACGCGTTCGAGTAGCCCACAGGGCGGGGCCATACGCTTGGAGCATGACCACGGCCACCCAGAACGTGCGCACCAGCGCTGTGTGGCCTGTACTGCTCGGGGTCGCTGCGCTGGCAGGCGTGACCGCAGCGGGCCTTGGCGCGATGACCCTGGCCGACGCGCTGACCGCGACGGGCCTGCCCGATCCGGGTCCGGTCACCACCTACGGCCTGCCTTTTGTGCGGGCCGCGGGCGAGATCGCGGCCGTCGTCGCGGTCGGGTCGTTCATGTTCGCCGCGTTCATGGTGCCGCCGCAGCAGAACGGGGTCCTCGACGCCGACGGGTATCGGGCGCTGCGCGTCGGGACCGTCGCGTCGGCGATATGGACGGTGTGCTCGGCGCTGCTGGTGCCGCTGACCGTTTCCGATGTCACCGGCCAGCCCCTGACGTCACGGCTCAGCCCGTCGGACATCTGGGCGGTGGCCGGCCTGGTCGAAACGGCAGGGGCATGGCGCTGGACGGCGGTCCTCGCCGCGATCGTCACGGCCGTGAGCATCCCGGTACTGCGGTGGTCGCCGACGCCGATGTTGTTCGCGGGGTCGCTGGTGACGCTGCTGCCGCTTGCGCTGACCGGGCATTCGTCGTCAGGTGGCTCGCACGACCTGGCCACCAACAGCCTGCTCATCCATTTGATCGCCGCCGCGCTGTGGGCGGGCGGCCTGTTGGCGCTTCTCGTGCATGCCTTGCGCGGCGGCGGGCACGCCGATCTGGCCGCGCGCCGATTCTCGGCTGTCGCGTTGTGGTGCTTCATCGCGATGGCGATCAGCGGCGTCGTCAACGCCTTGGTGCGAATCCGGCCCGGTGAACTGCTCGACGACGGCTACGGCTTGCTCATCATCGCCAAGGCCGTCGCGTTGTGCACGCTGGGTGCCATCGGCTGGCGACAGCGGCGCAGTGGTGTCGCCGCACTGCAAGCCGACCCGGGGGCACGCGGGCCGCTGATCCGGCTGGCGATGACCGAGGCGGTGGTGTTCGGTCTCACGTTCGGCATCGCGGTCGCGTTGAGCAGGACTCCGCCGCCGGCACCGCCGGTGTTCAACCCGTCCATCCCCGCCATCGAGATCGGCTACGACTTCGCCGGGCCGCCGACGGTGGCCCGCGTGCTGTTCGACTGGCGCTTCGACCTCATCTTCGGTACCGCGGCCATCGTGATGGCCCTGGTCTACATCGCCGGGGTGATACGGCTGCGTCGACGTGGCGACGTGTGGCCGACGGGCCGGATCGTCGCGTGGCTACTCGGCTGCCTGGTGTTGTTGTTCACGACGTCGTCGGGTATCGGTCGGTACATGCCGGCGATGTTCAGCATGCACATGGCCGCTCACATGTTGCTGTCGATGCTGACGCCGATCCTGCTCGTGCTCGGTGCGCCGGTGACGCTGGCGCTGCGCGCGCTGCCTACCGCGGGTAAGGCGCAACCACCGGGACCGCGCGAATGGCTTCTGGCCGCGCTGCATTCACGCGTGTCGCGGTTCCTCACCAACCCGATCGTTGCGACGGTGCTGTTCGTCGCCGGGTTCTACGGTCTGTACTTCGGCGGGATCTTCGATGCCGCAGTCGGCACCCATGCAGCGCACGTCGCGATGAACCTGCACTTCCTGCTGACCGGGTATCTGTTCTACTGGGTCGTCATCGGTGTCGACCCCACTCCGCGCCCGATACCGCCGCTGGGCAAGGTCGGAATGGTCTTCGCGTCGCTGCCACTGCACGCTTTCTTCGGCGTCGTGCTGATGAGCACCAACAGCGTGCTGGGGGAGAGCTTCTACAAGTCGCTGCAGCTGTACTGGCACACCGACTTGCTCGGCGATCAGAAGCTCGGCGGTGGAATCGCTTGGTCCGCAGGCGAAATCCCGCTCGTCGTGGTGATGATCGCGCTGCTGGTGCAGTGGACTCGTAGCGACAGGCGCACCTCCACGCGCCTCGACCGCGCCGCCGACCGCGACGACGACGCGGACCTAGCCGCCTACAACGCGATGTTGGCTCAACTGTCGAAGCGGGACCCGCGCTAGCCGTGACCGACGACGGGTACTTCGGCGAAGAGATAGCCGCTCGCTACGACGCCGACACATCGGGCATGCACGATCAGAGCGTCATCGAAACCGTCGTCGATGTGCTCGCCGGCCTCGCCGGTGACGGGCGGGCGCTGGAATTCGGTGTCGGAACGGGGCGTATCGCCATTCCGCTGGCGCGGCGGGGCGTCGACGTGCACGGCATCGACCTGTCGAGGGCGATGGCCGCACGGTTGTACGAGAAGCCGGGCGGAGCGGCGATCGGTGTGACGATCGGAGACTTCGCCGACGCGCGTGTCCCCGGCAAGTTCTCCTTGGCCTACCTGGTTTTCAACACGATCAACAATCTCACGACTCAAGATGCCCAGGTTGCCTGCTTCGTCAACGCCGCCGCGCATCTGCAGCGGGGCGGCAGCTTCGTCGTCGAGGTCGGCGTCCCGGAGCTGCGACTGCTGCCGCCGGGGCAGCGCGCCGTTCCGTTCGACGTCGGCGAGAAGTTCTGGGCCTACGACCTTTACGACTGCGCAACGCAGTCGATGAGCTCGAACTACGTCGACGAGGATGACGGCAGCGCACGGCTGCGGTCCATTCCGTTCCGCTATGTGTGGCCCGCCGAACTCGACCTGATGGCCCGCATCGCCGGACTCGTTCTCGTCGAGCGATGGCAGGACTGGGACGGCACGCCGTTCACCCACGAGAGCAGCCGGCACGTCTCGGTGTGGCAGAAGCCGGCCTAGACCGCGCCTGCCGCGATCGCGGCGGCCCAACTGCCGAACGAGCTGATGTCAGGGCCGGTCGTCGCCGCGCCGTCGCAACCGAAGCCGGTTCGCCATGTGCCATCGTCGAATTCGACCTTGCCGAGCTGCATCGGCGCGGGTAGCTCATCGAGAAACAGACCCAAGGCGGCGGGGGAGAGCATCCACCGGTGGCCGAGTATCGAGGTGCCTTCGGCGCCGACGGGCACACGCGTGATCGCCGGCTTGGGCGGCTCCGTCGCAAGCACCGACATCCGGTAGCGGGGCGCCGTGAAGATCTCGCCTGCCCACCGGGCACCGAGGTCTGTGAGTTGGTGTGACAGCGGCCCGTCGCGCAGATGCGCTCCGAACACCACCAATTCGAGGTCGTCCGCCATGGTTGTCCAACCTACGGTGACCATCCACAGTTCGCGATTCATCCACAGGCGACGCCCCACGGGCGCCGGCGATCAGGCGCTGTGTCGGCCCCGCCCGGGTCAATGGCGAGGCACGGCGAAACCAATATCGAAAGGACGAGCAATGTTCGAGACACCGTTCACTGTGGTCGGCACCATCATCACCGATCCGATCCTGCGCAGGGTCGGCGATCAGGAGGTCTACAAATTCCGGGTGGCCAGCAATTCGCGGCGGCGCACCACCGACGGCAACTGGGAGCCGGGCAACTCCCTGTACGTGTCCGTCAACTGCTGGGGCAAGCGTCTGGTGAAGGGCGTCGCGGGTTCCCTCGGGAAGGGAGACCCGGTCATCGTTGTTGGATATGTGCACACCAGCGAGTACGACGACCGCGAAGGCGTTCGACGTTCGTCGCTGGAAGTGCGGGCCACCGCGGTCGGGCCGGATCTTGCGCGAAGCGTCGCGGGAATCGACCGGCCGAAGGCCAATGGCTTGACCAGCGACGATGCTGCGATTACGAAGGACGACGAGCCGGACGAAGACGCCGAGACGACCGAATCGGACGAGGCCGCCGGCGAGAAGGTTCTCCCGGTGTCTGCATAGCCGGATCGGGCCGCTGACGCGCGGTCGGGACGGCCATGGTCAACGCCTACGATGGTCCGCGAGCAATACCAAGACCAGAGAGGCATTACAACGGCATGGCCGATTTCATCTACACGATGCGGAAGGTCCGCAAGGCGCACGGCGACAAGGTGATCCTTGACGACGTCACCCTGAATTTCCTGCCCGGCGCGAAGATCGGCGTGGTCGGTCCCAACGGCGCGGGAAAGTCGAGCGTCCTGCGGATCATGGCCGGCCTGGACCAGCCCAACAACGGCGACGCGTTCATTCAGCCCGGCGCGACGGTCGGAATACTGCAGCAGGAGCCGCAGCTCGACGAGGACAAGACCGTCCGCGAGAACGTCGAAGCCGGGGTGGCGATCAAAGGCAAGCTCAACCGGTACAACGAGGTGGCCGAGCTGATGGCCACCGACTACACCGACGAGCTGATGGAGGAGATGGGCCAGCTCCAGGAGGAGCTCGACGCGGCCGACGCGTGGGACATCGACTCGCAGCTGGAACAGGCGATGGACGCCCTGCGCTGCCCGCCGCCCGACGAGCCGGTCACCCACCTCTCCGGAGGTGAGAAGCGCCGCGTCGCGCTCTGCAAGCTGCTGCTGTCCAAGCC
>Ga0075363_100000058_pt1 | contig 22322 bp, 19 predicted proteins | sample EndMetdeltDD1763_FD_71470 | JGI IMG/M metagenome (GOLD analysis project Ga0075363, IMG submission 71470) | Populus endosphere microbial communities from Tennessee, USA - Endosphere MetaG P. deltoides DD176-3 | ecosystem: Host-associated > Plants > Roots > Endosphere | place: USA: Tennessee...
GTCCTGTACTGCTCGCATGAGACGGCTTCGCCTCGCCAATCGCAAATCCAGGCAGTGATGGCGGGGCAGGCCCGAAGGCAAGGAGCAAGCCCATGATTGCATTGAAGGACAAGGATCTGTTTCGCCAGCAAGCGCTGATCGGCGGCAATTGGCGAGATGCGAGCACGAAATCCACCGTTGATGTCATCGATCCTGCGAGCCAGAAAGTGCTTGGCACCATCCCCGACATGGGCCGAGACGAGACCAGGGCAGCGATCGACGTCGCGGCCGCAGCGTTCAAGCATTGGAAGGTAAAGGCCCATGCAGAGCGTGCCGTGCTGCTGGAGCGTTGGTATGAGCTCATGCGGCGCCATGAGCAGGATTTGGCGCTTCTGCTAACGCTGGAACAAGGCAAGCCGCTTGCTGAATCGCTCGGCGAAATCCGTTATGGAGCGTCCTTCGTCAAATGGTTTGCGGAAGAAGCACGCCGGATCAACGGATCGACCATCCCGTCACCAACTGTCGATCGCCGCATCCTGGTGCTGAAAGAACCGGTCGGCGTCTGCGGGATCATCACGCCCTGGAATTTCCCCAACGCGATGATAACGCGCAAGGTGGCACCAGCGCTTGCCGCGGGCTGCACAGTCGTCATCAAGCCCTCCGAATTCACGCCTTTTTCGGCCCTGGCCATCGCTGTTCTGGCTGAGCGGGCCGGAATCCCGTCGGGCGTGATCAACATCGTGACGGGCATGCCGGCGGAAATTGGCGCGGAGCTGATGGCCAACGAAACCGTGCGCAAGATCTCGTTCACCGGATCGACGCGCGTCGGCGCTTTGCTGATGAAAGGCGCCGCCGACAACATCAAGAGGCTCAGCCTCGAGCTCGGTGGCAACGCGCCGTTCATCGTCTTTGACGATGCCGATATCGACCGAGCGGTCGAAGGGGCGATTGCGTCAAAATTCCGCAATGGCGGGCAGACGTGCGTCTGCTGCAATCGCATCCTGGTGCAAGCTGGCATCTACGACGCCTTCGCCCAGAAGCTCGCCAGCCGGGTCGCGAAAATGAAGGTCGGTGCCGGTACGGAGGAGGGGGTCGCAATCGGGCCGATGATCAACGGCGCGGCGATCGAGAAGATCAAGCGGCACGTCACGGACGCCCTGAACAAAGGCGCAAAGATCATCTCCGAGAGTGAGGCGGTGCCGGAAGGGCGGCAATATGCCCGCCCTCTCGTGCTCGGCGACGCGACGACCGAAATGCTACTGGCTTCAGAAGAGACTTTCGGTCCGGTCGCGCCGCTTTTCCGCTTTGAGACCGAGGACGAGGCGATAGCGATCGCCAACGGCACTCCTTTCGGCCTTGCCGCCTATTTCTACACTGAAAACCTCAAGCGCTCATGGCGTGTTGCCGAGGCGCTCGAGTTCGGCATGGTCGGCCTGAACACCGGCTTGATTTCGACCGAGGTTGCGCCGTTCGGTGGCGTCAAGCAGTCGGGCCTCGGACGCGAGGGATCCCAGCTCGGGATAGAAGAATATCTCGAGACCAAGGCGCTGCATGTCGGCGGGCTGGACCGAGCGGCCTATCGGATCAGTATCTGAAACAAGAAAAGGGGGCGGCTGAACCGCCCCCTTTTTCCTTCACAGCGCGCCGACTTCGATTGAAGCTTTTGAAGAACTGAAGCGTAACGAGAGAGCCCGAGGGAACTGCGCTCACGCGCTCTTGCGCAGGGGCTCCAGGCCGACGGCCGCCGCAAGCCCGTCGATGCCAGCGACCTCGGTGTATTCATAGAAGGGGTTCGCGGGCTCGTGACCGCGGTTCACCCAGACCTTGCTCTTGATGCCGAGGTCGTAGGCGGTCATCAGGTCGTAGCGGAAGGAGGAGGAGACGTGGGTGATATCCTCCGGGCTGCACCCCAGCTTGTCGAGCATATACTCGAAGCCCTTCATGTGCGGCTTGTAGGCGCCGGTCTCCTCCGCCGTGATGACCATGTGGAACGGAGCGCCAAGCTTCTCCACATTCGACATGATGAGGTTCTTCATGGAGTTCGACAGAATGACCAGCGGAATCTCTCTGGCAACTTTGGCGAGACCCGCTGGGACATCGGCATGTGGACCCCATGTGTGGACCTCCTCATTGATGCGCTGGGCATGCTCCGGCCGAAATACGATACCGTTGCGCTTGCACGCGCGCTCCAACGCATTGTGCACGACCTCGAAATACGGCTTCCAGGAGCCCAGAACCTCGTCCAGGCGATAGGCCGCAAAATCCTTGATGAGCTTTGCCATGGCCGTCGACGAGAGCTCGGAGCCGTAGACCCTCCTTGCTGCGCCGGCCATGTCGAAATTGGTCAGCGTGCCGTAACAGTCGAAGGTGATGTACTTGGGTCTAAACGTTGCCATGGCTCGATCCTTTTTGGCTCTCACGCACCGCGTTCCGGTACATCAGGGATCATAGTGGGCAGACGACCGGATAAAGCACCGCTGTCGCGGCGACCAGGAGCAGATTGTGTCGTATCGGATCGCAGGTATGGCAGAGAGTTGTGCGAAAAGGCGCCCTCCGACGTGAGCGCCAATGCCTTGCGCAGCCCGATGCCCGCATAAGATGCGGCGCCGGTCGTCAATGATAGTCAAAATGCCCTTCGTCCTTGTTCAGCCCGGGAGCAACTGCTGTTCCGCGCGTCTTACGTTGAGTTCCGAAGACATCGTGGTGGCCGCACAAGCGTTGCGGTTGATCTGGAGGACGACATGTTGAGCAACTCGCTGGTTGAGCTCGATCGCGCGCATCTGATTCACCCGGTCTCATCCTATCGCAGCCACGAGGCGACGGGCGTCCGTGTGCTGAAGTCAGGGAAGGGCGCGACGCTGACCGATGTCTCGGGACGTCAATTGCTGGACGGTTTTGCGGGTCTGTGGTGTGTCAATGCCGGTTACGGACAGGACAGCATCGTCGAAGCGGCTTTGAGGCAGCTCCGCGAACTGCCTTATGCGACGGGTTATTTCGGGTTGGGCTCCGACCCGGCCATCCGGTTGGCCGCCAGGCTGGCTGAATTGGCGCCTGGCGATCTGAACCATGTCTATTTCACCTTGGGTGGCTCCGATGCCGTCGACAGTACGATCCGGTTCATCCGGTACTATTATCATGCCAAGGGTACGCCGCAGAAAGATCAGTTCATCTCCGTCGAGTCCGGCTACCATGGATCGTCGGCGGCAGGGGCCGGCTTGACCGCGCTGCCGGCCTTTCATGCGGGCTTCGGAGTGCCATACAACTGGCAGCACAAAATTCCGTCGCACTACGCCTATCGCAATCCCGTCGGTTCCCATCCCCAGGCTATCATTGCGGCATCCGTCGCCGCTCTGCGGGCAAAGATCGCCGAACTCGGCGCCGAACGTGTCGCCGCCTTCTACGTCGAGCCGATACAGGGGTCAGGAGGCGTCCTCGTTCCGCCGCCGTCCTGGGTGAAGGCCATGCACGCTGTTTGCAAGGAGCAGGGTGTCCTGTTCATTGCCGATGAGGTCATCACCGGTTTCGGCCGTGTCGGTCCGCTCTTCGCCTGCGAGGAGGACGATGTCGTGCCGGATCTTATGACCACGGCCAAAGGCCTGACTTCGGGTTATGTGCCGATGGGGGCCGTTCTGATGTCCGACCGCGTCTACAACACCATTGCCGATGGCGCCGGCAAGGCGGCCGTCGGCCACGGCTACACCTATTCCGCACATCCCGTCAGTGCAGCCGTCGGGCTCGCGTGCCTGGACCTTTACGAAAACGGTCTTCTGGAAAACGGCCGGAAGGCCGGGCACCGCCTGATGCAAGGCCTTCGTGCACTGGTCGATCATCCGCTTGTCGGCGATGTCCGTGGTCGCGGTATGCTGGGCGCAATCGAGCTTGTCACCGATAAGGAGCGCAAGACGCCGCTGCCGGCGGAAGCCGACGCGGCGCGCCGCATTTTCGACCGCGCATGGGACAACGGCCTCGTCATCCGCGCCTTTGCTCAGGGCGTGCTGGGCTATGCCCCGCCGCTCTGCTGTACGGATGCGGATATCGACGGCATCATCGAACGCACAAGGGTCACGCTCGACCAAACGCTGGAAGACAAGGACGTCCGCGCGGCGATGAAAGGTTGATCGCTGCGCCTGCTTGTCAGCTATTGAAGATGCTTTCGAGCGGCAAATGGGACTTCACGATTGGCGATTTCAGCACGACAAAGCTGAAGTATTTGTCGATGCCGATATCCATCTCGACCAGGCGCTCCATGACCGCCTGGTATTCACTGATCCCTGCCGTGATGAACTTGACGAGATAGTCGTACCCGCCCGAAACGAGATGGCACTCGACTACGGAATCGATCTTTTCGATTGTCGTGAGAAAGCGCGCGAAATCGATCTGGCGATGATTCTTGAGGGTGATTTCGGCGAAGACAGTGAGAGTTTGGCCGAGCTTGGCAACGTCAATCTGGGCGGAATAGCCGGTGATGAAGCCTTCCGTCTGGAGCCTCTTCACGCGCATCAGGCACGGGCTCGGAGAAAGGTTGATCAGCTCTGCGAGCTCGACATTGGAAATCCGCCCGTTCTTCTGCAGTTCGCATAAAATCCTGATGTCGATCTTATCGAGCTTCATAGCAATGCCATGAGATGGGAGGCGTCAAGGCTTTGAGGCTTCTGCGTCATATGCATTGTCATAGCATCAACCAGCATTTTTTCCCACGGGGGCGGAAACCGGATTCTAGAAGTCGCTGACCTTGCCCCAGGCGCTCATTTTCAGCCGCTCCGGCCTGTAGGGGAGCGGGTCGACGATTGGCGCGCTGCCCGTAACGATGTCTGCGATCATATGCCCGGCGCCTGGGCCGATTCCGAAGCCGTGGCCGCTGAACCCTGCGGCCAGGATGAAACCTGGAATCGACTGAACTTCGCCGATTGCGGGGATGCCGTCTGGCGTGCTGTCGATGTAGCCGGCCCAGACACTCGAGATTTCGACGTGCTCAAGTTCCGGCAGCAGCTTGCAAGCTCGTCGATGCGTCGCCCGAATCTGCTTCATGTCGGGGCGAGGATCGAGCGTGCGGTTCAGCTCCATCGGGGTAACCTCATCCAGCCCCCATTTAGCCAGGGTTTCATGGCCCTGCCGCAGCCCTTCGAAAGCCCCAGGGCTGAGACTTCGCCACCGGCGGGCGAACATGGGCAGGAATTCGCGGCCGAATCTGAATTGCTGCGGCGTGGGGTCTACTCGCGCGCGCCCGCTGATAGCGAGCGTGTATCCGCCATTGCCCCGCCGGGTGAGCGAGACGAGCCCGGTGAAAAGGGCATCAGGCAGGCCGGCGGCGCCAGGGGCCAAAGCGAGAATGGACTGGCGCACGGACGCTTGCGGAAAACGAATTCCCAACTGGTTGCAGAATGAGGAGGCCCACGCGCCTCCTGCCATGACCGCCGTTTTCGTCCGGATTGTGCCGGCTTCGGTCACCACGCCGTTGACCCGGCCGCCACTGAGCTCCAAGCCGCGCGCCGCGCATTGCTGGTGCACCGTCCCACCGGCCGTCATGATCGCACGCGCGGCGATGGGCACTGCCTTTGAGGTATCTGCCGTCCCGTCGGTGGGAGAGAAGACGCCACCTTTCCACTTACGACCCGTCGCCTTGCCTCGCTCGTTGGCTTCTTCGGCATCCAACATGTGCGTCGTAACGCCCACCGTTCTGGCGAAGTCTCGCCACTTGGCCCAGCCCTCCAGCTCACCTTCGTCGTTCGATAAATACAACAGGCCGCAGCGGCGGAAGCCGGTATCTTCACCGGTCTCATGGGCAACCTTCTCCCAGAGATCGAGGCTCTTGGTTGCAATCGGCAACTCGCGCGCGTCGCGGTTCTGTTGGCGGCACCATCCCCAGTTGCGGCTGGATTGTTCGGCGGCGACGCGGCCCTTTTCGAGCAAGGCGACTTTGAGGCCTCGACGCGCCAGGTAATAGCTCGTGAACACGCCGACCACCCCGCCGCCGATGACGACGACGTCTGCCTCTCGAGGCAGGGAGGGGCTGGATTCGATGTGCATGAGTGGCTGGTTCATGGGGCTGGGACTCCGATGCTTGCCGTATCGTATCCGAGCAGTTGCGGCAGGGGCGCTTCGGACTTTCGTGGTTGGGCGGAATTTCCTGCGGTTTACGGCTTGTGGTGCAGGCAGTTATTGCAAAGATATTTCGATTGTACGCCATCTCATAGACCGGAAGACTGACGGGTGCTCTCTGCAATTGGAGCTGCCTTTTCGTACCTGCAGGCAAACCTCGGCCGAACCTGCGCGCCTGCGACCCCAGACCGAAATGCCAAATCGGGCTTCGTTTTTAGAACTTCATGCTGCCTATCCGTCGCTTTTCGGCGACTCCGGGATGATTGAAGCAGTCAGAGTTGTGAATACCGGATCAATGTCGATCAACGGCCAGAAATTCAAAAGGTGACGCGCGATGGGCCTTGTCAGGGAGGAGACCTTTGCCGAAGCGATCGAGCTGGGCGCCTATGGCAGCTTCTCAGACCTTGATTCATTGTTCGAGCGCTCCATTCGACTGATCGCCCGCGCTCAGCGACGCCTTTGGCTGTACAGCAACCACCTCTGAATCATGTCGTATTCACCGCGCGGAGAATGGCAGAATGAGCGACGAGTTGTTGACCTGTCCGAGCGTAGCGGCGGTAAAAGAGGCCGAAGAGCCGATCCGCAACGGGATCATGGGACGCGCTTGAAAGGGGAGAATGTTCAGATGACCTCTGCCCCGCAACCTTTCGCCTCGCAAGATGTGGCACTCGCGGTCCGTGACCTGACCGTGAGCTTGCCGGCGGGCATGGAGCGGGCGCACGCGGTCGAGAACGTCTCCTTTGAACTGAAGCGCGGACAGATTCTCTGCATCATAGGAGAATCCGGTTCTGGCAAATCTGTCACGGCCAATGCGATCATGGGGCTCTTGCCCAAGTCGATCCGCGTGTCTTCGGGAGAAATCCGTCTGGAAGGCATGGACCTCGTCGGACTCTCGCCGGAGAGTCTGCGCGACCTCCGTGGCCGTATCGTCTCGATGATCTTCCAAGACCCGCTGTCCGCGCTCAATCCGCTGATGACAGTGGGCGCGCAGATCGAGGAAGTGATGGCGGCGCACGGTGCGGGAACGCCGAAATCTCGCCGTAGCCGCGCCATAGAATTGCTGACGGAGGTGGGCCTGCCGGATCCGCCGCTGATGTATCATCAGTATCCGTTCCGGCTCTCGGGCGGGCAGCGACAGCGGGTGATGATCGCTATGGCTCTGGTTCTCGAGCCTGCGATCCTGATAGCGGACGAGCCGACCACCGCACTGGACGTGACGACACAAGCGCAGATTCTGCAACTGATCCGCGACATTCAACGCCGCAAGGGAATGAGCGTGATGTTCATTACCCATGACTTCGGAGTTGTGGCTGAGATTGCCGATTCCGTTGTGGTGATGGAGAAGGGTCACTGCGTGGAGCAGGGGAGCGCCGAGCAGGTGCTGAAGTCCCCGAGCCATCTCTACACGCGCCGTCTGATCGCGGCCGTGCCGCATCTGACGGGAAAGGATCGCGTCCCGGCGGAAGCTGCGGCCTCGTCTTCCATCCTGAAGGTCGAATGTCTGGTCAAGACCTACCGCAGCGGCAGTGCGCTGTTCGGCAAGCAGCGGATCGTGCCCGCGGTTAACGGCGTGTCGTTCGACCTTTCGCCGGGACGCACCCTGGGCGTGGTTGGAGAAAGCGGCTCCGGCAAATCCTCGCTCGGGCGATTGTTGATCAAGCTCCTCGACAGCGACAGCGGCTCTATCCTGTTCGAGGGAGGTGACGTTGCCCGGCTATCCGAAGCCGAGTTTCGGCCGCTTCGGCCAAAGATCCAGATGATTTTTCAGGATCCATTTGCCTCGCTCAATCCGCGATCAACGGTCGGGCAAATACTGACGGTTGGTCCGATCGCGCATGGACTTCCACACAAGGACGCATGTGAGCAGGCACGAGAGCTCCTGGCCCATGTCGGCCTGGATGCGGGAACCTTCGATCGTTATCCCCACGAGTTCTCGGGTGGTCAACGTCAGCGCATTGGAATCGCTCGGGCGCTGATGTTCAAGCCGAAGCTGCTGATCGCTGACGAGGCCGTTTCAGCGCTCGACGTATCGATCCAGGCGCAGATTTTGAAGCTGTTGGACCAGATTCAGCGAGAGACCGGCGTATCGATGATTTTCATCACGCACGATCTGCGCGTGGCCAGCCAGATCTGCGATGAGATTGCGGTCATGCATCGAGGGCAGATCGTCGAGCACGGGCCGCCATCGCAGATCTTCCTGAACCCGACATCCACCTACACACGGGAACTGGTCGCTGCCATCCCCGGCGAGCAGCAAAGCAACGCCCGCGCCATTGGAAGCCAATCGACATTGGCCGGACATAGCCACAAATGAGGAGGGGTCATGACTGAAGCAAAGACTGCATCGATCTATTCGCGACGTAGCGCACTCCAGTTGATGATTGCCGGGGTGGCTGGCCTCGCCGGATCAAATTTGCTGGGGCAACCTGCCCTCGCGCGCACCTCTCCAGCGAAACCAACTGGCCGCGTGATCGTCGGGCTCGGACAAGAGCCGACCGTCTTCAATCCGCTGATGGTCCACATCGAAGTCGATGATGGCGTGCATTTCTCGGTCTTCGATGCGCTCTTCCGCATCGATCCTCAAGGCGTCATTCAGCCCAACCTTGCGGTGGAAGTGCCGGACCAGAAGAATGGCGGAATTTCGGAGGACGGCCTCAAGTGGCGCATTCGCCTGCGTGACGACGTTCGCTGGCACGACGGCACGCCTTTCAGCGCCGAGGACGTGAAGTTCACGCTCGAACTGATCACGAATCCAAATTTCCGGAGTTGGCGCACCGCCGGACATGCTCTCGTGCGCGACATCACCGTGATCTCACCGACGGAGATCTCATGGCGAATGGAAGAGCCCTTTGCGCCCTATTTGTCCTTCCTGACCGAAACCTTCATCGTCCCCAAGCACATCCTCGAGAAGGAGGCCAATCCGAACAACGCCGCCTTCAATCAGGCGCCGGTCGGCACCGGTCCGTTCAAGTGGGGCCAGCGGGTCCCCGGCGATCATCTCGAGCTTGTGGCTAACCCGAACTATTTCGGTGAAGGTCCTCACATCGAGAGGCTGGTCTTCAAATACATTCCCGATCTCACCGTCCTCTACACCCAATTCAAGAGCGGCGACGTTGATTTGGTGGGTCAGCCCTACATCACCCCTGACCACTACGGGGAAGCCAAGACGCTGCCGAACCGCGTCGTGACCCTCGTCCCAAGGACCTCATTCGAATCCTTCTACCTGAACCTCGAGCGGCCGCAGTTCAGGGAGCTTGCCGTTCGCGAGGCGCTCTACGCGGCGATCGATAAGGAGGCGATCATTCAGGGGCTCTATTACGGGGTGCCTACTCCGACAGAGACGTTCATGCCGCGGCAGTCCTTCTTCTTCAACGCCAATCTGCCCCTGCACCAATTTGACGTGAATCGCGCGGGCAAGATCCTCGATCAAGCCGGCTGGGCAAAGGGCGCGGACGGCATTCGTGCCAAGAGCGGCGTTCGCCTGTCCTTTACCAATTCGACCACGTCCGGCGATCCCCTGCGCGAACAGGTACAGCAGTTCCTGCAGCAAACGTTTGCGCAGCTGGGCGTCGAGATGAAGATATCGAACCTGCCCGCTGCCGTGATGTGGGGCGAGTTCTGGACGCAATCGCAATTCGATTCCGTGATCGTCGGCAGCTCGTATCTGATCGGCGCCGACCCGGACGTCACCAATCGCCTGCACTCGCGTTCGATCGCAGTGAAAGGCGGTCGCGGCTCGAACAATGCGCAGTATACAAATCCGGAAGTCGATGCCCTGCTCGACAAGGGCGCGCGCACTTTCGATCCTGAAGCCCGGCGCGCGATCTACTCTCGCGTCCAGGAACTCGTCCGTCGCGACCTACCCTTCCTTCCATTGTACCAGAGCAATGCGGTCGAAGGCCTCAAGAAGGGGATCAACGGTTTCGTGCCGAACGGCAATACGCGCACGGAATCCTGGAACGCGCTGGCCTGGTATTGGGCGAGCTGATGTGCTGCCGGCCGAGGCCGCGGTAGCCGAGGTCGGCGCTAGAGTGATGCTGCAACGCCAACATGGTGCCTCGAATGTCCGGGTTCCTGCTCAATCGTCTCTCGCAGAGCATCGTGCTGCTGGTGATCGTCTCGATCATCGGCTTCACGGTTCTCAACCTCATGCCGGGCGGTCCTCTCGCGCAGTTCGGGCTCGATCCGGGCATGACCCAGAAGGATGTGGAGCGACTGGCAACGCAGCTCGGGTTGAACCGGCCGCTATGGATACAGTATCTCGATTGGGCCTGGCGGCTGCTCCAGGGCGATTGGGGACACTCGTTCCGCGATGGCTCTTCGGTGCTGGCGGTGATTGGTCGTCACTTGCTGGCGACGCTACTGCTTATGGGGACGTCCACCGCATTTGCGATCGCGGTCGGTGCCTGGATCGGAATCCGCGGCGCCACCCACCGCTATTCCCTGTTTGATTACTGCGCGACCGTCGGCGCCATGGTCGCCCTGTCGGTCCCGACTTTCTGGTTCGGCCTCATCGGCATCTACATCTTCACCCTGAAGCTCGGGTGGGTTCCTGCAGGTAACATGTACACGATCGGCGACGGCTCGGTGCTGGACTATCTGCATCACCTGATTTTGCCGAGCTTGGTGCTCTCGCTCGTTCACGTCGCGATCTGGAGCCGCTACATGCGCACGGCGACACTCGATGCATTGAGTCAGGATTTCGTCAAGACGGCGCGCGCCAAGGGTGTCAGCGAACGCCGCATTTTGCTGAAGCATGTCGTCGGCAATGCATTGCTGCCGATGATTACGCTGGCAGGGATGCAGCTGCCCAGCATTCTGACCGGCGCATTGGTCACGGAGACGGTGTTTACCTGGCCCGGAATGGGTCGGCTGTTTCTCGACAGTCTCGGTTACAGCGACTATCCCGTCGTGATGGGGCTGCTGATATTCTCGGCCATCCTGGTCGTGTTGGGCAACCTGATCGCAGACATCATCATCGCCACCGTCGACCCGCGCATTCGCCTGGGCTGAGCCCGCGGACTCGTGCCTGATAACAGGAGGCAGCAGAAATGACCGTCATCGCCGCGCACGCTACTCCGACTCGCTGGTGGCACAGCCGTGCGGCATACCGCTTCATGCGCCATCATCTGGCGCTCGCTGGGATCGCGATGATCAGCCTGCTCGTGCTGGCGTGCGTCATAGGCCCCTATGCCTTGCCGTACGACTCGCTCCATATTGATCTGCGCGCCCGCTTTGCTCCACCTCTCAGCGGTCAGCACTACTTCGGCACCGACCCCTTGGGACGTGACTTGGCCGCACGGCTCTTGATGGCCGGGCGCATCTCGCTGCTGGTGGGATTCTCCGCGATGTTGCTGTCAACGCTGATCGGCACCCTGGTCGGCGTCACGGCGGGCTATCGCGGTGGCTGCGTCGGGGCGGCGCTGATGCGAACCGTGGACGGCTTCCTGTCCTATCCCTCGATCTTCCTCGTGCTCGCGCTGGCCGCGACGCTGCGGCCGAGTCCCGTCATGATCACCGTCATCATTGCCGTCACGAGCTGGATGGAGACTGCCAGGATCGTCGAGGCCGAAGTCCGCTCGCTGCGCGAGCGCGAATTTGTCCAGGCTGCACGCATGGTGGGGCTCAGCGGGAAGCATATCATGTTCCGCGAGATCTTGCCCAATGCCATGGGTCCAATCATCGTCGCCGCCAGCCTGGCGGTCGCCCGCGCAATTCTGCTGGAAGCCTATATCAGCTTCCTCGGCTACGGCATCCAGCCGCCACTGCCCAGCTGGGGCAACATGCTCAACGGCGCCCAGCAATATCTGGCGAGCGCTCCATGGCTCGCCATCATTCCCGGTGCCGCGATCACGATCGCGGTGACGAGTTTCAACTTCATCGGCGACGGCCTCCGAGATGCCCTTGACGTTCGAGACGACCACATTTGATCCGTCGAGCCGAGCCACGGCTGAACATGTGAGAAGCAAACGCCATGCACGCGCCGAGAGTTGACGAGAAGGCGACGCCCTACTGGTGGGAAGCCTCACCGCTCAAGCCGCTGCCTCAACAGCCACTGCCCAAGAAGCTCGACGTGCTGATCGTGGGCGCCGGTTATGCCGGACTCTCGGCCGGTCTGGTGCTGGCGCGCGAAGGACGCTCCGTTGCGGCGTTCGATGCCATGGATCCGGGGGAGGGAGCTTCTACGCGCAACGGCGGAATCACCAGCGGGACCATTCGGCCGGATTTCGCGACGCTCGCGCGGCGGTTCGGGGAAGAGAGGGCGCTGGCGATCGAGGCCGAAGGCAAGGGCGCACGCGAATTCCTGTACGACTTCATCAAGACGGAAGGGCTTGCCTGCGACTTCCAGCCGGTGGGACAGTTCAAAGGCGCATTCGGCTATGAACAATACGAACCCATGGCGCGGACCGCGGAGAGGCTCGCGAAGCGGCTCGGGATCGAGGCTTACGCAGTTCCCTATGCCGAGCAGCGCAAGTATGTCGGTACGGATGTCTATCGCGGCGGCGCGGTTCGGATGGACATCGGCGGGCTGCACCCGGCGAAGTTTCACTCCGAACTTCTACGCGTGGCACTCGCTTCGGGGTTGACCGTCCACGGACGAACACCGGTCATCTCAATCGACAGAGATGGCTCCGGTTTCCGCGTCCTGACCGCGGCCGGCACGGTGCAGGCGCGTCAGGTGCTGGTCTGCACCAACGGTTACACCGATGCTGCCGTGCCCTTCCTGCGCCGCAGGCTGGTCCCGGTCCGCAGCCGGATCATTGCGACCGAGGAGCTCGCGCCCGCAGTCATGGCGCGGCTGATGCCGAAACGCATGATGATCACCGAGAACCGGGAGGTCGGCTTCTATTACCGGCCCTCACCGGACGGCAAACGCATCTTGCTCGGCGGCCGCGACAGCTCCCGAGTCGGCGATCCCGCCGCTCCGAAGCTGCTTCTCCGCAAGGGCCTGATCAATCTGTTTCCGGAGTTGGAGGCCGTTCGCCTCTCGCACAGCTGGTTCGGCAATGTGGCCATGAACCGCGACATGATTCCGCGCATCTTCGAGAAGGACTGTGTCGTCTATGCCACCGGCTTCTGCGGGTCGGGCGTGGTCTGGGCGCCATGGGTCGGTATGCACGCGGCCCACAAGCTCATGAGACATGAGGAGCGGGCGCGCACGGCCTTTGACTTCCGGCCTCCGGCCTTCATCCCGTTCTATCGGGGCAATCCCTGGTTCATGCCAGCCTTCATCCAGGGCTACCGAATGCGCGACCGGATCGCGATGTGGCGCGCCAGTCGGTGATAGCCGCCAGCACAGCGTGAATTCCAGAGGCACTGCCGCCTCCCGAAAGAAGACGAACCATGCATTACGTATCCACACGCGGTCATTCAGGCCGCAAGCAGTTCTGCGAGGCACTGCTTGAGGGCCTCGCCCAGGATGGTGGGCTGTATGTCCCTGAGACCTACCCTCGCGTGGATGACGCTACACTGGACGCGTGGCGCAGCCTGTCCTACCCCAGCCTGGCTTTCGAAATCCTGTCGCTCTACGTCAGCGATATTCCGCCCGTCGACCTGAAGGCAATCTGTGAAAAGACCTATACGCCCGAGGTCTTTGGAAGCCCCAAGATCTCGCCACTGCGAAAGCTCGAGAACGGTCTTTACCTCCAGGAATTGTCCAACGGTCCGACGCTGGCGTTCAAGGACATGGCGATGCAGTTGCTCGGCAATCTGCTCGAGTACGAGCTGGCGCGCCGGCATCAGGAATTGAACATTCTTGGCGCGACCAGCGGCGACACCGGCAGCGCCGCGGAATACGCCATGTGCGGGAAGAAGGGGGTGCGGGTCTTCATGCTGTCACCCCGTGGGCGGATGAGCGCCTTTCAACAAGCTCAGATGTTCAGCCTACAAGACGAAAACATCCACAACATCGCCATCGATGGTGTGTTCGACGACTGCCAGGACATCGTCAAGGGTGTGTCCGGCGATCTGGAATTCAAGCAGCGATACAAGATCGGTGCGGTGAATTCGATCAATTGGGCGAGGCTGCTGGCGCAGGTCGTCTATTACTTTTATGGGTATCTACAAGCGACCGAGGGGCGGTCGGCAGGTGCAAGCGTTACCGTGCCGTCAGGAAACTTCGGAAACATCTGCGCCGGTCACGTCGCTCGGATGATGGGACTTCCGATATCCCGCCTCGTCCTTGCGACCAACGAGAACGACGTGCTCGACGAGTTCTTCCGCACCGGCATCTATCGCGTGCGAAGCCGAACCGACACGCTTGAAACATCGAGCCCGTCCATGGACATTTCCAAGGCCTCCAATCTCGAGCGTTTCGTGTTCGACCTGCTCGGTCGCGACGCTGGTCGGACCAAACTACTGTTTGAGGATCAACTCAGGGAACGCGGGGCCTTCGATCTAAGCGAAGATCCCTGCTTCGCCGATGCGGCAGCCCGTTTCGGCTTCCGCAGCGGCAGGAGCACCCATGCCGATAGGCTGGCCACGATCCGTGATACGTGGGAGCGCTTTGACACCATGATCGACCCGCACACTGCCGATGGTGTGACGGTCGCGCATATGCACGGCTCCCCCGGGGAGCCGATGATCGTGCTCGAAACTGCACTGCCGATCAAATTCGCTGCGACGATCAGGGAAGCGTTGGGCCGCGAGCCGGATCGTCCGGGGCGTTTCGACGGCATCGAAGACTTGCCGAAACGGGTCAAGGTCCTTCCTGCGGACGCACAGGCGGTCAAGGACTACATCGCGCGCATTGTGCAGGCCTGCTGAGCGGACGAACCGGGAACTGCTGCGCCATGGCCGTTTTTACCGAATTGTCATTCGACGACGTCGCCGCGTTCTTTCGAGCGCTGGGTCTTGGCGCGCCTCGTTCCGTTCGCGGCGTCACCAGCGGAATTGAGAACACGAACTATTTCGTCGATACGGATGGCGCAAGGTATGTGCTCACCTTGTTCGAGCGCCTCACATTCGAGCAGCTGCCGTTCTACCTGCACTTCATGAAGCATCTTGCGGTGCGCGGCATGCCCGTGCCGGATCCGGCTGCTGACACACATGGCGTGATCCTTCACTCTCTGAGGGAGCGGCCCGCGGTGGTCGTCAACAGGCTTCCCGGTGCAAGCGAGATGGAACCTACGGCCGCCCATTGCAGTTCCGTCGGGGAGTGCCTGGCGCGCCTGCACCTGGCCGGGAGCGACTACCCACGACACCAGTCAAATCGGCGTGGCCTTCAATGGTGGAACGAGGTCGTGTCGGTGCTCGGCCGCTACGTATCCGCCGGACAGCGCTCGCTGCTCTTGACTGAATTGGCGTTTCAGAACGAGCTCGCTTTGTCCTCGACCTATAGGCAACTCCCCAAGGGGCCGATTCACGCCGATCTCTTCCGCGACAACGTGTTGTTCGAGAAGGGGCGCCTGTCCGGTGTGATTGATTTCTATTTCGCCGGTTGCGACACGTTTCTGTTCGATATAGCGGTGTGCCTCAACGACTGGAGCGTCGAGGGCCTCACCCGCCGCCACAATGTCGAGCGAGCCGCCGCTTTCCTGGGTGCTTATGAGATCGCCCGGCCGCTGACTTCCTCCGAACACAAGCTGCTTCCTGCGATGCAGCGCGCTGCGGCATTCCGGTTTTGGCTGTCGCGCCTCTGGGATGTGCACCAGCCGCGGCGGGCTGCGCTCCTCAAGCCACATGATCCCAGCCACTTCGAGCGCATCTTGCTCATGCTCCGGGGAGAGTTCGCATTATCATGATCGTCCAATTTGCGGCAGCGAGGATGGGGGGACGATGGCGCCGACCCTAGAAGGCCGGATTCGCGAGCTTGTTTCGCAAATCCAAGCGGAGGGCCTCTACAAGTGCGAGCGGGTGATCACTGGCGCGCAGGCGGGCCGGATCCGTGTCGTTTCGCAGTCCTCCGAGCGCGAACTCGTCAATCTTTGCGCTAACAACTATCTGGGTCTCGCCGATCATCCCGAAGTCGTCGCAGCCGCAAAGCGAGGCCTGGATGAGTTCGGGTTTGGCATGGCATCCGTGCGCTTCATCTGCGGTACGCAAACCCTGCACCGCGAACTCGAGTGCACGATCGCTCGCTATCTGGACAAGGACGACGCCATCCTGTTCGCGGCTTGCTTCGACGCCAATGGCGGGGTCTTCGAGCCGCTTCTGGAGGCCGACGACGCCATCATTTCAGATTCTCTCAATCACGCTTCCATTATCGACGGCGTGCGTCTTTGCAAGGCGAGGCGCTACCGCTTCGCCAACGGCGACATAAACGAGCTCGAGGATCGGCTCAAGGAGGCGGACAGGGACGGTGCCCGGTTCAAATTGATCGCCACGGACGGCGTGTTCTCGATGGACGGATATGTGGCCAAGCTCCCCGCCATTTGCGCCTTGGCCGAGAGGTACGGCGCCATCGTTATGGTCGATGACTGCCATGCCACCGGTCATCTCGGCGAAGCCGGCCGCGGCACGCCCACGCTGACAGGCACAAGCCGGCAGGTCGATATCGTCACGGGAACGCTGGGCAAGAGCCTGGGTGGCGCGATGGGCGGCTTTGTTGCGGCGTCCCAACCCATTGTTGATCTACTTCGACAGGGAGCGCGTCCCTATCTCTTCTCCAACAGCCTCGCTCCGGCAGTAGCGGCGGGATCGATCAAGGCGATCCAGATCGCGGAAACAGCTGACGACCGGCGGCAGCTCCTTGCTGCGCATACGCAGCGCTTTCGGTCGGGCTTGGAGCAGGCCGGATTCGAACTGCTCGCGGGCGAAACGCCAATCATTCCAGTCATGCTGCACGATGCGCGCCTCGCGCAGAATATGGCAGCCGCGCTGGATGAACGCGGCATCTACGTCGCCGCGTTCTTCTATCCCGTCGTCCCCAAAGGAAAGGCGCGGATCAGGACGCAGATGTCCGCCGCCCTGACGGAAAGGGACGTTGAACTGGCCGTCGACGCCTTCATCGACGCCGGCAAAGCGCTTGGCGTGATTTGATGATTACAAAGGTGCTCTCATGAAAGCTCTTGTCAAAGCAGTCGCCGAACCGGGGCTCTGGCTCGACGAACGGGGGATCCCGCAGATCGGACCGGATGACGTTCTCATCAAGATCAACAAGACCGGGATCTGCGGAACGGATATCCATATCTACGCCTGGGATGAGTGGGCGCAGCGGACTGTCCCTGTCCCGATGGTCGTCGGTCACGAGTATGCAGGCGAGATCGCTGAGGTGGGCGCGAACGTCACGAAGTTCGCGATTGGTCAGCGGGTTTCGGGTGAGGGCCATGTTGTCGGCATGAGCAGCCGCGCTGCACGGGGAGGACGGTTTCACCTGGATCCTGAAACCAAGGGCATTGGTGTCAACATTCCCGGAGCTTTTGCCGAATATCTGCGTTTGCCCGCCTTCAATGTCGTGCCGCTCCCAGATGCTATCGATGACGAGATCGGGGCTATCCTCGATCCGCTGGGCAACGCCGTCCACACCGCGTTGTCGTTCGACGTCGTGGGCGAGGATGTGCTCATCACGGGAGCAGGTCCTATTGGCATCATGAGCGCTGCCGTTGCCAGGCACGTCGGTGCGCGGCACGTCGTGGTCACCGATGTCAATCCGCACCGTTTGGCGCTGGCATCTGATGTCGCTGACGTGGTTCCCGTCGACGTGAGCAAGGAAGATCTTCGGTCCGTGACGCAGCACCTCGGTATGAAGGAAGGCTTCGATGTCGGGCTCGAGATGAGCGGTGCGCCCGCCGCGTTCGACCAAATGGTCGAAAATCTGGTGATGGGCGGCAAGATCGCGATGCTCGGTATCCCTGCTCGGCCCGCGACGGTCGACTGGACCAAGCTTGTCTTCAAGATGCTCACCGTCAAGGGAATCTACGGGCGGGAGATGTTTGAGACCTGGCATAAGATGCTCGCGATGCTCGAAAGCGGTCTCGACATCCGGAAAATCATAACGCACCGCCTTCCGGTCACAGAGTTCAAGACCGGATTTGAGATCATGCGCACCGGCAACTGCGGCAAGATCGTCCTGGACTGGAAGGCGTGAATACGCCCTCCGAGAGGCCGCCTGCCGCGGGACAGCAGATTGATCCTGCTGCCGCATCATCAATGAAATTGTATGCCGAACTTTGCGCCAGTCCGATTGCGTAATGTTGTCGGGCGCAACGTACGCTGCAGAGGATGCGGGGATCATCAGGTGGCCCTCGCCCTGTTAGGCACTACCGGTTAGGCCGACACCGCGACCAAGAGACGTTGAATCATGATGACCACCGCAGCTTACCAGGCCGGAGAACGCGACAGTGAAGTCGCGGTGCTGGTTCCTTTCGCCAGAGCGCATCTGGAAGGCGCCCTGAAGCTTTCGCAGGAGATGTCCTGGCCCTATCGACTCGAGGATTGGGATATCGCGCTGCAGTTGGGAAAAGGCTTTGTTCTGGAGCGCGCTGGGACGGTGATCGGGACAGCGGCGTGGTGGCCGTACGGCGAGACTCACGCTTCCGCCGGGATGATCATCGTCGCAAAGGCCGCGCAGGGCCGCGGCTATGGGGCCCAGCTCATGGATGCCTTGCTGACGTCCGCGCGCCCACGGACCATCGCGCTGAATTCGACGGCCGAAGGCATCACGCTTTATCGCCGCCGCGGCTTTGTGCAGACCGGGATCATCCATCAGCATCAGGGAATTCCACGCCAAAGCCACGAGACGCCGCGATCGGGCCTCCTCAGACCGATGGCCGCATCGGAGTTCGAAGCGATCGCGCGGCTCGATCGCACTGCTACCGGGTTGGAGCGGCGGCAGTTGCTGAATGGGCTGTTCGATAGCGGTGACGGTTATGTCCTGCTGCGTGACGACATACTTTGCGGCTACGCCATCTCTCGGCTCTTCGGCCGCGGGTATGTCATCGGCCCCGTGGTGGCCGAGAGCCCGACCGATGCTCGCGCGCTGATCGAATTCGCGATCGCGCGGCTCGGGCCTGTCTTCGTCCGGATCGATACTCCTGCCTCCTCGCAACTCGGGGAATGGCTCGAAAGCATCGGCCTGCAGCAGGTCAGTGATGCCACCACCATGGTGCTGGGGACGCCGGCTCCATGGACCGGACCGGCCCGCATGTTCGGGCTCGCCAACCAGTCATTCGGCTAAGGAGACATCGGGATGCTGCGCGTGGAGATGGACAGGGCGGATATCCCAAATGTCGGTCCGGGCGAGCCCGCCGCAACGATTGGCGCGCTGGCAACACCGGCGCTCCTCCTCGACAAGGACCGGTTGGATCGCAATCTCGCGCGCCTGTCCTCTCTTATGGGCCGGCAAGGCGTCGTGCTGCGTCCCCATATGAAGACGGCGAAATCCATTGACGTCGCCCAACGCATCTATCCATCGGGGGCGGGACCAATCACTGTCTCAACCTTGGCGGAGGCGGAGTACTTCGCGCAGCATGGATTCCGGGACATCACCTATGCCGTGGGTCTGGCGCCCCACACAGCTGAAAGAGCGATGCGTCTGCGGAAAGCAGGCGTCGACCTCAAGGTGCTGCTCGATTCGCGGGAGCAGGCGATCATCCTCGGCGCGGCCGCTCGTGCCGCCGGCGTGACGCCGTCTGCTTTCATCGAAATCGACTGCGATGGTCACCGTGGCGGGCTGACCGCTGAGGATTCCAAGCTCATCGCCGTCGCGGCCGCCGTTGCCGAGGCCGGCGTCAAGATCGCGGGCATTCTCACCCATGCCGGCGAATCCTACGGTCTCTGCGCGCCTGAAACCCTCGAGGCGGCTGCGGAGAACGAAAGGGCCGTGGCCGTCGCTGCGGCGGCGAGGTTGCGCGCGGCGGGGCATGAGTGCCCTGTCGTCAGCGTCGGCTCGACGCCGACCGCCCATTTTGCCGAAGACCTGACCGGCGTCACGGAAATGCGGGCCGGCGTCTACATGTTCTTTGATCTGGTGATGCACGGTGTCGGTGTCTGCACCACCGACGACATCGCGATCTCGGTGCTTGCCACCGTGATCGGCAAGAAGCCCGAGAAGAGTTGGATTTTGGTCGATGCAGGTTGGATGGCGCTGTCGCGCGACCGCGGCACCGCGACGCAGCGGGTCGACCAGGGATACGGTCTGGTCTGCGATGTGGCCGGCAAGATTTATCCCAACCTGATCGTTTCGCAAGCGAGCCAGGAGCACGGCATCCTCGCCATCCGGCCCGGCTCGACGCAGGCTTTGCCCGACCTTTCGATCGGCGCGAAGGTCAGGATTCTCCCCAATCACGCCTGTGCGACGGCGTCGCAACACGAATTGTACAACGTCATCTCCGCCGGCAGCGACGCGATCGAAGCACGATGGCCCCGGATGCGCGGCTGGTAGGCCGTCGAAAGGATCGCGTCCAATGACCTCTCCCCTTCGGCACCTGACGGAAGCCGGCTTCCTCGGAAAATTCTACATCGACGGAGAATGGCGGAAGCCGATCGGATCAGTCGCGGCAGCAGCAACCGTCGTCAATCCGGCGACGGAGCAGCCGATCGCCGAGGTTACGCTCGGCGATGACGATGATGTGGACTGCGCCATAGCAGCTGCCAGACGCGCCTTCGCCGGCTGGTCCATGACAGCGCCGGCTGACAGAGCGGCGCTGCTCGACCGGGTTCATGGTTTGCTCCTCCAGCGGCTGGAGTTGTTCGCGCAGGTTCTCACGTGCGAGATGGGAGCTGCCATCACCTATGCGCGCCGAGCCCAGGTACCGCTGGCCGCCGAACATATCCGTGTCGCACGCGACAATGTCGCGACCTATCCGTTCGTCACCGCGCGTGGCAGCACCGCGATCATGCGCGAGGCGATCGGTGTCTGCGGGCTCATCACCCCCTGGAACTGGCCTCTCTACCAGATCACAGCCAAGGTCGGCCCCGCGCTCGCAGCGGGTTGCACGGTGGTGTTGAAGCCGAGCGAATTATCGCCGCTGAGCGCCTTGCTATTCGCTGAGGTCATGGACGATGCCGGTTGTCCGCCCGGCGTCTTCAACCTCGTCAATGGGACAGGTCCGATCGTTGGCGCCGGTCTGGCGTCGCATCCGCTGGTCGACATGATCTCGATCACCGGCTCGACCCGGGCCGGCGTTCTCGTCGCGCAGGCCGCGGCGCCCACCGTCAAGCGCGTCGCCCAGGAGCTTGGCGGCAAGTCGCCGAACATTATTTTGCCTGATGCCGATCTGAGCCGCGCTGTTCCGCTGGGCGTCGGCGCAGCCTTCCGCAATCTCGGCCAATCCTGCAGCGCACCGACGCGCATGCTTGTGTCCCGCTCACAAATGGAGGAGGTCGAGATCCTGGCGGCGGCCGCCGCTTCTGAATTGGTGGTCGGCGATCCCCTTGCGGAAAGCACGACCCATGGTCCGATCGCCAACCGGCCGCAGTTCGAGCGCGTGCAGACCATGATCAGTGTAGGTCTGAAGGAAGGCGCGAAGCTCGTCATGGGCGGGCCGGGGCGGCCCGACCACCTTCAGACTGGCCTCTATGCGCGGCCGACGATCTTCTCGAACGTTCGTCGCGACATGAGGATCGCGCAGGAGGAGATCTTCGGCCCAGTATTATCGATCATTCCCTACGACACCGTGGACGAGGCGATCGCGATCGCCAACGACACCGTCTACGGCCTCGGCGCCCATGTGCAGGGCACTGATATGAAAGCAGTGCGGACAATCGCCGGGCAGATCCAGTCGGGTCAAGTCCATCTCAATTATCCTGACTGGGACGCTAACGCACCTTTCGGCGGCTACAAGCGCTCCGGCAACGGTCGCGAATACGGCCCCGAGGGCATGGAGGAGTATCTCGAGACGAAGGCAGTTCTCGGATTCTACCGATAGCTCAATATCGGCTCCGAAAAGCTGCGGCATCGCGCTTTAAATGAAACTCTTGCACTGTTCCTGCAACCATACTCGGTCGGGCTTGAGCAGCTTCGTTCAATCAAGCGGCCAAGAACCCGAACATCTTGCGAAGTCCTGGATGATTTCAGCACATTCTGTCGAGCGCACGATGCGATGAAGGGCTGATCGGAACTTTGCTTCCGCATTCTTGGCAGCCGAGGTTCGTTGGAACATGTCGCCCCACGTCGAGCGCATTCACAGCGATGAGCGTCTTCCGGCCGAGGCGGACGTCGTCGTCGTCGGCGGCGGCATCCTCGGCTCTACGGCCGCCTATTACCTGGCGAAGCGTGGCCTCTCTGTGGCGCTCCTCGAGAAGGGCCACGTCGCCTGTGAACAATCGAGCCGAAACTGGGGTTGGTGCCGCCAGCAGAACCG
>Ga0075363_100000059_pt1 | contig 22304 bp, 15 predicted proteins | sample EndMetdeltDD1763_FD_71470 | JGI IMG/M metagenome (GOLD analysis project Ga0075363, IMG submission 71470) | Populus endosphere microbial communities from Tennessee, USA - Endosphere MetaG P. deltoides DD176-3 | ecosystem: Host-associated > Plants > Roots > Endosphere | place: USA: Tennessee...
CGCCGCCCTCTAAGAATTATGCTCGAGCATTTGCTGGCATTTTTTCAGGCCGCCTGTCAAACGGCGCAGCGACTGAGCGAAGCGTTTGGCGGCACCGGGCACCTCTAAAGAAGATGCAAATCATTTCCTCCGTCATGCTCGGGCGGGTTTTGACCGAGACCGACATTTGCTAACCGTGGAGATTTAAAGCCTGCCTCGCAGCCATTACCTAGCCAATGGTGTCAGTGTGCACAAATTGGCTAGGCCTCGAACATAGTCAATCGCGACCGAATCGGACAGCACTCCGCGTAAAAGTGCAGCCTCCCAGCAATTTGGAGAGTTGGCTTCGATGACGTCCGTAAGCAAAAGCCGCAGACCCATCTCGGTTTCGTGGTTATCAAGCACACTCAGCGACCTCATCATGTTGCGCACACGTTGCGGGAGCCCCTTGAATAGCGTCGGCATCTTGAGACGGAACTGCTCACCAAGTATATTCTTTACATGAAAGCCTATTATTGTTGTCTCGTTCGGCGAAAAACCGGGAAGCGGCTCAGCTTTGAAGGCGGGCGCCGCGAAAGGTGCTAGCACCTTCACAGTCCATATAGCTTGGTTCGCAAGGGTGTCGAAGTAGGGGTGCAGAAACCTTTCTGGAGACGACATTCCCTTGTGACGATCACCTTTAACACTTGAGTTGCAGGCCGGGCACGCTGGAATCAGATTCCAGGAGAGTATTGAGAACTCTGGGTAGTGCTTGCGCGGAAGATAGTGGTCAAGTGTGCCAGTGTTCTGTGAACCACACATCGGGCAGCACTTTATCCCCTCGGTGGATCGAAGACTCGCAAGTTCACCATAGCCCTTTCTGGTGTCATAGAACTTCCGCTGAGCCTTCTGACGCGTTTTTGGAAATGCATGTGGCGTAACTTTCCAAGGATCGCCGTTGTGCTGGCCATAGCTCTTGTAAGCCTCCATCCAAGCCTTTTTGTATCGAGCCCATATAGGGCGGGCCACTATCTGCGCGAGCGCAGCGTCATTGTCGTTTTTCGGCAGGTCAAGAGTAAGCATTGGCTAAGCGCTCCCATCCTGCTCACGGGACTCCAAAAGCCGACGGATAAAGGATAGCGTCTCAGGATTCATCTCTCTTCCGAATTCCGAAAGCACCCATTCGATCGAAACATCCGGATCAAGCGAATCTACCCACTTACGCAGTGTCGACTGGTACTGATGTCCGATTTCGAAGTCGGAAAACACAGCGCTCGAAATCTCATCAATCCCTGCTCCGAAGGTCTGCAATCGGGGTGGGGTAATACTTACAATGCGATCCTCGACGCGCAAGATTCGCACTCGTCTAGAGGGAGCCTCTCTCACCAAATAAGCCGAGTGGGTTGCCGCTATCGCTACGGACTTCGTCGACTCTAATAGTGGGTGAAGAATCTCAACAAAATCTGAGATGAAATGCGGATGGAGGTGTGTTTCGGGTTCGTCGAAGAGAAATAAGCTCCCCGTCTCAACAGCGGCAGACGCTTGAGCCGCGAAGCGGAACATTACCATTTCCCCGCTGCTGAGGTGGCGTGGATGGAATGTGCGCCGGTCAAGCAGAATAGGAGCGGATGAAAGATCAATCTGCCTAAATGTTAACAGACGGTTTTGCTCGTTTGTAACCCGGCCTGCTTTGACATACCCGCGGCCCTGCCACTCGATCGTTGTATGCTGCCTGCTGTCGTCTCCTTCTTTCAAAGGAATGTGAAGCCCCTCCCAAAGGTCAAGCGGCTTCAGAATGCTCTTGAGAAGCTTCAGGCGCGGTGGTTGGGAGGCGGTTGGATGTTCATTCTCAATTTCCGGTAAAGCAGTTCGTTCGTCGTCACGCCAGCAATCCAAAATGGAAGCGGTCACGCTGTCGACGCCCGACTCGACCGGGCGCGTCAGTGAGAAGAACTGGTAATCGATACCCAACCATGGAGGGATACTCACCGGATATAGATCCGACGGAGTAGAGGAAAATACGACCACGCGTGAAAACGTCGGGGCCCCGAACCTCAACTTCCCGAACTTGCTGTGAGCGAACCGGACCCGGCGTTCGCGAGGAACAAGTTTCACCGTGGGGTGGCTTGTCAATCCATCAATTAATGACAGGAGCAGTTGTGACTTTCCCGTACCGTTTCTTCCAATCAGAACTGCTAATCGGCCGCGAATGAGCCGATCATATCCGAAGTTAAAGTCCACCATGTACCGATTGTTGGCGGAAGGGAGATCAACGGCCATCCCGAAGGTCACCGCTGCGTCTTCGACTTCTGGGATAGGTGTATAGCGAAGATGTCGAGCCGCGCGGCGGAAAGCGGTCCAACTCTCATTCATGCGCAACATCGACAGCGCGAAAGGCTCGCTCTCAATCAATCGTAAACGCTCGTCATCACGGGCTTCCATTTTTACGACGACGGCGTCCCCCAGACGTCTAAGCACCGAGACAGCGAGTTCGAGCCCAAGACGACTTACAAGATCGCGATAGTTGTCTTCTCGAGACATCAGCGAGCAGTAGGTTGATGTGATTTCGGAAGCATCGATCCAACCTGATCCGCTCTTCAGGAGACCAGCGATTGCCTCCCACGTTGTATTCGCCCCAGCAAACATAAATTCGGGGAAAATAGAGACTATTTCGCCGCTTTCGAGAATAATGTAGCAATCTGTCTGGAATCTATAGCCAAAACTATTATAGCTCGGCACGGGGTCCGGCTTAGTAACAACGAGAAGGGGGCGCAGCGCCGATGCGTACTTGCCAACTTCGAGATTCTCCGCGAAAACCATTTTGACGTCGGGAGCTGAGGGAATTTGCATCTTTCTGACCTAAATATGGCATTGCTGAGCGGGCATTATTCCACTGTTCATTCGCACTCTGCTTGAAGACACATCAACAAGATGTCAACCTCAGTTCTTTCATCTAAAAAGTGCATAATGGCCTACTAGTTTCAAATATTTCAGTAAGTTGATATCAAAGATCTGCAGGTCGTCAGTCGATGTCCTTTCACGGCCATCGATTTTGCAGGCCTCGCTCCGATTGGGCACGCCGTTACCAGTTCAAACATAAGTCTGTTACCGCTTCGTATGGCCGGGCGTTTTTTTGCGTTTGGGAGGCACATACACAAATGTGATCAGCGCAGCCCATGCACCCTCCGGAAGTGTGTCGAGAACCGGTTCGCCTGCAGTTCAGTTACCGAGGGGCTGTGTTACCTAGACGAACTCGACCAAAGCCTGTTCTTCGCGAGACGGCTCCTTTTGTGTCAGCGCCAACCGCGATGCCGTTGCGGCAAACATGATTCGGTCTATACTTATCTCATGAAAGCAAAGGGCAACGACGCCATTCCCCCGCAGATGCCATTGCCGTCCGAATATATGCGGAAGCGGCGCCCGCATCTTTTCTCCGATACGCTTGCGAGTGTGGAATCGACGCTGACCAAGGAGTTTCTCTCCTATCATCTGTCAACGATGACCAGCCGGAACGGCGAGACGACGTTCGAGCACTTCGCAAGAAAGCTTGCCGAGGCCGAGATTTGCCCCAATCTGGTTCCAAATACCGGCCCGACAGGGGGCGGTGACGCAAAGGCTGACACAGAAACCTATCCGGTGGGCACGGACGTGGCCTTGCGCTGGTATCAGGGTGAACAGGCGGCGGCCAACGAACGCTGGGCGTTTGCAATAAGCGCAAAAAAGGCCTGGACCGGCAAGGCGCGCAGCGATGTCGCGAGCATCGTCGGAACGAAGCGCGATTACAAGCGGATCTATTTCATCACCAACCAGCCGGCGCGATCGAAGACGCGGGCAGACATCGAGGACAGCCTCTCGGAGAAATACGGGGTTCCAGTACGCGTTCTCGATCTCAACTGGATACTGGAGAAGGTTTTCGACAACAGGCGGCTTCTCCTTGCTGTCACAGCCCTCGGACTGTCCGAATACGAAAGACAGGTACCGACACCCGGACCAAGGGACTACGAGCGCGCTCGGGATCTCCAGGCACTGGACGACCAGATTTCAGACGCATCCCGCTACGCCGGTACGCCTCATCTACTGGCGGAGGATTGCCTTGAAGGCGCGCTCACCGCTCGAGGCCTCGGAAAGCCGCGCGTGGAGGTTGATGGCCGTTTCATGCAGGCGCGCCGCGCAGCTATCACTTCCGGTAGCAAGGCTCTGGAATTCCGTGTCGTCTATAACTGGGCCTGGACTGTCTATTTCTGGTTCGACGACTTCCTGGCGCACTCCAGCCTTTTCGGCGAGGCTCTCGATCTCGTTGCCGAAAATGAAGACGCAGAGATTGTCGAGAAGCTTGCGATTCTCTGGTCGCTGCTGCGGATGTCTGTGGCGGCGGAAAAGGTTTCGCCAAAGATCGCCAGGATCGACGAGCGCTGCAATGCCTTGCGCGGCAGGCTGGAGGTTATCGCCAGCAACGACGCACGCCCCAACAACGCGCTACAGGCAAGATCCGCCCTCCTTTTCGTTGCGCTCGTCGACCGGCAGCACGATCATCCCGCACTCGGCTTCGACGATATCTGGCGTAGTTTCATCGAACTGATTGAGGAGTCGCGCGGGCTAGGCACATTTCCCTTCAAGCCGGTTACCGAAGCATTGGCGGAGTTCGGCAGCTTTATCGAAAGTCCAGCTTACGATGAGCTTGTCGAGCACATCGCAGACGCTCTCGCCGAGCGCCGTCGGGAGGGAGAGAGCGCGGTCGTCAACGTCCAAAGGGCTGAACAAAAGCTCAGCCATAAGAAGCCGTACGAGGCGATCCGCTGGTTCGGCCGGACGATCGACGGTCTCGTGAAAAAGGAATACGAATACGAACTCTTCAAGACGTTGACAGGCCTCGCACACGCCTATGATCTAGCCGGTCTGCCGTGGGCGGCCCGCTCAAGCGCAATGTCGGTCGTCAGCCATCAGATCAGCCAAAGTCTTGTGACCAACGGCTCGGTCGCCGGCATCAGCGCTGCAATGGTCAATGCGCTCTTCACCTTCGAAATCCAGATCGGCCGCGTCCCCCAGGCCGTTTCGTTCCATATGCTGGAGATGAACATTCGCGCCGCACGCGCGCGCAACGACGAGGAACGAGAGGCGATCAACAAATATCGGTATGCGAACGCAATGCGGTTGGGCGCACTGATCCTCAATACTCCGGCCGAATCGCGCAAAGAGCTCGAACGACTGCACGATTCGTTGCATCAACTTGACCTAACGGAAGCCGGTTTCACGACTTTGTTTCTCCTAGGGCAGTGGGACGTGCTGCGAGAGGAAAAGTGGATCTCCCCGGACACGCCGCCGGAAAAGGTCGAGACGATGATGCTGGAGATCAAAGAACAGGGCGAGACGGCAAGGGTTGCCCCGACCGCGCTGATCAACGCCGGGGAGCGAAGTGCTCTGACTTGCCGCGTCATTGGCGCTGAACTGGTTTTTGATGCCGCATCCAAAATGACGTCGATTACGATCGCTGAAGCTCTGCTCGGCATTATCGAAAGCTTCGTCGCCACGAGCTTGAACGCGCGAATCCTGCCGGCCTGCGAACGTCTCGTCATCCGCATCGACCCGGGTCCAGCCCATGTCGGACCGCCGACGCTCGCGTTCGTCGAGGAAGGCGGCATCACCGTCGGGCGTATCGCTCACGAAGACAATTTCGGGACCGCGTCGAAGGCAAGCCTAATCGCCTTCAGGACATTCTGCCGGGACGTGATCGCGCATATCGTCAGTCGCATGGTGATCATGCCTGACGAAAAGCATCTTCTGACGCTGGAAAAGGAAAATGTGTTCGGCCGGGCCCTGCTGTTTTCCAACGTGCCGATGATGACAGAAAATATTTTCGGCGATCACGCGCCCCTGCGCATGACAGATCATGACCGCCCCGAGTTCCAGACCTATCCGCTGCTGCGCGAGCAACCCTGGACACCTAAAGAAAAAGTCGATGCTCTGACGTCTCCACGGTTTGGCGAAGGCGAGCCACCGCCAGGAATGTTCGACGAGGATGCGATGACGCACCGTGACTATGGGGTACTGTCGCCGATAGACATACCGAAGTGGAACGCCGCCGGTTGGAACGGCTCTGTTTTCATCACCGCGCCACACGAATACAACATGTTTCCGATCCTTGGGCTTGCCTTCGCCGACAAGCAGGCAGCGTTTGCGATTTTTGAGGGCTTCCGCAGCCGCTATGGCCAGATCGACGCCAAGGGAGCAATCCGCGTCGCCATCATTCGCGGAATCTCTCGCAAGAAGCCGCACTCCTATGCGGTTTCAGTAGGGCCAAGCCTGGACCTCAGTCTAGGCGGTCCCGGGACCGTATATGCGTACGTTGCGCGCTACAATCGCATGTATCCGTCGAACTCTGACAATCTCGACAGGTTCCTGACCGAGTACCATCGCCTTGGAACAGCTCAGCTTGCGCCATTTCATCTTCCGACCTTTCAGAATGTGCCGGCGCCGCTTGGACAGGAGATGACCTTAAAGGAGATCGTAGTCCGCCAGGCGTGGCAGATCGGCGAAAACGATCCCGACATTTCGAGTTTAGGTGAAGATGTCGATCCCTACATTCCAGAAGGAATTACAGATGCACCGATTATACGAGCAATCGAAAATCTGAAGCGGCTCCGGCAAGAGTCATAGGTTGGCTTCAGGCCGCTCGGTCCTTTACAAAGGCCGTCAACCGATGGGGCGCCGGGCGCAAAGCAGAGACTGTATGCGCGACTTTCCCTGCACGTTGGCGTGCTTGGAAAACAGCGCGGTTTTTTTACTCACTGGATGATTTTCTTGGCTGATCCTTGGTGACCGAACAGGGAGAGGTCGTGCATGATACGGCTTTGGGCAGTCACTCTTGATGCAGGATTTTACCGCTCCGCTACGGCGCGTGCTTCACCTTCCAGTATGCGGAATTTTACGAACGCGACCTCAGCGGCAGTATGATCAATTTGCCCCGTAATGGCATGGTGTGGAATCATGCAGAGCGGTTCGGCAATCGGCAACCCAGCTTCCAGATTTTCCAACTCAGTCATGAGGCGAGAAACAATCTGATCGGCGTATTCGAAGGCTAACAATGGATGTTCTGCGCCGTCGCGGGCATGCTCTTCGAGTGCTTTGCGTCCTTGCTGCATTCTATCAATTACCTTTGAGAGAACATCATTCTCACCTTCGTGGAGCTCCCCAATGCCTCTCGCCAAAAAAATACCAGACGCTTGGATGCAGGAAGTAAATAGCTTGTCGAAACTGTTGACGAGCTCTGTGGAAACGAATGGCATATGCGTGTACTCGTGCCATTCTTCTTCAAATTGCGGATCTGGAAGGTTGAGCTCTGAGGTGGGGTTCATCGCAAGCGGTGCAATGATTTTCCCGTTCATTACCGGCGCCACCTTGAACATCCATTCTGTCTTAAGATGCCCTCGTCCGATGTTTATCGCTGTTTCCAGACCATAGAGATAATCATCAATGCTCTCCACGTCGAAGAGTATAGCGACCTCTTTTGAGGGCCAGAACGCGGAATAATTATCAAGTGGCTTGGTGAGGCATCGGGTGGAGATTCCGGCGCGACGTAGGCTAGACTCCAACTGAGCCAAGATCGTGTTCATACGCTGTTCCGCGACCGAACGAGCACGCCGGGCGGCGGCCTGAACGGCTTTGCCAAGATCGGCTTTTACCGCGCTCTTTTTGACGGACTGAACGGCATCAGACGAACTGTCTTCTCCGAATTCACGTAGAATAGACGCGATATCTGTAAGACGCCGCGCCATCGACTGTAGCTTGTCAATTGGAGGGTCTGTTACTGCGCGCCAGATAGTTGAGTCTGCGTGAGAACGAGCCTGCTGGGCAAGATCTGCGGCGAACGAGGCGGTGGCGTTCACGCCAGCTTCTCGTTGAATATTGTTGAGTCGGCGTAGAAGGTTGCCCAAGATGCCTGTTAACAAAGCTCCCAAAGTGTCATTGACCGCTTCGTCCTTTGTTCCGGCAGGCGCAATGCTTCTTGGAGCCGCGTAAGCGAGCCCGTTTACCTTTGCGATGACTTCATTGGCCTCATCTGCAAGTGCCTGCACGTCCTTCGCCTGTTTCCCCCTGATCCAAGTTTCAGTGAAAGTTCGAAGTAGCTTTTCTGTTCTGACCACAAGATGCGACATTTCACCGGCATAACTTGTCAACGTTCCCGCTGAAGAGCGGGCTGTCACGATTTGACGAAAAGCGACATTCCAACTCACCCGCGAGGGTGCCGGAATGTTCTCACGTGGCATGTTCTTGGACCAAGCATTCCGGGTGCCCACTCTAACAGGTGCCCCTTCGGCGTTGATCGCATCTGATGCTGCGGCGTCCGAACTTGGAGTTAATGCGATCAACGTTTCGCAGATATCGCAGATTGTTTTGTGTGCCTCTGCCTGAAACTCTTCCGCCAGTAGGAACCAGTTTGATCTGATCGTCCTGCCGTGCGGACCAGCTTCAAAAACGGGTTCGGTAACCCAAGGGGTTTGACGGTAGAATGTCGCCAGAAGGGCATCTTCCCCGCCGAATGATTTCACCAGCGAGGTTGCCAGATCGGGATCGAGATGATGCGCTGCAGCCAAGGCTGTGGCGAGCTCCTTGATGTCCGGCTCTCCATCTCCGGAAATCGCGGGCATCATGCTCACCTCTATCAATCGTCCACCATTGAGGGGGGCCAAACAGGTAAAAAGCTTGGCAGCGTCTCGAAGGCTCGTGCACGGCGGAATGCCTACCCCCTTCGGCAGAAAGTCAAGGCATTCCTCCCTTAGATCTCGCTTTCGGGTCACACGAAATGACAGTATTGCCTTCTCTAGGCGTTCCCAATTTTCGTTCTGCGACAGGTTCGGAATATCCAATTTGGGATCTGAGAACATGGCTGCAAACGACCAGCTGGATTTCGGAACACCTTCTGTCTGCAGAATGCTGATAAAAATCCGGGCATTTTCTTCAAGGCTGGCCATCCCGAGGCCGTTCAGTATTGCGGACCAGTATTCGAAATCCGCGGACTGTCGGAGCATCTCCGCAATGTTTTTCAGAGCGTCAGTTACCGCGACATCATCAAGACCAATGAAGATAGAGCGTACGATCTGCGGTATTGTCTCGATCGATGCGCTCCGGAGGCCGGTCCAGAGTGACCCGGAGGAGAGAAAAACCATTTCGTCATGAGATGCGCGGAGGAGGGCCGCCGAGCGGAGAGTATGCAAGCCGCCGAGCACTCCTGGACGGGTCTCGCGAACTAGATGCTCTTCTGTGAGACGTCGTAAAGCCTGGCTAACTCTTGTTGGAGTGATACCCAAACTGCTCGCCAGCTTGGCAACCTCGATCTCGCCGTCTCTCGCGAAAATAGCGGACGTACTTCTAATAATCGAAATCTCATCCTCTCGGCCTTCTTGTTCACGCAGGCGGATTTGGTCTGCGATCACTGCGTCAAGGCGATGACCTTGCGTAAGAATATGGACATACTCCAGCATCAAGCCATTCGATTGCTCGAAAGCCTCCCGCCAGTGCTCCCAGCTGGTCTTTAAGTCTTCGCGAAGCCTCTTCCAGACGGTTTCGGCCAGCTGACCGTCTAGCTTTACATCGAAAATCCCAATCTCGGATCGAGCTGAAATGAGATCGATGTCTTCGCGCCGTGCAGAAGCGAGGAGAAAAACGCCCGGAACAGTCTTCAGGTCTTGGGAAAGAACATTCCAGAGGTCGGCGTTAGTGGCACTGATATCATCGAACACCAGCCCTATTGGGTTTTTATCCGAACGCCGCGAATGGACATAGCGCATCAGTCCGGCAGCGTCCGCGACCGTCGCTGAGGAGGTTATCTGCAGCCAACGGAATTCTCCCGCAAGCTCCCTAGCTGTAAGCCAAAGCAGTGCCGACTTGCCCGCGCCGGAAGGCGCAGAAAGGACCACATGGCGCCGGCTCCGCAGTGTTTTTATGATGCTCTTCGTTTCAGAAGGGCGCGGCACCACAAGTCCGGCAGCGATATGTCCTGGCTGTACTTTGGTACCCAGGTAGAACGCTAGGTCCTTTAGAGGCGTTGTGAAGTCGACGCTTTTAAGCGCACCGGATAAAATCGCATCATCAATCGCAGATGGGTCCTGAGCGACCAGCAATTCGTTGATGCGGTTTTGGATTTCAGTTGCCGAAATGCGACGTCTATTTTCAAAGGAAATCTCAGCGTTGAACGCAGCTGTTTCTGTGACCAACCTGTACAGGTCGCTCGCTATGGCCTCCAAAATAATATCTGCTACAGGGAGTTTGCTTGCGAGCAGGGTTATGATCTCTGCCTGCGGCGATTTGCAGACGACGACATCAGGCAAATCGGGTCCAAATAGGGCATCTAGAGGTCTCTCGGATACGCCCCGACGGTCTTGTTCGAGGACAACGACACACCGCGCGCCAAGGTCACACGCAGCTTTTTTCGACATAGATGCTGAAATTTCACGAACTTCACTTCCGCTAAACAACCCGGCATTGCGAGACTTAAGTTGGATTCTGACGTTGCCGGCCTCCAGCTCGATCACGCAGTCTTCAAGTCCCTCCGGAACAAGGTAGCCGGCGGGAGATTGGCCCGCCCATTGCCGGATCGCTATCAAGGTGATGACAAGATGCTGATAATGAAATCCACGATGGGCCCAAGCGCCACTACGTGATTTTGTCCATGCTTTTGAAAGCAAATCCTCTGTCATACCCCAAGGTTCGCACACCTTGATTGCCGGGCAAAGAAATAACCGGATTTCTCCACAACCTGATTTACGAATGACGCGAACCTGAAACGCGCGGACTGGAAGCCTCGCTGTTTGCCCCTGGTCCGGTAGCTGACCGCTTTGAAGGATGCTCCTGCTACAGAACTGCTGTTTATGTCGCCGTTCACAGGCGATCCAGCAAGCGGGCACCGCATCCGTCCGAGAGCGACACACCAACTATCAATTGATGTAGGTTAAAGCAGCTGTTTCGCGAGATCGGAGATGGGATGGAGATAGAGAAGTCGTTTTGATCTTTGACATTAGAGGCCCGATTAGGAGGGCTAGATAAAAGCGCGCGAGGTGCGCCTTTGTTCGGTCGTGTGTTTTCATGGGCTTATGACGCGTTTGCGCGAGGTGCGCCTGATCGGCGCAGCCTGTGCGTTCGCCATTTCTTAAGCGATTTCAATTGCTTGGCGCGATGTGCCGGGCCTTAGATATGAGCGGTCAGGACGTTTTCCGGCCGAGACCTGCATTATTGAGTAAGGGGTGCTTTTCCTCGAACATTGACCAACCTCGTTTGGCCGTCCCCAAAATGGCGTTACGACATGAATGGCAAGAATGCGCCAGAAGCGGTCACGGATGCCTATGCAATCGGGCCTCGCCGCGATCAGGTTCGCCGCGACAGATTTCAAACCCAAACCCCATATGCATCCTTCAAAGTTTCCGTTAGTCTCCCCAATACCGAGGGGTGCCCTGTCAAAGGGCTGAGATACTGTTGGGCGAAAGCAGCGCAGTGACCCTTTGAACCTGATCCGGATCATGCCGGCGAAGGGACGGGTCAGACGCCTCTCTCTTTTGCCGGCCTCGTAAAAGGGGCCGCAATGACATTACATAGCCAACTTGCACGACTGAGCGCACAACGTCCGCCTAAGCTTGTGACGTTGACCCTTCTATGCGCCCTTTCGGTGCTACCATTGAACATCTTCCTGCCGTCGCTGGCGCACATCGCAAGAGATTTCCAAACCGATTATGCTCTCGTGAGCCTGTCTCTGGCGGGCTACGCAGCTGTTGCCGTGATTCTGGAACTGATCATGGGGCCGATGTCCGACCGGTTCGGGCGTCGGCCGATCGTCCTCCTCAGCCTCGTATTCTTCACGGTCGGATCCATCGGTTGTGCTCTTGCATCCAATATCTGGGCTTTTCTTGCCTTCCGTTCGCTCCAGGCGGGGATAACCTCGTGCTATCCGGTTTCGATGGCGATTATCAGAGACACCGCTGGCAAGGAGCAGACAGCAAGCCGCATCGGCTATGCAGCGATGATCTGGGCGCTGGCGCCGATGATTGGCCCGGCGCTTGGCGGTTTGGTGGATGAGGCCTTGGGGTGGCGGGCTATCTTCTGGGGCCTAGCGCTTGCGGGCACCGCAATGTTGACCTTGTGTTGGTTCCAACTCGGTGAGACGAACAGAATCCGATCTGGCTTCATAGCGCAGCAGTTCCGCGCATACCCAGCGCTTTTCCGCGCGCCACGCTTTTGGGCCTATGCGCTGTGCATGGGGTTCTCCGTCGGCACGGTCTACGCGTTTTTCGCCGGGGCTCCCTTCGTCGCTACGATGTTCAACATGTCGTCGACTGCGCTTGGTCTCATCGTCGGCAGCATTACGGCTGGCTTTGTTTTTGGCAGCTTCCTGTCTGGGCGCTATGCCGGCCGATATCGACTGACGACCATGATGATCCTGGGGCGGATCATTGCTTGCAGCGGTCCGGTGATTTGCCTGACCCTGCTATTTGCTGACGTGAAGAATGTGGTTGCGTTGTTGGGTCCTTGCATTCTGGTCGGCGTTGGCAATGGCTTGACGATGCCAAGTGCCAATGCCGGTGCTCTCTCCGTACGACCTAACCTTGCCGGCAGTGCAGCCGGACTGGCTGGCGCGATCACGCTTGCAGGTGGGGCTACCCTGTCCTCGATCACGGGCGCCGTGCTGACGGAAGGCAATGCGCCCTACGCGCTGTTCTCCATCATGCTTCTGTCTACCGCGCTTGCGCTGTGGGCTTCGGTCCTCGCTGCGCTCGCCGAGAAGCGTAGCTCGGTCGCGATGAATGACTTCAACCGATCTTGCCGGGAGTGATACATGGTGGATGATACGCCTACCTTAGCAGCCAGCGCCGTAATTCTCGATGGGCAGAAGCGCATCCTTTTGGTTCAACGAGCCAACCCGCCAGATGAGGGAAGCTGGACCCTGCCCGGTGGGCGCGTCGATCCTGGGGAAACCTTGGAGCTGGCCGCGATCCGTGAGGTCTTCGAGGAAACGGGGCTGGTGATCAGGATCGTCAGTGAGCTGGGAAAATTGCATGTCCCAGACGGCAAAGGGGGCATCTATGAAATTCACGATTTCTTGGCCGAAAAAATCTCCGGGGAAGCGTCCGCAGGTGACGATGCCGCAGCCATCGGCTGGTTCAGGAAGAATGAGCTTTCCCAGCTTCCGCTGACGCCAGACTTGCTGCACTATTTGAACCTGTACGGCGTCTATCCCTAGTCACGCGCAGCGGTACCTTCGCGCCAAAAGCGGTCGCCAGCCGAGGAAGCTCTACCTGCCGGACACTATCGGCAACGGTGGCAAAACTGCGTCCTTTAGAAGTCGTGATGCTGCATGCTTTTACATCATCGAATTCTGCCGATGCGATCTCCTCCGCAATGCGGCCTTCACCCCTTGCGCAGAATAAACGCCGCGAGGTCCCGCACGGGTTTGTCGGGGTCGTTGGTTAGGTGTTGTGCGCAGGTGCGTGAAAGTTCTGCGGGAATTGTGTGGCGGTCGGCGCATTGCAGGACTGTGCGGCGCACGAAGGCGGAGCGGTCTGTTACTGCCATTTTGGCGATCAGTTCCGGCTGTGCGGCAATATCGAGGGTTCGGCTGGTGTAGACTGGAACGAGTTGGGTAATGTTGTAGCGTTTGTCCAGCCACTTGTGCTCATAACCGGAGCGCCATCGAGCCGTGCCTTGCAGCAGGGTTTCCACGGCAATGGCGCGAACAATGGGGTTTGTGGCGTGGCTGGCGATGTCACTTAGATACGTATCCAGCCACGGGGTTCTCAGCGCCAGCCGGAAGGCGGTTGGCACGGGCCCGGCGGTATTGGGCATCAGCAGCGTGGCAAACTCCGCGCTGATATCCGGTCTCGTCATCAGGCTTCTGGCAAGCGTTTGCCCGGCGTCATTCCAGCGGCCCCACTCGCGTTGACGGGGAAACAGCGTGAGCGCGACCTTTGCCAGCAGGTGTGGTGGCGTGACGGGCAGCACGCGCTCCACGCAGCGGTTGGCGCTTTTGCGCACCTGCACCGCCCAGTCATTCATGCGAAATAGCACGGCTGCCACCCAGAAGGGCGAGACTAGCCCTTGCGTGATCTTCTCCAGCGCCAGTTCACGCAACTGGCCGTTGCCATGAAACAGAAACAGCAGCTCCAATCCTGGTGTGTTGTGCAGCTGGTCGCGGTGGCTGAGCGGTGTTACGAGGCTTTTCCAGAAGGGCCGGGTTTTGACCGCACCGAACAAGTTTGCCTCGTTGCGAATAACCCCTGACACAAGAGTGACGCTGAGCGGCGACAGGTCACCCAACAGGCGAATGACCGCCTCCACCTCACCGTGCAGCGCCTTGCCGTTATAAAGCTTTTCGCCGACAGCATTGAGGGCTGCTTTCAATTCAACACTCATGACGGGAGGTTTGGTTTTCATGCTGATGCCATTCCGTATGTAGCGTTGAGATATAAGCGCTGTTTGCCATTTATAACAGTGCGACGGGTTTGTCAGGGTGCAAATCGACACGGGGTCCCAATGCCGATACGCATGATAACGCCTTGTTATCTCTCACGTTAGCGGGATAAGTTCTGTATGCTTAATCACAGAGCGTCAATGGCCACTATGAGGCCTCGAAGCTGCCTATTCGTATTCGGCCAACAATGACCGGTTTGGGCTGACTGCAGTCATTACCGCAGGGAAGCTTCGCGCCAAGTGCGGTAATAGTCCGACTTGTCGCGAACGGTCGTGGCTCTGCCCATCTAGCAGCATTGCTAGGCTCTACAGCGTCTTACGAGGATCGATATTCACCCCTATGGTGGAACAACGAGTTTAGGAGGTGCAAAGTGATTGTCGCACAGGTTTCCGATATTCATGCTGCGCCGGGCAACGATAACATGTCGCGTCTCGCTCGTGCGGTATCATGGCTTGCCGAAGTCAAGCCTGATGCTGTTGTGGTGTCCGGAGACCTTATCGATGACGGGTGGACCGAGGGATATGCTCAAATCGGGAGTCGTCTTAATGAGCTGAATTGTCCTGTTTTGCTGGTGCCAGGAAATTCAGACAATCGGCGTGCGCTTAGCTCGGCGTTCATGCACCGTCACGGTCGGGTCGACAACTGCGAAGCTGTTCATTTCCGGGCCGAGTTTGGCACAGTTCGGTTGGTAGGATTAGACACTAGCCTATCTGGATCGGCGGCTGGTGACGTCGCCCAACATCTGGACTGGCTAAGACAAGCTCTGGATTTGCCCGGAGCACAATCAACGCTGATCTTCACGCACCACCACGTCGTTCCATGCGGGATTCCGCCGATGGATGCACTGATCGCGCAGGGACGAGAGGAGCTAGGTGCACTGTTGGCACAGCGCTCCCGTAGACCACTGGCAATCTCGTCCGGTCACGTTCACCGGCCTATGAGCGCGGCGCTTGGGTTAATTCCTGCCCATATCTGCGGCTCGATCTGCGCCGCAAACCCACTTTGGTTTGGAGGCCCCAACGTTCCTGCCGTGAATGATCCACCTATGATCATGGTTCACCGGTTCGCCACCGATGGGCTGGTCAGCAGCCACGTAGGCGTCTGAGTGACCGGTTTGGGCCCAACTTGAAGGTGGCACGGAAGCGGACGTTCAACGCAATCGCAGTTCTTGTTGTATCACGACCGGCGGAAACTGGACAAAATCTGCTACGTCAAATTTGACGGTGAACTTTAGCCTTCTGCTTTCGGCCCACTGGATTGCTGCTGGTTTGGCAGACTGTGGCACCCTAGTCGCGAGGGAGCAGTGAGGAACCCAGCGACCAATGCGGTAATGTTCGTGACAGCTCTGCGGCTCAAAGTGACCGTGTAGTCTGCCGTGTATGTATGACAAAACGTGGTTCGAACGGGGCTTTGCCCAGAGAACCATCGTCTCATTGTCAAAGCATTTAATTGCGTCGAATGTGATCAAAAGCTCTTTCTGCACCGAAAAGACCTCTGCCATGATCGTGCCAACGTCTCTTGGCGATTGCTCAAATACTGCAAGAGTTAGATGGGGCGGGTACCCCAATTCCTGCATCGAGCCTTTGGCCTCAAATATGCGTGCCTCGTCCCACAGTTTCAGGATTTCACTTGCCGTAGCGTTGCAGCTCTTCAGGCAGATTGCATAAGGCATTTATTGCGTCCACTGTGCACTACTGTTCGACCTTATCAACCAAGTGCGTCCGAAACGGGCCGATAGGCGGCTGCCGTTCAGCGCCAATGGCGGGTATCTTTGGAAGCAGCCATGTAACGTCTGCTCTCGGCCCGGTTTGGATTGTGGCTAACCACATCGACGAGGACCGCTTCTGTCAACTGGTCAATTGGTCGGCTTCCTCAACTGCTTTTCCCTAATCTTGATTGTCGTCTGCGGGTCTTCTATTCGCAAGATCTCCTTGGTAGCTTCCGAGCACATGTCCAATTCGTTCGCCTGACAGAGGGCGGCCAGAGTTACAACAACTCCCCCAACCTCCTGACCCGGGTTGCCGCTGGGACGGTCGAACACATAGGCTACTAAGCTCGATGCTTGCTCCTTGGTGCATCCCAACGACTGCACGAGCTCTAAAGCCTCTTCTAAGAACCGCCTGTTACGCTCGCCTCTATCTTGCGAGAGTTCGTTGCCGAAGCAGCGCAACATCCACGAATAGACCCGAGCCTGAAATTCGCATTCGTCCGACGCCATGTCATTCTCCGTCATTTCTTGCTGCGACAGAAATCTGTCCCAGGGAAATGGAGCAACGAATTGCGGGGTGGAGCGAAGTTGTCAATCAGGCAAGTGGATTGTCGACAAGGCAGTTTGTCACTCCACCATCTTGGACATGCATAGTTTGATCCTCGGATGCCTGGTTAGGGCCGAACCCCGCCACTGCTGTCAGATCGCAACCACCGTCTCGGACTTCGGAGGGCGCCTCGCGACTGAGACCGGCGGCCCCTATCGAGGCATTCATGTCGCAACGCCATTGGCGCCTTGCCGCGCTATGCGCGCAAGGTCATCAAGTGCCGATCGGATGTGGGGCCAGGGAAACTCGGAACCATCCACCCAGATATTGCCTTCACGCAGCACAGCTTCGAGTTTGGCCGCAACACCGGCCAGCGAAGTTGCGGGTATAGCTGCCATGGCGTCCAGCAGGTCCGACGCTCTGTCGGCTGAATCCCGCTCGGCTTGCACCGTAGCTGAATAACCGATGTCCCTGTCGGCCTTGTCCCATCGCAGCTTGTGAGCCTCAAACTCAGCTTCGGCTTTCGCACAGGCTGCCGCCTCCTCAGGCGCCACATGGAGCACATCATGGATTGCCTCGCGGGAATACGCGGCCACGGGCTCGCCATCGGATAGCCGGATGACTGAGAAAGGAAAGCCAACGGTCCCAATGAGTTGCCGTTCCAGACATTGCTGCCGACGGCAAAGACGTTCTGTACGACGGTGGGCATCCTGCCATTGACGAAAAAGCGTTAGGACAGGGTCCGAGGATGCCTCTCGCATGACCGTATCGAAGGCGAAGGCGCCGGAGCCCCATGCTCCCATCGCGATGGCGGTACCAGACAGCATCTTCCTGCGGGTGACGTATGGCAAAGTCGTGGTATTGTCAGAATCAACCATGATCTGAGCTCCGAACAGCTTGGGTTGTGGTCAGGCTGAGTGGAGTGTTCCCGCACTCCGCTTAGCCGCTTGCATAAGCCAAATTATATCGCAGACATAATTTGGCGGCTCGATAAATTATGTCAAGGTAATAATTTTGATCACAGAAGAGCAAATCCGAATGGCACGAGCGGCCCTGAAATGGGGAGTCCGGGATTTGGCCCGCGAAGCGCATGTGACAGCAGCGACCATTACACGAATTGAATCTGGCAAATCGGCACACGCTTCAACGCTAAAGGCCATTCAAACTGCGTTCGAAGGCGCTGGTATTGAGTTCATCCCGGAGAACGGCGGCGGCCAGGGCGTGCGACTGGCAAAGAAGATCACGCGTTAGACATACGTTTTTTCCGCTCTTGCTACGCTGCGGTACGATCGTGGCTAAGTAACTGTTGCAAAGCAATTATTTCCTGCTTTGACTGGTCTGGCAGCAGTCAGAAACGAGCAGCAGGAGGTAGCATCCCATGCCCGCATCAGACCGTATCCTCCGGTTGAACACCGGGCGCTTCCGCACGAGCCTATCCAGCTTCCCAGGGGGAGAGCGCGGCGATGGCGGATGACGGAAGCCGCACCGACAGAGAGAGGCCGGCGAACAACAACCGTGCGCCTCATGGACCGGAGGGCGAGTGCAAGGCCAATGCCCCCGGGAAGCTTGACGCAGCGGTGCTGTCCATTGCGCGAATGATCGGCAGGCAGATGGCGCGGGATGACTTCGAGGCGCAGCAGGCCGCCAACGACAATCGGAGCAAACGTGCGGCGGATGATGTTTAGCGCTGTCGTGGCCTGTTCGGACGACCGAAACCGGCTTGCCTCAGAACTCTCCTTCCAGTTAGGATTCCTGTCGAGGCCGCACAGTCCGAAATCTGTCTGGTGCCATGAAAGCCTTTTTTGGCTTGAACGAGCGGGCCAGAGCAAAGTCGTCCCCTCAAGGCCCAGCCGCTAACGCGGTGGCGCGTGCCGCGCCAGCCTTGACCGGCCGGCTTCGCTCAGGCGTTTGACCGGGACGCAGGAAAGGCGGATTGCGGGCGCTGCAACCGCGCCCGTCTCGCCCACGAATGCAGCCGTCCCGAACGCCGCTGACCATGCCGCCAGGGCTGCGGACCAACAAGGAGACATGCCCATGACCCGTGTTGCCCTCTATGCTCGCTATTCCTCCGACAGCCAGCGTGATGCGTCGATTGAGGACCAGTTGCGCCAGTGCCGCGAGCGCGCCGCGCGCGAGGGCTGGACCTTGGTGGAGACCTATTCCGACCGCGCCGTCTCCGGCGCATCGCTCATTCGCCCTGGTATCCAGTCGCTTCTAGCCGATGCGCAGTCAGGCCGCTTCGATGTGGTGCTGTCGGAAGCACTGGACCGTATCAGCCGCGATCAGGAGGATGTGGCGGGCGTCTTCAAGCGCCTGCGCTTCGCGGGCGTAACCATCGTCACCCTGTCGGAGGGCGAGATCAACGAGCTTCATGTCGGCCTGAAGGGCACGATGAATGCCCTGTTTCTCAAGGACCTCGCCATCAAGACCCATCGCGGCATCCGGGGCCGCGTCGAGGCCGGAAAGATTGGCGGGGGCAACGCCTACGGCTACCGCGTCGTTCACCGGCTCGATGCACACGGCGAGCCGATCCGGGGCGAACGCGAGATCATCGAGGAGCAGGCTGAAATCGTGCGGCGCATCTTCCGCGAATATGTCGCCGGCAAAGGGCCGCAACGCATCGCCGCCGACTTGAACCGCGAGGGCATTCCAAGCCCCACGGGAAAGCGCTGGAACGATGCCACCATCCGGGGCAACCGCATCATCAGCTCCGGCATCCTGAACTGTGAGCTTTATATCGGCGTCATCCGCTGGAACCGGCAAAAGAAGCTCAAGAATCCCGACACCGGGCGCTCCACATACCGCCTCAACCCCGAAAGCGACTGGATACGCGCCGAGGCTCCCGAGCTTCGTATCGTGCCGCAGGAGCTTTGGGATGCAGCCAAAGTGCGTCAGGACAATCTGACCGCCCTTTACAAGAAGCAGATCGACAGTTCGCGTGATGCCATGCGGGGGTTAAGGAACGGCGGGATGAACGCCACCCATCGCCCGCGCACGCTCTTGTCCGGTCTGGTATTCTGCGGCAGCTGTGGCGGCGCCTATGCCCGGCGCGGACAGGACCGCTTTACCTGCTCCAATCATGTGCTCGGCAACGGCTGCGACAATGCCCGCACCGTCCCTGGTAAGGCGCTCGAAGACCGGGTGCTGGCGGGTTTGCGTGAGGGTCTGATGACCCCGGACATGATGGCGGAGGCCGTGCGCGCCTATGCAGAGGAAACCAACAGGCTCAACCGCGAGCGCCGCAACTCCGCCGAGGCCGACCGTCGCGAGCTTGCCGAGGCTGCAAAGGCTATTGCTGAGATCGTTCGCGTCATCGAGCAAGGAGGCTGGCATCGCGCGCTGTCCGAGCGGCTGACTGAGCTCGAAACCAGGAAGGACAGCCTCACGGCGCGTCTGGCCGATCTCCCGCAGGACGTTCCCGACCTTCATCCAGGCATCGCGGAGACCTATAGGCGCAGAATCGAGCGTTTGACCGAGACGCTTTCCCATCCCGCCAACGCGTTAGAAGCCGCAGACACCATTCGCGAGATCATCGACCGCGTTGTGGTCACCCCAGGCCAGAAACGCGGTAGCTATAGCATCACCTTGCAAGGCGAGTTTGGCACCATCCTCGACTGGATCGCCCGCAGCGGAAAACCCGGCTACAAACCCAGGACAGACACCGCCCAATCCCGTTTGTCAGTCTCGGTAAATCCTCGGGCCTGTCCCGAGCATCTGCAACGTACCGATTTACGAGACATTGGCAGATCCTCGGCACAAGACCGAGGATGACGTCGTGAACACAGAGGCACCTATCCCGGCGCAGTTTCCTCTATATCAAGCCGCTTCCTGCACCAGATGCCCTGCCGAAACCTCGCGGTAATGGCGTTGCGGCGGAACATAGTTCACAGGACGGATCGGGCTTTTGATCTCGTCCGTTGCCATGTTGCGCCTGATCTGGCGCCGGGCCGGATCCGGCACCGGAACGGCGGACATCAGCTTTTTCGTATAGGGGTGCTGCGGATTATCGAAGACGGCGGCGCGTGGGCCGATTTCGACGATCTCGCCGAGATACATCACCGCGACACGATGGCTGACACGCTCCACCACAGCCATATCGTGGGAAATGAACAGGAAGGCGAGGTTGAGGCTCTGTTGCAGATCGAGCAGCAGGTTACAGACCTGCGCCTTGATGGAGACATCAAGCGCCGACACCGCTTCATCGGCAACGATGACCTTGGGGTCAAGCATCAGCGAACGGGCAATGGCGATGCGCTGGCGCTGGCCGCCGGAAAACTCATGCGGGAAGCGCCGCATCATATCCGGGCTGAGGCCAACCTTCTCCATCAGGTCCGCCGCCTTTTCACGCGCCTGCGCCTTCGGTCCAAGCCGGTGTTCGATGAAGGGCTCCATGATCGCCGTGCCGATGCTCATGCGCGGATCGAGACTGGCGAAGGGGTCCTGAAAGATCATCTGCACGCTGCGGCGCATGGTGCGCAACGTCGTCTTGTCGAGTTTCATCACCTCGTAACCGTCGAGAGTCACGTTACCGGAGGTCGGCTCGATCAGCCGGGTGATCGACCGCCCCGTGGTGGACTTGCCGCAGCCGGATTCACCGACCAGCGATAGTGTCTCGCCCTCAGCCAGATCGAAGGAGACCTTCTCCACCGCATGCACGGCACCGGACTTGCGACCGAGAAGACCGGAGCGGATATCGAAGCGGGTCGTCAGGTCCCGGACCGAAAGAATGGGCGTGCGACCACCGGAAACCGTGTTCCTGACCTCTTCGACCGGTTGGCTTTCGCCGGTCTTGATATCGATGATCGGAAAGCGGGCGGGCAGCACCCGCTCTTTCATCGAACCGAGCTTCGGCACCGCCGAAAGCAGGGCGCGCGTATAGGGATGGTTCCCGCGATGGAAGATATCGTCCGTTGTGCCGGTTTCCACCACGTCGCCGCGGAACATGACGATGGTGCGGTCCGCCACTTCCGCCACCACGCCCATATCATGGGTGATGAACAGGACCGACATGCCCTCCTCTTCCTGCAATTGCTTGATAAGGTCGAGAATCTGGCCCTGAATGGTCACGTCTAGCGCCGTCGTCGGCTCGTCTGCAATCAGGAGCTTCGGCTTGGAGGCAAGCGCCATGGCAATCATCACGCGCTGGCGCATGCCGCCGGAAAACTGGTGCGGATAGTCGTCGAAACGGTTCTTCGCATTGGGAATGCGGACTTTTTCCAGAAGCCTGACAACTTCGGCCTTGGCAGCAGATGAGGAAATATCCTGGTGCACGGTCAGCGCTTCGGCGATCTGCTTGCCGATCGGGAAGATCGGATTGAGGCTGGTCATCGGCTCCTGGAAGATCATCGAAATGTCCTTGCCGCGAACCTTGCGCATCTCCTCTTCCGGAAGTGCCAGCAAATCGCGCCCGCCGAGCATGACCTTACCCTCGATGCGGCTCGTTTTCTTATCGAGAAGCCGCATGATCGACAGCGACGTCACGCTTTTACCCGAGCCGCTTTCGCCAACGATCGCCACCGTCTCGCGGGGCGCAATGTCGAAACTCATATTGCGGACCACCGATTTCCAGCCGCCATCAACGCGGAAGGACGTGGTCAGATTTTGAACCGAAAGAACCGGACTTACCGAACCGCCGGTCT
>Ga0075363_100000060_pt1 | contig 22194 bp, 23 predicted proteins | sample EndMetdeltDD1763_FD_71470 | JGI IMG/M metagenome (GOLD analysis project Ga0075363, IMG submission 71470) | Populus endosphere microbial communities from Tennessee, USA - Endosphere MetaG P. deltoides DD176-3 | ecosystem: Host-associated > Plants > Roots > Endosphere | place: USA: Tennessee...
TCACAGTCTATTTAATCTATATTTGATTCTATGAACGGGGCGACGAGGCCACTCGAGACCGCGACCAAAGTCGCGGAGCGCCTGTACGCCGCCCTGCGTGGCGGCGACGCGGCTGCTGTGGACGGGCTGCTCGCTCCTGACTTCCGAGGCCACGTCACGCCCGCGATGCCCCTGGCGATGGGTGGCGACTACAAGGGTCCTGCCGAGATGCGGGACGGGGTGTGGTGGCGGATCGGCCGGCACTACGTCGCTTCCGCCGAGCCTGACGAGTTCCGGCTCCTCGATGACGGTCGCCTGTTCGTGCGGGGCCACTACCGCGGACACGGTCGGGCCTCCGGCGGAGCTCTCGACGCCGAGTTCATCCACGTCATCACCGTGGACGGCGAGCGGATCTCCGCTCTGGACCAGCTGACTGACAGCTCGGCCTGGACCGTCGCGCTCGGCGAGGCCGGGCTCGAGACCATGGACTACGCCGTCTCAGACGGCGTCGCCGTGGTCACGCTGAACCGCCCGGCGCAACGCAACGCGATCGATCTGGCTCTGGCCCGAGACAGCCTGACGGTGGCCCGGAGGATCGAGGACGACGCCGAGGTCCGAGCCGTCCTGTTCCAAGCCAACGGGTCTGACTTCTCGGTCGGTGGAGACATCACCTACTTCGACGAGCACGGACGTGGTGACCTCGGTGCGCTGCTGCGGACCATGACCACGCCGTTCCACGAAGCCTTCCGGATCCTCAGCCGCGTGGATGCGCCGATCGTCACGGCGGCCCAGGGAGTCGTCGCGGGGGGAGCGATCGGCTTCGTCTACGCCTCCGATGTCTCCTTCGTGTCCGAGGACGCCACCATCGTGACGGCCTTCGCCGCTCTCGGTGTCTCCGGTGACGGTGGAGGGACCTGGCACCTCCCGCGCCGGATCGGTGCCGCGCGCGCGGCACGGGTCATGCTCGAGAACACCCCCATCTCCGCTCAACAGGCGGTCGCGTGGGGCCTGGTCAACGAGGTCGTGCCCGGCGACGAACTGCGCGACCGCGCGTGGGAGTGTGCCGCCGCGCTGGCGAAGGGACCCACGCGTGGTCTGGGCCTGATCCGGCGCCTGCTTCGCGAGACCTGGACGTCGAGCCTGTCCGAGCAGCTGGCTGTCGAGACGGCCAGCCTCGTCGACTCGGGGCGCACGGCTGACACCGCCGCTGCGATCGAGGCGTTCCTTTCCAAGCAGCCAGCCCCACGATTCGAAGGTCGGTGACCCACGTGCCCGGACTCATCAAGGACACGGACGAGCATCAGGCGATCCGCGAGAGCGTCGCCAAGATCGTCACGAAGTACGGAGCTGCGTACTTCCTCGAACGCTCCCGCACCGACGAGGACATCACCGAGCTCTGGGCCGAGCTGGGCGCGGCCGGGCTGCTCGGCGTCCACCTCCCGGAGGAGTACGGCGGCGGCGGGTTCGGCATGCGCGAAGCGGTCGTGGTCGTCGAGGAGCTCGCTGCACACGGCATGCCGATGCTCATCTGGGTGATCTCGCCGGCGATGATCGGCAGCGTCCTCGCCGCCCACGGCTCGGACGAGATGAAGCGCGCGTGGCTGCCGGGCATCGCCGACGGGACCAAGAAGGTCGCCTTCGGTCTCACCGAGCCGGACGCGGGATCCAACAGCCATCAGGTGAAGACGACTGCCACCCGGGATGGCGACGGCTGGTCCATCTCGGGCTCCAAGTACTACATCTCCGCCGTCGACCAGTGCGACGCGATCCTCGTGGTGTGCCGCGACGCGGAGCACTCCACGGCCGACAGGAAGCGGCTCTCGATCTTCGTGGTACCGGTCGACAGCCCCGGCCTGTCGTTCCAGAGGATCGACACCTCCATCGTGTCTCCGGACAAGCAGTTCACCGTGTTCTTCGACGATGTCCGCGTCGGGCCCGAGGCCTTGGTGGGCAACGCGGGGGAGGGCCTCCGGCAGGTCTTCGCGGCTCTGAACCCCGAGCGGATCCTCGTCGGGGCGATCACCGGCGGGGTCGGGCGGTACGCCATCGAGAAGGCGTCGGACTACGCACGCGAGCGCGAGGTGTGGAACGTGCCCATCGGTCAACACCAGGGCGTGGCCCACCCTCTCGCCGCTGCGCACATCGACGTGGAGGTCGGCCGGCTGGCGACGCAGCACGCGGCAGACCAGTTCGACAAGGGCGAGCCGGGCACGGCCGAGGCGGCCAACATCGCCAAGTACGCCGCATCGGAGGCGGCCCTCAAGGCGCTTGATCAGGCCATCCAGGTCCATGGCGGCAACGGGCTCGCCCACGAGTACGGCCTGTCCGAGCTCTGGTTCGTCACCCGGTTGATGCGCACCGCGCCCGTCAGTCGCGAGATGGTCCTCAACTTCGTCGCGCAGACCTCGCTGGGTTTGCCGCGTTCCTACTGAGAAGGAGATTCCGCACATGTCCGACCAGACGTATGACGCCGTGGTGATCGGTGCCGGAGCCGGTGGGCTCTTCACTGCCGCGCGCCTGGCGAGCCAGGGAAGGTCGGTCCTGGTGCTGGAGAGACTGGACAAGGTGGGTGGTCGGGCGTCGACCACCGACGTCGACGGATTCTGCGTGAACGACGGCGCGATCGTCATCGAGGTCGGTGGGATCACGCAACGGACGTGCGAAGAGGTGGGCGCCAAGTTCGAGATCCGTGAGCCGACCCCGCCGATCCTGTACCGGATCAAGGGCAAGGACGTCGACGTCACCGGCGGCGGCTGGGGTTTCATGCTGGAGAAGCTGACTCGACAGGGTGCCAAGCTGGTGTCAGGGATCGGCGCTGCCCGGCAGGACTCCGGCCTTCCGGAGGACGAGATCTCGACCGCCGACTGGGTGCGCAAGTACACCAAGAACGAAGGCGTCCACGGCATCTTCCGCAACATGTGCGCCTCGGTGTTCGCCGTGAGCTCCGAGGAGCTGCCGGCACGCGTGTTCCTCACCTACTTCACCCGCAAGAGCGCCTTCAAGCGTTTCGGCTTCCACCCCGAAGGAACCATCGGGCTCTGGCGGGCACTGGCCGAGGCTGTCGAGTCGCACGGCGGCAGGCTCGTCCTGGGGGCCGAGGTCACGCGCATCCGGATCGACGAGGGACGTGTCACCGGCGTCGACTTCGTGCGGGCGGGCGAGACGACGAGCGTTGATGCGCCGGTGGTGGTGAGCGACGTCGGTCCGGCGGCGACCCTTGGCCTCGCCGGGGAGGACGCGTTCCCGGCGGACTACGTGGAGCTCGTCAGGAAGCGCGACCGCCCCTGCGCCATGATCACGGTCAACTTCGCCAGCCAGGAGCCGCTCGTGAAGGCCCCCGGCATGCTCAGCTTCAGCAAGTCACGGCGCTTGGCGTACGTCGCCAACTTCACCGCGACCTGCCCGGAGATGGCTCCGGCGGGCTGGCACCTCTATTGCGGCACGGCGGTGCCCGAGCCGGCGGTGGGTGATTTCGACGAGGAGTCCGAGACGGCGCTCCTGCTCGAGGACCTGCGTGAGCAGGTGCCGGGCTTCGACGAGGCGCGCATCCTCAGCGTCAACGTGACCCGCGACGGCTGGCCGCCCCAGCGGGCGGTGGCGGGGTTCGACCTGCCGCACGACACGGCCGTCGGCGGGCTGTGGAACGTCGGTGACGCCGTGAAGGAGTACGCCAACGGCGGCACCACCGCATGCGCCGAGACCGCGGAGATCGTCGTCGGGAAGATCCTGGCGACAGCGTCCTGAGTTGAGTTGTGTTGGCGTGGGGTCAACGAGAGAAGGTGTGTCATGAAGGTCCTTGTCGACTACGACAAGTGCACGGGGCTAGGCATCTGCGAGTCCTTGTCGCCTGACCACTTCGAGGTGAACGACGAGGGTGACCTCGTCCTGCTGAAGGCCGACGTCACAGACGACGAGCTCAGCGCCGTGGAGGAAGCCATCGCCGGCTGTCCGACCGAGGCGCTCCGCCTGCAGCGGTAGCGCGATGGCCGTCCAACGCCTCGTCGTGGTCGGTGCCTCCCTGGCCGGGCTGCGCGCCGTGGAAGCTGCCCGCAAGGCCGGCTTCGCGGGAACCATCACGCTCATCGGAGCCGAGAGCCACCTGCCGTACGACCGTCCGCCGCTGTCCAAGGCGTTCCTGGCTCCGGAGACCGGCGGCGGCGAAGGTGACATGCCGTTCTTCCGCACGGAGGACGTCTTCCGAGACGAGCTCGACGTCGAGCTCGTGCTCGGTGATGCCGCCACCGGGCTCGACACCGACAGGCGCGTCGTGTGGGTCGGCGACCGTGAAGTGCCGTACGACGCCCTGGTCATCGCCACGGGTGCGACGGCGCGACACCTGCCCGGCACCGAGGAGCTGTCGGGTGTCCACGCCCTGCGGACGCTCGACGACGCGCTCGCCATCCGCTCGGCGCTCGACGCCGGTGCTCGCACCGTCGTGATCGGCGCAGGTTTCATCGGCTCCGAGATCGCGTCCAGCGCCCAGAAGCACGGTGTCCAGGTCACCGTCGTCGAGGCTCTCCCGACGCCGCTGGTACGCGCCACGGGCACGCGGATGGGGGCTGCGATCGCGTCCCTGCACGCCCGCAACAACACGACGCTTCTGTGCGGCACGGGAGTACGTGCCGTCGAGGGTGAGGGCAAGGTGGAGCGAGTCGTCCTCGAGGACGGCACCGTGCTGCCCGCCGACCTGGTGATTGTCGGGGTCGGAGTCACCCCGGCCGTCGAGTGGCTCGCCGGTTCGGGTCTCACACTCGACAACGGCGTGCGGTGCGACGAGACGCTGTGGACCGGCGTTCCGGGCGTCTACGCCGCAGGAGACGTCGCGAGCTGGCAGAACCCCACGATGGGGGAGCGCCAGCGCATGGAGAACTGGACGGCAGCCGCTGAGCAGGGCGCCGCGGCCGCCCGCAACGCGATCGACCCGGAGAACGCCAAGCCCTACGGGACGGTTCCCTACTTCTGGTCCGACTGGTACGACGTCCGCATCCAGTTCGTCGGGTCGCCGGATGCCGACGAGGTCCGCGTCGTCGACGGCAACCCGGAAGACTCCGACGGCGCCGCGCGGTGGGTCGCGCTCTACCGGCGCGACGACCGGCTCATCGGCGTCCTCACGGTCCAAGGTCAGTCCGAGATCATGAAGTACCGCGGACTGATCATGAGGGGCGCCTCCTGGCAGGACGCCCTGGAGCATGCGGACAAGCGCCGGGAGCTGGCGGCCGCCAAGGCCCAGGCAGCAGGCTGACCGCCCTAGTCCGGCGCGAGCCCGTTGCGCACGAACGACTGGGCCATGGCGACGACCTTGTCGAGCGAACCTCGCTTCGGCGACCACCACTCGGCAGTCCAGTTGAGCGCGCCGATGACGAGCATCTGGGCGATGTAGAGATCCAGGTCTTCGCGGATCTGCTTCTCCTCGGCTGCTGCCTTGATCAGTCGGGCCCAGATCTTGCCGTACTTCGCCTCCTCGGCCAGTTGGCGCTTGCGGATCTTCTCCGGGAGCTGGCCGGCATTGCGGATCGAGGCGGTGGTGTAGTCGGAGATCTCCAGCTCGTGCCGGAGATGAGCCTCGACCGCGAGGAGAATGCGATCGATCGGCTCCAGATCGGGGTCGGCGTTCTCGAGGACCTCGTCGACGTGCTGCCGCATGTCCGCGATGCCGACCCACATGACCTCCTCGATGAGGTCCTCACGGGAGTCGAAGTAGTAGTAGATGGCCGGCGCCTGGATCTCGGCATAGTCCGCCACGTCGCTGAGGCGCATGCCGGCGTACCCCTTGAGACTGAGGACGTGCGCGGCGGCATCGAGGATCCGGACGCGGGTGCGTGCCGACTTCGAGTCCTGCGGCTCAGGCGTCAGGCCCACTGACGTGGCAGGGGGAGCAGGTGCTCGCTTCGGCATGCGTTCATCCTAGGAGTGCTGACGGTGGGCCGGGGTCAACGCCCCAACCCACCTCGGGCGACGAGTTGGGAGGCGATCACGTTCCGCTGGATCTCGTTGGTGCCCTCGCCGACGATCATGAGCGGGGCGTCGCGGAAGTAGCGCTCGACGTCGTACTCCGTCGAGTAGCCGTAGCCCCCGTGGATGCGGACGGCGTCCAAGGCGATCTCCATGGCGACTTCGGAGGCGAACAGCTTTGCCATGCCGGCCTCCATGTCGACCCGTTCGCCGGCGTCGTACTTCTCGGCGGCGTGCAGCGTCAGCTGGCGAGCGGCGGTCAGCTTGGTCGCCATCATGGCCAGGTAGTTGCCGATCGACTGGTGCTTCCAGATCGGCACGCCGAACGACTCCCGACTCTGCGCGTAGTCCAGGGCATCGTCGAAGGCCGCCTGGGCCACGCCGAGCGCACGAGACGCGACCTGGATGCGTCCGGTCTCGAGCCCCTTCATCATCTGCGCGAAGCCCTTGCCCTCCTCCTCACCGAGCAAGGAGCTGGCCGGTGTCCGGAAGTCGTCGAACGAGAGCTCGCAGCTCTCGACGCCCTTGTAGCCGAGCTTCGGCAGGTCGCGGGAGACCTCGAGACCAGGGCCGTGCTCGACGAGCAGGATCGAGATTCCATGGTGCTTCGGCTCGGCCTTGGGGTCGGTCTTGCACAGCAGCGCGATCAGCTGCGAACGCCGGGCGTTGGAGATCCAGGTCTTGGCGCCGTTGACGACGTAGTCGTCGCCGTCACGGCGGGCCGCGGTGATCATCGCTTGGAGATCCGAGCCGCCGCCGGGCTCGGTCAGGGCCATCGTCGCGCGGATCTCGCCAGTAGCCATGCGGGGGAGGTAGTGCTCCTTCTGCGCCTCGGTCCCGAACTGAACCAGGAGCTTGGCGACGACGGTGTGCCCGCCCATCGCGCCGGCGAGGCTCATCCAGCCGCGTGCGAGCTCCTCGGTCACCCCGACGTAGCAGGGCATCGAGACGGGAGCATCGCCATAGGGCTCGGGGATGGCGAGCCCGTAGATACCGAGCTCCTTCATCTGCTCGATGAGCCTCTCGGGGTACTCGTTTGCGTGCTCCAGGTCTTGTGCGACCGGCTTGACCTCTCGGTCGACCCAGGCGCGAACGATCGAGACGACCTCTTGTTCCTCGGCTGAAAGAGCTGCCACGACCGGTCCTCTCAACGGCTTGCGATGTCTCCTTACTTTAACATAGATTAAATGAGTGAACGCGCGCGCGAACAGGTCGGGACGACGCTCTGTGCTCTGCGTGCCGGCGACAGACGCCCACCGGATCGCCAAGGCGCTGACCTCGGGAGCCGACGAGGTCGTGATCGACCTCGAGGACGCGGTGCCTGTCTCGGCGAAGGGCTCGGCCCGCGAGGTGCTCGCCGGGATCGCCTGGGGGTCGTGGGAGTCGTTGCCGGCCGTGGCGGTGCGCGTGAACGCTGCCGGTACACCGTGGTGTCACCGAGACCTGGAAGCCGTCGTGTCGGCCGAGCCGGTGACGTCGGTGGTCCTGCCCAAGGTCGAGTCCCGCGAAGACGTCGGATTTGCCGAGCGCCTCCTGGGCGGCCTGGAGGCAGAGGTCGGTCGACCTCACCGCATCGCGGTGCAGGCTCTGGTCGAGACCGCGGCGGGACTGGCCGGACTGGCGGACATCGTGTCCAAGCCAGATCGGCTGTCCACCCTGCTGATCGGCTACGCGGATCTCGCGACCTCCTTGGGCAGGCGTGCTGGCAGCGACGAGCAATGGCTGCCGGCCCGTGAGCTCGTGCTGTGGCACGCTCGGTCGGCCGGACTGGCTGCGGTGGACGGGCCGCATCTGGGCGTGCACGACGACGAGCCTTTCCGAAGGGACGTGGCCGGCGCGGCAGCGCTCGGCTTCGATGCGAAGTGGGCGATCCACCCGCGGCAGCTCACCGCACTGGAGCTGGCCTTCGGCGTCACCGACGACCAGATCGCACACGCGGAGCGGGTGCTGCACGTGCTCGAGAAAGCCGAAGGTGATGGGCGAGGAGCCGTCGAGATGGACGGGCAGCTCATCGACGAGGCGATGGCTCTCGCGGCACGCAGGGTCCTGGCCAAGGCCCGGAGGGACGCATCGTGACGTCGGTGGCGCAGGGGCCGTACTTCGACGAGCTCACCGTCGGACAGGAGTTCGCCGACGCACCCTCGCTCACGTTGACGGCCGGTCGCGCCGCCAGCCACCAGGCCATCGTCGGCGACCGTTTGCGCTTGCCTCTTGACGACGATCTCGCCACCAGGGTCTCGGGCGCACCGCTCGCCCATCCAGCGCTGGTCTGCAACGTGGCCATCGGCCAGTCGACGCTGGCCACGCAGCACGTCAAGGCGAATCTCTTCTACAGGAACCTGGTGCTGCTGCGGCAGCCGGCCATCGGCGACAGCCTCAGGACCGTCACGACTGTCGTCGCCATGCGTGAGAACGCGCAGCGCGAGGGACGGCGTCCGACGGGCCTCGTCGCGCTACGGATGCAGACCATGGATCAGCACGACCGCCAGGTCCTGGACTTCTTCAGGTGCGCCATGCTGCCCCTGGCCGGACCTCCGGGGACGGGCTGTGCCGACGACCTCGACGCGATCGGGAGCGGCGCGTCGAGCGGCGTCTCGGACTCCGTCGCTCACTGGGACCTCGCCGCCGTGTCGAACGGCTCCAAACCTGAGGCGGGGGAGTCCGTCTCCGTCTTCGGCGGCGACGTGGTCTCGTGTGCCCCGGAGCTGGCCCGCCTGACCCTGAACATCGCCGCGGTCCATCACGACGAGACCTCGTCGGACACCGGGCGACTCGTTTACGGAGGACACACGATCGCGATCGCGCTGTCCCAGGTCGCCAGAGCCTTTCCAGACCTGCTCACGGTGCTGTCGTGGACCTCATGCGACCACGTCGGTCCGGTTCGTGAGGGCGACACCCTGCACACCCAGGTGGAGGTGCTGGCCGTGCGCCGGGGTGTTGTCGGTGCCGAGGTGGACCTCCGAGCCTTCGTCACCGCTCAACCTGCGCGCCCCGTGCTCGATTGGCGGTTCACCGCCTTGTTTCCCTGAGCAAGCCTGAGCGCCGAGGCGATCACGGCATCGTGTAGCCGCCGCTGACGCTGAACAGCTGGCCCGTCACCTGGCGCGCGGCGACGGGGGAGGACAGGAACAGGACCGCATGGGCGATGTCGGCTGCCGACGTCGTGCGTCCCAGGGGCGTGTCCTTCATGAGGTACTCCATCTGCGTCTCGTTGAAGACGTTGTCGGTGCCGACTGCCCACAGGCTCTGAGTGCCGACCGCTTCCGGTCCCTCGGGCACGACCAGTCCGGGGCACACGACGTTCGACCGGATTCCGTGCCGGCCGTGTTCGCGCGCGGTGGTGCGAGCGAGCGCCACCACCGCCGCCTTGGTCGCGCCGTAGACGCCCTGCCTGATCTGGCCGAACGCCGCCTCGCTGGCGATGAAAACGATCGAGCCCTGGCCGGCGTCGCGCATCGGGCCCAGAACCGCCTGGGTCGCGGCGATAGCGGTGTAGAAGTTGATCTCGACGGTCTTCTGCCAGTTGTCGCGATCGGTGTTCTTCGCGATGAAGCCGGGCACGCTCCAACCCGCGTTGTTGACCAGGACGTCGACGCCGCCCCATGCGTCGACCGCGACACGGACGGTGTTGTCAGCCACGCCTGCGACCGTCAGGTCTCCCACCGCCGAGAGCGCCTCGGCCGCGCCGAGCGCTATCGCCTCGTCGACGACTCGCTGTGCCTGCTCGCCGTCGATGTCTGCGAGAACGATGCGTGCGCCCTCGCGTGCGAAGTCGTGCACGATGCCGCGCCCGATGTTCGAGGCGCCACCCGTGACGACGACGCGAGCGTCCTTGAGACCCAGGTCCACTACTCCTCCTCCGTGCAGAATCTAATATATATTCAAAGCCGTGTCGAGCGTGCCCTTTGGATCCTGTGACCGTTGACACAGGCGAGGACGGAGCATAACCTGACTTACGTTAATCCAGATTAAAAAGCACGGGGGTTTCGACATGAGCAGCATCGCGGTCAGCGCTGCCAAGCCGTTGCGTGAGTTGGGCAGCGTCCTGGCGATGGCCCTCGACTCACTCGTCATCCTCTTCACGCGGCGTTTCGCCTGGCGTGAAGCGGTCCAGCAGGCGTGGTTCATCACGCGTGTGTCGCTCGTGCCGACCCTGCTGGTGATGCTCGGGTTCACCCTGCTGGTGATCTTCGAGGTCAACCTGCTCCTCGCCGACCTCGGTGCGCTCGACCTCGCGGGTGGCATCGCGGGCATCGCGGCTGTGCAGCAGATCGGTCCCTTCGTCACCGTGGTCGTCGTCGCGGGTGCCGGTGGCACGGCCATCTGTGCCGATCTGGGTGCCCGCACCATCCGCGAGGAGATCGCGGCGATGCAGGTGCTCGGTATCGACCCGGTCCACCGCCTCGTCGTCCCCCGCATCGTGGCTGCGGTAGGGGTCTCGCTGATCCTGAACGTGCTCATCTGTGCGGGAGGGCTGGTGGGTGGCTACTTCTTCTCGGTCTACCTGCAGGGCGTGACCCCAGGCGCCTACCTCTCGAGCATCACGCTGTTCACGGGAGTTCCGGAGTTCTTCGTGAGCATGATCAAGGCGTTCGTCTTCGGCCTGATCGCCGCGATCATCGCCTGCTATCGCGGTCTCAACGTCGCCGGGGGCGCCAAGGGCGTCGGCGACGCCGTCAACCAGGCGGTCGTCATCACCGTGGCCGTGCTCGTGCCGGTCAGCCTGACCATCAGCCTCATCCAGTTCGCGATCCTCTGAGGACAGACGATGTCAGTCTCATGGCCCCTGGTCAGTCGGCTCAAGCGCGGTCCCGCTCGAGCGCTCGACACGGTCGGCGAGCAGGGCCTCTTCTACGCGCGAGTCATGACGGGCATCCCGCGCGCCCTGCGCAGGCACCCGCGCGAGGTGGTTCGCCTCATCGCGGAGCTCGGCATGGGCACCGGGGCGCTGGCCCTCATCGGTGGGTCCGTGGTGATCGTCGCGTCCATCACCTTCTTCGCCGGGGCGGTCGCGGCGGCGCAAGGCTTCGATTCTGCATCGAGCATCGGCGTGGGGTCTCTCAGTCCGCTGTTGGCTGCCTTCTTCACGGCTCGCCTGTCCACGCCGCTCCTCGCAGGAGTCGCGCTCTCGGTCACTCTGGGTGCGGCCACGACGTCCCAGCTCGGTGCCATGCGGATCTCCGAAGAGATCGACGCGATCGAGGTCATGGCGATCCCGTCCCTGCCCTACCTGGCGGCCACCCGGGTGACGGCCGGTCTGATCGTCATCACGCCCCTCTACGTCTTCGCGACGCTCGCGGGCTTCCTCGCCGACTACCTGCTGCTCGTGTTCTTCTACGACGTCGGAGCTGGCAACTTCTCGCACTACTTCTTCCTCTACCTCCAGCCGCTCGACATCGTCTTCTCCTACCTGCAGGTGGTGGGGATGGTCGTGGTGGTCATGCTGGTCCACAGCTACTACGGCTACACCGCCAAAGGCGGTCCCGCCGGTGTGGGTGAGGCTGTCGGACGTTCGGTCCGGGCGTCCCTCAGCGGCGTCATGATCGTCAACCTGCTCATCGGGATGGTCCTCTACTCCAACTTCAACACCTTCCACCTGGCGGGCTGACGTGGAGCAGACAGCCAAGACCAGGGTCGCCGGGATCTCGTTGATCCTGGTCGTGCTGGCCGGGTTCGCGCTGATGGGGGCTCTTTACACCCACGCGTTCAGCGACCCCGCCGAAGTCACTCTCCAGACATCCCGCGCTGGCCTGGTCATGGGCCCGGGCAACAAGGTGAAGATGCGCGGGGTCGAGATCGGTCGGGTCGGCTCGGTGAAGAGAGACGGCGAAGGCGTCCGACTCGTCCTCGAGATCGACCGCGACAAGATCGGCCAGGTTCCCGCCGACGCGCGCGCGGAGATCCGGGCTTCGACGATCTTCGGCGCGAAGTACGTCGAGCTTGTTCCTGGTGCTGGAGGCGGGACCACCCCCCTCGCCGACGGGGCGATCATCCCGGCCGACTCGGTGACGACGGAGGTGAACACGGTCTTCGACAGCCTCGACCACCTCCTCAGCAACGTCGACGTGTCCAAGCTCAACTCGACCTTGACGGTGCTGGCCCAGACGCTCCAAGGGCGCGGCGATGACATCGCTCGCGTGGCCGCGGACGCGGACGCGTACCTCACCCGCCTGGAGCCGCTCCTGCCCGCCCTGCGAACGGATCTGGCCAGGATCGCCCAGTTCTCGACGCTCGGCGAACAGATCTCACCCGACCTCGTCGCGATCCTGCGCAATGCCACCGTGACAAGCCGAACCGTGACGGACCAGGATGCCGCGATACATCGGCTCCTTGTCGACTTGACGCTGCTCGGTGGACGAGGCGCGGAAGTGCTCGGTCTCAACGGCAAGGCGCTGTCAGCACTGTTGACCAACCTTCGTCCGACAACAGGGACGCTGCGCGCCTATTCATCGGAGCTCCCCTGCTTCATCAAGGGACTGGACCGAACTCGCGGAATCATCGCGGACGCCATCGGTGGCACGAGCGACGCACTCCGCGGCTATGTGTCGGTGCGATCCAAGATGAGCAAGTACACCCTGCCGCGTGACCTCCCTCAGCTGCCGGCTGGTGGCACCGCGGCCTGCCACATGCTGCCCGACGTGCCGCTGAGCCAGGTGCCGGTGCCAGAGGTCGGTGACCCGCAGTGAGAGTTCGTGGCGAGGCCATCAAGCTGACGATCTTCGGGGTCGTCGGAATCGTCGTGGGAGCACTGCTCTACCTGACGCTCGGGCAGACCCAGATCGGTCCCACAACCAGCTACCACGCGATCATGACCAACGTCAGCGGACTCGAGTCTGGTGACATCGTCCGGATCGCTGGCGTTCGCGTCGGCCAGGTCGACTCGCTCGACTTCGGAGAGGACAACCAGGTCGAGGTCTCGTTCCACGTCGACGAGGGCCAGTCGGTCACCGATGCGACCGAGGTCTTCGTCCGCTACGAGAACCTGCTCGGAGACCGCTACCTCGAGCTGTCGCAGGCGAGCGGAACAGGCAAGACCCTGAAGCCGGGCGCCACCATCCCAGCGAGCAGGACGACTCCTGCGCTGGATCTCAACGTCCTCCTGAACGGGTTCAGGCCGCTATTCCAGGGTCTCGAACCGCAACAGGTGAACGAGCTGGCGACCAACCTCATCAACACCCTCCAGGGACGGGGTGGGACGGTGCAGTCGCTCCTCGCGCAGACTGCGTCGCTCACGAACGGGCTCGCGGACGACGACAAGGCCATCGGGTCCCTGATCGACAATATGGACTCGCTGCTGTCCAGCCTGGACAGCCGTGACAAGCAGCTGCGACAGACGATCACACAGCTGAAGGGCCTCGTCTCCGGACTCGCGACCGATGCGAAGCCGATCGGCAACTCGGTCGTCGGCATCGACGCACTGACGTCCAAGCTCACCGACCTCTTCGCCGACACGCGCAGGCCGTTCAAGAGCACGGTCATCGCTGTCGCTGACCTCGCGAAGCTGCTCAACACGAACACGAAGACCCTCAACGAGGTCCTCGCATCCCTGCCTGCCGCCTACCAGGCGCTGGATCGGGTGGGTTCGCACGGCACCTTCTTCAACTTCTACCTGTGCAGCGCCCAAGTCGTGATCTCGGGGCCGAACGGCCAGCCGATCAAGACCCCTGTCGTCCGCTCCCAGACCGAACGGTGCAACTGACCATGAGCCTGAAGATGTTCAGAGAGCGCAAGCCGATCCCACTCGGGTTGGTCGTCGTGACCTGGCTGGTGCTCGCCGTCATGGTCGTGCTGAACATCAACACGATCATGGGCGCCCTCGGTCGGGGCTACTCCGTCGAGCTTCCCGAGGCGGCGGGGCTCAAGCAGGGAGATCCGGTGCGGGTCAGCGGGCTGACCGTAGGGAGGGTCGACTCCGTGGCGCTGGGCGGCAAGGCTGTGGTCGCCACGTTCTCCATCACGAACAACGACATCCATTTCGGCCGCGAGACGACTGCCTCCATCGGCGTCGAGACCGTGCTGGGGGACAAGGCGCTCGACCTCACCTCCGCCGGCACCGGAACCCTCGAGGTGGGCGCACGCATCCCGTTGTCCCGTTCGACCGCCCCCTACGACGTCAACGACGCTCTCTCGGACCTGACCTACGAGACCGGATCCATCGACGTGGACCACGTTGCCAAGGCCTTGGACACCGTCTCCACCACCCTCGACGGAGCCGCGCCGGAGCTGCAGGACGCGCTCAGGGGGATCAGCCGGATCTCGCTCACCATCAGCTCGCGCGACCAGGAGCTGCGCTCGCTGCTGTCGCACGCCGACCAGTTCAGCAAGATCCTGGCTGACCGCAGCGGTGACATGACCACCCTCGTGAGCGACGGCAACGTTCTCTTCGCCGAGCTCAACCGACGTCGCGAGTACATCAGGTCCCTGCTCGTCAACGTCTCGTCGATGTCGCACCAGCTCAAAGGCTTGGTCAACGACAACCAGGCGACGCTCACACCAGCACTGCGCCAGCTCAACCAGGTGATCAAGACGCTCCAGTCCAACAAGCAGAACCTCCAGAAGACCCTCAAGGGGCTTTCGGTCTACGCGACCGGACTCGGCGAGGTGGTCTCGAGCGGACAGTTCTTCACGGCGTACCTGCAGAACCTGGCGCCCGGCAATCTCGTCAACCCCACGATCAACCTCCAGGAGCTCGGGCTCGGCGGTTTGCTCGGGAAGGGGTTCCGGTGGTGACCGCCAGGCGCTCGGCCAAGGCCCTACGGCGCGGCGGCGTCGGATTGCTCATCGTGATCCTGGTGGCCGGTGGCTTCCTGGTTCTCCGTCCGGGGGGGCCTGGCGACACGAAGGTGGTGGCCTACTTCGACAGCACCGACGGCATCTATGCCGGCGACGAGGTGCGGGTGCTCGGTGTGCCAGTCGGCAAGATCGACTCGATCACGCCCGAGACCGGCAAGGTGCGTGTCGTCATGCACGTGGATGGCGACGTGAAGCTGCCGGCTGACGTCCACGCAGCCCTCGTGGCACCGTCCCTGGTGAGCAGCCGATACGTCCAGCTCGCCCCTCGCTACGAGAGCGGTCCGACGTTCCGGGACGGAGGAACGATCGCCAAGGACCACACCGCAGTTCCGGTGGAGTGGGACCAGATCAAGGGCGAGCTGAACGACCTGGCGGTGGCCTTGGGGCCCCAGGGCGCCAACAAGGAGGGGGCCCTCTCCAACCTCGTGGACAGCGGCGCAGCCGCACTGGGCGGCCAGGGAGACTCGGTCAACACGACGATCTCGCGTCTGGCGGCCGCCATCCGAACTCTCGACACCGGGGGCGACGATGCGTTCTCCACGGTCCGGAACCTCCAGGTCTTCGTCTCTGCGCTGGCCGACAGCGACGCACAGATCGCCGAGTTCACCCAGCGGTTGGACGAGACGTCGGACATGCTCGCCAGCGACAAGTTGCTCGTGAGGACGGCCCTTCGTCAGCTTGCCGGCACCGTGGGTGTGGTCGAGCAGTTCGTGAAGCAGAACCGAGGTCAGCTCAAGACCGCGCTGACGGGTCTTGCCGACGTGACGTCTACCGTCGCCAAGCAGCAAGGCGATCTCGCTCAGATCCTGCACGTGGCTCCGAATGCTCTGAGCAATCTCGCCGAGTCCTATCACCAGCGCCAGAATGCGGTCGGGGTCGACCTCCATGCCGCGAACATCCAGTCGCCTGGCCAGCTGCTCTGCGGGGCCATCGGCGGTGCGGCGGGCACGAACGCGGAGCAGACGAGCCAGCTCTGCTCCCAGCTCATCGGTCAGCTGCTCGACCAGACGACCAACAACCCGCAGTCACAGCAGCTGCTCGAGGCGCTGCTCGTCCTGCTCGGCGGGGGGAGCTGAGGTGCGCAGACCCACCACGCTCGCAGTGTTGCTGATGGCGCTCGTCGGGTTGACGAGCTGCCGCTTCGACGGCATCCAGAACGCGTCGCTCCCGGGTGGAGTCGGTACGGGCGACGGCGCGATCGTCATCACGGCCGAGCTGCCTGACGTCGGCACCCTTACCGAGAACGCCCAGGTCAAGATGGACGACGTCGCCGTCGGAACGGTGACGAAGCTCAAGGTCGTCGACTGGCACGCAGAAGCCACCCTGAGCTTGGAGAAGGGCACGCACGTCCCCGACAACGCGGTCGCCAGCGTCGGTGTCAACAGCCTGCTCGGATCTGCGTACGTCGAGCTGGCGTCCCCCGCCGGTGCGGCGGGTACGGGCGCCTACCTCGACGCCGGCAGCACCATCCCACTGGAACGGGGCCACGCCTACCCCTCGACCGAACAGGTCCTGTCCGCCGCCTCCGTCGTGCTCAACGGCGGCGGGCTCGAACAGCTCAGCACCATCACGACCGAGCTGAACCGCGCCCTGGGTGATGATCACCAGTCGGTCGGTGACCTCATCCCGCGACTCGACTCCTTCGTCGGTGCCCTCAACGACCAGAAGTCCGATATCCGCGCAGCGATCCGACACGTGGATGCACTCGCGGCGAGATTCTCCGACAGCCGCAAGGACATCGTGCATGCCCTCGACGAGCTCGGGCCGGCCCTCGAGGTGCTCGCGAAGGAACGCCCCAGGCTGACCGACACACTCGTGTCCCTCCGAAACCTCGGCAACGTGGCGGTCCCGCTTGTCACCGAGGTGAAGGCTGACCTCATCAAGGACATGCAGGACGTCACGCCGGCCCTCCAGGCGCTGGCAGCGTCGGGTGACTCCCTGACGAAGGCTCTCGGCTTCGCGGTCACCTTCCCGTTCGCGCCCGAGACCGTGACGAACGCCTGCCGCGGCGACTACTGCAACCTGGATCTCACGCTGGACCTCACCAACCAGGCCATCGTCAACGGATTCATCGACCCCAACGGCAACGTCTCGCTACCGGGGATTCCTGGCGTTCCAGACCTGTCGGGCATCCCGCTCGGTCAGGTGCTCGGCAACGTGGTCGACACCGTCGGCTCGCAGCTGAACGGCGTCCTGGGAGCTCTGGGCGGCACGTCGCCCGCTCAACTCTCGCTGGGCCGGAAGGGGGCGGGGCGATGAAACCGGCAACACTGATCCGTCGTCAGCTGATGATCTTCTGGGCGGCAGCGGTCCTGGGTGTCGTCGTGCTGGCTCTGGTGTTTCTCCGCATCCCTGAGGCCGTCGGCTACCACCGCCACACAGTCCACGCAGACTTCGACCAGACGACGGGTCTCTACACCGGTGCCGAGGTGGTGTTCCGCGGTCAGCCCATCGGCAAGGTGACGTCGATGCATCTCGAGCGAGGCCGGGTCGTCGTCGATCTCGAGCTCGTCGATGACGTGACCGTCCCTGCCGACGTGTACGCCCAGATCCACAGCCGCTCCGCAGTGGGCGAGCAGTACGTCGACCTGGTGCCCACCGACTCAGGGACGCACCAGGTCCTTGCCGCTGGCGACACCATCCCGGAGACCCGGACATCTACGCCGGTCGAGATCGGTCCGGTCCTCGACAACGTGCAGGCCCTCGTCAGCAGCGTTGACCCTGACCACCTGGCCACGGTCCTGGACGAGACCGACAAGGCGCTGCAGGGGAGGACAGGTGACCTCCAGACGATCCTCGACCAGGGTCAGAGCCTGGTCGAGAAGGCCGACAACTCGTTCGAGCCGACGCAACGGCTGATCACCGACACCGACCCGTTGCTCGGCACCGTCAACCAGCACGCACCTCACATCCGCAGGCTGAGCACGAACCTCAACCAGGTGACGGAGGAACTGCGCGAGGGTGACAAGGATCTGCGCGCCCTCCTTGCGACCGGACCTGACTTCACCGAGGAGGCGACGGCTCTCGTCAACGACCTCGGGCAGACGCTGCCGCCGCTGCTGTTCCCAGCGAACCAGATCACCGGAATTCTGCGTACCTACAACGGTGCGGTTGCCAGCCTCCTGACGACGTACCCGCGTGCCGTCTCGATCGTGCAGTCCGTGACGCTCCCGAACCTGAGCGACCACCAGGTCCGCCTCACGGTCGGCAACGCCGAGGACCCCCCCGAGTGCACCACCGGGTTCGTTCCGGTCTCGCAGTGGGCGTCACCGTTCGACAACGCGCCCCGGGACACGCCACTGGTCTACTGCACCCTTCCCCAGAGCGATCCGCGGGCTGTGCGCGGTGCTCGCAACGTGCCGTGCCCGACGGATCCCGGGATCCGCACCGGCGACGCCAGCAACTGCCCGGACTGATCGAGGAGCGCACATGGTGACCATTCAAGAAAGGCACGACACGACCGACTCCCGGGAGGTCGTTCGACTCAAGGGCGACTTCACCGTCCTGCGCGTCTGCCTCCTGGCATCAGTGGCATATGCCGGACTGGGCCTCGTGGGGTTCGCCGGCTTCGCCGGCTTCTGGCCGCCCCCGGGTCCGGATCTCTCCGCCGCTGAGATCGCCGGCTACTTCCAGGAGCACAACACGTCGCTCCGCATCGGAATGGTGCTGATGGCGATGTGCGGTCCGTTCTACTTCGTGTGGAGCGCGGCGGTGAGCAGGATCATCAGTCGCATGGAGGGCCCCTTCGGCATCCTCTCAACCATCGAGCTCCTGGGCGGCCTGCTGACCGGTCTGGTCACCTTCATGCCGGCCGTCATCTGGCTCACCGCGGCCTACCGCGCCGACGTCTCTCCTGACACGACCGTGCAGACCCTCTACGACTACGGATGGCTCTTCTTCGACGCCACCTTCGTGTGCTCGGCGCTGCAGCAGGTCGCGCTCGCCGTCGCGATCATGCGGGACGACCGGCCGCAGCCCTTGATGCCGAAGTGGGTCGCGTGGGTGGCGCTGCTGTCGGCCGGAACCTACCTGCCGCTCACCCTGATCGCGTTCTTCGACAGCGGTCCCCTCGCGTGGAACGGCCTGCTGTGCTTCTGGGTGGTGTTCGTCGGGTTCTTCGTGATGGTCTTCGCCATCACGGCCACCGGCTGGCCGGCCTTGCGGCGCATCGAGCAGGAGCTGCTCGATGCGGGGTCGATCAGGTGAGGGTTCCTTGAACGCGTCCCGGACCGGACCGATTGCGGGTCGGCGGATGCCCGGTCTGGACGGCTTCTGGGTCTTCGTCGCCGGGGACCTGCTGATCTTCACGCTGCTGTTCGTCAGCTTCCTCGACGCTCGTGCGGACGACATCAGGGGCTTCGATGCTGCTCGTCACCTGCTCGACCCGATGCACGGGGGCATCAACACGCTCCTGCTGCTCACGAGCTCATGGCTCGTGGCACTCGCCTCCAGCGCGCAGGAGGACTGCCGACGCGCCCGTCGTCTGCTGGCCCCAGGAATCGTTCTCGGACTCGGATTCGTGGCGCTCAAGGTCTACGAGTACGCCCACGTCCTGGGCCTCGACCCCACGCAGGACCAAAAGCCGTTCCTGACGTACTACTTCAGCCTCACCGGCCTGCACCTCGCGCACGTCGTGATCGGCTGCATTCTCCTCACGGTCATGTGGGTGCGACTGCCATCACTGTCAGCGGACTCGAGGGGCTTCGAGTCGGTCACCTGCTTCTGGCACCTCGTCGATCTGCTCTGGCTGGTGATCTTCCCTCTCCTCTACCTGCTCAGAGCCGCCACATGACCGCCCGTCGCCTACACCTCGGGTGGCTGGTGCTGACCGCGGTGACGATCGTGACCACCTGGGTTCTCTCCAAGCACCAGGTCTCCTTCCACATCGCCCTCTCGGCAACGTTCGTCCTGGTCGGGCTCAAGGTGTGGCTCCTCATCGAGGAGTTCATGGATCTGCGCCGCGCACCGCTCGTCAGCCGGCTCGCCCTGGGCAGCTGGGCATGCGGCGTCCCTCTCCTCATCATCACGCTGGCTTGGTAGCCCGCAAACATCGAAAGGAACAGCCATGCGACTCGGCATGATCATGGACTACTCCGGTGGCTTCCGGGAGAGCGCAGAGCTCCTGGTGGAGTACGAGCGCGCCGGACTCGACCTCGTCGCCGTAGCGGAGGCCTACTCGTTCGACGCCGTGTCCCAGCTCGGCTACCTGGCAGCGAAGACCGAGAAGATCGAGCTGATGTCCGGGATCTTCCAGATCTACACGAGGACCCCCTCCCTGACGGCGATGACCGCGGCCGGTCTCGACTTCGTCTCGGACGGCCGTTTCACCCTCGGTCTGGGCGCGTCAGGACCTCAGGTGGTCGAGGGTTTCCACGGAGTGAAGTACGACGCACCCCTGGCCCGCACGCGCGAGGTCGTGGAGATCTGTCGACAGGTGTGGCGGCGCGAGCCGGTGGTCCACCAGGGCAAGCACTACCAGGTTCCGCTGACCGCGGAGGGAGGCGGGACCGGGCTCGGCAAGCCGCTGAAGCTGATCAACCACCCGGTGCGGTCCGAGATCCCCATCTCGATCGCGGCACTCGGACCCAGGAACGTCGCCCTGGTCGCCGAGATCGCGGAGGGTTGGCAGCCGCTCTTCTTCCACCCCCACCGCGCCTCGCTGGCCTTCGGTGAGTCGCTCGAGGAGGGCCTCGCCAAGCGCGATCCCAGTCTGGGCGAGCTCGACATCCAGCTCCAGGTGAGCTTTCTCCTGGGTGAGCCGACCGAGGAAACGCTCTCTCCGGTACGCCACCAGCTCGCCCTCTACATCGGCGGGATGGGTGCGAGAGGCAAGAACTTCTACAACCAGCTCGCATGCCGCTACGGCTACGAAGCTGAGGCCAAGGAGATCCAAGACCTTTACCTGGACGGCAGGAAGGCAGAGGCAGCAGCCGCAGTCCCTGAGGATCTGGTTCGAGCTGTCTCACTCATCGGAGACGAGGCTTCGCTGAGAAACCAGGTCCACGAGTTCTACGACGCAGGCGTTCGAACCCTGCTCCTCAATCCGCTGGCAGCTGACCCGGACGAGCGCGTCCGGCAGGTCGGCGTCCTGTCCGATTCACTGAAGGGACTTCTGAAACCTCAAGCAACCGCATGAACGGACGGCTGGTCTGACACGTTCTCGGCGATGTTCTCTGGTGAGGACATCGCGCTGGTCAGCGCCTCCGGCACCCGCGTCACCACTGTCACACAGCCGCGAGGAGTCGCTCGAGCGTCTCGATGATCGCGTCCCGGTCCGCGTCGAGGGTCCCGGCCAACCAGCTGGTGACCACATCGGTGATGCCAGCGGTCAGGACTCGCGTGGCCAGGAGGCGGCCGGGATCGGGGGCGGGGCCGCCCTCGGTCAGCACGGCCGTTGCGGCGAATTCGGTGAACGAGGCGATCGCCTGCTCCCGGCGTGCCCGCAGCACGGGGTTGCCGGGGGACTCCACGTACAGGCGCGCCAGTCGGGGATCCCCGGACAAGGTATCGATCAGGACTGTCAGCATCGCGCGCGTGCGGCTGCGACGGGAGTGGTTCCGACGGAGCTGCTGCTCCATCCGTGCGCGCAGGGTCGCGTACAGCTCGTCGGCGGCGGCCAGGAGTAGCGCGTCCCGGTCTGGGAAGCTCTCGTAGAAGTACCTCTTGGTCAGCTGCGCCTCGGCGCAGACCCGTTCGGCCGAGGTGCCGAGAATCCCCTCGGCGCCGACGACCTCGAGGCAGCCCTGTATCAGCCGTGCCCGTCGCTCGGCTCGGCGCTCCTCGGCGCTGACGCCCTTGTAGGGCCGGACCACGGCTGGCATGGACGCATCTTGACACGGATCCGTCTCAACTCTAAGTTGACACGGTCTCGTATCAAGAAGAGTCCGGCACCCGAGGTGGCCCATGCTGATCAAGTTCCCCGAAGACATCACCGGCCGATGGCTGGCAACCGTTCTCTCGCTGGACTCCGTCGACATCGGCGAGGTCGCCCGGATCGGCACCGGCCAGATGAGCCAGAGCCACCGGGTCACGTTCACCTCTGACGGCACCGAGGGATCGGTCGTGGTCAAGCTCGCCTCCGACGACGAGACCAGCCGCGCCACTGGCGTCGGCATGGGGGCCTACTACCGAGAGATCGCGTTCTACCGGAACCTCGCGCCGCTGGTCGGCGGCTCGCTGCCGGCGTGCCACCTCGCCGAGTACGACGAGGCCGAAGGCTGGTTCACCCTGGTCCTGGAAGACATCACCGGCGCCACCCAGGGCGACCAGATCGCCGGCTGCACGCCGGACGACGCCGAGCTGGCGCTGCGTGAGCTGGCACGGCTGCACGCACCGTTGCTCAACGACCTTGCCCTGGGCTCCCGGGAGTACCTGAACCTGGACAACCCGATCAACCAGGGTCTGATGACGATGCTGCTACCCGGCTTCCTCGAGCGCTACGCCGACCGCGTCACCGACGAGCAGGCCGAG
>Ga0075363_100000065_pt1 | contig 21500 bp, 19 predicted proteins | sample EndMetdeltDD1763_FD_71470 | JGI IMG/M metagenome (GOLD analysis project Ga0075363, IMG submission 71470) | Populus endosphere microbial communities from Tennessee, USA - Endosphere MetaG P. deltoides DD176-3 | ecosystem: Host-associated > Plants > Roots > Endosphere | place: USA: Tennessee...
CCGTAGGCCTTGGCCTCGTAGCTGGCGGCCAGCACGACGCCGCCCCCGACGATGACCGGCCTGCCGCGCAGCGCGGGGTCGTCACGCTGCTCGACCGATGCGTAGAACGAGTCGAGATCAGCGTGCAGGATCGAAGCGGCCGACACGAACATATGTTCGCATTGGGGTATGACTAGGCGGGGGCTTTGCCGTAGATGCTGGTGATCCAAACGTGGGCCAGCGTGTTCACGATTTGGTCGCGATCGATGGAGTCCTTCTCGGCCGCGTATGCGGCGAACATGGTGCGTTCGTTCATCAGGTTGAGCGCGATCGCGAGATCGCGGGCCGGGACGGTCACGGGTGCGGCGCCGCCGTCACGCTCGGCCTGGATGGAGTCGGTGGTGTAGTCGATCCACTTCAGCATGAACTGCGACCACATCGACTGGATCTCGGCATTCGTCGGGCGGGCCGTCCAGCCGGCGAGCATGACCGCGCGGTGCTCTCCGAAGGACTCGAACAGTGCGTTGATGGCGCGCCACGAGCCTGCGGGGTCGACGCCGGTGTCCATCGGCCCGAGCGCCTCGTCGGCGCGTTCGTCGGCCTCGGCGATGATGCGGCTCATCAGCGTCAGCAGGACCGCGTCCTTGGACGGAAAGTAGAAGTAGAACGTCGGGCGTGACAGGCCGGCGCCTTTGGCGAGGTCGTCGACCGAGATCTCGGCCAGCGGCCGCTGTTCGAGTAGACGTTCCAGGGTCGTGAGGATCGCCTGTTCACGGTCGTCGCCGGAGGGGCGCGTCGATCGGCGGGCGCGGGAGACGGAGGCCCGGTTGGCGGTGGTCACAAGCACTGACTTTACACGGTGTCGAATCACTCAACACACTGTTGACTATCTCGACACACCGTTGATACGCTCCGGTACCATGAGCGAACACCTCGACGTCGTCATCGTGGGAGCCGGTATCTCCGGCATCAGCGCCGCCTGGCATCTGCAGGACCGCTGCCCGAGCAAGAGCTACGCCATCCTGGAGCGCCGCGAAAACCTCGGCGGCACCTGGGACCTGTTCAAATACCCCGGCATCCGCTCGGACTCCGACATGTTCACACTCGGCTTTCGCTTCAAGCCGTGGACTTCGGAGAAGGCCATCGCCGACGGGCCGTCGATCATGTCCTATCTGAAGGAGACGGTCGCCGAGTACGGCATCGACAAGCACATCCGGTACGGCCACCGGGTCCTCGGCGCGGACTGGTCTGACGCCGACAACCGCTGGACCGTCCGCGTCGAGACCGACGGTGAGGAACGCGAGATCACCGCGTCCTTCCTGGTCGCCTGCAGCGGCTACTACAACTACGACGAAGGCTTCTCGCCCGAGTTCGTCGGCTCCGACGACTTCGAGGGCACGATCATCCATCCGCAGCACTGGCCCGAGGAGCTGGACTACACGGGCAAGAAGATCGTGGTGATCGGCAGTGGCGCCACCGCGGTGACTCTGATTCCGGCGCTGGCCAATTCTGGCGCGGGACACGTGACGATGCTGCAGCGCTCGCCGACGTACATCGGCTCGCTACCCGAAATCGACCAGTTCACAGTCCGGACCAACAAGACGCTTCCGGAGAAGCCCGCCTATGTGCTGAACCGATGGAAGAGCATCGTCGTCCAGTCCGCCAGGTATCAGTTCGCCAGGCGCTTTCCGGACGCCATGCGCAAGATTCTGATGACCATGGCGCAGCGGCGGCTGCCAGAGGGCTACGACGTCCAGAAGCACTTCGGTCCGAAGTACAACCCGTGGGACGAGCGGCTGTGCCTGGCGCCCAACGGAGATTTGTTCAAGACGATCAAGAAGGGTAAAGCCGACGTCGTCACCGACACCATCGAGCGGTTCACCAAGACCGGCATCAAGCTGACGTCGGGTGAGGAGCTTGAGGCCGACATCATCGTCACCGCAACGGGTTTGAACCTGCAGCTGTTCGGTGGAGCGGAGATTTCCCGCAACGGTGTGCCGGTCGTGCTCAACGACACCATGGCCTACAAGGGCATGATGTTGACCCATATGCCCAACATGGCGTTCACCATTGGCTATACCAACGCGTCGTGGACACTGAAGGCCGATCTCGTGTCCGAGTTCGTATGCCGGGTCATCAATTACATGGATGCCAAGGGTTTCGACACCTTCGAACCACAGCATCCCGGCAACAGCGTGGACGAGCGCCCGCTGATGGAGTTCACGCCGGGCTACGTCCTGCGCGCGCTCGACTACCTGCCCAAGGCGGGACACGTCGCGCCCTGGCGGCTGAAGCAAAATTACCTGTTGGACCTTCGCCTGATCCGTCATGGCAAGGTCGACGACGCGGCGCTGAAGTTCACCAAACACCGTGCGCCGGTAACCACCTCGGCCTAGTCCGTTACAGCGCCTTGAGTTCTTCGGCGACCTCGGCGACGGACTTCTTCGCATCGCCGAACAGCATGGACGTCGTGTCGCCGAAGAACAGCGGGTTCTCGATGCCGGCGTAGCCCGAACTCATCGATCGCTTCAGTACGATGACCGAGCGGGCTTCGTCGACGTTGAGGATGGGCATGCCGTAGATCGGCGAGCTGGCATCGTTGCGGGCGGCGGGGTTGGTGACGTCGTTGGCGCCGATGACGATAGCGACATCGGTGCGGGCGAATTCGCCGTTGATGTCGTCCATTTCCTTCATCGCGTTGTATTCGACGTCGGCCTCCGCCAGGAGCACGTTCATGTGCCCGGGCATGCGACCGGCGACGGGGTGGATCGCGTACTTGACTTCCACGCCCTTGCGTTCGAGTAGGTCGGCCATCTCCTTGACAGTGTGCTGAGCCTGCGCGACGGCCAATCCGTAGCCAGGCACGACGATGACTTGATTGGCGTAGGCCATCTGGATCGCGGCGTCGGCGGCACTGGTGGCCTTGACGGTGCCCTGTTGTCCGCCGGGTCCGGCCGCGGCGGCGGTGTCGCCGCCGAACGAGCCGAAGACGATAGCGGGGATGGAGCGGTTCATGGCCACGGCCATCAGGTTGGTCAGGATGGATCCCGAAGCGCCGACGATCATGCCGGCGACGATCATCGCCGTGTTGTTCAGCGCCAAACCCGCTGCCGCGGCCGATAATCCGGTGAGTGCGTTGAGCAAGGAGATCACGACGGGCATGTCAGCGCCACCGATCGGGAACACCACGAACAAGCCCATGACCCCGGCCAGCACGAGCACCACCACGATGAGCCAGCTGGGACTACCGGTGCCCGCGTTGATGCCGATGACGACGGCGACGGCGATCGCGGCGATCAGCAGGATCGCATTGGCGGCCTGAAACAGTTTGGCGGACTCGACGAGCGTCTTCTCGACGTTCTTCGGGATCGACTCCTGCAGTTTGAGGAACGCGACCAGGGAGCCCCAGAACGACACCGATCCGATGATGGCGGCGAACAGGGACCCGACGACCAGCGCGACGGTCGGATGCTGGTCGGCGGAGAAGTGCGCGAAGCCGTCGGATTCGATGAACTCCGTCCACGCGATGAGCGCGACAGTGCCGCCACCGACACCGTTGAACAGCGCCACCAGTTGGGGCATCGCGGTCATCTTGGTCTTCTTGGCAGGCGGCACCCCGAGAATCACGCCGAGGGCGAGTCCGACGGCGATCAGAATCCAGTTGATCGCGGCGGTGTCGCGCACCGAAATCAGCGTCGCGACAACGGCAATGCCCATGCCGACAGCCGCGATCAGGTTGCCGCGCACCGCCGTCTTGGGTCCGGTCAGTCCGGACAAACCCAGGATGAAAAGCGCGAACGCGACGATGTACAGGAGCGTGACGACATGATTCACTGGTCGGCCCCGATCTGCTCGCCTGCCCGGGTAGGCTTGCGGCCCTTGAACATTGCAAGCATCCGGTCGGTCACCAGGAACCCGCCGATCACATTCAGAGTGCCGAAAACCAACGCGACGAATGCGATGATCCGCACGCCCCAGTTGGCGTCGGCCGGGAGGTTGCCCAACACGATCAACGCGCCAAGGACCACGATGCCGTGGATCGCGTTGGTACCCGACATCAACGGGGTGTGCAACGTGTTCGGGACTTTGGAGATGACGGCGAAGCCGACGAACCCGGAGAGCACCAGGATCGCCAGGTTGGCCAGCAGTTGGTCATACATCGTCAGGCTTCCTCGGTTGTTCGGGTGACGCAGGAGCCGGCCACGACCTCGTCGTCGAAATCCGGGGCAAGGACGCCGTCTTTGATCAACAGATCCAGCAGCGCGGTGATGTTCTTGGAGTACAGCTCGCTGGCATGCTCGGGCATGGTGGCGGGCAGGTTCAGCGGCGAGGTGATCGTCACCCCGTGTTTGACGACGGTCTGACCGGGTTCGGTGAGTTCGCAGTTGCCGCCCGTCTCGCCGGCCAGGTCGACGACCACACTGCCCGCCCGCATTCCCTCGACCGCGGCGGCGGTCACCAGGCGCGGGGCGGGGCGGCCCGGGACCAGAGCGGTGGTGATCACGACGTCGAACCCGGTGATGGCGGCTTCGAGTTTCTGCTGCTGCTGCGACTTTTCCTCGGCGGTCAGCTCACGGGCGTAACCGCCCTCGCCTGCGGCTTCGATTCCAAGGTCCAGCCACTGGGCTCCGACAGAGCGGACTTGGTCGGCCACCTCGGGCCGCACGTCATATCCGGTGGTGCGTCCGCCGAGCCGTTTCGCCGTTGCGAGCGCCTGCAACCCGGCCACGCCGACACCGAGGACCAGCACCGTCGCGGGCTTCACCGTGCCTGCCGCGGTGGTCAGCATCGGGAAGAACCGAGTCGACTCCGTCGCCGCGGCCAGCACGGCCTTGTAACCGGAGACGGTCGCCTGCGAGGACAGCGCGTCCATCACCTGGGCCCGGGAGATGCGCGGGATCGCCTCCATCGCGAACCCGGTGACGCCCGCCAGACGTAATCTCTCGGCGACCTCGGGGTGGCTGCGCGGTGCGAGAAACCCGACGATGGTGGACTCGGGTTTGAGCGAACCGATCTCATCGGCACTTGGTGGGTTCACCTTGACCACAAGGTCTGCCGGCCAGGGATCACCGATCGTTGCGCCGGCCTCTAGGAAGTGCTTGTCAGGGATCAATGCCCTTGCGCCGGCGTCGGTTTCGACGACGACGTCCAGGCCCGCGGCGGTCAGTCGTTCGACCGCCTTGGGGACCAAGGCGACACGGCGTTCACCCTCTGCTGTCTCGCGAGGCACTCCGATGAGCGTCATGTTCCCCATTCCTGGCCGGGCGGAAAGTCTGGACGCCCCCGGCAGCAGCGCCTGGGCGAGAACCATTGCCACACTAAGGGACATCGCATACTGTATGCAACTGTCATGGAGGACAGTCCACGCGAGGGCTGCCGATTCGCAATACAGTATGCAACTTCGAGGGAGAAGCCGTGAGAATTGCAGTGGTCGGCGCCGGAGCGATCGGCGCATATTGGGGTGCGGCCCTGGACCGTGGCGGCGCAGAGGTGCATCTTATCGCCCGCAACCAGCACCTTCGGGCGATGCGCGAAAACGGCGTGCAGGTTCTCAGCCCGCGCGGCGACTTCGTCGCCTACCCCAATGCGACCGACGATCCGTCGGAGATCGGCCCTGTCGACTACGTCTTCCTCGGCCTCAAAGCGCACAGTTACCCGACCTGCGGGCCGTTGGTGGAACCCCTGCTTGGCGAGCACACGGCGGTGTTGCCCGCGCAGAACGGCATTCCGTGGTGGTACTTCCACGAGCTTGCGGGGCCCTACCGTGGGCGCCGGATTGAGGCGGTGGATCCAGGTGGTGCGACAAGCGCGGTGCTGTCACCCGAGCGCGCGATCGGCTGCGTGGTCTACCCGGCGACGACCATCGAGGCGCCGGGGGTGATTCGTCACCTGGAGGGGACCCGTTTCTCGATCGGGGAACCATCGGGCGAGATCTCACAACGTTGTAAAGACCTGAGTGAAGCCATGATTGCCGGCGGATTGAAGGCGCCGGTCGAGGCGGACCTGCGCAACGACATCTGGATCAAGCTGATGGGCAACGTCGCATTCAATCCGATCAGCGCGCTCACCCGGGCAACGATGGTCGAGATCTGCCAGAACCCGCACACCCGTCGGATCGTGATCCAGCTGATGGAGGAAACCCTCGAGATTGCGGCGAAAGTCGGTAGTACGCCCGATATCTCGATCGAGAAGCGGCTACGTGGGGCGGAGAATGTCGGCCATCACAAGACGTCCATGCTGCAGGACCTGGAAGCAGGCAAGCAGTTGGAACTGGACGCGATCGTGACCGCGGTCGTGGAGATGGCAGACCTCACCGGAACCCCGGCCGAAACGCTGCGAACCGTCTACGCCGCGACCGATCTGCTCGCCCGCACATCCCAAGCCGGGGCAACGTCGCCCGCCGCTGCCATCCCGGAGCGGCACAGCGAGCCCGCACTGCGTTGAGAGGACACACCGTGAACCGAAGGGCAAAGATCGTCTGCACCCTGGGGCCTGCCACCGCCACAGCGGCCAGGCTGGAGGAATTGATCGACGCTGGAATGGATGTCGCGCGGCTGAACTTCAGCCACGGCACGCAGGCCGACCACTCCGAGGTCTATCGGACGGTCCGGCTGAAGTCCGCGGCCAGCGGACGCGTGGTCGGGGTGCTCGCCGACCTGCAGGGTCCGAAGATCCGGCTGGGCCGTTTCGCCCACGGGCCGGTGATGTGGTCGACCGGCGAGCATGTCGTGATCACGACCGCGGAATGCGAGGGCAACCACGACAGGGTCTCGACCACCTACGAAGGGCTGTCGCGCGACGTGCGGAGCGGTGACCGGCTGCTCGTCGATGACGGCAAGGTCGAGCTGCGGGTCGAGGGCATCGACGGTGACGACATCACGTGTGTCGTCGTCGTTGGCGGACCGGTGAGCAACAACAAGGGCATCTCGCTGCCAGGCGTTGCGGTCAGCGTTCCACCGCTGTCCGAGAAAGACATCGAGGACCTGAGGTTCGCGCTGAAACTCGGTGCCGACATGATCGCCATGTCTTTCGTCCGCGCGCCTGAGGAGGTCAAACTCGCACACTCGATCATGGACGAGCTCGGCAAGCGTGTGCCGGTGATGGCGAAACTGGAGAAGCCCGAGGCGGTTTCCGACTTGCCGGCGATCATCGACGCGTTCGACGGGCTGATGGTGGCACGAGGCGACCTCGGGGTGGAGATGCCCCTCGAGCAGGTTCCGCTGGTGCAGAAGCGCGCCATCGATCTGTGCCGCAAGGCCGGTAAACCGGTGATCGTGGCAACCCAGATGCTCGATTCGATGATCACCGATACGCGACCGACACGGGCCGAGGTCTCCGATGTGGCCAACGCGGTCTACGACGGAGCCGACGCGGTGATGTTGTCGGCGGAAACGAGCGTCGGCGCCTATCCGGCCCACACTGTGGCGACGATGGCCCGCATCGTCGAGGCCACCGAAGGTGCCCTGCCGCAACGGGAGACCGCGCCGTGGGTGACGCGGGAGGACGAGGAAGCGGACATCAGCGATGCCGTCGCCGCAGCGGCCTGCGACCTCGGGGAACAGATCGGCGCAGTGGCACTGTGCTGCTTCACCAGAACCGGCAATACGGCGTTGCGGTTGGCGCGGCAACGTTCGGCGCTACCGTTGTTCGCCTTCGCACACGACGAAGAGGTGCGCGCCCGGCTGGCCTTCACCTGGGGTATCGAGTGTGCGGTCGTCAAGCCTGCGATGGCCGCAGAAGCGATGCCCGCGAAAGTGTTCCGCGGACTGCACGCCCTCGGCAGATATCAGGCGGGCAGTCGGGTCGTCGTCGTGACCGGCAGCCGCGGCGGCGTGGCCGGCAACACCGACTCAATCCGCGTACTGCGCATCGAGTGATCCTCAGGCACCGCGCTCGAGCTCGGCGATCCTGGTGCGCAAGGCTTTCTCGGCGTCGCGACGTTCGGTGACCTCACGCATGATCGCCGAGATCCCGATGATCCGGTCGGTGTCGTCGCGGAGCAGCGCCACGCTGAACTCGATCGACAACCGCCTGCCGTCGCGATGAAGGGCGGGCACGGCCAAAAGCTTGTCGCCGTAGCGGGTGTACCCCGTCACCATGGTCTGGAAGTAACCCTTCCAATGCCGCTCGCGCTGCTTCTCCGGGATGATCAGATCCAGGTTCTGGCCCAGCGCCTCGTCCGCCGAGAAGCCGAACATCCGGGCGGCACCGTCGTTCCACAATCTGACGATCCCGTCCGGGTCGGTCACCACGATGGCCTCGGGGGATTCTTTGACGACGCTGACGGCGAGTCGCTCCTCGGACACCGTGGCCTCTGTCGAACCGGATTCGGTCATCGTGCTGCCTCCTTCGCTAATAAGCCCTACTCGGTCGGCTGGACATCTACCCAGCACGTCGTTAGCATACGCAATAACGAATACTGCATACAATCTGGAAGGAGAGCGCCCGTGCTGCTTCGCCAGCTGGAGTATTTCGTGGCCGTGGCCAGGGAAAGACACTTCGCTCGCGCGGCAGAGAGCTGCTACGTCTCCCAGCCCGCGCTGTCGACCTCGATCGCCAAACTGGAACGCGAGCTGAGCGTCACGCTCATCCATCGGGGCCAGAACTTCGAGGGCCTGACGCCCGAGGGTGAAAGGATCGTCGTCTGGGCCAAGCGCGTCCTGGCGGAACACGATGCACTCAAGGCCGAGGCCAACGCAATGCGGTCCGGGATCTCGGCAACGCTGCGGCTGGGCACGGGACCGACGGTGTCGACCACGGCGGCACTGCCCGTCGCGGCGTTCTCGGCACTCCATCCGCTGGCGCGGGTCCGGGTCAGCTCACGGCTGTCGTCCACGGACCTGCTGCGCCAGCTCCGCGACTTCGAATTAGACGCCGCCATAGCCCATTTCGGACCCGACGACCAGTCCGGGCTCGATGTGATTCCGCTGTACGAGGAACGCTACGTGCTGCTGGTTTCCGGAGACCATCTGGTGCCGACGACGCCCACCATGACATGGGCTGAGGCGGCCCAGTTGCCGCTGGCCCTGCTCACCCCGGAGATGCGGTTCCGTCAGTTCATCGACAAGGCATTCGCCAGCACCGGCGCCGTGGCGGTGCCCCAGGTGGAGACCGACTCCGTCGCGTCGCTGTGCGCCCACGTGGCGTCGGGGGCCTGGGCCAGCGTGGTGCCACACACCTGGCTGCGGGCCTTGCCGGTGACGGGTACGGCGCGGGTGATTCCGCTTGTCGAGCCGGACAGCAGAGCGCAGATCTCGATGGCGATCCACGCGGGAACGCCGGGTTCTGTTGCGGCGCGGGCGTTCCTGAACGTCGCCGTCGCCACACCGTTCAAGGACATCTTCGGACTACACGGAAAAGACATCGCCCACATCGCCTGACCGGTGACCGGGAGGACGGGCGCGCACCGCCGACGCGTCCGGTGATAACCGGCGTCAATCACATGATTGGAAACAGGACTTGGACGGACGGAATGACATCTTGAAAAGCTAACTGCCACAGAGTTTTAGCGCCACAGCCAGTACGACAGCCAGAGAGGTCCAACGACATGACCATTGCTTCCCCTTCAGATACGGAGGTAGAGCTCAACGACGAGTCGGGGGAGCTCACCGATGGAATCCATCTGGTGGTCGACGCGCTCAAGCTCAACGACATCGACACCATCTACGGGGTGGTCGGCATCCCGATCACCGACTTGGCCCGCCTCGCGCAGGCCTCGGGGATCCGCTACATCGGCTTCCGCCACGAGAGCGACGCGGGCCATGCCGCGGCCGCCGCCGGCTTCCTCACGCAGAAGCCCGGCATCTGTCTGACGGTTTCGGCACCCGGCTTCCTCAACGGCCTTGTGGCGCTGGCCAACGCCACCACCAACTGCTTCCCGATGGTGCAGATCTCGGGATCGAGCGAGCGCCATCTCGTCGACCTGCAACGCGGTGACTACGAGGAGATGGATCAGCTGCCGGCGGCGAAGATGTTCGCCAAGGCGGCTTACCGCGTCTCGCGCGCCGAGGACATCGGACGCGGCATCGCCCGCGCGATCCGCACCGCGGTATCGGGGCGGCCAGGAGGCGTATACCTCGACATTCCCGCCGCGGTCCTCGGCGAGGTGATGGACGCGAGGGATGGTGCGGCCACACTGTGGCGCGTCGTCAACCCGGCGCCGCGCCAGCTGCCCGAAACCGAGATGGTCGATTCCGCAATCGATCTACTCGCCAACGCGAAGCGCCCGCTGATCGTGCTCGGCAAGGGTGCCGCCTACGCGCAGTGCGACGACCAGATCCGCGAGTTCGTCGAGACGTCCGGCGTCCCGTACGTCCCGATGTCGATGGCGAAGGGTCTGCTCCCTGATGACCACCCCCAGTCGGCGGCGACCGCGCGTTCGCTGGCGCTGAAGCGCGCCGATGTGGTGATGCTGGTCGGCGCACGGTTGAACTGGTTGCTCGGTCACGGCGATGCGCCGCAATGGAATCCGGATGCCAAGTTCATCCAGGTCGACATCGCCGCCAGCGAGATGGACAGTAACCAGCCCATCGCAGCGCCGTTGGTGGGCGACATCGGATCGGTGATGGAAGCCCTTCTGGAGCGGGCCAAGCCCGGGCAGATCACGGTGCAGACCGAATGGCGCGAAGAGCTCGAGGCCAAGTCGCAGGCCAACGTCACCAAGATGGCCGGCCGGTTGGAATCCGCGCTCACCGCGCACCCCATGAAGTTCCTCGGCGCTCTGCAGGCGATCCGCGATGTGCTGGCCGACAATCCGCAGGCCTACGTCGTCAACGAGGGTGCCAATGCACTGGACCTGGCGCGCAACACCATTGGGATGTCGGTGCCGCGGCACCGGTTGGACAGTGGTACCTGGGGCGTGATGGGCATCGGCATGGGTTACGCGATCGCGGCCGCAGTCGAGACCGGTGAGCCAGTCGTGGCGATCGAGGGCGACAGCGCGTTCGGGTTCTCCGGCATGGAACTCGAGGCGGTGTGCCGTTACAACCTGCCCATCGTCACCGTGATCCTCAACAACAGCGGCGTCTACCGCGGTGACGAGACGGGAAACAACGGAGACCCGGCGCCGACGGTGCTGCAGGCGCGCCACGAGTACATGATCAAGGCCTTCGGCGGCAAGGGATATCAGGCGACCACGCCGGACGAGGTCGGTGCCGCGCTGCGTGAGGCTCTTGCATCCGGCCGGCCTGCGCTCATCGACTGCATCATCGACCCCTCGGACGGCACGGAGAGCGGGAACATCGCCCATCTGAACCCCAAGGGCATCACCGCAAAGCGGTGAACTCGCCCGCATCGACACGCTCGACAACCAAAGGAAAGGAAACGTGTCATGACCGATTTGCCGCTCTCCGGGATCAAGGTGATCGACTTCACCGGCGTCCAGGCGGGCCCGGCGTGCACTCAGATGCTCGCCTGGCTCGGCGCCGACGTTCTCAAGGTCGAGCGCACGTCCGGGGGTGACGTGACGCGTAATCAGCTGCGGGACATCCCCGAACTGGATGCGCTGTACTTCACCATGCTCAACAGCAACAAGCGCTCGCTGGCCATCAACACCAAATCACCCGAGGGACTCGAGGTGATGGAGAAGCTGATTCGCGGTGCCGATGTGCTCGTCGAGAACTTCGCTCCCGGCGCGATGGACCGCATGGGGCTGTCGTGGGACAAGATCCAGGAGTGGAACCCGAGGCTGATCTTCGGTTCGGTCAAGGGATTCAATGACGAATCGTCCTGGAACGACCTGAAGGTATACGAGAACGTCGCACAATGCGCAGGCGGCAACGCCTCGACGACGGGCTTCTGGGACGGTCCGCCCACCGTCGCGGGCGCAGCCCTGGGCGACAGCAACACCGGTATGCACCTGCTGATCGGCATCCTCACCGCACTGATCCAGCGCGACAAGACCGGCAAAGGCCAGAAGGTTTCGGCCGCAATGCAGGACGCCGTCCTCAACCTCTGCCGCGTCAAGCTGCGCGACCAGCAGCGTCTGGACCGCGTCGGTTACCTCGAGGAGTACCCGCAGTGGCCGAACGGCGAGTTCGGTGAGGCCGTGCCTCGTGGCGGTAACGCGGGCGGCGGCGGCCAGCCCGGCTGGGTGGTCAAGTGCAAGGGCTGGGAGACCGACCCCAACGCTTACATCTACTTCACGATCCAGGAGCAGAACTGGAAGCGCACCGCCGAGGCCATCGGCCGTCCGGAGTGGGTCGAGGACCCGGGCTACAGCACCGCGCGGGCCCGCCAGGACAAGATCTTCGACATCTTCGCGGAAATCGAGAAGTGGCTGGCGGACAAGACGAAGTGGGAAGCCGTCGACATCCTGCGCGAGTGGGAGGTGCCCTGTGCGCCTGTCATGTCCATGAAGGACCTCGCCGAGGACAAGGACCTGCGCGCGAGCGGAAGCATCGTCGAGGTCGAGCAGAAGGGTCGGGGCACATACCTGACCGTCGGCAGCCCGATCAAGTTCTCCGCATTCAAGCCGGACATCAAGGGTGCACCGCTGCTGGGTGAGCACACCGACGAGGTCCTTGCCGATCTCGGCTACGACGCGGACACCATCGCGGCGTGGCACGAGAAGAAGATCGTCGTCTAATCCCGCCCATTCGGGTGGAGCCGCCCCAGGTGTGGTCCTGGGGCGGTTCCACCCGTCTCCTCAGGAGGCGCGCGCCATGAATGTGGCCCTGGTCAGAGATATCGTTGCCACCCACAAAGGGCAGCGTGGTGCCTTACTTCCGATTCTGCATGCGGTGCAGGCGGCATTGGGATGCGTTCCAGCGGAGGCGATTCCGGTGCTCGCCGATGAGCTCAATCTCTCGCGCGCCGACGTGCACGGTGTGATGACCTTCTATCACGACTTCCGCTCGGCGCCCGCGGGCCGTACCACCGTGCGCATCTGCCGCGGCGAAGCCTGTCAGGCAGTCGGTGCACAGCGTCTGGTCGACCATCTGCACCAGAGCGGATTGAAGCTAGGGGAGACCACTCTGGACGGTTCCTTCACCGTCGAACAGGTCTTCTGCCTCGGCAACTGCGCTCTGGGACCCGCCGCGCAGGTCAACGGCAGGCTCGAGGGCCGGCTGGACGAGCAACGATTGTCGGCAATACTCGACGAGGCGGTCGCGCAATGAACACCCCGGTGACGGTTTTCGTGCCGCGCGATTCTGCCGCCAGATCTGTCGGCGCAGACGATGTCGCCGACGCGCTGCTGCGCGCCGCAAAACGTGTCGGTCGACCTATCAATCTGGTTCGCAACGGTTCGCGCGGAATGCTGTGGCTGGAACCGCTGGTCGAGGTGGCCACCGCGGAGGGCCGCGTCGGCTATGGACCGGTCGCGGCATCCGATGTCGACGACCTGGTGACCGGGGGATTACTCGATGGGGAAGAACTTCCGCAGCGTCTCGGCGTCGTCGACGACCTGCCATGGCTCGCCTCGCAGAACCGGGTCACCTTCACCAGGATCGGCATCACCGATCCGCTGTCCCCCGATGATTACCTACGCCACGGCGGCATGGTCGGTCTCGTTCGAGCGCTGCAGAATTCGCCTGCAGAGGTGGTCGCCGAGGTCACCCAATCCGGCCTGCGCGGCCGCGGCGGAGCCGGCTTCCCCGCAGGTATCAAGTGGAAGACGGTCCTCGACTGTGTCGATGACCTGAAGTTCGTCTGCTGCAACGCCGACGAGGGCGACAGCGGGACCTTCGCCGACCGGATGCTGATGGAAGGCGATCCGTACCTACTCATCGAGGGCATGGCGATCGCGGCGTATGCGGTCGGCGCCACCGAGGGTTACATCTACATCCGATCCGAATATCCGGACGCTGTGCAGACGATGCGAACGGCGATCGAAATCGCCTACAAGCGAGGGTGGCTCGGCGACAGCGTGTTCGGATCGTCACTGGACTTCGACCTGCACGTCCGGGTCGGCGGCGGGGCCTACATCTGCGGCGAGGAAACCTCGATGCTGGAAAGCCTCGAGGGCAAGCGGGGCATGGTGCGGGCGAAACCACCGATACCGGCCATCCACGGACTGTTCGGTAAGCCGACGGTGGTGAACAACGTGCTGACCCTGGCCACCGTGCCGACCGTGATGGCCAACGGCGCGGAAGCGTATCAGCAACTCGGCGTTGAGCGTTCACGAGGAACGCAGGTATTCCAGCTCGGCGGGAACATCAAGAACGGCGGCATCGTGGAGACCGCCTTCGGTATCACGCTCGGTGAACTCGTCGACGGCTACGGGGGCGGGACGCGGTCCGGCCGCCCGGTGCGCGCGGTGCAGGTGGGCGGCCCGCTGGGCGCATACCTACCGAGGGCCCAGTTCGATCTACCGATGGACTACGAAGCGTTCGCCGCGGCGGACGCGATGGTCGGCCACGGCGGCATCGTCGTCTTCGACGAGACCGTCGACATGGCGTCCCAGGCCAGGTTCGCGATGGAGTTCTGCGCCGCGGAATCGTGCGGCAAGTGCACGCCATGCCGCGTCGGTGCCGTGCGTGGCGTCGAGGTGATCGACCGCATCACCGCCGGTGAGCATCGTGACGAGAACCTGGCTCTGCTCGAGGATCTGTGCGACGTCATGACCGAGGGGTCATTGTGCGCGATGGGCGGACTGACCCCGCTGCCGGTGCGCAGCGCGATTACGCACTTCCCCGACGACTTCTCAGTCAAGACACCAAGTGCCAAGGAACCGATCACCACGGAAGGTAAGCCATGAGCCTGCTCAAGGAACCCGACTTGGGTACTCCGGCCAAGGACGGACCGGCGACGATTGCGGTTGAGGTGGACGGGTTTCCCGTCACCGTTCCCGAAGGTACGTCGGTCATGCGCGCTGCCGCGCTGGCCGGGATCGACATCCCCAAGCTGTGCGCCACGGACAGTCTCGACGCCTTCGGCTCCTGCCGACTGTGTCTGGTGGAGATCGATGGCCGCCGGGGCACGCCCGCGTCCTGCACGACACCGGTGGCCGACGGCATGGTCGTGCGTACGCAGACACCGAAGGTCGCCAAACTCCGTGAGAATGTCATGGAGCTCTACATCTCCGACCATCCGCTGGACTGCCTGACCTGCGCCGCCAACGGGGACTGTGAACTGCAGGACATGTCGGGAGTCGTCGGCCTGCGTCAGGTCCGCTACGGCTACGAAGGTGCCAACCACTTCGACGCGGTCAAAGACCAGAGCAATCCGTATTTCGACTTCGACCCCGCGAAATGCATTGTCTGCTCACGCTGTGTGCGCGCGTGTGACGAAGTGCAGGGCACGTTCGCGCTCACCATCGAAGGTCGCGGGTTCGACTCCAAGGTGTCACCGGGTGCCGGCGAGCTGTTCATGGATTCGGAATGCGTATCGTGCGGTGCGTGCGTCCAGGCATGCCCGACAGCCACGCTGCAGGAGCGCTCGGTGATCGAACTCGGCATGCCGACGCGGTCGGTGATCACCACGTGCGCCTACTGCGGTGTCGGATGTTCGTTCAAGGCCGAGATGCGCGGCGACGAACTGGTGCGCATGGTGCCCTACAAGGATGGCGGTGCCAACGAAGGACACTCATGTGTCAAGGGCCGCTTTGCCTTTGGCTACGCCACGCACCCGGACCGCAAGCTGAAGCCCATGGTGCGCGATGCGATCACCGACCCGTGGCGTGAGGTCGAGTGGGATGAAGCGATCGACACCGTCGCCCGCCGGATGCTCGACATCCGGCACCGGTACGGGGGAGGCGCGATTGGTGCGATCACGTCTTCACGGTGCACGAACGAAGAGGTCTACGTCGTTCAGAAGATGGTCCGCGCCGCGTTCGGAAACAACAACGTCGACACTTGCGCGCGAGTGTGCCACTCGCCCACGGGATATGGCCTGAAGCAGACCTTCGGCGAGTCGGCCGGGACGCAGGACTTCCGGTCGGTCGCCGAGGCCGACGTGATCATGGTCATCGGCGCCAACCCGACCGACGGACATCCGGTGTTCGCGTCGAGGATGAAACAACGGATTCGCGAAGGGGCAAACCTCATCGTCGTGGACCCCCGTCGCATCGACCTGGTCCGGTCGCCGCGTATCGAGGCCGACCACCACCTGCAGTTGAAGCCGGGAACCAACGTGGCTGTGGTGAACGCGATCGCGCACGTGGTGGTGTCAGAGGGGCTGTTCGACGAGTCCTTCATCGCGGATCGCTGCGAGGGCTTCGAGGAATGGGCAGAGTTCATCGCGCGGCCGGAGAACAGTCCCGAAGCGGTGGAGTCGATCACGGGTGTGCCGGCTTCGGATGTGCGTGCCGCAGCGCGTATGTACGCGCAGGCCCACAACGGCGCCATCTACTACGGACTCGGCGTGACGGAGCACAGCCAGGGGTCGACGATGGTGATGGGTATGGCCAACCTTGCGATGGCGTGCGGCAACATCGGCCGCGACGGCGTAGGTGTCAACCCGCTGCGCGGCCAGAACAATGTGCAGGGTTCCTGCGACATGGGGTCGTTCCCCCACGAGTTGCCCGGATACCGCCATGTTTCGGACGACGCGGTTCGCGAGATTTTCGAAAACCTCTGGGGAGCGACCCTGCTGTCCGAGCCTGGACTGCGCATTCCCAACATGTTCGACGCCGCGATCGAAGGCAGTTTCCGCGGTCTGTTCGTCCACGGCGAGGACATCGCGCAATCAGACCCGAACGTCGGACACGTGACTGCGGCGCTGGGTGCCATGGACCTGGTGGTCGTCCAGGACCTGTTCCTCAACGAGACGGCCAAGTTCGCGCACGTGTTCCTGCCCGGCGCGTCGTTTCTGGAGAAGGACGGCACATTCACCAATGCCGAACGCCGGATCAACCGCGTTCGAGCGGTGATGAAGCCAAAGAGCGGACGCCACGAATGGGACATCGTCTGCCAGGTCGCCACCGCCATGGGGTATCCCATGCACTATGACGATCCCGCCCAGATCATGGATGAAATCGCCTCCGTGACACCGACGTTCGCCGGCGTCTCGTTCGACAGGATCGACGAGGTGGGCAGCATTCAATGGCCGTGCGACGCGGATACTCCCGACGGGACGCCGATCATGCACATCGACTCGTTCACCCGGGGCAAGGGCAGATTCATGCCGACCCCGTTCGTTCCGACCGATGAGCGCAGCACGCGCCGCTTCCCGTTGATCCTGACGACAGGCCGGATCCTGAGCCAGTACAACGTCGGCGCGCAGACCCGACGGACCGCCAACATCGCCTGGCACACCGAAGATGTGCTCGAGATCCATCCGCATGATGCGGAGGATCGCGGCATCACCGATGGTGCCGAGGTGACCGTTGCCAGCCGTGTCGGCAAGACCACGCTGCACGCGAAGCTGTCCGACCGGATGCCGACGGGTGTCGTGTACACGACGTTCCACTACCCGGTGACCGGAGCGAACGTGGTCACCACCGACAACTCGGACTGGGCGACGAACTGCCCTGAGTACAAGGTGACCGCGGTACAGGTCGCGTTAGCGCATCCGACGGTCGGACACCAGGACGAGCGGGCGCTGAAGGGCGCGCTGCCCGCGGAACTGCTGGTGGATTGACATGTCGCTCACCACGCCTGCCGAGGTCAAGATGATCAACAATATCGCCGCACACTTCGGCTACCTGCGCTCCGAACAGGCTGCGACCGCCGTCGCCGATCACATCAAGAGGTTCTGGCATCCACAGATGCAGAGGCGGCTGTTGATGTTGGCGGATATGGACACCCGGGATCTCGATCCGATCTCCGTGGCGGCCGCCGCGCTGTTGCGCTGACGGCGCTATCTACGCCTGCCGCCGATGCCCTCGTGGTCGACGTCTCGCCAGAAGGCGTGATCGTATTGCGTGTCCGGGATCTGGACGAGACATGTGGAGCGCTGCGGGTAGCCTCCCGTCACGGCGAGCCCTTCGATGTCGATCTCGAGGCGGGCGACGCCGTTGCGGATCGATTCCACGTCATTGGCGACGCGGCGAATCGCCGGGCAGTCGCCGTACGCCGCCACGATCGACGTCAGGCACCCGCGCAGGTTGGCGACCAGGAGATGCAATTCGTCGATCTCAGTCGTGACTGTCATTGGATCTTCCTGTGTTGATGCGGAATTGGGGTCTATTGCGGCAGTCGCGAGATCAGGTGCCCCGGCTGCTGCAGCAGTCGGGTGGTGACCGCCGCGCACAGCCCGATCAGCCCGGCCGCGACGAAAACGCCCATGAGCGCAGGCGAGGACGCCAGCGCGGCGGGCAGTCCGATACCGATCAGACCGCCGAACAGTTTGGCGCTGTAGACCAGGCCGAAGTTCCGCACGGCGTTGCGCTCACCGAAGTAGTCGGCGGCCATGCTCGCCAGCACCGGGTAGCAGGAGCCACCCGCGAGTCCACTCAGCGCGGCGAACGCGACGAATGCCGCCGCCTGGTGGATCGAGGCCGAATACACCAGTCCCAGCTGCGCGCAGCCCGCGAGAAGCAATGCGGCGGTCAGCGTTTGACGACGCCCGAATCGGTCAGAGACGTTGTTGGCGACCGCGCGGCCGGCACCGCTGACGATGGCGAGCAGGCCGATGGACAACGCGGCCACCAGCATGCTGAAACCATTGGAGATGGCCAGGTGTGGGATGTACGCGACCGCCATCAGAAAGGTCGCGGCCGCGAACACCATGATCAGGTACATGACCACGAACGCCGGCGTCTGCACCACCTGCCCGGGATCGTATTGCCGGGCGGCGGGAGCATTGCTGCGCAGACTGCGATTGATCCGCTTGTCGACGGCCCACAGTCTCGGGTCCAGATCCGTCGGCCACCAGCCGAGCGGGGGATCGCGGAAGAACAAGCCGCACAACGCCACAACGGCCAGGATGACCACGCCAACGACGGTGAACACCGTGCTGCGGTTGGTGGTCGACAGGCCGGCGGCGAAGACGACGATGAACGGCACCGCCCCGTAGCCGAATGCGCCGGTGACGACTCCGATCCTCGCCCCGCGCGCCTCCGGATACCACTGTGCGACCGTCGAGGAGCATGTCGCATAGACGATTCCCGCGCCGCTGCCGCACAGCGCCGAATAGCCAAGCACGGCAAGGCCGAAGCTGTCGGTGTACGCGAGCGTCAGCGGGCCCGCGGCGCACAGCAGTGCGCCGACGAGCATCGCGTGCGACGGGGCGATGGCCGAGTGATAGCGAAGGACGGCGGTCAAGGCTGCCGAACCGGCCTGGAACATGACCCACAACGCGAGCACCCAAAAAGCTGCCGTCGTATTGGTTCCCGACAGCGCGGTGGCGGCGATGCTGTAGCCGTACTGAAGCACGCTGATGCCGGCCATCGCCACCAGGGGGAGCCAGAGCATCCATTTTCGGGACCGGCCCATGATGTCGTGTGGCCGTTCGCCGACGCGGTACGACCGTCCGTGAAAATCGCGGACTTCGGCGACTGCGACTCCGTGGCTGTTGATGCCGTTCATGCGGTGCCTCCGAAGTGAGGATAATTGCATACAGTATGCGAATAGCATAACTATGACGTGGATCACTTGTCCAGCGTTCGACCGCGACGAAAGGGAGCATCGATATGGGACGCGTCACCAGCAGATACCGGGTCGTCCGGGTGGCCGACGGGGTGGCCACCGCGCGGCCAGATTCCCTGGCAGCCGAAGAGCCGCTGGAGATTCGGGTGTCGGGTCGTCCGCTGTCAGTGACGATGCGGACCCCCGGCAACGACTTCGACCTGGCGCGCGGGTTTCTGGTCAGCGAGGGCGTGGTGAATTCAGACTCCGACGTCGCCGCCATCCGTTACTGCGCCGGTGCGACCGCCGATGGGGCCAACACCTACAACGTTCTCGACGTGGCGCTGGCCGATGGCGTCCCGTTGCCCGATGTTTCGGTCGAGCGCAATTTCTACACCACCTCGTCGTGCGGGTTGTGCGGCAAGGCCAGCCTCGAGGCGGTGCGCACCATCAGCAGGTGGCAGGTCGACCGGGACCCGTTGCGGCTCAACGTTCAGACGATCGCCACCCTGCCGGAGAAGCTGCGCGAAGCTCAGCGTGTCTTCGACCGCACGGGTGGTTTGCACGCTGCCGCACTCTTCGATGCGGAGGGTGACTTGTGGTGTGTCCGCGAGGATGTCGGGCGGCACAACGCGGTGGACAAGGTGATCGGGTGGGCCTTGGGCGAGGGGCGCCTACCGTTGGCCGGTACCACGCTGATGGTCAGCGGACGCGCCTCGTTCGAGTTGGTGCAGAAGGCGGTGATGGCCGGAATCCCCGCTCTCGCGGCCGTATCGGCGCCATCGTCGTTGGCCGTCGATCTGGCCAGGGAGATGGGGTTGACGTTGATCGGCTTCCTACGCGGATCGACGATGAACGTCTATTCGGCGGCCGAGCGCATCCCCCTGGGGGAACCGCTGCCCTGCTGAAGGCCTTACTCGGCTTCGGCTTTGGAGTTGCGCTGGTCGTGGTAGACCTTCTGCGTGTGCTCCGTGTGACGTTGCATGACACTGGCGGCCAGATCGGCATCGCCCGCGGCGATCGCCTTGATCAGTTCGGCGTGTTCGGTCCAGGCGCCCTGTCCACGTGGCTGAGCGATAGGTAGGTAATACCAGTGCCATCGACGTTCGACCAAGCCAATGTGCCTGGCCAACACGGTATTTCCGGAAATTTCGGTGACCGCGGCATGAAGGTTGACGTTCGCTGTGACGAGCGCTTCCGAGTCGTTCGCCGCCAGCGCATTGAGTCCGTCCTGCTGCAGCTCCCACAGCCGGTTGACGTCTTCGGGCGTGGCGTTCTCCGCGGCCAGCCGCGCTGAATAGGTCTCGAGGACGGTGCGTACTCCGAGCAACTGGTCCACCTCGTCCTCCGACGGGGTGTGCACGAATGCGCCCTGAGCTGGCCGCAGGTCGATCCAGCCGTCGGTCTGTAGACGCTGCAACGCCTCGCGCACAGGCTGACGGCTCACTCCGAGGTACTCTGCCAGTTCGCTTTCCACCAGGTGCTGGCCGCGCTCCAAGGTGCCCTGGACGATAAGGTCCACGATCGCGTCGTAGACCGCTTGGCGAAGGGGTGCGGGGCGCTGAACCCGACGCGCTGCCCCCTCGGTGAGCGTCGATACCCCGCGTTTACGGGGACTCGGCGTGGGAAGTGACATAGCGCGTTCCTTCTCGAGCAAAGATCGTCAGTGGCAGGGCACAGAGTACAGGTTTTCGTATGCAATAAACGGACGCCGCCGAGGCGATTCTGCAGGTTTCCTGTGAGGCTAGATCGCGCATTGCCGTCGGGTACCCGGATACAGGCGGTTAATCGCGTACTGACAGCGAACACCCCGGGTGCGGAGATCCGATGTGGACCGTCCGTCACCCGGGGTGTCGATGAGGCGGAAGCCGGCGACTAGTCGCGCACCAGGACCCTTGCCTCACCCTGCGTCGGATCATCGCTCGGCAGCGCCGGATCCGACTCTTTCAACTTGGGCTGGCGAAGCAGGATCGACAGGAAGGCACATGCGATGCCCACCGAACCCGCAATCCCGAACGCGGCGCCGTAACCCCACGTATCCACGACGACCGCGCCCAACCCGGCACCGACCAG
>Ga0075363_100000066_pt1 | contig 21418 bp, 5 predicted proteins | sample EndMetdeltDD1763_FD_71470 | JGI IMG/M metagenome (GOLD analysis project Ga0075363, IMG submission 71470) | Populus endosphere microbial communities from Tennessee, USA - Endosphere MetaG P. deltoides DD176-3 | ecosystem: Host-associated > Plants > Roots > Endosphere | place: USA: Tennessee...
GTCCCAGCCCTTGCCGTGCGCCGCGACCAGCTCCAGCCCTGCGGGCAGCGGGTCGCGGACCACGATCGGACCGGGCGCGGTGTCGGGGCCGCGGTTGGTGACCTGGAGCCGGTAGCGGACCGTGTCACCCACCTCGACGGTGCTGCTGGAGACCACCTTCTTGTCCAGCGCGAGGTCGAACTCCAGCGGCACCACGTGGTTGAGGGTGCAGTCGGGGTGCGCGTCGGCACGGTGCGGGTCGGCGGTGCACGATGTCGGCGGCTTCTGGCCCGGGTCGACCAGGAAGTTGCCCAGCAGATCGTCGCCGCGCTGCCCGTCGTGCTTGACCTGCACCACGTAGGTCACCGTCGCCTGGGTCCCCGCGGGCAGGCTGCCCGTGACGGCGAGCCGGCCGGCCGTCGGGCCGGTGACCGTGAGCGCGGGGGTCGACGAGGTCGGCGCACCGACCAGGGTGGCGTCGTCGAGGACGCCGGACAGGTCGTCCTCGCGGGCCACGGTGACCGGTCCTGTCCCGACGCTGGCGAAGTGCAGGGTGTAGGTCAGCCGGCCGCCGGCCTTGACCGGGGTCCCGGTGGCCGGGTCGACCGTCTTCCAGTCGTCCAGGTCACCGACGGCGTGCCCGGTGACCGGCGGCGGCACCGGCGTGCACGGGTACGGCGGGCAGGTCACCTGCGGGGTGTCCGGGGTCAGCACGTTGGCGAGGTGGTTGTCACCGTGCTGGCCGGCCGGCTTGACCTTGACCTGGTAGGTCACCGTCACCGTGTCACCGACGGCGATCGGTCCGACGACTCGGAGCAGGTTGCCGGTGCGGGTCGCGGTGACCGCCGGGTCCGAGCTGGTCGGCTCGGTGACCACCACGGCGTCGTCGAGCACCCCGGTCAGGTCGTCGGTGGAGTCCACCACGCCGAGCGCCTGCCCGTCGTTGGTCCAGCTCAGCGTGTAGGTGATCACCTGGCCGGGCTGCACGGGCTGTCCCGCCGCGGGGCTGGAGGTCTTGTCCGGCACCACGTGCGGCAGCGGGGTGAGGACCGTGGGCGGCGTGCACTCCGGGAGCTGGCAGCCGGGCACCGACGCGGTGTTGGACAGCGCGTGGTCACCCAGGTTGGTCACCGTCACCGTGTAGGTGATCGTCACCGTGTCGCCGTGCGCGAGCGCACCCGACCAGGTCAGCTCGGGACTCGCGAACGAGACCGAGCCGGCCGAGGGCGACGCTGTGTCGTCCCACGTCGCGTCGTCCAGGACGTCGGTCAGGTCGTCGACCACCGACGCCGGGTCGCCCGCGGTCCAGTCGCCCGTGCCGTCGTTGTGCGCGGTCAGGGTGTAGGTGACGGTGTCCCCGGTGTCCGGCGCGGCCGGCGACGTCTTCACCTTGGTCAGCACCACGTGGCGCACCGGGTTGGTGGTGGTCTCCGGCGCGCACGGCGTCGGCTCACCGGGCTCGCAGGCCAGCGCGTTGGTGATCGCGTGGTCGCCCTGCTGGGCGAACGGCTTCACGGTCACGTCGTAGGTCACCGTGCGGACCTGGCCCGCGGGCACCGATCCGGTCACCGCGATCGCGGTCGGCGCACCGGCCGGGGTCGGCGTCGCGACCAGCCCCGCATCCGCGTTGACCGACGTCGCATCGAGGTCCGCGTCGTCCAGCACCGCCGACAGGTCGTCGCTGGTGTCGACGGTCGCCGCGGCCGTGCCGGCCGTGTTGTCGAAGGTCAGCGTGTAGGTCAGCACGTCACCGACCTCCACCGCGGTGCCCGAGGCCGGGTTCACCGACTTGTGGTGCACCAGGCCCGAGCCCGGCACCGAGACGGTGTCGCACGCCTCGGCCGGCACCTGGGCCTCCGCGGCCGGGACGCACGCGGTGTTGTCGAGCACGTGGTTGCCGGTGGCCCGGTAGGTGACGGTGTAGGTGATCGTCGCCGACTGGTTGGCTGCCAGGACACCGCTCCACGTCAGCGTGGTCCCCGAGATCGAGGCGCTGCCGACGGTCGCGGTGATCGCGCCCGGAGTCGCGTCGTCGAGCACCTCGGACAGGTCGTCGTCGAACGTCGCCGGGTGCGCGGCCGTGTAGTCGCCCGGACCCGGGTTGTGCACCACCACCGTGTAGGTCAGGTCCTGGCCGGTCGCCGGCAGGTCGGCGCGGCTCGACGACTTGGCCACCGTCAGCTTGGGCAGGTCGAACGTCTCCCCACCACACGGCAGCGGTGACGTCGCACAGTCCGGCGTCGGGCCGGGAGGACCGGTCGGCGCCCAGGCCACGTTGCGGACGACGCCGTCGCCGCCGCCCTCGAGCACCACGGTGTAGGTGATCGTCACCGTGTCGCCGCTGACGAGCGCGCCCGACCAGGTGATTCGCGGCGCGGCGTACGTCGGCGTGGCACCGTGGTCGGCGCTCGCGTCGTTGCCGTACGTCGCGTCGTCGAGGACGCCGGTCAGGTCGTCGACCACCGTGGCCGGGTCGGCCGCGGTGAAGTCGCCGGGGCCGTCGTTCAGCGCGGTGACCGTGTAGGTGATCGTGTCGCCGGGCTTGCTGTCCGCGGTCCGGTCCGACGACTTGTCCATCACCAGGTGTGCGACCGGGTTGCTGGTGGTCCCCGGTGCGCACGGGGTCGGGTCGCCGGGCTCGCAGGCGAGCGCGTTGGCGAGGACGTGGTCGCCCTGCTGGGCGAACGGCTTCACCGTCACCTGGTAGGTGACCGTCCGGGTCTGGCCGGCGGCCACCGTGCCCGTGACGTGGAGGTTGCTCCCCGACGGGGTCGCGTTCAACCCCGCCCCGGCCGTGATCGAGGCGGCGTCCAGCGTGGCGTCGTCGAGGACGTCGCCGAGATCGTCGTCGGTGTCCACGTCGGCCGGGACGGTGCCCGTGTTGGTGAAGGTCAGGGTGTAGGTCAGCGTCTGGCCGACACCCACCGCGGTGCCCGAGCCAGGGCTGACCGACTTGGTGTGCGTCAGGGACGAGCCGACGACGTGAACGTCGTCGCACCGCTCCGCCGCCGTGCGCGCCTCGTCAGCGTCGACACAGGCGGTGTTGTCGAGGACGTGGTTGCCGGTTGCGCGGTAGGTCGCGGTGAAGGTGATCGTCGCCGACTGCCCGGCCGGGAGCGCGCCGCTCCAGGCGAGCAGCGGGCTCACGAACGACACGTCGCCGGTCGTGGCGGTGACCGACGCGGGGTCGACCTCGGCGTCGTCCACCACGTCGCCCAGGCTGTCGGCGAAGGCAGCCTGGTGCGCGTCGGTGTAGTCACCGGGGCCCTGGTTGGTGACCACGATCGTGTAGGTCACCGTCTGGCCGGTCGCCGACAGCGTGGTGGTGTCGGCATCCTTCTGGATCGTCAGCTTGGGCAGGTCGAACTGCTCCCCGTCGCAGGGGAACGTGGTCGCCGCAGCGGCGCAGTCGGGCGTCGGCCCCGGGTCGGTCGGGTCGGTCGGCACCCAGGCCACGTTGTCGACGTGGCCGTCGCCGCCGCCCTTGAGGACGACCTCGTACGTGACCCGCACCGCATCGCCTGCGGCCAGCGGACCGGCCCAGGTGATGCGCGGGGCGAGGTAGGTCGGGTCCGGGCCCTGGCTGGCGTGGGCGACGCCGTCGAAGGTGGCGTCGTCGAGCACGTCGGTCAGGTCGTCGACGAGGGTGGCCGGGTCGGCCGCGGTGTAGTCGCCGGCGCCGTCGTTGACCAGGCGGACCGTGTAGCTCACCGTGTCGCCGGGCTGGCTGTCGACCGTCGCATCGGAGGTCTTGGTCAGCGTGAGGTGGCGCACCGGGTTGGTGGTCGAGGTCGGGTCGCACGGCTGCGGGTCACCGGGCTCGCACGCCAGCGCGTTGGTGACGACGTGGTCGCCCTGGTCGGCGTACGCCTTGACCTGCACCTGGTAGGTGACCGTCAGGGTGTCGCCCGTCGGGACCGAACCGGTGATGTCGATGCGGTTGCCCGCGCCGTTGAGGACCGCGTTGAGCCCCGCGTCGGCCGAGACGGAGCCGGCCACCACGGCCGCGTCGTCGACCACCTGCGACAGGTCGTCGAAGGTGTTGACCGTCGCGTCGGCGGGACCGACGTTCTCGAAGGTCAGCGTGTAGGTGAGCACCTGGCCCTCGGCGACCGGGGTCCCGGTCCTCGGGTTCACCGACTTGGTGTGCCGCAGCCCCGAGCCCGGGGTGTGCACGGTCCGGCAGGTGTCCGCCGGGTCCTTGGCCTCGGCCACGGGGATGCACGCGTGGTTGTCCACGACGTGGTTGCCGGTGCCCTGGTAGGTCAGCGTGTAGGTCACCGTCGCCGACTGGCCCGCGGCGAGCACGCCGCTCCAGTCGAGCGAGGTGCCGTTGAGGGTGGCCGCGCCGCTGGTCACGGTGATCGAGCCGGCGTCGAAGGTGGCGTCGTCGAGCACGTCGGCCAGGTTGTCGCTGAACGTCGCGGGGTGGGCTGCGGTGTAGTCGCCGGGTCCGGGGTTGCTGACGAGCACCGTGTAGGTGATCTTCTGGCCGGCGGCCGGCAGCTGGGCCCGGTTGGACGTCTTCTTGATCGTCAGCTTGGGCAGGTCGCTCTCGTGCTCCGAGCACGGCAGCGGCGAGGTCGAGCAGTCCGGCGTCGGGCCGGGGCCACCGGGTCCGGGCTGCCAGGCCACGTTGCGGACCCTGCCGTCGCCGCCACCCGTGAGCGTGACGGTGTAGGTGATGGTCACGGAGTCGCCGTGGGCGAGCGCGCCGGTCCAGGTCAGCCGCGGAGCGGCGTACGACGTCGACCCGCTGGAGGCCGTGGCGGCACCGGAGTAGGTCGCGTCGTCGAGGACGCCGGTCAGGTCGTCGACCAGGGTGGCCGGGTCGACGGACGTCCAGTCACCGGAGCCGTCGTTGACCGCGGTGATCGTGTAGGTGACCGTGTCGCCAGGCTTGCTGTCGACCGTCGCGTCGGAGGTCTTGGTCAGCGTGAGGTGCCGGACCGGGTTGGTGGTCGTCTCGGGCGCGCAGCCGGCCGGCTCACCCGGCTCGCAGGCGAGCACGTTGGCCAGCTGGTGGTTGCCCTGCCCGGCCCAGGGCCGGACCTGCACCTGGTAGGTCACGGTCCGGGTCTGGCCGGCCGGGACGGTCCCGTCCACGTCGATCTTGGTGCCGTTGACCACGGCTGTCAGTCCGGCGCCCGCGGCCGGCGTACCGACCAGCTGGGCGTCGTCGAGGACGTCGGACAGGTCGTCAGACGTGTCGACGTCCGCGGCGACCGGGCCGACGTTCTCGAAGGTCAGGGTGTAGGTCAGCACCTGGCCCACCTGCACCGCGGTCCCGGAGGCCGGGTCGACGCTCTTGTGGTGGCGCAGCCCCGAGCCGGGCACCGAGACGGTGCGGCACGTGTCGGCCTGGTCCTTCGCCTCGGCCACCGGGATGCAGGCATGGTTGTCGAGCTGCTGGTCGCCCGCGCCGGTGTAGGTGAGCGTGTAGGTGATCGTCGCCGTCTGACCCGCCGGCAGGGCACCGGTCCAGCTCAGCGTCGGCGAGCTGAACGTCGCCGTCCCACGCGTGGCCATGATGTCGGCCGGGCTGAGCGTCGCGTCGTCGAGCACCGCCGACAGGTCGTCGCTGAACGTCGCCAGGTGCGCGGCGGTGAAGTCGCCCAGGCCGGTGTTCTTCACCGTGACCGTGTAGACGATGGTCTGGCCGACCGCCGGCAGCGCAGTGCGGTTGGCGGTCTTGGTGATCGTGAGCTTCGGCAGCTCGGAGTTGGTGGTCGCGCACGGCACCGCACCGGGCGCCGTGCAGTCGGGCGTCGGCGGGTTGGGGTCCGTGCCCGGCGGCGCGAACGCCACGTTGCGGACATGACCGTCACCGCCACCCTTCAGCGTCACCGAGTAGGTAACGGTCACCGTCTGGCCCGCGGCGAGCGGGCCCGACCACGCGACCCGCGGCGCGACGTACGTCGGGGTGGAGCCCACGTCGGAGGCGGCGTCGCCGTTGTACGTCGCGTCGTCGAGCACACCGGTCAGGTCGTCGAAGAGCCGTGCCGGGTTGGCCGCGGTAAACGGGCCGGTGCCGGTGTTGGTCAGCTTGACCGTGTAGTGGACGACGTCGCCCGGCTTCGAGCTCGCTGTCGCGTCGGACGTCTTGGCGACCTTCAGGGCCGGCGTGGTGGTGGTGACGGAGTAGTCCTCGACCTCGCCGGCCGTCGCGGGACCTGTGGGCAGCGGGTTGACCAGGACGCCCGGGAAGAGCCGGAACCGGGCGTACGTCGCCTGCGAGGTCGTCACGACGCCAGGGAAGGAGAGGGTTACCGAGCCGTTGACGGTGGCTGGCGCGACGGTCGCGACGACGCGCTCATTGGGGTCGAAGGTCCCGGACTTGTCGAGGTCGACCCAACCGGCCAGCGTCGCCGGGCCGGCGGTCGTGTTGGTGACCGTGACCGGGATGCTGCCCACGGGTGACCCTGTCGTGACGGTGATCGGGCCGACACCGTCCTCATCGTCGTTGCGGTTGATGTCGTCGCCGTTGGCACCCGGGCTGGGCTGGCCGTCGGCGTCGAACTCGGAGTCCGCGCCCAGCCGAAGGTTCGACGTCACGGTGTGGTGCGGCCCGTCGGAGGACAGCAGGGTCTGGTAGCTGTCCGGTGCGTCGCCGTAGTCGTCGCACGACTTCGGCACCGGGGTGTCGCCGTCGCCGTCGAGGTTGAAGCCCGAGCCCCCGAAGCCGCGCCATTGGGCGACCACGCTGCTCTTGCCCTGGAACCAGACCTGGTAGCGGCTGGTGACGTCGTTCGCGCTGTTGATGGTGCCCGCGAAGATCAGCCGGCCGCCGGTCTGGCTGACCGTGACCTTGCTGCCCGGGGTCAGGGCGTACCCCGTCGCCTGCGTGTCCGGGATGTAGTCGCTGCGCTCGCCGTTGTCCATGTCGCCGATGGTCCACACGCTGTTCATCGCCACCGGCGTCGTGGTGCCGGCCTTGACCCAGGTGTAGGTGATCTGGACGTTCGACCCACTCGCGTTGAGCTGCCAGCTGGCGTCGTCGCCGCTCACGATGAACCCGTTGGCGTCGATCGTGGCCGCTCCGGTCCCGGTGGCGGTCGCGACGAGCAGGTCCACGGGCTCGCCCTTGACCACCGAGACGTTCGGGTAGCGCGCCGAGGTCCCCGGAGCGCCCGCGCCGGCCTTGTCGGTGACCGTGTTGAAGGTCATCGCGTAGTAGGGGTCGGTGACCGGGCTGCACGCCGCCGGGCTGACCAGCCGCTCGACCAGCACCTGGTAGTCCTCGACCTCGCCGTCCGGCGCGGCCCCGGTCGGCGCGTGGATGGACGCCGCGTCGGTGCTGTAGCGCACCCGCACGTAGGTGCGGATGTCGGGCGGGTTCGCGGCCTGGCTGAACGTCACGTCGTTATCACCGGCGGTGACCGGCTTCGCGTCGGCCACCTGCTCACCGGGGTCGAGGAAGTCGCCGTCCTCGTTCCAGTCCACCCACATGCTGGCGAAGCCGGCGGCGGAGGCGTTGACGGTGACGTGGTTGACGACCGGGTCGAGAGTGACCGGATCGGGGCCGGTGCGGATCGTCGGGTTGGGGTAGTTCAACGTCGGGTTGAACGTGACGCCGTCCTCGTCGTCGATGCGGTTGAGGTCATCGCCGTTGGCGCCCGCTGTGGGCTGGCCGTCACCGTCGAACTCGACACTGGCACCGAGCTGCTTGCCGGGGGTCATGGTGTGGTGCGGACCGTTGCTCGTGAGCAGGGTCCCGTAGCTGTCAGGCGCGTCGCCGTAGTCGTCGCAGCTCGGCGGCACCGCTACGTCGCCGTCACCGTCGAGGCCGAAGCCGGAGCCGGTCCAGGTCGTCGTGATCTGGCTCTGGCCGGTGAACCAGACCTGGTAGCGCTGCGTGGGGTCGCCGTTGCCCGAGACGCCGCCGGCGAACTTCACCGTGCTAGCGGTCTCGGAGATGACGACCTTGCTGCCAGGCGTGATCGTCCACCCGGCGAGCTGCGACTTCGCGTAGATGGTGGACTCGCCGAGGTCCATGTCGTTGACCGACCAGGCGCCATTGATCGCGATCGGGGTGGTGGTGCCCGATCGCACGAACGTGAACTGCAGGTCCATGGGGAGGCTCCCGTTGGACAGCAGGAACAGCACGTCGTCGCCGAAGACGCCGAAGCCGGCGGGGGTCAGGCTCCCGCTGGTGACCTTCGCCAGCATGTCGACCACGACACCACCTACCACGGTCACGCCGGGGTAGCGCGCCGCGTCGGGGTTGGTGGTCTTCTCGGTCACCGTCGGATAGGTCAGGGCGTAGAACGGGGCGGTCACGGGCGTGCACGTCGAGGGAACGACGAGCCGCTCGACGAGGACCTGGTAGTCCTCGACCTCGCCGTCCGGGGCGGCGCCCGTGGGCGTGTGAATCGAGCTGGCATCGGTGCTGTAGCGGACCCGCACGTAGGTGCGGATGTCGGCCGGATTCGCCGCACCGGCGAAGGTGAGGTCGTTGTTGCCCGCCGTCACTGGCTGGGCGTCAGCCACCCGCTCGCCCCCGTCGGCGAAGTCGCCATCCTCGTTCCAGTCGACCCAGACGCTCGCGAAACCGGCCGCCGAGGCGTTGACCCGCACCGCGTTCTGCACCGGCAGTAGCGTCACCGGGTCGGTTCCCGTGCGGATCGTCGGGTTGGGGTAGCCGAGCACCGGGTTGAAGGTGACGCCGTCCTCGTCGTCGGCACCGGCGGCGTCGTCGCCGTTGGCGGATGCCGTGGGCTGGCCGTCGCCCTCGTAGTCGACCGCGCTGCCGAGGTGCGGCGCGCCCTGCCCGTGCACCGGGCCGCCGGAGGCCAGCAGCGTGCCGTAGCTGTTCGGCGCGTCGCCGTACTCGCAGACCGGCGAGATGCCGATGTCGTCGAGTGCGAGGTCGTTGCCGCCTCCGCCCGGTGCGTTGTTGACCAGCTCGAGACGGATGGTGGACTGGGTGGCGGTGAAGGAGAGGGCGTAGCGGGTCCAGATCAGGCTCGCCTGGTTGGCGAGCGTGCCGGTGTCGAAGCTGTTGAGCACGGCGCCCGACACCGGGTCGACGACGCGGAACTTGATGTTGGGCAGGATCGCCGAGCCGGCGTTGTTGGCGTTGGTGATCCAGGCGCTGAAGTCGTACTTGCTGCCGACCTGGAGGCCGGTGAACGACTTGGAGAAGAACTTGCCGGCGACGAAGTCGGCGTTGACCAGCATGGCCCGCCCGTTGGTGTCGCCGGGCGTGTGGTCAGCGCCGGTGTGCCACCAGCCGCCGTACGACGTGTCGATGCCCGGCACCAGTGCGTAGGAGCCGTCCTGGACCGCACCGGTGGCGGCGTAGTTGTAGGTCGTCTGGCCGGCTGGCAGCGAGGCGCGACCGGTCCCGGCGCCGAAGTTCTCGATCAAGGGGTTGGCGCAGTCGTTGGGCAGCAGCGCGGCCACCGTGGCCAGCGAGTCCTCGACCTCACCGTCGGGGGCAGCACCCTGCGACCGCTCGTCCAGAGCCGCCGTGCCGGCGTTGTCCGTGAGCGTCGCCGAGGTCAACCGCAGCCGGACGACCGGCTGCGCGCCGTCGACCGCCGCGGTCAGCCCGGTCCAGCTGAGAGTGGCGCTGCTCGCGCCGTTCGACACGGCTGCGGTCGCGGCCTCGCCGACCTGGAAGGTGCCGTTGCCGTTGGAGTCGATCCAGCCGTAGAGGGTGGCGTCCGAACCCGTGTTGTTGACGACCGGGACGGTCGCGGAGGCGGTCGTGGCGCTAGGAGCGATCGCGAGCGAGGTCAGCCCGTCCTCGTCGTCCACGCCCGCGGCGTCGTCCCCGTTGGCTGCCGCGCCGGGGACGCCGTCGGCGTCGGTGTCGATGGCCGCGCCCAGCATCAGCGGCGCGGTCTGCGCCCCCGCGTCGTACCCGGGCACGTCGTGCCGCGGGCCGCTGCCGGCAACGGTGGTGCCGTACGACGCCGGCGCATCGCCGAGGTCGGCCGGAGCGAGCAGGGTCAGCGCGTGGTCCTCGACCTCACCGGGCGTCGTGACGCCGGTGGGTCCCGAGATGGAGGCGGCGTCCGGGCCGATGCGCAGCCGGAGGAACGACGAGCCGGACCGGACGTCGGCAGGGATGGTCCACGACAAGCTGACGCTGCTTCCCGAACACGTGGCCGTGGCGGAGCGCTCGCCCGCGTCGAAGGTGCCGTTGCGGTTCCAGTCGATCCAGCCCGCGACGCTGCCCGGCCCGGTGCAGGCGACCGAGGGCAAGGTGTAGGTGGCCCCCGGATCGACGGTGACCGTGCCGAGCGCCGCGACGGCGTCCTCGTCGGTGTCGTCCCCGTCCGCGTTCGCACTGGGCTGGCTGGCGCTCTCGGAGTCCACCGTCGCACCCAGGCGCGTCCCGGGCTGACTCGGAGTCGCGAGGGTCGCTGCGAAGACCGAGGTCGTCCCCTGCGCAACGACACCGCCGGTGAACGGCGGGGAGTAGACGGACCCGGCATCGCCGTAGCTGGCCGGCGCGTCGCCGAAGTCGGAGAACAGCACGACACCCAGCGCGATGGCGGACACCCCACCACCGTGGATCTGCACGTTGGCGGAGGTCGCACCGTCCATGAACGCGATGGTCGTCGGGTAGGTCGAGCAGCCGGCACCCACGCCCCCGAGGCGGAGGGCCTGACCGGTCCGGGTGGCCGGCGTGCTCAGGGAGCAGCCGGCACGGAAGCGCTCGATGAGGCGCCAGTCCGCGCCCGCGGGGATGGTCGCCTGAACGTATTCGCTCCCGGTGGTCGAGCTTGCCTCGGCGTCGGCCATGACCAGGCCCGCCAGCGGCACGGGAGAGCCGCCGAGCGTGGCCGAGCAGCTGAAGGAGAAGTCGATGGTGGCGCCGGCCAGCGTGTTGGCCAGACCGGCCACCAGCGTGTTGTTCGCCCCGACGCCGCCGATGTTGTACATGTCGTCCAGGCCGTCACCCGAGAACGTGCCGGACCGGTACGCCGCCAGCGATCCACCGCTGGGAGCGCCCAGGATGCAGGTCGTGTCGAGGGGCTGACCGGCGATCGTGCGCGTGTTGGTCTTGGTGAGGCCGGCCGCGGGGATCGCCTGGCCCGCCGTACCCCACTGGAACCAGTCGATGGAGCCCTTGTAGGCGCCGGTTCCGCCGGTGGCGAAGAGCGAAGGCGCGATCCCGCTCTGGGCGGCGAGGTCGGAGGACACTCCATGCTGGGCCTTGCCACCCTGCTGCGAAGGAACATCACCCGGCTCGTCCGTCGTGGCTTCGGTGGGTACCTCCTCGCTCGGGGCCGGCGCGGGATCCTCGGAGGTGGTCGGCTCCTCGGCGGGCTCCTCGGCGGGCTCCTCGGTCGGCGCCCCGCCCGACGGCTCGTCCGCCGGCGCGCTCGAGCTCGGCGTCTCCGTCGACTCCGCCGGGGCCGTGGGCTCGGTGGCCGCACTCGGGTCGACGGGCAGCTGGTCGTCGGCGGCGGCCTGGAACGTCAGCGAGCTGACGACCAGGACGCCGGACACGACGGTGGCCACCAGCGGGTAGCGCCAGCGGCGCAGGGCACGGCCCGGGGTGAGGCGGTGGGGGGACGTCTCTTGGGGGGAGGGACTCACAGACGCGCCTGTCTATCGGTGGCGAGGTCGCGGGGGAGCGACTCCACGAGGGGTGGCAGGTGGGGGATGTGCCTTCGCCGTGCGACGTGAGAACGCTGCTTCCGTGACCCGGGTCACGGGCACGAGGAGACCGGTCTGGACGGGGCTCGCGGTTGGCTGCGAGGGGACGCGCAGGACGTCACCACCCCGCTCCCGAGCGCCCATCGTCCCCGTTCCTTCCTTCACAGCAGCCACATGGCCACCCGGAACCTAACCCCGACGCAGCCTGACCCGAGGTGTTTCCTGAAGAGTCAAGGAAAACTGGTCAGGCTCATGGTCTGGACGGGCCCCATGACCTGGTCCGAACGGGCCATGCCCGCCTGGCCCGACGCAGTCACGGCAACGAACTGCGCGTTCAGGAGCGCCGCTTCCTGCGTTCGGTCACCAGCAGCAGACCACCTCCGAGCAACAGGACCAGGCCGAGCGGGAGCAGCCACCAGGCCGGACCGCCGGTGTCGGGCAGTACGCCGTCACCGTTGTCGCCCACGCCGTTGTCGCCGTTGCCTCCGTTGCCGTCGCCGTTGTCGCCCACGCCGCTCTCGTCGAAGGTGTTGGTCACCGCGACCGACGCCTTCGGGTCGACCGCGACGTGGCCGTCGTGCCGGCCGCCCTGGCTCGCGGTGGAGTCGTCGTAGGAGACCTCGGCCGCGTCGGGCACGTCGACCTCCTTGACGTCACACACCGCGCCGAGCGGCACCGAGATCGTCTTCTTCTCGCCGTCCCGGAGCTTGAACGCCGCATCCTTCGGGTCTAGTGCCACCTCGCCCTGGGGCGTGGTACAGGTGACCTCGAACGAGTACGGACCGGCCGGACCGCCGACCACCTTCTTGCTCACGGTCAACTCGGCCGCGTCGAAGGTGTTGGTGACGACGATCTTGTCGGCGCCGGCCGCGGATGCGGTCAGCGGCTGGGCCTGCCCGGGGTTGCTCACCACCGTGGTGGTGGCGCCACCGGCATCCGTCTCCTCGGCCCAGCACGTCGCGCCGACCGGGAGGTCGGGAACGACGACCGGAGTCCCGGCCACCAGCGGGTAGGACTTGGCGGTGATCAGCGGCGTCATCGTCCCGTCCTGCGGCAGCACGCAGGTCAGGGTGACCGTGTACTGCCTGCCGGCGGCATAGCCGGCCGCCGGCCCGTCCACCTGCTTGAGCAGGGCGATCGAGGTCAGGTCGAAGGTGTTGGTGACCGTCAGCTCCAGCTGCTGGAGCTGCTGCGGAGTCCCGGCGACGACCTCGACGCCGTTGGCGAACGAGTCCGCGGCGCTCGCGTGGCCGGTGGCGCCGCCGGTCTTGGTCTCCTCGGTCCAGCACCTGGTCCCCAAGGGCAGCAGGACCGGGTCGCCGTTGGCGTCCGTCAGCACGATGCGCTGACCGCCCTTGATCTCGACGGGCTTGGAGAACAGGACGTTGGTGGCCGTGCCCTTGGCACACGTGACCAGGACGGTGAACGTCGCCCCGGTGGCGTACGACGCCGTCTTGCCGGCGCCCGCCAGCTCCTTCGACAGCGCCACCGTGCCCGCGGAGAACTCGTTGGTGAACGTCGCCTGCACGGTGTCGTTCTGCGCGTTCTTCACGATCGTGACGGTCACCGGTGGCGGGGTCGCATCGGCGCCACCGCTGTCGGTCTCGGTCACGGTGCACACCGCGCCGATGGGCAGCACCAGCGGGACGTCCTCGACCATCGTGGTCGCACCGGCGGGTCGGTTCACGCTGACGGTGACCGGGGCGATGGCGCTGCCCTCGAAGGTGCAGGCCACGCTGAACACGAACGGGCCGGTCGGGAGCGGGGCACCCGCGCCGGTGAGCTGCTTGCGCACCTGCAGGTGACCGGCGTCGAAGGTGTTGGTGACGGTGAGCTCGAGCGCGGTCTGGCCGCCCGGCACGATGAGAACCCCGCCGGCCGGCGTCACCGTCGAGCTGGTGGCCCCACCGTTGTCGGTCTCGGTCGCGGTGCAGGTCGCGCCCGAGGGTGCATCGATCGTCTCGGTGTCGTTGCCGACCAGCTGGATCGTCTGCGGGAACCCGGGGGCGGCGCTGCCGCCGAACGAGCAGAGCACGTTGACGGGGTAGGTCGTCGTGGTGCCGTACTGCGCCGCCGCTCCGACCACCGCCTTGGTGATCTTCAGCGGCACCAGCGGGAAGGAGTTGCTGATGGTCACCGCTGACACCGCGGTCTGGGTGCCGAGCTGCGGCGTGATGGTGATCGCGGCCGGGTTGCTCTGCGGGTGGTCGCTCACGCCGCCCTGCGCGTCGGTCTCCCAGACCTCGCAGTGCGCACCGGCAGGGATCCCGGTGACGTCGGTGGACTGGCCGTCCTTGATGGTGAGCGTCCCGGCCGCCACGGTCTGCTGCGGGTTGCCGATCGGGTCGATCGTGCACTCGTAGCCGAACGTGAAGTCCAGCCCGGCGACCGGCAGGCCGCCCGGGTTGGCGGTGACCTGCTTGGCGACCCGCAGAGTGCCGTACGCCGTCGCGACGCCGACCTGGATCGGCTCGGTCGGCGGCAGCACCCGGGTGGCGCCGTTGGAGCGCTGCGTGGTCTCGGCGTGCCCGAAGGAGTTCCAGGCGATGGTCGGGTCCGCGACGCGGGCGACCTCCAGCGGCGTGTCCATCGAGAAAGTCACGCTCACGCCGTCACCCGGGGCCAGCGGGGTCGCCCACTGCACCCGCAGCTGCGCGGCCACGACGTCGGGTCCGAACGGCGCGGACCAGTCAGCGGGCGCACAGCTGTTGCCCATCGACAGGTCGCCGGTGCAGATCGGCTCGGCGGCGGCGTACGTCGTGCTGAGCGCACCGCTGCCCACGAGCTGCGGGGTGGTCGCCAGCCGCGGCCGGTTGTTCCACTGGGTGCCGCGGTCGGTGCCACTGAGCACCACGCCCTTGTCGCCCTGCACCGGGAACCGGTCGATGACCCGCATCGCGGTCGCCGGCTCGGTGCCGGCGTTGACGAAGCGGAGAAGGTAGTCGTAGCGGTCGCCGGGGTTGACCAGCGCCACGCACGGGAACGCCGTGTAGGTGCGGCCGCCCTCGGAGCGCACCGGGCAGGCGGCGTCGCCGACCGGCACGAGCTGCTGGTTGCGGTTGTCCCACCAGCCGAGGCTGTCATTGCCGGCCACCCACTTGCGGGCCTGGAAGGCGGCACCCGCCTTGGTGGTGACCGCCGCCGTGTCGGTGCACCAGGTGCCGGCGCCGAGGGAGCCGCCGGTCTGGGTGCCGCTGCCCGGCGCGCAGGCCAGCTGCGGGTGCGAGGAGGTGGCGCCCATGAGGTTGGTGCTGACCTGGCCCTCGGTGACGCCCGGAGAGAGGGTCACCTGGATCTCCAGGGTCAACGTCGTGCCGGGGCGCATCACCCACGAGCCGAACTCCCAGCGCAGGCCGCTGATCCGGCCGCCGCTGCTGGTCGTGCTGAAGGTCGGTGCGGGGACCGGGTCGGTGCCCGCCGGGACCTGGGTGTTGACCAGCTTGAACGGCTGGCCACCGTCGCCGGCGAAGGTCTCGTCGAAGGTCAGCCCCGCGGGGAGCTCGTCCTCGACCACGAGGTCGGGGAGGTCGGCGGTCCCGGTGTTGGTGACCTTGAGCTGGAACGGCGCCGTCTCGCCCGGAGCGATGGCACTGTCGGGGGTCTTCTGCACGGCCAGCTGCGGAGCGCCGCCGACGAAGGTCAGCGTGGCCTCCACCGGGGCGACCGGCTGGAGCGCCCCGGGCGTCTGGAGCCGGGTCTCGAAGCCACCGCTCGCGGTGTCGGTCAGGGTCACCAGGCCGACGGGCTGGCCGTCGGAGCGCCGGGTCTGCCGGGGGTGGACGTCGAAGGTCACCTGGCCGGTGCACGAGGGGGGCGTGGGCGTGCCCTCGCACGGGCGCAGGGCGTAGCCGCCGGCGTTGGCGGTGAACGTGGTCCGGATCCCGATGACGTTGGCGGCCGTGACTCCGGCGGGCAGGCCCCAGGGGGCCGAGCCGTCCGGCACGCCGGTCACCCAGCCTCCGGCGGTGAGCGCGTCGATCTGCACGCGGTCGGCGCCGACGGGGAACGTCACGGCGCTCACCTGGGCGAGGTCGACGGAGTCCCAGAAGTCGCGGACGCCGGCGGGCGCAGCCGGGTCGAGGTCCTCGTCGGTGAGGACCAAGCGGCTGGCGCTGGTGTTGCCGGTGTTGGCGATCGACAGCTTGACCTGTGCGGTCTGCGTCGGCACGCCCGGGATCTGCTCGGCCAACTGGCCGGGCTGGATGGACTTGTTGATGACCGCGCCGCTGGCGCCGGGCCCGGTCTGGACGCCCGGCGAGCAGACGTCGCTGGCGAAGCCGGGCCAGCCGGTGGCGGAGGCCTGGAAGCAGTTGGTCAGCGTCTGGCCGTCCGCCACGCCGTCGCGCCGGAGCACGGTCAGCTTCAAGAACACCCGCTTGGTCGGGTCCAGCTCACCGAGCACGCGGCCCCGCACCCCGGTGGCCGCGGTCAGCAGCGCGGTGTCGGAGCCGTTGTAGGCCACCCAGGCGGGGACCCGCGGGTCGTAGACCTCGAGCGCGGTGGCGGGGGTGCCGGAGTCCTTGGTGACCACCGCGGAGACCAGGCGCACGAGGTCGAACGGGTTGCCGGCGGCGCGCGGCGCACCGCTGCCGTCGACCGGCGGGTCGGAGAGCACCGGGTCGACGAGCGGCACGTTGCCGTTGTTGGTCAGGGTCATGTTGAAGTCGATCGGCTGGCCCTCGGGCAGCGTCGACTGGGTCCTGGTCTTGACGCCACTCCCCGAGGTGCGCGGAGCCTCCACGGCCAGCGTCGCGCAGGCGTTGCCGCTGGTGGTGCCGGTGCTGTTGGACGTGTCCGCGCGGGCCTCGAACGCGGCGCAGTTGCCGACGCCGGGCGAGCTGCCGTTGGGCAGGTCCTGGGCGTCCACCTGGCCGTTCAGGGTGCCGTGGACGTCGAGGAAGGCGGTGGCGTTCTCGGCGATCGAGGGCGAGCCGGAGCCGTCCACGCCGGTGTAGGTCACCACCATGCTGGTCACCCGGGTGCCGGCCTTGGTCACGTCGATCACCGCGGTCGCGGTCCGGTCGAAGGTGGCGGACGTGCCGTCGGCGTACTGCACGACCAGCTGCGCGGCCGTCGCACCCGTCGGGAAGCGCAGGCGCGCGGTGGTCACGTCGAGGGAGTCGAACTCCGACTGGGCCGCGGGGGCCAGCGGGTCCGGCTCGGTGATGATGATGGTGCGGATCGGGAACGGCGAGGCGTTCTGCACCCGCACGGTGGCGGTGACCGGCGAGTCCTCTCCGACGACGGCGTACTCCCCGGTGTCCTGGTCCCAGTCGCCGTTGGTGTCCGGGACGAAGGTCTTCGACGAGTTGACCAGGACCTTGTCCGGGAGGATGTCGAAGGTGTCGCACGCGGGGGTGCCGGCGCTGTCCACGTCCAGGTCGTCGACCGCGTGCGGCACGGCGCAGTTGGAGATCGTCTGCCGGGTGGTCGGGTTGATCGCGTTGCCGGAGGTCCGCTCGGTCGCCCGCAGCTGCAGGCCCGCCTTCACCTCGCCACCGGTGCTGTCGAACGGCAGCGCGTCGCCGCTCGCGTCGAGGAAGACCACGCGGAAGCCGGTGACGGTGCCCGGGGTCGGGACGGTGAACGCCCCCAGGGTGGTGCGGGTGTCGACCAGGGAGTAGTCGGCATCGGTGCAGGTGCCAGCCGGTTCTCGGCAGACCAGCAGCCGCGCGGTGTCCGCGCCGGCCGGCAAGCGGGTGAGCTCGACCCCGGTGAGGTCGAAGTTCTCGTACGTCGCCGGGGTGGCGTCGGTGATCGACAGCTCCTCGACGACGACCGGGCCCGTTGAGCCGTTGCGGACGCCGAGGGTGGCGGTGGTGTCCTCGCCGCTGCCGGCGATCGCGGCCCCGTCGGACCAGCTCTTGGTGGCGACGGGCTTCACGATCCGCGGAACGTCGACCTCGATCACGTTGGGGCTCGAGGCCGGGTCGGCGTTGTCCGCGGTCGTCGTCGCGGTGTTGGAGATCTGGTCGCCGTCGGCCATCGTCGTGTTCGCCGGCAGCCGGACGCCCACCTCGATGACGCGGGTGGCGCCGTCGTTGAGGCCGACGGCACCGACCGGCTCCTGGAGCGGCTCGGTGAAGTGGATGGTCAGCGTCCGGGTGGCCGGGTCGTAGTCGACGGTGCGTCCGCCGGTCGCCTGCGGCAGCGAGGTGACGTCGAGCCCAGCGGGCAGCACGTCGACCAGGGTCTGGTTCACACAGCCGGCGGTGAGGCCGGAGCAGCGCACGGTGATGATGTAGGAGAACTCGTCACCGGGCTGGGCGGGGTCACCGTCGAGGTTGTTCTCCTTGGTCACGCCCACGACCGACTGGGCGACCGCGGCCGGGGCGGCCGAGGGTGGCGCGGCCTCGTCCGGGGCGGGCTTGCCGGGCCCTGCCGGCGCCGATCCGGTGGCGTCGTCGTCGGCCGCTCCGGTCGGGTCCGCACTGGCGCTCACCGAGTCGGTCGGCTGACCCGCCTCTGGATCGCTTGCGAACGCCGTACCAGTTGTCGTCGTGACCACCAGCGCCGTGACGGTCAGAATCGCCCGGCGCCATCCCCGCATCTGCACTTTTCTCGAGCCCCTCGTCGTCACAACAGTCACTAGCGTCGCGCGGACGCTAACCCGACACGGAACGGCGACGGGTCTGTTTCATGACGTCGGCGACGAAACCGCAGGTCGCTGGTCCAGACCTGTGCCCGTAAGGGGCAGTCCTCCGTGTCAGGTGCTCACTGGCGGGCGGTGCTCAGCCGCGCGGCGTGGCGGACACCAGGTGTCCGAAGGCCACCAGCCGCTCGTCGGTGTGGAACAGCTCGGCGCAGGTGGTCAGCGTGATCAGCCGCTGCCCGGGCTCCTGGCCCGGCTCGACGCCGCCGGGGTCGGGATTGTCGGGCAGCGCGGCCAACACCCACGCCGCGTCGAAGGAGACCTCGAGGTCGTCTCCCCCGGTGTCCAGCACATAGGTGTACGTCGCGTCCGCGGTCTCGACGATGACCTCGTCCCCGGGGCGAAGCTCGGGCATCTCGGCGAACGGCTCACCGTGGGTGACCCGGTGCGCGGCGACCACGACGTTGCCTTCCTCGCCGGGCTCCGCCGTCCCGTCGATGTGACCGATGCCCGAGGCGAGCGCGTCGTCGGAGGTGCCCTCGAGCAGCGGCATCCGGTAGTCGCGACCGAACCGCGGGATCCGCACCACGGCGCTGGCCGTCGTCCCGGCGGCCCTGACCTCGGTGTGACCGTCGGACCAGCCCTGCTCGAGGTCGTCGACGACCCGGGCCTGGCGGTGGTGGGCGACCACGTTGGTGCCGACGTACAGCCAGCCGACCCAGCCCAGCACGCCCAGCCCGAGCAGCACCAGCACGATCCCGGCCCGCGCCGGCCAACGCGGTCGCCTGCTCGCCTGCGCCTCCACCGAGCTGGCTGTCACGGGCCGATGGTAGGCGCCGGGCCGTCCGTCACGGGCTCGAATGACACCGACCCGCCCGTGCACGCACGGGCGGGTCGGTCAGTCTTTCTCCGAGCTCAGATCGAGACGGTCACCTCGGCGACCGAGCCGACCTCGGCGTGCACCGCGTGGTCCACAGGCTCGGCCTGCGGGGCGAGCGTGCGCAGCGTCCAGTCCCCCTCGCCGGCGAAGAACCGGAAGTGGCCCGTCGCGGAGGTGGGCACCTCGGCGGTGAACTCGCCGGTGCGGTCGAGGAGCCGGACGTAGGCATTGCCCACCGGCTGGTCTCCCCGGAGCACCTGGCCCTGGATCACGGCCTCCTTGGCGACGTTGACGCCGTCGAGCGAGAGGCCGCCCTCAGTCGCGCCGCACATCAGGCGCCCTGCCCGTCAGCCTCGCCGGGCTCGTCGCCCAGGGCCACCGGGACGCCGACCAGCGAGCCGTACTCGGTCCAGGAGCCGTCGTAGTTCTTGACGTTGTCCTGGCCCAGCAGCTCCTTGAGCACGAACCACGTGTGCGAGGAGCGCTCGCCGATGCGGCAGTAGGCGATGGTGTCCTTGTCCCAGTTGACGCCGGCCTCGGTGTAGAGCTCGCGCAGGTCGTCGTCGGACTTGAAGGTGCCGTCGTCGTTGGCGGCCTTGCTCCACGGCACGTTTGCTGCGGTCGGGATGTGGCCCGCCCGCTGCGCCTGCTCCTGCGGGAGGTGGGCCGGGGCGAGCAGGCGGCCGGCGAACTCGTCGGGGCTGCGGACGTCCACGAGGTTCTGGGTGCCGATGGCCGCCACGACCTCGTCGCGGAACGCACGGATCGAGGAGTCCTGCTCCTGCGCGGAGTACGACGTCGTCTCGCGGCTGGGCAGCTCGTCGGTCAGCTCGCGCGAGTCGAGCTCCCACTTCTTGCGGCCGCCGTCGAGCAGCTTGACGTCCTGGTGGCCGTAGAGCTTGAAGTACCAGTAGGCGTAGGCCGCGAACCAGTTGTTGTTGCCGCCGTAGAGGACCACGGTGTCGTCGTTGGCGACGCCGCGTCCGCTGAGCAGCGCCTCGAACTGCTGCTTGTTGACGAAGTCGCGGCGGACCTGGTCCTGGAGGTCGGTGGTCCAGTCGAGCTTGATGGCTCCCTTGATGTGGCCCTTGTCGTAGGCCGTGGTGTCCTCATCCACCTCGATCAGCACGACCTTCGGGTCGTCCAGGTGCTCATCCACCCACTGGGCGGTGACGAGCGAGCTCTCGCGGGTCATGTCGTGGTTCCTTCTCTTTGTTGTTCGTTTGAGTTGTCGTGGCGGTGGCTTCGAGGCTCGGCCGTGGACGGCCTCGCACCTCAGCCAGCGGTTGGTGCGAATCGCTTGATCAGGAGGTACACCTCGCAGCCCAGACAGAAGCGGAAGACCGCGTTGAGGAGGGCCGCGACCAGGGCGAACCCGATCGCGACCTGGCCGAGCAGGGTGACGCCGCCCACGCTCTGGCCGACAACGAAGCCGACGAGCGCGACCAGCGTGAAGGCCAGCCCGACGGCCTGGGCGAACCGCGGCGGGGCCGGGTCCTCCAGCTCGTCGGGTGGCGCGAGCCGGGGACGGACGACGGTGCGGAACAGCCATGCGTGCGGCGTGTTCTGCACACCGCGGGTCGCCCCGATCGCGAACAGGACGGCCTGCACGCCGGTCAGCACGGCCGCCCACGGGTTGGGCAGCAGCAGGACGACGACCAGGACGACAGCGGTGATGCCGGCGGTGAGCTGCGGTCCGCGCGGGTCGAGGCCGACCGCGGTCGGCCTCGTGGCAGGTGCAGTGGTGGTGGTCATGGCTCTCCTCGGTCGCGGGACAGGGCGGGGCGAAAGGCCCGGCACACGACGGCACCGCTGGCGTTCGGTCCAGGAGGGACCGGAAGGGGCGGCGGCGTCAGGAGAGGCGACACAGCGACGAGCGGACGCGGCAGTGGTCAACTGCGCGACGCTTCGTCAGCCAGGTCGTGGACACGCTTCGAGAGTAGGGGTGGGCCGCAGGGCTACCCAGCCTGTGTCTCAACCAATGGACGCTCGTCCCATATATCGAGATGTGCCACGGGAGTCACGCCGGCCACCCGGCCCAGGATCCTCTCGAACCGGGTCGCGCAGCCGTCGAGTGCGAACTCCCGCTCCGCCAGGGCCCGCGCCTTGTCCCCGAGCCGATCGCGGAGCCCGGCGTCCTGGAGCACCGAGGCGACCCAGCGACCGGCCTCGGGGAGCGCCGCCTCGTCGGGCGGGAGCACGCAGCCGTCCACCTCGGCGACGAGGGTCGCGGCCAGGTTCTCGGCCGGCATCAGGCCGAGCACCGGGCGGCCGGCGCAGAGATAGGAGAGCGTCTTGGACGGCACCGAGAAGGCGCCGGCGGACTTGTCGAGCAGCACCACCAGCACGTC
>Ga0075363_100000067_pt1 | contig 21390 bp, 19 predicted proteins | sample EndMetdeltDD1763_FD_71470 | JGI IMG/M metagenome (GOLD analysis project Ga0075363, IMG submission 71470) | Populus endosphere microbial communities from Tennessee, USA - Endosphere MetaG P. deltoides DD176-3 | ecosystem: Host-associated > Plants > Roots > Endosphere | place: USA: Tennessee...
ATGTATGCGGCAGCCGTACCGCATCTCGTGGGCCGCCTAGGTCAGAAAGGTCTCGCGACCTTCGGCGGCCTGCTGGTCGGGCTCGCCTACCTGATGCTTGCCGTCGCGCCGCGCTGGTGGGTGGCGCCGCTCGCCGTGGTCGCGGTCGGGCTCGGCTTCTACATGCTGCACAACACGCTGCAGACTAACGCGACGCAGATGTCGCCGCAGGCGCGCGGCACCGCGGTCGCGCTTTTCTCATCCGCGCTCTATGTGGGGCAGTCACTCGGCGTGCTCGGCGCGTCGTTCCTGATCGACCGCGCCGGCGGGCCTGCGATCTTCACAATCGCGGCGCTGCTGCTGCCAGTGCTGGGATTTTGGTTCGCCGCGATGCTGCGGCGGCGAAGTTAGTCTTCTGTCGCGGGCATGATCTCGTCCGAAAACCGGTACCCACTTTTCGGGATCATGCCCTAGTTGCGCCCGCGCGCGACGCGCTCGATCTCCTGCCGCACCAAGCGCTCGACCAGTGTCGGCAGATTGTTGTCGAGCCAGTGCTGCAGCATCGGCCGCAGCATCTCCTTCACGAGATCCTCGAGCGTCTTGGCATTCTGCACCAGCACGGTGTGCGCCAGAGCGTTGAACGCCGAATCGACCGCGGCTGCGGTCGCCCCCGACATGATCGGCGACTCCGCCATCGCAGGCGCGCTGATCGGCGGCGGCGCGGGACGCGGCGGCTCGGCCGCCCTTGGGGGCGGCGGCGGAGGCTCGGACACCTCCTCGAACACCACATCGGGCTGCGCGTCGATCTTGCGGAAGGCCGGCGCCGGGGCCTGCATCGCCTCGGTGAGTTCCAGCACCTCCGGCTCCGGCGCGGGCTCAGGAGCGGGTTCCTCATCCATGAGGCCCGCCATCATCGCATCGATGTCGTCCTGCTTGTTCCCACCGCCTGCAGGCGGCTCGGGTTCAGGCTTGGGCGCAGGAGGCGGCGGCGCTTTCGCGGCCGGTGGCGGCGGCGCAGGTTTCGGTTCGGGCTTTGGCTCGGGCTTCGCTTCTGCCTTGGCGGCCGGCTTCGGGCTATCGTCGTCGGCGATGATCCTCCGGATGGAGGCAAGAATCTCCTCCATGGAGGGTTCTTGCGCCTTGGCCGCCTGCGTCATCCGCCGCTTTCCTCTCGCACTTCGGGTCGGTCCTGAACGGGCCGCGAATCAGCCGTGCCGGACACGCAATATGCGAGGATTCGCCGGAGTATGGCACGAGGAAGGTCGAACGCAAGCAAAGTCCTGTGGACAGGCTTCTGCGGACCTACAACAGCTTGTCGGTATCGGCGTTTCTACCTAGCGCCCGTCGGGGGTCCGCACGCCGATCCACTTGTCGCGCACCTGATGATAATGGACGCGCGGATCGTAGGTTTCCGTCGACAGCGCCAGCACCTCGGGCAGGAGACGCCCGACCGCCGACAACAGCGTGAACGACGCCACCACGCGATCACGCTGCGCGGTGACGAGCGACACGCGCGCGTTCACCAGTTCCTGCTGCGCGTTGAGCACGTCGAGCGTGGTGCGCTGCCCGACGCGCGCTTCCTCGCGCACGCCGTTGAGCGCGACCTCGGTCGCTGTCACTTGCGCCTGCGCGGCAAGAATCTGTGCCTTCGTCGCCTCAAGCTGGCTCCAGGCCTGCACCACCTGCGCGCGGACGAGGTCACGCTGGACGTCGAGTTCGATCCGGCGTTGCCCGAGCGTTTCCTTGGCCTGACGGATGATCGAGTACTCCGAGCCGCCCTGATAGATCGGCACGTTGACGCGCCCCAGCACCGTGCCGGTGAGCGTGTCGTATTGGCCGGGCGCAAGATCCCAGCGCTTCTGCACGCTGCTTTCCAGCGTCACCGTGGGATAGAGCGAGCCTTCGGCGGCCTTCACGGCGTGCTGCGCAGCATCGACCGTGTATTGCGACGCAGTGACGGTCGGATGCTCGTTGCGCCCCTGCGTGATCGCGGCATCAAGGTTGCGTGGCGACAACCGGTCCACCGGCATGCCGGCGCGAAGATTTACTGGGTCGGCGCCGATGACGCGGCGGTATGCTGCCTGTGACGCCTTCTGCGTTGCTTCCGCGGCCAGCACCTGCGACTGCGACGCAGCGAGCCGTGCCTCGGACTGTGCGACGTCCGTCCGTGTGACTTCGCCGACGCTGAAGCGGTCGCGCGCCTGCTTGAGCTGCTCCTGCAGCACCTGCACGTTGCGCCGCTGCAGGTCGAGAATCGCCGTGTCGCGCAGAACGTTCATGTAGGCCGTCGCGGCGTCGAGCAGCGCGGTCTGCACGGCATTGCGCAGCGTTTCGCGGCCGGCGAGCACCGAAGCTTCGGCCTGACGCGTCAGATTGCCAGTGCGGAAGCCGTTGAACACAGGCTGCACCAGGCCAATGTTGCCGCCGCGCGGACTGATGTTGGTGTTCGTCCGCGTCAGCACGCCGGACGCCAACGTCGTGGACTCATAGTGCTGATAGCCGGAGTCCATGGAGCCGGTGATGCGCGGGCGATAACCCGCGAGCGCCTGCGGAACGCCTTCGTCGGTCACCCGCAAAGCCGCGCGCTGCGCGTTCAGCGTCGGATTGTTGCGATACGCCTGTGCAAGCGCGGACTCGAGCGTTTCAGCCGACGCGCCGCCGGCAAACGCGAGCACAGCCGCAACGGCTCCCGCATTGAGCGCACAACGCACGCCGATTTTGATCATCTGACCCCATGCCTGCCGAAAGAGAAATGCGCCCGCTGTGACCGCAAGCTGCTCCCCCCTTCAGGCGGAATCATAGGCTTCGGAACAGGCTGTTTAAACCCCTGCCCCTTTTGCGGCGCGCGAATGCTGTGCAGTGCGGCCGGAGGGCCACACTGCCGCTCGGAAAACGACGCTTTCGGAAAACAGTGCGGTGCGGCGTGGAAGACAATACCCGGCGGCCGCAGTTGACGATGGGGTCAGAAAACAAAAGCCGGAGGCTTTGCAAACGCCTGCAACAGGGGTGCGGACGCGTCGAACAGCGGTTGCGCGGTGACGTGACCGCCGCCCATCCGGTAGACGGTCGCCTTGCCCATGAGCCCGCTGCTGTTCACGACCGTGAGCAAGCGTCCGCCCTCGTTGAGCTGCTTCAGCAGCGAATCAGGGACCGTTTCGACAGCTCCTTCGACGACGATCACGTCATAGGGCGCGCCGCCCGGCCAACCTGTGGCCAGCGGACCGCTGACGACCGAGATGTTGCTTGCGCCGGTCGCAGCCAGCGTTTCGCCGGCGCCGCGCGCGAGTGCGGTATCCTCTTCCAGTGCGACCACCTCGCCGGCCAGCTTGCCGATGACGGCGGTCGAATACCCGCTGGCGCACCCTACATCGAGGACGCGCTCGCCCTCGGCAATCTCGGCCGCCTGCAGCAGCTTGGCGAGCACCATCGGCTTGATCAACATGCGGCCGCCGGTCACCGCGATGTCGCGGTCAAGGTAGGCGACAGCGCGCTGTGCAGCCGGGACAAACCGCTCGCGCGGCACATCCATCATGGCGCCAATGAGCCGCAAGTTCGTCACATCGCTCGGCCGGACCTGACAATCGACCATGGCGCGCCGCGCGACCGCGAAATCGACCATGTCCAATCCCCTGTTTGGCAAGTGTCCAGCCTGCGCGACCTTGTGCGGCAGCGACCGCCAAAACGCAAGATTCCGAACCCCGTTCGCAACAGCATGACCACTCGCTCGGCAGTGCGAGCACCGCCATTGCCGCTGTCGTCACGCTCCTGTATAGAAACGCGCCTTCGGCGAGATACACGCCGAAATCCCCGGCCACGTGGCGGAGTGGTTACGCAGCGGTCTGCAAAACCGTTTACGCCGGTTCAATTCCGGCCGTGGCCTCCACTTTCCTCGATCGCGATAGACGCGCCTTCGGCGTGCCGCAGCTCGTTCACCGGGCGGCGGACCTGTGATTCGCTGCCTCCGGCACATGACCCTTGGCAACCCATTTATGCTGCTATGCAATATCCATTTGGTGCTATGCGGTAACGCACTATAGAATCGTTGGTATACCACGACTATATTGGGAGCAATCCATTCACCCTGAGAGGTTCCCATGACCACCGCCACCTTCCCCAGCGTCTCCTCCGCCCCCGTTCGCGGCACCGGCGCTTTCGCCCTCCTGAGCGAAATCCTGGGCGGCATCGCCGACGGCCTCGAGATGGCCCGCCGCTATGACCGCCTGAATCGCATGTCCACCTCGGAACTGGCCTCCCTCGGCCTGAATCGCGAAGACATCGCGAGTGCCGCCGTGAATGGCGTCGCTCCCCGCTAAAGGTCCACTTTTCGGTCCTTTTCGGCGCGCCGGGCACGCGCTTTGCGCCTTGCCTCGGCCACGTCCTCCACAGCCGGACGATCTTTTTCGATCGCCCGGCTGATCTTTTGCAAAGCCTCAACACGTTTGATATAGGCCCTGCACGTCGGCGGATCATTGAGCGCGCCGACCCGTGTTCCCCGGTAGCTCAGTGGTAGAGCAACCGGCTGTTAACCGGTTGGTCGCTGGTTCGAATCCGGCCCGGGGAGCCAAACCTTTCCAGATGTCCTGAGTTTGCGCGGGTCCTTTTGGCGCAGGCGCGGGTGCGCCTGCGATTCAGGAGATTCGCTTCTTCCGCCCCGCCGATTCGGTCGCGCTACCGTACAGCACGGCCGCGCACATGGCCCGATAGCGCGCCGTAAAATCGTCGTTCGGAATCGGTGGCAGCGCCTGGCTCAACGCCCGTCCGCTGTCGGCCAATATTTGCGCCAACTGTTTCGCGGATGCGACGCGATTGAGCTTGAGAAGACCTTGCCGCTGCAATTCGCCCAACAGCCGCTCCAGCTCGGCCTGAAATTCGAGCGCGGTCTCGATCATGATGTCGCGGCCGTGCCGGTAGGTTTCGGCGTTTAATTCGAGGACATGGGGTGAGCGGCTAAGCAAACGCCGCGGAATGCCGTAGCGGGTGTCGAGCGTCGCCGTGATGATGTCGAGGGCGCTGCCGTCCTTGCGCCGCGCCTCCTCACCCGCCGCAAGGCCGGTGGCAATGAAATCCCGATTATCAAACCGGATGGTGGCGCGGAACACTTCTTCCTTGTTGCTAAAATAGTTGTACAGCGACCGCCGGGTGAAGCCTCCCGCCTTCGCGAGAGTCACCATCGACGTGCCGTCGTAGCCGTAGTCCAGAAAGGCCTGACGCATCCGCAGCATCAGCTCGCGGCTGGGAGTCATCTTGCCGGCCATGCCGCCCCGCTCCTGCGCCTCTCCAAGGCTCGGCTATCGGAATTGGCGACGGCTCACCGCGGAGCGCGGGACGTCCCCTCACGCCCTCAGCGCCGTTCCGCCCCTGTTCCAACCCCGGCCGCCCTCGCCGAAGATCTCGAAGCCGGTATCGGTGACCACGACCGTATCCTCCAGCTTGATGAAGCCGCGCGAAGGGTGCTTCAGCGTCGTCTCCACCGAGATCACCGACCCGGCCTCCAGCGGCCGGTGGGCATCCTCGTCCGTATAGGGCACAGGCCCTTGATTCGTCAGGTGCGGGGCTTCGTGGCTCACCAGCCCCATGCCGTGCGCTAGGAAATCCAGGTTGTTGTGCTGCTTCGACTTCGCGACCAGCGCTTCGCCCGCTGCGTAAATCTCTCCACCCATGACCCCTGCGCGAATCGGTTTGAACGCCGCGCGCTGGATCGTCTCGATCTCGCTCAGCAGGTCCTCAAGCTCGGCGTCCGGCTCGCCCAGGATCGCCATCCGGGCGAGATCCCCGATGTAGCCGTGATAGTTGCCGCCGGAGTCGACCGAGAGCACGTCGCCCTCCTCCCAGCGCTGGTCGGACGGTGCGCGGTTGTGGCTCTTGCCGGCCGCGATCAGACAGTACTCGAAGGTGAGCCCCCGGTTCGTCTCCTCGCGGCGCAAGGCCTCGGCGATCTCGGCCTTGGTCGAACCCGGGCCGTGGCTGGCGATCACCGCCATCATGGAGTCGATCACCGCATCGGAGGCCTTGCGCAGCATCGCGAGTTCTTCCGGCGATTTGCGCAGCCGCTGGCGCTCCAGCACCACCAGCGCGTCGACCAGTTCGCAGTTCGGCATCGCACTCTTCAGCGTCGCGCCTGCGTCCATCGGCATGAACGTCGTCTCGATGCCGATCCGCTTGGCGGGCACGCCCGAACGCTTCACGTAGTCCGTCGCCTTCTTCATGGTGTCGAGCGCGCCTGAGGAATTCGCCTGCACCTCCGACACCCAAAGCGGCTTCACCTGCTGCTGGAAGTTCTCCAGCCGATGCCCGAAGTACGCCGCCTTCTCGGGCTGGCCCTTCGGATAGACCATGATCGGCAGATAGCGGGAGAGGCCCATCGCGTCCATGTAGTCGAAGAAGAACGCGCGATGCCCGCCCAGCAGATACTGTACATTGTGCTTGGAGGTTGCGAGCAACACGTCGATCCCGGCCTCATCCATGAGACGGTCGAGACGCGCGGAATCGAACGGCAACGGCATGGGCTGGCCTCCTTGTTTGTGGGGCAATTATATCCGGTAATGCGGCGACGAAAACCGGGGAGCTGAGGTTGATCTCAGCACATGAAACAGGCGCGGCGAGGCCGTCCGCCAACGGCGAACTCTTCGGCCATCCGCGCGGCCTGACCGTCCTGTTCACGACCGAAATGTGGGAGCGCTTCTCCTACTACGGCATGGCGTCGCTGCTGGTGCTGTATCTGGTGAACTATCTGCTGCTGCCCAGCCACGTCGAACAGGTCATCGGCTATCACGCTGTGAAAAGCGGGCTCGAAAGCATCTTTGGCCCGCTCGCGCCCCAGCCGCTGGCGTCGCAAATCTACGGTTTCTACGCGGGCTTTGCCTATCTGCTGCCGATCCTCGGCGGTTATCTTGCCGACCGCGTCTTCGGTCAGCGCAGGATGGCGATCATCGGCGCGGTGCTGATGGCCGCCGGCCATTTCATGATGATGTTCGAGGCGCTGTTGTTCTTTGCGCTTGGCGTCCTGGTGCTGGGGATGGGGGCATTCAAACCGAATGTCTCGACTCAGGTGGGCTCGCTCTACGCGCCCGACGACGCGCGGCGCATGCGCGCCTATTCGATCTACTACTTCGGCATCAACATCGGCGCATTCCTGGCGCCGCTGGTGGCGGGCACACTCGGCGGAGAGGTTGGCTGGCACTATGGCTTTGGCGCCGCCGGTGTCGGCATGCTGATCAGTCTGGCGATCTATCTTGCCGGGCTGCGTCACCTGCCGGCGGATGAAGTCCGCCACGCCAAGGTGGCGGTGACCGAAGTGGCGCCGTTCACCGCGCGCGAACGCGTGGCCATCGGCGGCCTGCTGGCCGTGTTCGCGCTGACGTCCTTCTTCTGGGCGACCTACGAACAGCAGGGCAACACGCTGATGCTCTGGGCCGAGACCTTCACCGACCGGCGCATCGATCTCGGCTTCTGGCGCGGCGAGATCCCGACCACATGGTTCCTCGCGCTCAATCCGCTGATGATATTCGTGTTCACGCCGATCCTCATCAAACTCTGGGCGGCGCAGGCGCGTACCGGCACCGAGATGTCCACCATCGGCAAGCTCGCGCTGGCGTTCTTGCTTGTCGGTCTGGCCAATCTGGTGATGGTCGCCGCCGCCATGACGCTCGGCCCGGGCGGAAAAGCGAGCCCGCTCTGGCTGGTCGCCTACTTCGTCATTGTGACCATCGGCGAACTACACCTTGGGCCCGTCGGGCTTGCGCTGGTCTCGCGCCTCGCGCCCGCGCGCGTGCTTTCGCTGATGATGGGCCTGTGGCTCGCGGCCAGTTTCCCCGGCGAAATCCTTGGTGGCTGGCTCGGCGGCTTCTGGAGCCGGATGGACAAGCCGCAGTTCTTCGTGATGATCGCCGCCATCGCAATCGTGGCAGGGCTCGCGGTCTATGCGCTCAAGCCTGTCGTCCGCTCGGTATTCGACGAAGATCGCCCTTAAGCCGACGCCCGCGCGGGCGCCGCGCTCGCGCGGAAGTGCGGAATCACCTCCTTGGCGAACATTTCGATACTCTTGTGCGTGAGTTCCGCCGGCAGCGTGCCGAACTGCATCGAGGGCAACAGGTATCCGAACCCGATCTCGCTTTGGTACTTCGCGAGCTTCTCGCGCAAGGTCGCGGGACTGCCGCACAGGAACACACCCTTTTCGATCACGTCCTCGATGGTCTGATTGCCGGTCGAGAGCGCGCGCTTAGCCGCGACCACGCCCTGCATCGAGGCGAGCGACAGATAACCCGGCGGCAGCAGCATCTCCTGCGGCATCCGCAAGAGCTTGTTGAGGAAGAACTCGATGTGTGGCCGCGCCTCGCGCACCGCGATCTCATCGGTCTCGGCGCAATAGGTCGGCACCGACCAGCCGACCTGCTCGGAGGTTGCCGTATAGCCGTAGTTCAGCGCCGTCTCGCGATACATCGCCATGTAGCGCGCCAGCACGGCGACCGGGCTGAAGGTCTGCAAGTATGTGTACTTGCGGTCCGGGTGCGAGGCCCACTCGATCGTCTCGCGCGAGCCCTGTGACGGCACCCAGATCGGCGGATGCGGCGTCTGATACGGCCGTGGCCAGCAGTTCACGTACTCGAAGTGATAATACTTGCCTTCGAACACCGATGGGCCGGGCTTGGTCCAGGCCTGCAGGATCAGGTCGTGCGCCTCGTGAAAGCGCTCGTGCGATTCCGCAGGGTTCGCGCCCCAGGAATGATACTCGGCGCCGATGCCGCGCACGAAGCCTGCGACCAGCCGCCCGCCCGTGATGTTGTCGAGCATCGCGAACTCTTCCGCCACCACGAGCGGATTGTTGAGCAGCGGCAGCGCGCGCCCGAGCACCGCGATCTTGTTCTTGGTGCGCCGCGACAGCGCACCCGCCATTACACCGGGGATCGGCATCAAGCCGTAGGCATTCTGGTGATGCTCGTTGACGCAGACTCCGTCGAATCCGCAGGCATCCGCGAACTCCAGCTCATCGAGATAGCGATTGTAGAGCGCGTGACCAATCTTGGGGTCGTAGTAGCTGTTCGGCAGCGTCACCCAAGCGGAATTGTATTTCTTGTCGTAGTCGGGATCGAGCGCCGCATAGGGCATCAGGTGGAAGCAGAAGAACTTCATGTCGCCACCTCCCGGGTGAAGTCGGCGATCTTCCTGACCCATTCGTCGGCGTACTCGATGTGCGGGACGTGGCCGCAGTTGGCGAACACTTCGAGCCGTGCACCGGGAATGAGATCGCGGAACGCCGGGCCGTAGCCGGCCGGAATAATCTTGTCGTGGTCGCCCCACAACAGCAGTGTCGGAACGCTGATGCGGTGCAGCCACTTGTAGAGATGCGGATTATAGAGCCGCGGCTGCCAGGCGAGCTTGGCCGTCGCCAGCCGGTTCTTCATTGCCGCCATCTGCTGCTGTTCCGTCACGGGGACCGCGAGCATCGCCTCCGCGAGCTTGGGATCATGTGTCAGGTTGCGGGTCATCTGCTCGGGCGACCACATGAAGATGTCGCCCTTGGAGAGGCCCTTGACGTGGATGCCGGCGGGCGCCGTCAGCGTCAGCGACTTCAGCGCATGGCAGTCGCGCACCGCAATTTCGGCGGCGATCCAGCCCCCGAGCGACGCGCCCGAAAGGTGCACGCCGGACAGGCCCGTCGCCTTCATGACATCGAGATAAAAATATGCGAGGTCGCCGACGTTATCGAGCCAGTCCGGTGTGTCGGATGCGCCGAACCCCGGATGATCCGGCACGATCACCTCGAAATGCTGCGACAGCCGTTCCATGTAAGGGGTCCAGGCACTCACCCCGAGCGCACCATGGAGATGGAGCAACGGCGCGCCCTGCCCGCCACGCAGCAAACGAATCTTGCAGCCGCTGAACGTCTCGAACGTTTCCTTCGCCATGTCTGGCCTTTTGTTGTTCCGGGACATTGCGTCCCGGTTCGTTCATCGCATCACGCAGGCGCGCGATTCTTCACCACCTTGCGCGCGCGTGCGATCACATCCGCGATCGCGCCTTCGTTGTTCGGCGCCATGACGTGCGCGCCCGCGACGCCCGGCACGGTCGACAGCTGTTCGATGAAATCGACACAGATCTGGCGGCCCTCGTGCTCGGCATCGCCTGAGTGATCCATCAGGTCAACGATCCGGTCGGGAATGATCGCACCGAACAGGTGTTCCTTGATCCAGCGCGCCGAGCGCGCCGAGCGCAGCGGCACGACGCCGATCAGCAGCGCGATCCGGTCGGTCAGCTTGTCCTGTTGAAGCCGCGCGACGTAACGGCGTACGATATCGATATCCATGCAGAACTGGGTCTGCGCGAACTGCGCACCCGCCGCGACCTTGGCCTTCAGGCTTTTCGGCTGCCAGTCCTTCGGCGGGTCGATTGGCATGTCGGCCGCGCCGATGAAGAAATTGGCCTTGCCGGTCACCTTGCGGGCGGACGGCAGTTCGCCCTTGTCGCGAATGGCAACCGCTGTCTGGATCAGCGCGCCGGAGTCGAGGTCAAACACGGGCTTTGCGTCCGGCTGATCGCCCGCGCTCGGATCGTCGCCGCGCAGCACGAGCAGATTGCGGATGCCGAGCGTGGCCGCGCCGAGCAGGTCGCTCTGCAACGCCAGCCGATTGCGGTCGCGGCAGGTCAGCTGCAACACCGGCTCGATTCCAGCTTGCTGAAGCACGGTTGCAGCCGCGAGCGCACCCATATGGGCGCGTGCGCCGGCGCCATCGGTAACATTCACAGCGTCCGCAACGCCCTTCAGCCCAGCCGCCTTGGCCAACAGGTCATCGCGATTGCAGGAAACGGGCGGCGTCACTTCCGCCGTGATGACAAAGCGGCCGGACGCGATTGCGCGCTCAAGCTGGCCGCCATCGGATTTTGCTGGGCTCATTTCGAACTTTCAGACACTTGCACCAATTCCGGTTGTCCGGCCTGTCCCCTTAGCAGAAGCCGCCGAGCCCGATAAGCCCGCAACCGAAGTTGTGTCACCACCAGTTCGCACGCTTGCGCACCGCCGCGTTCGCGTCGGCCGCCTCCTTGGCGATCTGCAGAACGTTCATCGCGGTCAGCTTGCCCGCGCGCTTGAGAATGCGCCCATCGACCATCACGGTGTCCACGTTGGCGGGCTGCACCGCCGTGACCAGCATCACGGCGGGATCGCCGAACACGCCGAGGTTGGGCGCGCGCGTATCGATCATGATGAGATCAGCACGCTTGCCCGCCTTCAGCGATCCCACCTTGTCGTCGATGCCCATCGAGCGGGCACCCTCGATAGTGGCAAGCTCCACCACCCGGCGCGCGCTGATCTTGTATTCGTTCTCGGCGCGCCCGTTTTCGAGCCCTTGAATGGTTTTCATGATCGCAAACATGTCGGCGTTGCCGACAAGCGTCACGGTGTCGACCGAGAGCCCGACCGGAATGCCCGCGTCCAGGAACGAGACCGTCGGCGGAATGCCGAAGCCGATGCGCAACTCGGACGTCGGCGCGAGGCTGATCGAGGCGCCCGCCGCCTTCATGGCGGCGATCTCCTCGGGAGTCGCATAGACGGCGTGGATCACCTGCACGTTCTTGATCATGCCGGCCTTGTTCAGCCCGCCGATCTGTCCAATCGCCGACTTTGATCCACTCGAATGCACCGAGATCGGCAGCCCGAGGCGCTGGGCGGTCTCGAATTCGGCGCGCCAGACAGTCTCCGGCACCGCATTCGCGGGCTGATTGCCGCCATGGCCGCGCCACGCCAGGCCGAGCGCGATCAGGCCATCGTTCGAATACTGCGCCCAATCGGTCTTCAGCTTTTCAATGTCGGCGAGATCGACGGTCTGCTTGAGATCATGGCCCTGCATCGTCCCGTAGGAGAATCGCGCGCGCAGGCCGGACTCCTTGAGTGCCCGCAAATCCTGCCGCGCGTATTCCGGGCCACGCACGTTGTGGCACCAGTCGTGCACGAACGTGATGCCCGAGTTGATCGCTTCGGCGGTGGCGAGTCGCGTGCCCTGATACATGTCGGAGGGCTCGAATACGCGCCCAAGCCCCGCTGACGTGCGGAAGTAGCCGTAGTCCGGCTTCTCGCCGGACATCCCGCGCAACAGGGTGTTCCACATGTGCCAGTGCGTCTCGATCAGCCCGGGCATCACGATCATACCGCGCCCGTCGATGGCACGCGCACCCGGCGCGTTCAGCTTCGGCCCGACCGCGACGATCGCGCCTTCGCGCACATGCACGTCGGCGTCCTTCAGGTCGCCGGTGTCCTTCTCCATCGTCATCACGTAGGCGTTGCGGATGACGATGTTTCCGCGCTCGGGCAACTTGCTGAGATCCGCGCGCGGCGCGGCACTGACGGGTGATCCCGCGATTGCGAACGTACTAAGCGCGGCGGAGCCGCGAAGCATGGCGCGACGCGTGATCGTGTCCACGTGACCCTCCCGGTGCTGACGCCGGCTCTTGCGGCCGTGGAGGCAACGCTATCACAGCTTCGGCCGCGCAGCGCGCGCGGCCGAAGCACATCACTCATTCGATTTCAGCGCGCGCCCACCGCGGGTCCCACAGTGGGCAACGCACTACTTCGCCAGATAGCTGCGGTGCACCCAGCCGCCGCTGGCGCGCCGCGTCTCGAAGTAGAGCGCCTTCTTGGCCTCACGAGTTTCGAGGCTCACGCTGGCAGGCAACGGTTTCTCGGTTGCCGTGCCGCCCGCCGCCTCGTCGAGGAATGCCATCGCGGCCTCGCTCGACGGCGTCGCTTCGCCGCCCGCATTCTTCGCACCGATCGCCTCGGTCACGCTCGCCTGCAGCAGCTTGTCCCACATCTTCCGGAACAGCCCGTTCGACGGATAGACCTCCGCGCTGTTCAGCTTGCCGTTGATCGCGAACACGTAGCCCACCACGTCGCCGTCCTTCTCGGCCACCGATTTCAACGCCGTGATGTAGGCCTGCTGCGCGTCCTTCAGCTTCTCGTTCTCCAGCGAGAGCTGCAGGCTGCTTTGCGAGGCCGGCGCACTGACGGTGGCACCGAGGTTCGACGACAGCCCTTCCTGCACCTTGCGCACCTTGGCCCACACCTCCTGCTGCCGGCTGCCGGTATCGGATCCGCCGACGTCGCGCCGGGCGTGCCGGCCGGACCCGCCGGTGGGCGCCGGGTCAGCCGCATACGCGGTCGCAGGCGCCCGGATCGCCAGCTTCGCCTCGCGGGACGGGACCGCGGCCGCGGCCGTCGTGAAGGTCTTCACATCCTCCTTGCCGCGCGCGGCCCACCGGCCCTGCTCGACACAGAACGACGCAATCGGGATGCGGCCGGACTTTGAGGGCAAGATCAAGCTGACAGTCAGGACGCGATCCTGCTGCCCGCCTTTGACGATGTCGCCGGCCTGGACGAACACCTCGTCGGCGCCAAGGTTCTCGATCTGGAGTTCGTTCACATTGCCGGTTTCGTGGACTTTGACGGCCTTGGCGGTCAGCGCCTCAGCGAGGGTCAGCGGGATCTTGCCGGGCGCGGATTTGCCGTGGACCAGATAGATCGCGAGGTTTTCGTGCACGACCGGCCCGGAAATCCGGTACTCGCCCGCAGCAGAGGCAGCAAACGCAGCAGACGCAGCAACTCCCAAACTCACGACCGCCAGCGACGAAACCGCCAGCGCAACAAATGATCGGCGATGCATAGATTGTCCTCCCGAGGGGCGCCCTTGGGTGGAACCTGACCTGCCTTAACGGCACCTGTGGGGAGTGGAACCGGCGGATTTCCGGCTCAATCGTGGCCTGTTCCGGCGGCGAACCGGTTCAATTCGGGCGGCGCGTCAAAATTGCAGTGTCGCCAGCACTTGCCCCTCAGCGACCTCCTGCCGCTCCTCGACCAGAACCGCCGCGACGGTCCCGGCGCGCGGCGCGGTGACCGGAATCTCCATCTTCATGGCCTCAAGGATCATCAGCGTGTCGCCAGCCTGCACGGTCGCGCCGGCCGCCGCCTCGATCTTCCAGACGACCGCATTCAAGTCGGACCGTACCCTGACCTCAGCCATATCCCCGCCCGCGTTTGCCGTTGAGACGGATGCTATAGTCCGCCGTTCCGGGGGTCGAGACGCGAGGGGTCGGTGAGCTGGGAATCCGAGATCGAGGAGCTGCGCCGCCGCGAGGCGCTCGCGCGGCAAATGGGCGGGCCGGACAAGATCAAGCGCCAGCACGACGGCGGCAAGCTCACGGTGCGCGAACGGATCGCCGCCCTCCTCGACCCGGACAGCTTCCACGAGATCGGCGCGCTCTCCGGCCGCGCACAATACGGCGAGAACGGCGAGTTGCTCTCCGTGCAGCCGGCAAACTTCGTGTTCGGGCGCGGGCAGATCGACAAGCGCCCGGTCGTGGTCGGCGGCGACGACTTCACGGTGCGCGGCGGCGCAGCCGACGCGGCGATCTGGCAGAAGCAGGTGATGTCGGAGCAGATGGCGAACGAGCTTCGCCTGCCACTCGTCCGGCTCGTGGACGGCACCGGCGGCGGTGGTTCGGTCAAAACCATCGAGACTCACGGCTACACCTACGTGCCCGCCAATCCGGGCTGGGACTGGGTGGTGCGCAACATGGGGACGGTGCCGGTGGTGGCGCTCGGCCTCGGTTCGGTCGCGGGCCTCGGCGCCGCGCGCCTCACCAGCAGCCATTACTCGGTGATGGTCGATGGCACCTCGCACATGTTCATCGCCGGCCCGCCGGTGGTGGCGCGCGCCGGCAAGACCGTCACCAAGGACGAACTCGGCGGCAGCGACATTCACGCGCGCGCGGGCGCGGTCGACGACGTGGTCGAGAGCGAGGCGGAAGCCTTCGCGCGGGCGCGGCGCTTCCTGTCGTATCTCCCTGCCTCGGTCTACGAACTCCCCGAACGCATCGCGCCGACTGACGACTCTGCGCGCCGCGATCCGTGGCTGATCGAGGCGGTGCCGCGCGACCGCCGCAAGGTCTACGACATGCGCCGCATTTTGAACGCCGTCGTCGACAAGGACTCGCTGTTCGAGATGGGGCGCCGGTACGGTGGCTCGGTCATCACGGCACTCGCGCGGCTCGACGGCTGGCCGGTCGCCATCATGGCGAGCGATCCCTACTTCTACGGCGGCGGCTGGACCGCGGACGCCGCGCAAAAGGTCGCGCGCTTCGTCGACCTCGCCAACACCTTCCACTTGCCCGTCGTGCATCTGGTCGATGTGCCGGGCTTTGTGATCGGCGTCGAGGCCGAGAAAGCCGGCACGATCCGGCAGGGCGCACGTGCGCTCGCGGCGATCTATCAGGCGAGCGTACCGTGGTGCTCGGTCATTGTTCGCAAGGTCTTTGGCGTCGCGGGCGCGGGGCACACGCCGCACACGCGGCTGCACTATCGCTATGCTTGGCCATCGGGCGACTGGGGTTCGCTCCCGGTCGAAGGCGGGATCGAGGCCGCATACCGCGCCGAACTCGATGCCGCGCCGGATCGCGAGACGTTGCGCGCCGAAATCGAGGAGCGGCTGAACCGCTATCGCTCGCCGTTCCGCACCGCCGAGACCTTCAACGTCGAGGAGATCATCGACCCGCGTGACACGCGGCCCTTGCTCTGTGAGTTCGCGAATCTGGCTGCGAAGCTGCGACACGCCGGACCCGTCGCAACGCCAATGCGGCCGTGAAGGAGAATTCGTCTGCCTCGGAAGCGGAACGTGCAATATCCTTGTCGTATTTAGCTCATTATCGATGAAGGTATTCTTTCAATAGGGCCTCGCTGCGGGTTGCGCGATGCTTACATGCTAAGGACAGCCTTGTTCGCTCCACCTCCCTTCTCTAGGTTCCTGCCACGTCTCAGCGCCCGGGTCTTTCTATGCAAGTCCGCGACGGCATCGTCGAAGCCATCGGCAACACGCCTCTGATCAAGTTGCGCCGCGTCTCCGAACAGACCGGCTGCACGATCCTCGGCAAGGCCGAATTCATGAACCCCGGTCAGTCGGTGAAAGACCGTGCGGGACGCGAGATGATTCTGCAGGCCGAGAAGCGCGGCGACATCAAACCGGGCGGTCTCGTGGTCGAGAGCACGGCCGGCAACACTGGCATCGGACTCGCGCTGGTCGCGAACGCGCGCGGCTACCGCACGCTGATCGTGATCCCCGAGACGCAGAGCCAGGAAAAGAAAGACATGCTGCGGCTGTGCGGCGCCGAGCTGGTCGAGGTACCAGCCGTGCCCTACAGCAACCCGAACAATTATCAACATGTCGGCCGCCGTCTCGCCGAGGAGCTGAAGAAGACCGAGCCCAACGGCGTCATCTTCGCCGACCAGTGGAACAACCTGGACAATCGTCGCGCGCACTACGTCTCGACCGGTCCGGAGATCTGGCAGGGGACCGACAGCAAGGTCGACGCATTCATCTGCTCGGTCGGCACCGGCGGCACGCTCGCCGGCACGTCGACGTTTCTGCGCGAGATGAAGAAGGACATCGTGATCGGCTGCGCCGACCCGCGCGGCGCCGCGATGTATAATCTGTTCTCCACGGGCGAAGCGAAGGCCTCCGAGGGCGGCTCGATCACCGAAGGCATCGGCCTTGGCCGCGTGACGCCGATCATCGCCGACATCAAGGTCGACAGGCCATATCTGATCGGCGACGAAGACGCCGTGCCGATCATCTTCGACCTGCTCGAGCACGAGGGCCTCTGCCTCGGCGGCTCGAGCGGCATCAACGTCGCGGGCGCCGTGCGGCTCGCCAAGGAACTCGGCCCGGGCAAGACCATCGTCACGATCCTCGCGGACTACGGCACGCGCTATCAGTCCAAGCTGTTCGATCCCGCTTTTCTGCGCGAAAAGGGCCTGCCGGTGCCGGATTGGCTCACGCGGAAGTCGAATATCAAGCCGCCGTTCGTCTGAGACCAGCCCCGCGCCCGAGGGGGTTGACCCGGCCATCTGCCGCCTTATGCAAGATGGCGAAGGCGCGGGTTGCGGCCGCGCAGGGTGCATTTGGGTTCGGTCATGGCCACGGACTGCCTGTTTCGCGAAGACGCGTATCTTACATCCACGCCGGCACGCGTGCTCGGCGTGAACGACAAGGGCGGCATCGTCGTCGATCGCACCTGCTTCTATGCGACCTCTGGCGGCCAGCCCGGCGACAGTGGCGTGCTCGTGACATCGGCGGGCGAATTCCCGCTCGCGACTGCCGTCTATAATGACACGCTCAAGACCGAGATCGCGCACGTCCCCGCGGAAGGGATGACCGCGCTTCCGGCAGCGGGCGAGGACGTGACTCTCAAGATCGACTGGGGCCCGCGCTATCGCCGCATGCGCATGCACACTGCGCTGCATCTGCTCTCCGCCGTGCTGCCCTATCCGGTCACGGGCGGCGCCGTGAACGAGGACGACAGCCGCCTCGACTTCGACATTCCCGACGCCGGCCTCGACAAGGACGAGATCACCGCCAAGGTGAATGAGATGATCAAGGCTGACGCCGAGGTCACCTCGCGCTGGATCACGGACGCCGAGCTCGAAGCCAATCCGGGCCTGGTCAAAACCATGTCGGTGAAACCGCCGATCGGCACCGGCCGCGTCCGCCTGATCGATATCGCGGGCTTCGACCTCCAGCCCTGCGGCGGCACCCACGTGCGCCGCACCGGCGAGATCGGCGCGATCCGCGTCACCACCATCGAGAAAAAGGGCAAGCAGAACCGCCGCGTGCGGATCTCGTTCGCCTGAGAAAACCCTCGACCGCGTCCGACGCCGGTTTTCCGACACGATCGTGCGCAACAAAAAGACACCGGAGACATCCATGAGCGACCCGTCCGCCCCGCCCAGCAAGCGGTTCGTTTCGACCGAATGGCTTGCCGCGCGCCTCAACGACCCGAATGTCGTGGTCGTCGACGGCTCGTTCTACCTCCCGGCGCTCAAGCGTGACGCGGCGGCCGAATATCTCGCCGCGCACATTCCCGGCGCCGTGCATTTCGATATCGACGCCATTGCGGACCATTCGACCAGCCTGCCGCACATGTTGCCGAGCGCCGCCGAGTTTGCCGCCGCGGTCGGCAAGCTCGGCATCGGCAGCGACATGACCATCGTGGTCTATGACGGCGCGGGCCTCGGCGGCGCGCCGCGCGTGTGGTGGACTTTCCGCGTGTTCGGCGCCGAAAACGTCTTCGTGCTCGACGGCGGCCTGCCGAAATGGAAGGCCGAAGGGCGCCCCACGGAATCCGGCGCCTCCCGGCGCACGCCGGCAACCTTCACGCCGAAGACGAGCGCCGCCATGGTGGCCAATGTGGAGACCATCAAGGCGACGCTCGTCGATAAGTCGGCGCAAGTGGTAGATGCCCGCCCGGCCGGTCGCTTCCGTGGTGAAGATCCGGAGCCGCGGCCCGGCCTCCGGGGCGGCCACATGCCAGGCGCCTTCAGCGTACCCTCCACGACCGTGGTCCAGAACGGCCGCCTCGCGCCGGTCGAAACACTCGCCGCGGCGTTCGCCGCCGGCAACGTCGACCTGTCGAAGCCTGTGATCACGAGTTGCGGCTCCGGCGTCACGGCTGCGATCCTCTGGATGGCGCTCGACGCGCTCGGCAAGGAACCCAAGGCGCTCTATGACGGTTCGTGGTCCGAGTGGGGCGGGCGCGACGACACACCGATTGTCAAAGGCCCATGATGGCGGCCGCCAGTCCAGAACCTGTCGACGAACTGGCTGTCGCGGCATCCCTGTTGACGCAAGGCCGCGCGAATGACGCGCTTGAGGCCGTGACTGGCGCATTGCTGACGCGCGACAGCGCCGACGCGCGCGGGCTGTTCGTTGCCTGCGTCCGGGCCGCCGACCGCATACCGTCTGCTCCCGGCTTCCGCCGCCTCATGATCCGCGCGTTGCGTGAAGCCTGGACGCGCCCGGTGGAGTTGACCGGGCCGGCGCTGGCGCTGGTTCGCGGCGAGCCTGCGGTCCTCGCCGGAATTCAGGCGGCCATGACCACCTGGCCGCGCCGGCTCACGCCGGGCGAATGCAACGCCGCGGTCGCGGTGCTGGCAACCGATGAGGTTTTGCGTGCCGTCCTCGATACCGCGCTGGTGAACGACCCAGGACTGGAGCGGTTGCTGACCAGCGTGCGCGCGCTCGTGTTGGAGACCGCGGTGCACGGGCGCGCCAAGGCTTCGCGCGAGACGCTCGCGCTCGCCTCCGCGCTCGCGCGGCAGTGCTACATCAACGAATACGTCTTCGATGTCTCGGATGCGGAAGGCCGCGAACTCGCCTGGCTCCGTGCATCCGTGCGCACCGCGCTGGCGAACCGCTCGCCGGTGCCGGCGATCCATCTGACTGCGCTTGCCTGCTACGCGCCACTGCACACCCTCGATCGCGACGCGGCGCTTCTTGGCGGAAGCTGGCTCAAGCCGCTCGACGCGCTGATCACCCAGCAGGTGCGCGAGCCCCAGGCGGAAGTCACCCTGCGCGCCACCATGCCGCGGCTGACCGGCATCGCTGATCCCGTCTCACAGGCCGTGCGCGAGCAATACGAGGACAACCCCTACCCGCGCTGGGTCAGTCTCACGCCGACAGCGCGTGCGGATGGCATTCGGGCACACCTGCGTGAAATGCTTCCCGCCGCGCCAATTGGCGACGGCACCGAGCCGACGCACCTCGAGATTCTCGTTGCGGGTTGCGGCACCGGCCAGCAGCCGATCGGCACGGCCCAGCGCTTCCCGCATGCGCGCATCCTTGCGATCGACCTGAGCCTGGCGAGCCTCGGCTACGCCAAGCGCATGTCGGACGCTGCGGGCGTCTCAATCGAGTACGCGCAAGCCGACATCCTCGAACTCAATCTCGACCGACGCTTCGACGTGATCGAGTCGAGCGGCGTGCTCCATCATCTCGCGGAGCCAACGCGTGGCTGGGCCGCGCTCCTCAAGCTCCTCAAGCCCGGCGGATTCATGCGGCTTGGTCTTTACAGCGAACTCGGCCGTGCGGATGTCGTGGCGCTGCGCAAGATCATCGTCGAGCGCGGCTACAAAGCGACACCGGAGGATATCCGGCATAGCCGCCAGGATCTTATCTCGACCCAGCTGGCGCGGTTCAATTCGCTGCTGCATTCGCCGGACTTCTGCAGCATCAGCGCGTGCCGCGACCTGCTGTTCCATGTGCAGGAACATCGCATGACGCTGGCCGAGATCGGGGCGTTCCTGGCCGAGCACAATCTGACCCTGCTCGGCTTCGAGGTCGATGGCGCGACCCGCGCGGCCTATCAGTCGGCCTTCCCGAGCGATCCCGCCATGACCGACCTCACCCTCTGGCATCGCTTCGAAACCGCGAATCCGGATACATTTCGCCGCATGTACCAGTTCTGGGTCCGCAAGGCGGTGTGACGGCGGGCTCCACACGACGGACGTGCCATGATCTTCCGCCAGCTGTTCGACAGCGTTTCGGGCACCTACACCTACCTCCTCGCCAGCCGGCGCGGCGGCGAAGCCCTCATCATCGATCCGGTGCTGGAAAAGGTCGATCGCTACCTCCAGCTCGTCCATGAGCTCGACCTCAAGCTGGTCAAGGCCGTCGACACGCACCTGCACGCCGATCACGTCACCGGCCTCGGCGCGCTACGCGACCGCACGCACTGCATCACCGTCATGGGCGAGCAGACCAAGGCGGATGTCGTCTCGATGCGGCTCGCCGAGGGCGAGAAACTGACCATCGAGGGCGTGTCGCTCGACGTCATCTACACGCCCGGCCACACCGACGATTCCTACAGCTACGTGATGCGCGACCGCGTGTTCACCGGCGATACGCTGCTGATCCGCGGGACCGGACGCACCGACTTCCAGAACGGCGATCCGCGCGCGCAGTATGACTCCATCTTCAACAAGCTGCTCAAGCTGCCCGAGGAGACGCTGCTGTTCCCGGCGCACGACTACAAGGGCGAGACCGTCTCGACCATTGGCGAGGAAAAGGCGTTCAACCCGCGCCTGCAGGTCCGTTCGGTCGATGAATATGCCGCGCTGATGAACAACCTGAAGCTCCCCAACCCCAAGATGATGGACGTGGCAATCCCGGCCAACATGCGGGTCGGGCTGGCGCAGGACGAGATCGCGCGCCGTGGCTGGGCCGTGACCGCCGCGGACGCCGTCGCGCTGGTCGGCAAATCCGATGTTGCGTTTGTCGACCTGCGCGAGACGCGCGAGCGCGAAAAACATGGCGTCATCCCCGGCTCGATCCACGCGCCTTACCCCGACCTGCGCGCAAACGTGACGCCGGGCGGCCTGCTGCATGCGCTGGCGGCCTCGGGCGGCAAGCGCCTGCTGTTCTATTGCGCGTTCGGCGAGCGCTCTGCGATGGCGGTGCAAGCCGCACAGGACGCGCAACTGACGTCGGCCTGCCACCTGCAGGGCGGGATCGACGCCTGGAAAAAGGCGCGTGGCCCTCTGGATGGGTCGCGGGCATGAAGCCCGTCGCGCTCATCACGGGCGCCGCGCACGGC
>Ga0075363_100000068_pt1 | contig 21270 bp, 20 predicted proteins | sample EndMetdeltDD1763_FD_71470 | JGI IMG/M metagenome (GOLD analysis project Ga0075363, IMG submission 71470) | Populus endosphere microbial communities from Tennessee, USA - Endosphere MetaG P. deltoides DD176-3 | ecosystem: Host-associated > Plants > Roots > Endosphere | place: USA: Tennessee...
GCGAGAAGCGCCAGCCCGCGCCTGCCCGGCATCGCCGACGAGGTCATCCTGGCACCTCCCGCGGTGAGAATCGCCGCCAACCTCACGGTTCGTGCGATTAGATCGACTGGCTAGCAAGCGTAGGTGAAGGAGCTGGGAATGCCCCAAGAAAGCGACGTGGTCGCGCAACGACTGACCGGTGGCGAGACGTTGCCGTTCGCACCCACTCCCTCAGCGAGCACCGCCGGGCGGACACTCGAGGAATCGACCTACGCGCAGCGGGTCGTGCCACGTCGCCTGCACGACGACGCTCCGAATATCGTGATCGTTCTCATTGACGACGCGGGTCCGGGGTTGCCCACGACCTTCGGCGGCGAAGTCCGCACCGCGACCATGGATCGCGTCTGCGCGGAAGGCGTGTCCTACAACCGGTTCCACACCACCGCGATGTGCTCGCCCACCCGCGCGTCGTTGCTCACCGGGCGCAACCATCACGAGATCGGCAACGGCCAGATCGCCGAGTTGGCCAATGACTGGGACGGGTACTCGGGCAAGATTCCTCGTACCAGTGCGACAGTGGCCGAAGTGCTGAAGCAGTACGGTTACGCCACATCGGCGTTCGGCAAATGGCACAACACGCCCGCCGAGGAGACAACCGCCGCAGGCCCGTTCGAAAATTGGCCCACCGGACTCGGATTCGAATACTTCTACGGGTTCCTCGCCGGTGAGGCCTCACAGTACGAGCCGCACCTGGTTCGGAACACCACCGTCGTCGCACCTCCCAAGACACCCGAGGAGGGTTACCACCTCTCCGAGGACCTAGCCGATGACGCCATCGGCTGGCTGCGTCGGCACAAGGCGTTCAACGCCGACAAACCGTTCTTCATGTACTGGGCCAGCGGTTGCCTGCACGGTCCGCATCACGTCATGAAGGAGTGGGCGGACAAATACGCGGGAAAGTTCGACGACGGCTGGGACGCCTACCGGGAGCGCGTGTTCGCCCGCGCCAAGGAAAAGGGCTGGATCCCGCAGGACTGTGAGCTCACCGAACGCGACGAGACACTGGCTTCGTGGGACAGCATCCCCGAAGACGAAAAACCGTTTCAACGTCGGCTGATGGAGGTCGCGGCCGGATATGCCGAGCACGTCGACGTTCAGGTCGGCAGGATCTCAGATGAGCTCGACAACCTGGGCTACGGCGAGAACACCCTGTTCTTCTACATCTGGGGCGACAACGGATCCTCGGGCGAGGGTCAGAATGGCACGATCGCAGAGCTGTTGGCGCAGAACGGCATTCCGACGACCGTCCGTCAGCACATCGACGCACTGGACGAGCTCGGCGGCTTGGACGTGCTGGGCTCTCCGCTGGTCGACAACCAGTACCACGCAGCGTGGGCATGGGCGGGCAGCACGCCCTACAAGGGCATGAAACTGCTCGCGTCCCATCTCGGCGGCACGCGGAATCCGATGGCGGTCAAGTGGCCGAAGAAGCTCACGGGTGACGCCGCACCACGCGAGGTGTTCCTGCATTGCAATGACGTGGTGCCGACCATCTACGACGTCGTCGGTATCCAACCGCCGCTCGTAGTCAACGGCACGCCGCAGATCCCGCTTGCCGGTGCGAGTTTCGCGCGTACCCTCACAGATCGGTCCGCGGACGGCGGAAAGAAAACGCAATACTTCGAGATCATGGGCAGCCGGGCGATTTATCACGATGGCTGGCTGGCAAGCGCACGCGGCCCACGGCTGCCGTGGGTGCCCGGCCAACCCGAAGGCATCGCGACGTGGACCCCCGATAACGACCGGTGGGAGCTCTATCACCTCGACGAAGACTGGTCGCAGGCACGTGATCTCGCCGATCAGCAGGTCGAGAAGCTGGCGCAGATGCGGGAGATGTTCGCTATCGAGGCCGCGCGCAACTCGGTGCTTCCCGTGGGCGGCGGTTTATGGGTGCCGGTCTACCACCCAGAACTTCGTATCGCTCCGCCGTACCGGGAATGGGAGTTCTCCGGCGATACCGTCCGCATGCCGGAATTCTGCGCACCGGCCCTGGGCAACAAGAACAACACGGTCACCATCGAAGCTGAGTTGCCCGAGAACGCCAGCGGGGTGCTCTACGCGCTTGGTGCGGCCGCCGGCGGTCTGACCTGTTACCTGGACCAGGGCTACCTCTGCTACGAGTACAACCTGTTTATCCTGCAGCGCACCAAGATTCGCTCGGACCACGTGCTGCCGCCCGGCACGCACACCATCCTGGTCGAAACGAGCTACGCCGAACAGCGTCCGGCGGGACCCCTGAAGATCACCCTGCGGGTCGATGGCGACACCGTCGCCACCGGACTGGTCCCCATAAGCGCGCCGCTGCTGTTCACCGCCAACGACTGTCTGGACATCGGGACGTGCCTGGGCTCGCCGGTCTCGCTCGATTACCGCGAGCGTGCACCGTTTGCCTTCGAAGGGCACATCAGCCGCGTTCATGTCGCCTATACCTGATGGCGGCGAGTGGCCGCGCGACGCATCCCAATACCCCAGGAGTCACATTGGCACCACTGGCAACAGGCGAGATGTGAAGCCCGAGTAAATGATTCGGCTTTTCCAAAAGATTTAGGTTTTAAATCCCAAGAGTTTGGACAAAAAGACTCCCACAACCGTGCTGTGACGTGTATCACAACACTGAGGGGGGAAACCATGGACCCAAAGTTCAGTCCCGCTTTCATCGGGATATTGGTGTTGGCAGTGGTCTTTTTGATGGCCGTCGCGTTCGTGGCAGAGCAATGGCGACGCCGGCAGGATCGCGCCGATGGGGTGTTGATGGCCTGGGATGATCTCCGCCTGACTCCCACCCACCTCATTGTCGGATCGCGTCGCGATGCACCACGCATACCGCTCGCCGGGCTCAGCGCCAAGGTCGACTTCGCCACCGCGCCGACCCGAGCCGGTGACGACGACAGCGTCCAGCTCATCATCGAGAACGCCGGTCTCGACATCCGCCGCTCGCAGCCGTACTCCTACGGTTCCAGTGGCAACGCGCAGATGTTCGCGATCAAGTTCAACGCGCTGTCCGGCCACGACGCACCCGCGCCGCACCTGCCGAGGATCCGTCCCGAGGACGGCTTCGGCGGACCCGCGGATCGTCTGGCCGCCTGACGCCGCTACGCGACGTCTTGATTCACCAGCGGGCTCGGTGCGTTCTGCGGTGCCTGCGCAGCCATCGTGTAGCCCAGGTCTTTGAGGATTGCGATCTCCAGAGCGCTCAGGGTCCGCACCCCCAACCCCGTATCGTCGGCGGAAACCATCATCCTCTTGTTGTCACCATCGAAGGTGTCGTCGTCGAGGTGACCGACTGAGCTGCCACCTGCCCACTTCTTGGGCGAGTACAGCGGGACCGGCTTGTCGTCATATGCCTTCTTTGCATTGTCCCCATTGAAGTAGAGTCCACCGCCTCCAGAGCCGCCGGTCATATTCGGGGTGAAGGCCGGATTCCACGTGTACTTGGTGGGGTCGATCGCATTGCCGCCCGCGGAATTCGAAAGGAACCGATCAAACGTATTCCAATTCTCGTTGTCGATCGGCAGCCGCTGACCGGTCGTCTTGTCCACATCTGGCAGACCGAGGCTGCTTCCGAATCCGAGCGTGTGCAACAACTCGTGCATCACCGTGGCGGTGAAATCGTACTCATCGGCTTTCACCGCGTCACCCATGCTCCAGCGGTAGGCGAAATTGAAATCAATCCGCCCGTCGGGCTTGGCGCCGTTGGCATCGATGCCCGTGATGATCTTGTGCTGGACGACCGTGTCATAGAAGCCCGGATTATCTTCATTGGTCAACCCGCTCTTGGCGCTCGCGAGCTCGCCGCAGCCGTCCGGGTCGTCACACGGGGTCCGCCTCTGCACGGGCAGAGTCGACAACCAATAGCTACTCGTGACGGTGTAGTCGATCGTGGTCGGCTTCGTGACGACGAAGTACGTCGACAGCCTCTTCGCCGCGTACTCGAACTCCGTCTGTCGCTGCGGAGTCCAGTATTTGTCGTTGGCCGGATACGTGAACTTGAACTCGAGCTGGTGCAGGTCTGGGCCCTGTTGGATCTCGACGTTCGCTTCGACGGCCCGCGACTGAGTCGGGTTCGCAAGGTTGAGGTGCGCTCCGTCGTCAGCAGCGACGGTGAACACGTCGGTGCCGTCGAATTCGGAGTTCGGCCGATATTTGAACGTGCCCTTCTTGGAGTCGATTTCGACCGTGCCATGTAGTGGTTGATGGACGACCGTGTACGTGATCGGATCCTCTTCGGCATCGACCGCTCCGAGAGTGCCGGTGATGTCGCCACTGGTCTGCCCGGTGGTCTGTTGTGGTTGGAGGGTGGGCGGCTCATCGAAGAAGCTGCGCCGCACCCACAGGAAGGCGCCCTGCAACAGGTCGGTGATCGGGTTGGAGGGCAACATCGACAGGAAATTCGAGATAGACACGACGATGTCCCGGATCACGGTGAACAAGGTGATTCTGACCGGAGCGGGTGCCGGGGCTGCGAGTGGCTGCGATGTCGTCCGCGTGATCGCGTCGGCTTCGGGAAGCAGCCCAATCGACGCCACCCGGTAGTTCGCGTCTGGCTTGCGGCTGGTACCTACCGAGCTGTCGTCCACATTGGCCAAAGAGATCTTCGTCGGGGCGCCGTCCGGCTCGACAATCGGCTCGTCGCCCACAGCCACTATCTCTGCGTGTCCGCCCAGCGCTTCCACCGGCTCGACAACCGGCCCATCGCCGCGGCCCACCACATCAGCCGGACCGCCACCCGAGATTTCGACCGGATCGGCAGTCGGCTCGGCATCGACCACCTCCGTCGCGTCCTCGGGCTCGGCCAACGGCCCGTCACTGACGCCTGGCTCAGGCTGTTCGCTCGGCGCTTCTCCCGGCCCGTCAGCGGTGCCGGTTGCCTCGGCCCCAGCTGGACTCGAGATGCTCACCGACTCGGACGTCGAGCCGGTCGAGTCGTTGGTTCCGGCCTCAGCGCCGGGGTCAGCGGGCTGCGTTGACAGCGTGCCCATTCTCGGCGGCTTGTCCCGGTTGGTCGTCAGCGACGGGAGGCTGCCGACCCGCGGTAGATGGCCATGGCGCAGCCCTGGCCTTCCATGATGGGGCGGAGTGTGCGCGTCGCTGGCTCCGGTGTTGTTCGCTGTGCTGTCGCCCGAAGGATTGCTTGCACTGCCCTCGGACGGCGCGTCGGCCGCCCCCGTGCCGTCCGCGTAGGCGACAGCAGACACACCGCCGAACGCGGCGTAGACGCCGAGCGCCACCGCCACCGCGCCGACTCCCATGTGATACCGACCGACTGAGCACGCTCTGCAGCGTCCAACCGTCAATCCCAACACCCCCCAAATCAAGGACCCGCCGCACATTTTTAACAGACACGTAAGTCGTTGGAGTGCATTTCGGAGCAACGTGTTTTTGATTTGCTATCAAGATCAACGGTGGACACGTTGGTCTGCGGCATAAAATCGACTTTGAGCTGCGCAATGCCGCATATATAGAGGTCCTGCACTCATCGCGATCTTGGTTTGCTATACCCGCCCTGTTTCGACATGGCTGTGGCCCGCGAAAGGCCACTCTGACGTTCCAAAATCGCCTCGCCAGGTCAGAAGCGGGCCGATGCCACGGGACCGACTCTGGAATTCATCCCGCTCCGGTTATCTAGACACCGTGTGGCCGGTGCGCCCGCTTCCATAATCGACAAGGTGGCGGCAGCCCCGAATCGGTGTGCCCGGGCGGACGCACGACCATCGGCGTCACCCCGCGAAAGCTCGTTGCCAGATAGGGCTTCTCGCGATTGCTGGCACCCGGTGGTTCTCCGGCAGTCGGCATGTCTACGTCGGAGGCCGGGCGTCGATTGGGGAGCCCAAGCGGCGACGCCTCCTGAGCGAATCCGCGGGCCCTCCGGGCGGCGAATAGAAGATAGTCCTTTGCAGCACTGGCGGGTCGCGTCTCGGTCGGCTCAGACCGCGTCGAAATCCTCCCAGTGCGCGATCTCGAGATTGTCGCCTCGCGACGCCGGGGTGAGTGCACCGTGGCCGGCGAAGTGCGCGGGATACACCGCCGTACCCCGCTGTGCGGCCCTGGCGAGAACGGCGTTGCGGCTGACCCCCGCTTGAGCGGCATCGATGTCGAACGCGCACGAGTCGTGGGGCCTACTGATCTGCAGAGGGGTGTGGACAAGATCGCCGACGAAGACTGCGCCGGCACCGCTTTCAAGCCACACCACCGATGAGCCTGGCGTGTGCCCGGGCGCGGGTTCAAGGCGCAGGACGTCGTCGACCCGATGCTCACCGCGCCACGTTTGTAGCTGCCCGGCGGCGGCGACCGGGGCGATGCTGTCCTCGAAAACCAGCCGGATCCCGGCGAAGCGAGCCTTCTCGTCCTCGGTTCGGGGCGGCCGCATCCGTTCGGCGTTCTCCGGCCGGAAGTAGTCGTAGTCGGCTTCGGGCACGACGTACGTCGCGTTGGGAAAGGTCGGCACAAACTGTCCCCTATCGAGCCTGGTGTTCCACCCGACGTGGTCGTAGTGGATGTGGGTGTTGATCACGACGTCCACATCTTCGGGATTCACGCCGACGCCGGCGAGGACGTCCAGGAAGTCAGTGTGCAGGTGGTCAAACGCCGGTGCCTGCGGACGCTCACGGTCGTTACCGACGCCGGTGTCGATCAGCACCGTGCGCCCAGCGATCCGTACCACCCACGTCTGGATTGCCGCCCGGTAGGCGCGTGACTCCGGAATCCAGTGGTGCGGCGCGATATCTTCGGTCCACAGGTGGGCTGGGGTGTCGGGGAACATCTCCTCGACGGTCTTCACCGGGCCGACCCATTCCAGGACCCGCGCGACCTCGGCGGAACCTAATGTGACCGTCATCAGTGTTCGCCTTTCACAGTGCAATGGTGCGGTATCTGAACATCACAGGGTGAACACCTGCGGTGGTCCGGCGAGCGTGGCCTTGGCCCGCAGCCCCAACGCGTCGGCGATTTCGATTTCGCCTGCCTCCAGCCCGTCGAGGGCCAGCTCGACGAGTGCGGCCGGTTCGGTGACCGCGCCTTCAGGAAACTCGATTCCAGCCGTGTGGGCGAAGTCGTACAACGTCTGGGTGCCGATGAGCCCCGGCATGAGACCGACGACTTGTGTTCCCTGGCTGGCCAATTCGAGGCGCACCCCGTTGGTGAGCCCCCACTCGGCTGACTTGGCTGCAGCGTAGGCGGTGTTGCCGTCGACCGTTTGCCACGCGGCTGCCGACAGCACGTTGACGATGGCACCGCCGCCGTTGCGTGCGAGAACCGGCGCGAACGCCCGGATGACGTTCAACGTGCCGAAGTAGTTCGACTCCATCACCCGCCGGACGGCCTCCATCTCGCCGGTCACCAGGCTGCCGCCCGCGGTGTCCGCAGCGTTGTTGATCAGGACGTCGACATCATCAGCGATCTCGGCAGCAGCCCGGACGGAGTCCGTGTCGGTGATGTCCAGGCGCAGCACCTCGGCCCCTGGAATATCGACGAGGTCGGGACGTCGAGCAGAGGCGTATAACTTTGCTCCGCGGCGCAGGAGCTCAGTCGCGAACGACGTGCCGATGCCGCGATTGGAGCCGGTGACCAAGGCCGTGGCGCCCGCCAACTTCACGTGTCCTCCCGAATACCCTGGGTGAATACCAAAAGTGACCGATTGGTCATCTTGTCGAGTCACTGTAGACAGAAGATGACCGCACGGTCAACTTGGTAGCCTACGAGAGTGACTCCACCCGTTCGCGCCTTGCGTGCCGACGCCGCGCGTAACCGCGAGTCGCTACTGGCCGCGGCCGAGGAAGTGTTCGCCGAGCGGGGCGTCGAGGCCTCGGTCGCAGATATCGCCCGTCGCGCGGGGGTGGCCAAGGGCACGGTGTTTCGCCACTTCACCTCTAAAGAAGATCTGATCGCCTCCCTCGTCTGTGAGCACCTGGTCACCCTTACCGACGCCGCGGACCGGTTAGCGGATGCGCGTGATCCCGGGGCGGCCTTGCTGGAATTTCTCACGATCGCCGCCGATCAGCGACGGCAGCATGATCTGACCTACCTACAGACGTACAGCGCGAGCGACGCCAGGGTGATTGCCATCCGCGATGAGGTGCATGCGGGCGTCGAGAAACTCGTGGCGAACGCCCACGCTGCCGGGGCGATCCGCCGCGACATCACCGGGACCGACGTCTTCCTCCTGATGTGCGCACCGGTGCATGTGATGGACGGTCTCCCCGATCCGCCGCCCGACTTGTGGCGGCGGTACCTGGCGATCATCTTCGACGGGTTACGTCCAGAAGGCGCGAGCCCGTTACCGGTGCCCGAGCCCCAATTGCCTTGAGCGGGTGAGGTTCCCGTTCATAAGGGTCCGCACGGTCTCGTACGTTGAGCTCAGTAGAGTCCTGGAACCCGCGACGGCTCGCCCTCCATGATTCGCCACCCCACCTCGACCTGCCCATCGGTCGAACCGACGTGACCGGCGTTACCGTAGTACCAGGTGTGGCAGACGTTCATGTCCCAATTGACGTTCGGTTCCATCCCCGAGCCGCCGACGGGCAGCGGCTGTCCGGGGCACCATACCTGGCTGCACTGGCTCAGCGCGTTGCACCTGGCTTCGGCGGTGCCGGGAGTCAGCGCGACCCCGGTGAGGGCGAGGCCGCCCGCGAGGACGGCCCCTGCGACGAGCCGAGTGCCCAACGTGTGAGTAGTCATGTGTGTCCATCCCTGTGCTGCGCCACACCGCGTGGCGACGTTGCGACAAGTCGACCCGACCTGCCCGGCTACCGATCCCAAAAACCGCCGCAGGAAACGGAGTCGAAATCGCAAGGTCGACATATTCAGGTTGAGTCACATTGTCGACCTCAGAACCAGCCCACCCCATCGGCGCGAAACAGATCGGACCTTGTAAGTAAGTGCTTACTGGCGTAGCTTCTACACCCATGCACACCAAACTCGTAGTAGCCGCCTTGCTCACCGCGCTCACAGTCCCGTTGTCGGGATGCTTCCCTCCCGGCAGCATCCACGTTCCCGTCTGCAACCCACTCGGTTGCTCTTAAAAGGGGCGCGTGATGGCCGACGACACCTCACGAAATCGCGGATTTGCGGAGGCGTCGAATTCTTGCAGCCGTCATCGTTGGCGCCTTCCTACTGCTTGTCGTCTACGCCGTCGTAATGGGCAGACATCAAACCCTATGCGGCGCAATCACTCTCACTACGCTCCCACTGGGAGACGCTGCTCGAATCGCAAGGGGGCGGCGGGTTTCAGCTAGTTACGTTAGTGAAATCAGTCGGCGACTCGCCGAATGGAGTTCTGTGGCGGCCGGATCCGCGCTCTGATCACTGTCGCCAAGAAATCTCCAAGAAGACGGCGGGACTGTGTCGTCAGCGCCGGCTGGAAAACGTCCGGCACACCAACCGCAGAAAGGAAAACCTCGGATGATCAGCAGGATTAGCCCACCGTTTCCTCCGCCGGATCTCTTCACCGTCATCTCGTGCGACAGCGCGGGCCAGACGTCGTCTCGCCTCGTGATTGCCGGCAGCCCTGCCGATGCAGAGGAGACGCACCGCGGGCATTACCCCGGTGGCGACATCATCAGCGTCGTGGGCAACGTTTAGTAATCTCGACTGCCGCAGCCGCTCAGCCCCCACCACGCCTCCGCCCGGTGTTGTGTCCCACAACGCCCACACGTGAGACAGGTGACCGTCTTTTGACCTGGGCGTGTTCCCTGGGTCTCTTGGTGGTCACCCAAGTGATACCTCCGCACCAGACACCACTACGGCCCCAACATTGCTGTCACACCCGCGCGTCGCTGGCGATCAAGTCGGGCGCGAACGTCACAGTTGTTCAGAAGCTCCTGGGCCATATGAAGGCGGCCATGAACCCTGGACCAATACGGCACCTCTACCAGGACGATCTCGACGCTGTGGCTGACCCATTCGATGCCGATGCGAAACCTACTGCGGACGTAGACGGTCTGTAATCAGTCAGGCCCCCTCGAAAGGGGGCCTGACCATGGTGGCAGGTACAGGATTCGAACCTGTGTAGGCGTTAGCCGACGGATTTACAGTCCGCTCCCATTGGCCGCTCGGGCAACCTGCCGGGGTGCTGCACCAACCGGGTACCGGTTTGGTGCGAATAGCAGGGTACAACGAGGATGGTGCCAAGACGAAAACGCACCAGTCATACCGAGGAGGGCAGATCCAATGGCGGATTCATCGTTCGACGTCGTCAGCAAGGTCGACCGCCAAGAGGCCGACAACGCACTGAACCAGGCTGCCAAGGAACTGAGCACCCGCTACGACTTCCGCGGCACGGACACGTCCATCGCCTGGCAGGGCGAGGAGACCGTCGTGATCACGTCCTCGACCGAGGAGCGGGTCAAGGCCGCGATCGACGTCTTCAAGGAGAAGCTGATCCGCCGTGACATCTCCATGAAGGCTTTCGACGTCGGGGAGCCGCAGGCATCGGGTAAGACCTTCAAGGTCAGCGGTCAGATGAAGCAGGGCATCAGCAGCGAGGACGCCAAGAAGATCACCAAGATCATCCGCGACGAGGGACCCAAGGGCGTCAAGGCCCAGATTCAGGGAGACGAGATCCGCGTCTCGTCGAAGAAGCGCGACGATCTGCAGGCGGTCATCGCCCTGCTGAAGGGATCCGACCTGGAGGTCGCCCTGCAATTCGTCAATTATCGCTAGCCGATCGACACCAGGCCGTCGGGTGAGTCCGTCGGCAGATCGCCCTCCACAATGGCGGTCACCGCCATCCAGTTCAGGTTGATCCCGCCTCGATGATTGTCCAGAAACGCCGTGTCGGCGGCATCGCGCCCGGTGGCGATACGAACCAGCGTCTGCCGAGGTGCCAGCAGAGTCGCGTCGACGACGCGCCACTGCCCGTCGACGAACGCCTCAGCGACAGCGTGGAAGTCCATCGGATACAGGCCCGGCGCATACACCGACACGACGCGCGCGGGCACGAAGACGGCCCGTAGCAACGCCACCACCAGATGCGCGAAATCGCGGCACACTCCGGCGCCGGCGAGCAACGTGTCCGCCGCGCCGTCGATCGGATCGCTGGACCCAGGCACATAGTTCAATCTCGTGCCCACCCACGAAGACACCTTCTCCAACAGCGTCGCCGAATCGACGTACCTACCGAACTCCGTTGCCGCGAAGCCGAAGAACTTGTCGGCCTCCGCGTAGCGGCTCGGACGTAGATAAACCGACTGGTCGTAGTCCGTCACCTCCGGCGGGCCTGTCCTGCCGGTGATGGTCGCCGCGTAGTCGACCTTCAGAAACCCGGGATTCGGGACGTCCAGTTTGTGGATGCGGTTGCCGTGTGTCCCGCTGATCTCCAAGGGCTGCACCGGTTTTCCATCCAGGACGAAGGACAACGATTCCGACACATGGGCATTCGGGTGCGGGGCGACCGCGATCTGGAACTCCAGTTCAGTCGGCTCGATGATCGAGACTGCGAGTTCCGCGCCGACGTCTCGCTTCATGGTGGGAATGATGCGCCTCTCGATCGGGATCTGCGAGCCGTGGCGACGCTGCCTGCTCAGTCGTGCCTCGACACCTACCCGTATTCGTTCCCCACAAACCGCCCCGGGCAACTCGTTGGCAGTCATACCCTGATCGGCATGGCACCTTCTCAGCGCGAACCCAAAGTCGTCGTCCTCGGTGGAGGCTCCTGGGGCACCACCGTGGCGTCCATCTGCGCCAGGCGCGGACCGACGCTGCAGTGGGTGCGCTCGCAGGAGACCGCCGACGACATCAACGAGAAGCACCGCAACAGCAAGTACCTCGGCAACGAGGTCGAGCTTGCGCACACGCTGAAGGCCACCACCGACTTCTCCGAGGCCGCCGACAGCGCCGACGTCATCGTGATGGGTGTGCCGTCGCACGGCTTCCGCGGCGTGCTGACCGAGCTCGCCAAGGAACTGCGGCCGTGGGTGCCCGTGGTGTCACTGGTGAAAGGTCTCGAGCAGGGCACGAATTACCGGATGAGTCAGATCGTCGACGAAGTACTGCCCGGCCACCCCGCCGGAATCCTGGCCGGTCCGAACATCGCGCGCGAGGTCGCTGAAGGTTACGCCGCGGCCGCGGTGCTCGCGATGCCTGACCAGCACCTCGCCTCCAACCTCGCAGACCTGTTCCGCACCAGGAGGTTTCGGACCTACACGACCGACGACGTGGTCGGGGTGGAGATGGCCGGCGCGCTCAAGAACGTGTACGCGATCGCGGTCGGGATGGGGTATTCCCTTGGCATCGGCGAGAATACGCGTGCGATGGTCATTGCCCGCGCGCTGCGCGAGATGTCGAAACTCGGCGAAGCCATCGGAGGACACCGCGACACGTTCTCCGGTGTGGCGGGCATGGGTGACCTGATCGTCACGTGTACGTCGCAGCGCAGCCGCAACCGTCACGTCGGCGAACAGCTCGGTTCAGGTAAATCTATCGACGAGATCATCGCTTCGATGAATCAGGTCGCCGAAGGCGTGAAGGCTGCGAGCGTAGTCATGGAATTCGCCGACAAGTACGGCATTTCGATGCCGATCGCCCGCGAGGTCGACAACGTCGTCAACCACGGCTCGAATGTCGAAGAGGCCTACCGCGGTCTCATGGCCGAGAAGCCCGGCCACGAGGTGCACGGTTCGGGGTTCTGATCTCCCTCGATCAGTTGAAATACGGGTTGGTGCCCTCAGGCCGATCCAGTAGCGGGTTCACGCCGCCGTTGATGATGAAGCTCCCGGCGGGGCTGAGCACGAAGCCGGACTGATTGCGGCTGTCCGCACAGGTCGTCACCGACCCGTCGCTGCCGCAACTGACGGTCTGAAAGCTGAGTCGCGAGCCGGGCGGCAGTGGCTTGGCGTCGACACCGCCGAACACGTCGCCCGCCGAATTGGCGAACGTCGGCACTCCGGGTCCGCCGCTGACGAGGTTCGCTCCCTCCGGCGCACCGGGGATCGCCCCGCTGCAGCCGTAACCGCCGTTGCGCTGGAGCACGCAGGTGAGACCGTCGGGCGTCTTGAAGGCGTACCACTGGTTGTCCACGACCTGGTACTCGGACAGCTTCACCGGCGCGTACGCATTCACGTTGGGCGGCGGCGGAGGAGGTGGCGGCGCCGGCGGCTGGGCCATGGCGACGCCGGGCAGTCCGATCAAGGCCGCCCCCGCAGACCCCACGACGCCGATCAGCAGTCTGTTCAGCACGGTCCACACCCTAGATGGTGCGGTTGTGACTCGCAGCATGCCTTTTGCATCGTGCCCCAGAGCTGCGGCGTTACCCGATTTCGGTGCGCTGACCGCCGCGCAGGGCCGCGTTACTCGCTCAGTAGCGGTCGGGGCCGCGGCCGGCCATCGCTTCCAGCCGCGCAATGCGCTCTTCCATCGGGGGGTGCGTCGAGAAGAGTTTGCCGATCTTCTCGCCCGAACGGAACGGGTTGGCGATCATCAGGTGGGCCTGGTCGGCCAGCTGCGGCTCCGGCGGCAGCGGAGCCTGCTGCACGCCCGAGCTGATTTTGCGCAGCGCACTCGCCAGGGCCAGCGGATCGCCGGTCAATTCCGCACCGGACTGGTCGGCCTGGTACTCGCGCGACCGCGACACAGCGAGCTTGATCACCGTCGCGGCGATCGGGCCGAGCAGCGCAACCAGAAGCATCGCAAAGGGATTGGAGCCGCCTTCGCGGCTGCCGCCGAACATCCCCGCGAACTGTGCGACGAGGGCCAACGCCGTCACCACCGACGCCATCGCGCCGGCCACACAGGAGATGAGGATGTCGCGGTTGTAGACGTGACTGAGTTCATGGCCCAACACCGCGCGCAGTTCCCGCTCGTTGAGGATCCCGAGGATTCCGGTTGTGCAGCACACCGCCGCGTTGCGCGGATTACGACCCGTCGCGAACGCATTCGGCGCCGCGGTATCGCTGATGTAGAGCCGCGGCATCGGCTGACGCGCCGTGGTCGCCAGTTCGCGCACGATCTTGTACATCACCGGCGCCTGCATCTCGTTCACCGGCTGTGCGTGCATCGCCCGCAGGGCCAGCTTGTCGCTGTTGAAGTACACGTAGACGTTCATGCCGACGGCGAACAGGACCGCCAGGTACATGATGTTGCGCCCGAACAGCGCGCCGATGAACACGATCAGCGCCGAGAACCCGGCGAGCAGCAAGAACGTCTTGGCGGTGTTGGCGTGCGGGTGCCAAGTCATTGCGGCTGTCTCCTACTAGAGCGACTACATGAAACCGAGACGAGTGGTCTCAGTTGCATTAACGCATAGCCAGGCTCGGCAAGTTCCGCGTTCGTCAGCCGTGGCGACTGGCCGTGTAATCCGCCAGCGTGGCAAGGGCCTGGCGGCCTGGACCCTCCGGCAGATTCGCCAGTTCCTCGTGGGCTTGTGCGGCGTACTCCGCGACGGTCTCTTTCGCCCGCACCATGCCCTGCGAGGCGCGCAGCAGCCGCAGCGCCTCCGCCAGGTCGTCGTCGTTCTCGATGGGACCGGCGAGCAGCTCGCGCAGCCGGTCGGCGTCGGGTCCGGTGTCCCGCAGCGCGTACAGCACCGGCAGGGTGTGCACGCCCTCGCGCAGATCGGTACCGGGCAGCTTGCCGGACTCGTCGGGATCGCTGTCGATGTCGATGATGTCGTCGGAGATCTGGAAGGCGGTGCCGACGATGCCGCCGAGGCGGCTGAGTCGCTCGATCTGCTCTTCGTCGGCGCCGGAGAACGTGGCCCCGAACCGGCCGGATGCCGCGATCAGGCAGGCGGTCTTCTCGTAGACGACCTTCAGGTAGTGCTCGACGGCGTCGACGTGCTCGGTGGCCCCGCGGGTTTCGCGCATCTGACCGGTGACCAGCTGGGCGAAGGTGTCGGCGATGATGCGCACCGCCTCCGGACCGAGCCGGGAAACCAGCCGCGACGCCGTCGCGAACAGATAGTCGCCGGCCAGGATCGCGATGTTGTTGCTCCACCGCGCATTGGCGCTCGGTGCTCCGCGGCGAACCTGGGCCTCGTCCATCACGTCGTCGTGGTACAGCGTCGCCAGGTGCACGAGTTCGATGACGGCCCCTGCGACGTCTACCTGCCAGGCGTCGGGTTCGGGCCCCAACCGCGCTGACAGCACGGTGAACAGCGGACGGAACCTCTTACCGCCGGCCTGGAACAGGTGCTGGACCGCCTCGGACATCAACTCGTCGGCTTTGCCCAGCTCAGTGGCCATCAGGTCTTCGATTCGCGCCACGGCCTCACGAACGTCCTGGGCAAACGCGGGGTCTCCGAAGTCGACCCCTGCCACCACACTCGCGGGCGTTCTCACCCTGCCAACATACTGGGACCCATGGACATGCGATCCGATGTGGTGATCATCGGCGCCGGACCGGCCGGCTCGGCCGCAGCGGCGTGGGCATGCCGGGCCGGGCGCGACGTGCTGGTGATCGACTCGGCGCAGTTCCCCCGCGACAAGGCGTGCGGCGACGGGTTGACCCCGCGCGCGGTCCACGAGATGGAGCACCTCGGCCTCGGCGAGTGGCTGGACGGCCGCGTCCGACACCGCGGATTACGCATGTCGGGGTTCGGCGCCGACGTGGAGATCGAATGGCCGGGGCCGTCGTTTCCCTCGACGTCCAGCGCGGTACCCCGCACCGAACTCGACGACCGCATCCGTATGGTCGCCGTCGACGAGGGCGCCAAGATGATTTTGGGCGCCAAAGCTGTTGATGTACAGCATGATTCGTCGGGCCGGGTGTCGTCGGTGATCCTGGACGACGGCGCCGAGATCGGCTGCGGCGAGCTGATCGTCGCCGACGGCGCGCGGTCGACGCTGGGACGGGTGCTCGGACGCGAGTGGCACAAGGAGACGGTGTACGGCGTCGCGATCCGCGGGTACATCGCCACGCCGCGAGCCGGCGAGCCATGGATCACGTCGCACCTGGAGTTGCGCTCCCCGCAGCGTGAGGTGCTGCCCGGCTACGGCTGGATCTTCCCGCTCGGCAACGGCGAGGTGAACATCGGCGTCGGCGCGCTGGCGACGTCCAAGCGGCCGGCCGATGCCGCACTGCGGCCCCTGATGTCGTATTACACCGACCTGCGGCGTGAGGAATGGGGCTTCACCGGTGAGCCGCGGGCCGGATTGTCGGCATTGCTGCCGATGGGCGGCGCCGTATCAGGGGTCGCGGGACCGAACTGGATGCTGATCGGGGACGCTGCGGCGTGCGTCAACCCGCTGAACGGTGAGGGCATCGACTACGGCCTGGAGACCGGGCGGCTGGCCGCCGAGCTGCTGGGCGCGGGAGACTTCACGACGGCGTGGCCCGCGGTGCTGACGGCGCACTACGCGCAGGGTTTCTCCGTCGCACGACGGTTGGCGCTGCTGCTGACCATTCCCCGGTTCCTGCCCGCGACGGGTCCACTGGCGATGCGGTCGGCGTTCCTGATGACGATTGCGGTGCGGGTCATGGGCAACTTCGTCACCGACGAAGATGCGGATTGGGTCGCACGCCTGTGGCGCCGCGCGGGCGCGGCGTCGCGCCGCATCGACGAACGGCCGCCGTTCACCTAGTCAGACGATGACGAGGATCCTGAGTCGCTCGAGGAGGATCCTGAATCGCTGGACGACGACCCGGAGTCGCTCCACGACGATCCGGAGTCGCTTGGCGAGGACCCCGAATCGCTTGAGAACCAACCGGAGTCGCTCGACGAGGACGAGTCGCTCGAGACGAACGCGGCGGCGGCCCCGAAGAACGGGTCAGAGCTGCTCGACGAGCTCGTGTTCGACGTCGTGCCGGATCGACCCGACTGCATGCGCTTTTGAACCGCGAGCGCGACTTTCACGTCCTTGGGCGTCGTGTCGCCGGCGTTCGCCCCGGCGAGAAGCAGGGCGATCAGGATGTCGGCGGCCGTGATGAACAGACCTGCCCAGTACGCCCAGCGCAGATCGGGATCAGGTGGGGACGCGAAGAACAGGATCAAGAAGATGGGGCCGACGATGCCGAAGACGAACATCATCGCCTGAAACATCAGATAGCGCTTGAACGTCTCCATTTCGAGTGCAGAATATCGCGGGTGCCCGATGTGTACCGCGCCCCGATGCGATCGCGCCGCAATGACATAGACCCACAGCAGACCATCGATCGCGCACTGGCGATGGGCCTCGTCGGCTTCGGAGACGCCGAAGCCGATGACAGGCTGGCCCGTCGGGTCGCCCGATTCGCCGACGTGGCCGAAGGGTCGTTCGTGTGGACCCGCGACTCCCACGGCCTCTACTGGCTCGGCCGCATCGACGGTCCCCTGCACCACGACGACGGCGGCGCGCAGGTCGACCTCGTCCACGTTCGCCCGTGCCGCTGGCTCACCGACCCGGTGCTCGAGCCTGAGGTGCCCGCCGCGGTGCTCGCCACCTTCGCGAGGGGCGGACGCAATTTCCAACAGACCCATAGCCCGACGGTCGGCGCGCAGACGGCGGCGATCTGGCGTGAGCGTGCCGAAGGGTCTGCCGACGAGTGGTCCTGAAAGCCTTTGGTGGCGTGCATGATTTGCGAAGCCGAACTAAATGTAAGCCCTGCTAGACGACCTATTCTGATTCGCTGCGCGGGATTACTCTGGTAGGCAACGGCGTTCCAATGAGCATCGGCGGAAGGAACCCACGATGCACACGCTGAGAGTTCGATCGGCATTTGCCGCGGCCGCTATCGCCGCAGCCGCGTTGGGCACTGCCACCGTTGCGAGCGCCGCGCCCACCGGCCCGTGTGAAGACGTCACGTACGTCGGTGTCTGCCAACCGTTCCACGAGCAGCCGCAGCGGTCGCCGAGGCAACAGGGCATGGGTGACGTGGTGCTGCCCGGCGTCGGCAACAACCCCGTCGCGGTCGGTTAACCCAGGGACTTCGCGAACCCGCTGACGTCCCGCAGGGACGCGTGGAAGACGTCCGGCATCACGTGTGGAAGCAAGAGATCGCCGCCGTGGCAGGTGCCGGCGACCAGGCGACCCACCGTGGACACACCCGCCTGCAGCAGCCGCCGGTAGTACTGCAAGCCTTCGTCGCGAAGCGGGTCGAGTTCGTTGACCGAAATGACATGCGGAGGAAGGCCCGCCAACTCCTCGTCGGTGGCGACCGAGGCCCAGCACGTCGCATCGTCACCGTGGCTGTTGGTGGGGTCGTAGAGCGAGCCGAGCAGTGCCAGTTGCTGGCAGGTGACGAAGTATTCGTCGTTCTCGGTCAGCGAAGGCAGGTCCTCGCAGACCTCGAGCCAGCGGTTCGAGATGTAGGGGCACTGCGCGTAGAAGCCCGCGATCTCGTTGAGCCAACCTTCCCGCTTCGCCTTGTGCGCGACGGTGAGTGTGAGGTTTCCGCCGCCGGACTCGCCGGAGACGATGAGGTGCGTGATACCGAGTTCGGCTTTGTTGGCGGCGGCCCAACGGACGGCGGCGGCGCAGTCGTTCAAACCCGCGGGGAAGGGGTGCGGACCGAGCTTGCCACCGGAGTTGCGGAACTCCACGCCGACGACGACAACCCCCGTGGCAGCCAGATGTTCGCGCAGCATCATGTACCCGACATCGGCGGCGCTGCCGATTGCCATACCGCCGCCGTGTAGATGCACCACGCCCGGGATCGCACCGTCAACGTCGTCGGGCCGACTGATGAACACGGTGATGCCGTTGCCGTCGACGCCGGTGATCGTGGTCGTCGTGGTGGTGACGCCGACGGCCGAGGGTGCCGATTTTGCGAACACGTCGAAGACCGCGCCCATCCCCTCTTCGCTCAGCGTGGCGAAGTCCAACCGCTCCTGCAGTGGCGAGTCAACGGCCAACGGTATCGGCGGCAGCCTGCCGTCCATCCCGAACTCCGCGAGCGCCTTGACCATTCGCGGATCGGAGCGGGGGTCGGTGCCGAGGGTCGAGTCGGGGTCAGCGTGACGTCCGTAAGCCATGGCGCGACCGTACAACGGTGCGGCCGCGCCCGGCCTACTTTCGGGTGCCTCAGTCGATCGCTTCGAACGGCTCGCCGTCCAACGCGACGGACGGCCTACCGTCGGGGCCCACCGGGACGTCACCGACGAGGGTCACCCGGTACAGCCGTCGATCGTGGTCCAGCGTCAGGTCCGACGGCGCGAGGTGCACCGTGGAGCGGTTGTCCCAGAAGGCGATGCTGCCCGGTTCCCATTTGAAGCGGACCGTGTACTCGGGACGGGCCAGCTCGTCGTAGAACAGGCCGAGCAGGCGACGACTCTCGTGCGGCGAGACGTCGACGAGGTGGCTGGTGAATCCGGGATTCACGTAGAGCGCCTTCTCGCCGGTCTCGGGGTGCACGCGCACCACCGGATGCTCGGTGAGCAGTGGTCGCCCGGTCACCCGACGTCGGTAGTCGTCGGTGGCCGTCGCACCGTCTGGTGGTGAGAAGCGGTGCACCGCACGCAACCCTTCGGCGAGCCGGCGCAGCGGCTCCGACAACCCCGCGTATGCGGCGACGGTGTTCGACCACTGGGTGTCGCCGCCGTAGGGCGGAATGACCTCCGCACGCAGGATCGAGGCAGCCGGTGGATTCACCGCCGCGGTAACGTCGGCGTGCCAGTTCGGCTTGTCATATCCGTTGCCGCGAAAGCGTGCCTTGAACCGGTCACGGAAGATCGGGTAGATGGTCGGATAGTTCGGGTCGGGGATGGAATCGAACAGCGGATGCGCCGGTGTCGGCGCACCGAACGCCCGCGCGAACCGCAAATGGTCGTCGTGCGTGATGAACTGGTCGCGGAAGAAGACCACCTTCCACGTCAGCAGCGCCTCGCGGATCGCCGCGATCTGCTCGTCGCGCAGCGGTGCGGTGAGGTCGACCCCACTGATCTCGGCGCCCGTCCAGCCCGATTGCGGTCGGATCTCCAATACCGGTGTTGCTACTGTCATCGTCGTATTCCTTTCGTGGACAGCGGGTTACGAGTCGATCGGTTTAAGCGTTACGTCGTCGAGGTCGTTCTGGGCCGCGACAATCGAGTTGTAACGACCGTCGACGTAGGGGGCGACGTCGACGTGGGTCTTGGTGACGCCGGAATCGAACAGCCCGTCGGCGACCTCTTGGAACAGCGCGGTGGACGACGCGTCGATCGGGTAGTACGGCGCGAGACCGTCCTCTTCGTAGAGCTTCTTGCCCTGATCGAACGTGATGCCCTGCTGGTCGACGTAGTACGCGTCGACCCACTCGTCGGCGTGGGTGTCCTTCCAGTTGTTGGCGGCGATCGCACGACCCACGTAGTCGCCGATCGCTTCGACCTTCACCGGGTCGTCGAGGATGTCTCTGCGGACGATCAGCGTCTGTATCCCGGTGTTGATCCCCTTGCCGTCACCGAGAATGGGTGGCTCGCCGAGCTGGTAGTACTGGTTGCCGAGGACGATCGCGGCGTCGACGGCCCCGGCCGCGAAGGTCGGAACCACTTCCGTCCCTGCGAGTTCGACCGGTTGCACATCGGTCTTCAGATCGAGACCGTGCCGCTTGAGCAGTGCCGCGGTGATCATCTGCCTGCCTGACCCCGGCGGATAGGCCACCCGTTTACCGCGCAGCTGTTCGATGGACGTGATGCCGCTGTCGGGTCGCCCGACGAGGTAGTACCCGCCGCTGGTGCCCGGGTTCGCCTGCAGGCCGATGGTCACGATGTCTGTGACTCCGCTGTCGACGGCGATGGGCACGGGCGCCTCACCGATGGAGCCGACGTCGGCCGCGCCGGACCGCAAAGCCTCGATGACCGCCGCGCCTCCGCTGAAGTCGGCGAACTCGACTGAGTAGGGGGCATCCTTGCCCGCGTTGGCCAGATTCCACGGCAGCGACTGGGTGGCGTTCTGTTCTGCCACGACCAACTTCGTGCCGGGTGGGACGTCGACGGTGTTGGCGATGCGGACCGACGCGATCGCCTCACCGGTGTCGTCGTCGGACAGGCCGCACGCCGAAGCGAGCAACGTGATCGCCAGTGCGATAGGTAGTTTCCACCGGAATTGCGGCATCAGAGGTGTCCTCTTCTTCGTATGTCAGGGCTGCGGATCGTCGGTGACGCCGAGTTCGGTGAGCAGGCGGGCCCGGAGTGTGGCGAACGCGTGGGAATCACGCCTGCGCGGTTTGGGCACCGTCACTTCGGCGTCGAGTGAAAACGAGCCGTCGGTCAGCACGATGACGCGGTCTGCGAGCAGGATCGCCTCGTCGACGTCGTGCGTGACCAGCAGGACGGCCGGCGTGTGCCGGCGACAGAGGGCTTGCAGCAGTCCGTGCATCTTGATGCGTGTCAGCGCGTCCAACGCGCCG
>Ga0075363_100000069_pt1 | contig 21172 bp, 24 predicted proteins | sample EndMetdeltDD1763_FD_71470 | JGI IMG/M metagenome (GOLD analysis project Ga0075363, IMG submission 71470) | Populus endosphere microbial communities from Tennessee, USA - Endosphere MetaG P. deltoides DD176-3 | ecosystem: Host-associated > Plants > Roots > Endosphere | place: USA: Tennessee...
GGTCCCGCGCCTTCAGCCGGTCGCCCAAAGTGCGGGCATTGAGATGCCGGGCAGACACCACGGGCCGGTCGGGCGAGCTGGCGGGATTGGTTTCGTCTTCCGCGCAGTAAACCCGCTTGTCCGCCCGCGCGATCGACTGGTCAGTCCATTCGTTGGCGATAATTCCGCTGCGGGCGGGGCGCACGCCAGTAAGGATGGTCGAGTGGCCGGGGCAGGTTTCAGTCGCGGCGTGGGACTGATAGCCCGACGGGAAAACCGCGCCGTCCTGCAGCCGCGCCAGTCCTTGCGAGAAATGGCGGCGATAGCGAGCGAAGAGGTCTGCGGAAAACTGATCCACCGAAATCGCGACGATCAGGCGCGGCGGGGCAGTCGCAGCGGTGGCCGCCGGAGCGGCGTCTTTCGCGCCTGCCTGCAGCAGGGGCGCTGCGGCAGCGAGAACCCCGGCCAAAAGCATGGGGGCCCTGGGCAGATGCATGGGGTGGCTCCTTGAATTCCGGCGCTGACTTCGCCAAAGCCCTGATGGCCGGACGACGCGGTTTGCGCAAGCCGAACGGCGACGGGAAAGCACACCGGATGCTCTATCGCGACATCGTGGCATTTATATTGCGGATCGCTTTGCAATGCGCTGCCGCGATGCTGGCATTGCCTGCGCATGCGGCGCCGACCAATATTTCCGCATCGCTTGTGGTGGAACAGACAGCCGCACCGGGTGAAACAGTCGACCTAGCCATCGTCATGAGGCCCGCGCCCGGCTGGCATGGCTATTGGTCCAATCCGGGCGATGCTGGCCTCGGCATGCAATTGGACTGGAAAGTTCCCTACGGCACAGTCCCCGGAAAGCCGCTTTATCCAGTGCCGCAGACCCTGCTGATCCAGGGCCTGATGAACCATGTCTATGCCAGCGAATACGTTGTTATCGTACCGCTCAAGATCTCACGCGACGCGGTGGCGGGAGCGACTTTGCCCATCGCCCTGGAAGCGCAATGGCTCGCTTGCACCGACAAGATCTGCGTGCCCGAACGCGCCTCGCTGGCGGCAACGGTTAACGTCGCGCCGGGTGGCGCCTCGGCGCGTGACGCCCGCTTCGACCTGTGGCGCCAGCACTTGCCCCCGCCGCTGGGCGCGCCAGCGAAATTCACGCTCGATGCGCGGCAATTGCGCATGGCGATCCCCCTTCCCGCCAGCGTGGCGCTTCGCGGTCCGCACCTGTTCATCGGCGAGGACAAAGTGGTCGACTACGCCAGCCCGCAAGCCTTCAGCAGGGTGGGCGACACGCTGGTGGTGGAAATTCCCCGCGCGAAATTCGCTCCGGCCAGTCCGACTGCGCTTACCGGCGTGCTCCGTCTGGCCAGTGGCCAGGGTGATGGTCTGACGATCGCGGCCGCGCCCGGTGCGGTGCCGCCAGCCGGCGCGCCGCTGGAGACGGAATCCGGCAGTGGCAGCGGCCTGGCGATGCTGCTGCTGGCCGCGCTGGCAGGCGGATTGCTGCTCAATATCATGCCTTGCGTCTTCCCGATCCTCAGCCTCAAGGCGCTCAGCCTTGCCCGCGCAGGGGAAAGCGAGGCTGATGCCCGGCGCGAAGGGCTGGCCTATACGGCCGGGGTCATGACTGCCTGCGTTGCGCTGGGCGCGTTGCTGCTGGCGCTGCGCGGGGCGGGTCAGCAAGTCGGCTGGGCCTTTCAGCTGCAAGAGCCGGGCGTTGTCGCCGTGCTGCTGGTGCTGGCCACGGCGCTGACTGCCAATTTCCTCGGCGCGTTTGAATTTGCCGTGCCCGGCTTCGTGCGGGCAGGCTCGGCCCAAGGCGCATTTGCCACTGGCCTGCTCGCCGCCTTTGTCGCCACGCCCTGCACCGGGCCTTTCATGGCCGCCGCGATGGGCGCCGCGCTGCTGCTGCCTGCGGCCCAGGGGCTGGCGCTGTTTGCCACGCTGGGGCTGGGCATTTCCCTTCCCTTCCTCGCCATCGCTTTCGTGCCGGGGTTGCGGGCGCGCCTGCCCCGTCCCGGCGCGTGGATGACGAGCTTCCGGCGCTGGATGGCACTGCCCATGGGGCTGACTGCGCTCGCACTGCTGTGGCTGTGCTGGCGGCTGGGCGGCGCGCCATTCGCAGCCCTGTGGCTTGCCATCGCCGCGGCCGTTGCCGCGCTGCTCGTCATTACTGGCAAGCGCCAGCGGCGCGGTCTGGCGGCCAGCAAGCCGGCGCTGCTGATGCTTGCCGCACTGACAGCAGCTGGGCTGGCCGTTACACCTTTTGTGCAGCGCACACCGGCCCCGCCCGAGCAGGGAATTCTGGGTGCAAAGCCATTTTCGGAAAGCGCACTCGCCCAGGCCCGCGCCTCGGGCAAGCCGGTCTTCCTCTATTTCACGGCCGACTGGTGCCTGACCTGCAAAGTCAACGAGCGCGTGGCGATCGAGCGCGAGGATGTGCGCGAAGCCTTTGCCAAAGCGGGCGTGACTGTGCTGGTGGGCGACTGGACGCGGCGCGATCCGGCCATCACTCGCTTTCTGACGGCGCAGGGCGCTGCCGGCGTGCCGCTCTACTTGTGGTATCCGGAGGGGCGCGGCGCGAATGAGCAGTTGCCGCAGCTCCTGACGCCCGCCGCCCTGATTGATCGCGCGGCGAAATAAGGACGCGAAAAGATTTCGGCATTTTGATTCCCGTCAAGGAAATCCCGCTTGCTTCGGACAACAAGAGGGCTTCTCCCCTACTATGGCGGCGGGAACTCATGGGTTCCCCCGCCTTTTTTCATCGCTCAGCAGGGCGTCAGAGCAATTCCGCCGCTCCGCCCAGCCCTGCCTTAAGTTTGTCGAGCGCCTGGGCTTTCAGCTGGTGAACGCGCGGCACGCTGACTGAGAGCACTTCGGCGATTTCCGAAAGATTGAGCTCCTCGACGAAATAGAGCTGCACGATCAGCTGCAGGCGCTCGGGCAGCGCCGCCACCGCCGCTGTCACTGTCTCGCGCAATTCCTCGTCGGCAAGCAGGGCAAAGCTGTCCGGCCTGTCATCGGCAAAGGCCATGTCGCTGTCGGAATAGGCATCATCGATCGATTCGAAGCGCAGCGGTTCGCTCGATCCGCGCAGTGCGGCCAGTTCCACAAGGTCGATGCCCATTGCCTCGGCCAGCTCCGCCTCGCCAGGCGCACGGCCCAGCGTGCCACGCAGCGCGTCCTCCGCCTCGCGCAATTGCCGGCGGCGCACGGTCGCCCCGCGCGAGAGCGGCACATTGCGGCGGATCAGATCGACCATCGCCCCGCGCACGCGCAGCTTGGCATAAGCGGCAAAGCCGTCCTCGCCCGGCCCGGCATGGCGCTGGGCCGCTTCCGTCAGCGCGACAAGGCCGGCCTGCATCAGATCTTCCAGTTCGATGCCGGGACGACCCGCGCCGTGGACATGCCAGGCAAGCCTGCGAACCATCGGCAGGAAACGTCGCACGCGGCTGGAAATGTCGCCCTGATAGGCAGCGGCAGCAAGGCTCTTGTGATCATGGATCATGCGGCAAGGCTTTCATTTAAGGACTTGGCAGTTGGAGAATGACCGGGTGCGGGCAGCGCCGGGGCAGGATGCGGTTCGCCGCCGACCACATCGATCACCTCGATCGGCTGAGCTTGCGGCAGTTCGGAAATTGACAGGACGAGGCACGAAGGCGCGCGCAGGCGCAGCAACGCGGCAAGCGCCCGGCGCGCGCGCGGCTGGACAATCAGCGCAATTGGAGGCGCGTTCGGCCCCCTCGCTTCGATTATTGCCGAAATCCGCTCGCCGATCGAACGGGCAAGGTCGGGCTCGATCACGGGCTGCCCGGTCGACGGATCATGCAGCCCCTGGACAATCATGCCTTCGAGCGCGGCGTCGAGCGTAACCACTGGCAGTCGCTGATTCGGCGCGCAAATGCGCCCGACAATCAGCGAGCCAAGGTCGGCGCGAAGCAGCTCGACCAGCCGGTCGTGCTCGAGCGTCAGCTGCACTGCCTGACTGAGGCTGGCGAGGATCGGCAGCGGATGTCCGATCGGTATACCGTCTTCCAGCAGTGCTCGCAAAAGACGCGTCAGCGCCGCGAGCCCCAGCGGCTGGGGGTGCACGGTCTCGACAAGTCCGGCAGCGCGTTCCTTCACGCCGTCGAGCACTGTGCGTACTTCGTCCGGGCCAAGCAGGTCCTGCGGACGCTGGCCAAGTAGCTGGTTGAGATGGGTGGCAATCACCGTGCTGACATCAACCGTCAAAAAGCCCTGGGCGATGGCCTGGTCGCGCTGCGCCGGATCGATCCACAGCGCCGGGCAACCGAAGCTGGGATCGACAGTCTCTTCGCCGAGGACGCCGTGGCCCTCGCGCGCCTCGCCGGTATCGATCGCCAGCACCCGGTCTCCGCGCACGCTGGCCGCGCCAAGTGGCACCCCGCCCAGCAGGATGCGATAGTCGTTGGGCGCAATGTCGAGAGCATCGCGCACGCGGAATTGCGGCACGACAAATCCGAAGCTCTGGCTGAGCTGCTTGCGGACACCGGTGACTCGCGCGACCAGCGGCGAGCCGCGCCGGTCATCGACCAGGTGTACGAGGCCATAGCCAAGCTCGATTGTGACGAGCGTATGGTCGGACACGTCCTCCAGCACGATCTTCGAGGGATCGGGCGCGGGCTCGGCCGCCACAGGTGCGGGCGCAGCCTGGCGGGCGCGTAGCTTGCGCCAGATGGTGTAGGCAATGGCTGCTGCCGGCAGGAAAATCGTCTGCGGCATGGCCGGGATCATGCCGAAAGCCCCTAGGACCATGGCAACCGGCAGCCAGGATCGAGGATCGGCGAACTGGCCGCCGATCTGTCCGGCAAGGTCGCGGCTGTCGGCGACACGCGTGACGATGACAGCAGCGGCAATCGAGAGCAGCAATCCGGGCACTTGCGCCACCAGCGCATCGCCCACAGCCAGCGTGACATAACGCTGCGCAGCTTCTGCGGCAGTCAGGCCATGGCTGATCATGCCGAGGCAGAAACCGGCCAGGATATTGACGCCCAGAATCAGCAGCGCGGCAATCGCGTCGCCTTTGACGAATTTGGACGAACCATCCATGGCGCCATAGAAATCGGCCTCGGTCGCCACTTCCTTGCGCCGCGCCTTGGCTTCTTCGGCTGTCAGCAGCCCGGCGGCGAGATCAGCGTCGATTGCCATCTGCTTGCCGGGCAAGGCATCGAGCGTGAAGCGGGCCGAGACTTCCGAGACGCGCCCCGCGCCCTTGGTCACCACCACCATGTTGATGATGACCAGAATGATGAAGACGAAAATGCCGACGGCGAAATTTCCGCCGATCAGAAAGGCACCAAAGGCTTCGATAACGTGCCCCGCCGCCGATGTGCCTTCGTGGCCGTGGACCAGCACGACGCGCGTGGAGGCGACATTGAGCGCGAGGCGCAGCAATGTGGCGAACAGCAGCACGGAGGGAAATGACGAAAAATCAAGCGGCTTGGCCGCATTCATCGCCGCCATCAGGATCGCCACTGATAGCGCAATGTTGAGCACGAACGATACGTCGAGCAGCAGCGCCGGAACCGGCACGATCATCAGCACGATCAGCGCGAGGATACCCGCCGGCAGCGCCAGCGAACCCATGCTGGGAAGCCGCGCGAGCAGCCCGCTCACAAGCCGAGACTCCGCAGATTGCCATAGGCCGCGCGGACAAAGCCGGGCGCGCTGGAGTGGCCTTGCGCGCTGGCGAGCCCGAATGTGTCGCGCAGGGTGTCAGCCATGGAAGGGCGATTGGACGCGGCCGGGGGTGCAAGCGGCTCAGCCGTTCGCGCTGCAAATGCGCTCGCGCTGCCTGGCCAGCTTTCGGGCGCGGCGCCGGCAAAGTCGGCAGGCGAAATTCCTGGGCTTTCCATCGCCGAAGCGACTTTGCCGCGCAGCAGTTCCATCACGCCGCCGACAGAGCGCGGGCCGCCGCCCGGACCAAAGAATATCGCGCGGTTGGCCGCAGCCGCCTTGGGCATTAGCGCGGCGGCGCTCTGCTGGGGATCGCTTTGCAGCGCGGCGAGGAATTGCGCCGCTCCGCCACTGCCGAGGAAATGCGCGAGATAGAGTTCGGCCGGATCTGGCTCGCGGCCCAATACCGGAGTGAGCGCGGCAGAATTGTCCTGCGCCAGTTCAGCTGCCATCGCAGCGGAAGCATCCGGGTCAAAGCGCAGCGCCATGACCGCGCTGCGCAGGGCAGGATCGCGCACTCGCCCGCCCTCGATGGCAGTGCTGGCCCAATCGAGCCCATGCTCGGCGCCGTGCGCTTCCAGTGTGCGCAACCAGGTGCCATTGGTGAACTGGTAAAGTCCTGCCGCGCTCGACGCACCGGCGCGCGCCTGCGGATCGAGGCCCGATTCGATGCGGGCCTGCGCCAGCAGATAGTCGAAATCGACACCACTGCGCGATGCAGCGCGGGCAATCGCCGCACGCACATTCGCCCCCCCGATTACCTGTACTTCGCTCAAGTCCCGTTCCCGGCGTGGTTGCTACCGGGAACGCTTCAGCAAGGGCCGTGCCAATTTTCCTCAACGCGCTCCGGCATAGGCGTAGGCAGGCGCGTGATAGAGCGTGGGCGCGCCTGTCAGTGCATCGAGCCGCGAGGAAACATTGGCCGCGATCAGGTTGCGGATCTGGCGGTTTACCTCATTGAGGCGCCGCGCCGCATCGAGCATGCCCTTGCATTCATCGTCGATCTCGAGCGCGGTTCTGTCCAGCGTGCCGCACAGCGCTGTCTTTTCCGCCGCCGCGCCGAGAATGGCATCAAGGTCCAGCCCGGCAAGCGCCTGCCGCTCTGCCTGCAGGACGGCAAGCATCTGCCCCAAAGTCTCACGAAGAGTCTGGGTCTCAAATAGCGCGCTCATTTGCTGGTCCTCAACAACATGCCGTTGGCGATGATGGCATCGGCCACTTTCGCCGGAACGATGGGGTATGTGCCGCTTTCCACGGCCTTGCGGATCAACTGCACCCGCTCTGCATCGACCGGCGGCGCACCGGCATCGAGCGCATCGCTGGCAGTGATTTCAGGCGGCGCGCTGGCCGCGCGCTGCGGCTTTGCGCCGCCAGCGGCGGTGCGCAAAGCCTTGGGGTCGACCTGGCTCACAGGGAGCATTGGTCCGAGATTGATCGGTGGCATGGTGCCGCTCCTTGGGTTTCTACTCACAGCCAAGAACGGCAATCGGAAACCGGCTTTAAGGGGTGCAGCGGCGAAATTTTGCCGCCCACCCGGCAAACCCGTTCAGGGCACGGGAACGGAAACCAGCCCCGGCCGCATAACTTGCGCCCGCATGGGCTGAGACTTTTCGCCCAGAGCGCGCACTCTGATCCATCCGCCCACCGGCCCGGAGTCCATCGCCTCGCCGGGCTGCGACACGCTGAAGCCATCGCCCGAGACTGCAATCGTCAGGCCATCGCCGCGATTGATCGCGGCAGGCTGGGCCATGCCGCCGCCGCCGGAGAGGGCGCGCACTGGCACGAACAGCCGCCAGCCGCCGTTGTCCGGGCATTCGACGACAATGGTCTCGCGCCGCTCACCGCGCCAGGACAGCGCTGCGGGCGAGCGGCAGGGATTGAGCCGCAGCCGCCGGTCGAGCGGCGTCACCGCGCCGCCTTCTGCCCCAATGGGCGCGCCGGCAAAGCGTGCCACCGCGGCATCGAGTGCGTTCAGATCGGCAAAACCGGCGGCAGCGGCAAGAATCAGGGAAATCGTCATGGCTGTTCGGCCTTTGCTTGCGGTGTCACTGCCTCGGCTAGCAAGCCGCGTGCCAGTCCCGCCGAATGATCGTAGGCCAGCGTGGCGACAATACCCCCCGGGCCCGGCTCTACCACCAGCCGCGCCTGACGGCCTGCCGCGCCCGCGCTCGAGAGCAGCAGGCTCGCTTCGGCGAGCGCCGCCTGCTGGCCTGCCGCGCCCTTTTCAGGCGCATAGTGCGCGACGATCGAGAGTTGCTGGCGACTGTCGAGCGACTGTCCGGCCAGCCATTTGTCGATCGGCGGCGCGCCGGCTTCGGAGCGCCACACCGCCAGCGGCTCGGCCCGCAGGCTGGGCTGAGGCAACCGGGTGGCCGAGCCATCGCCCGCTTGGGAAAGCGCCGAAGCCGTGACCATGAACAGGATGATCGAAAGGTCCGCCATCAATGTCTGCCAGCCGGTTCCCGCGCGCGCGATCATGCGGCGTGGTCCATCGACCTGTGCTGCGCCGCGGCAGCCCGCCGACCGGGTATGGCCCCGGCAACCTGAGCGGCCAGCCAGTCCACTATATCCTGACGCTGCTGTTCTTCGGCGCTGGCCGCGCGGTCAATCGCGCGGGCAAGCGGGGCGAGCAGGAGATTGGCCAGCAGCAGGCCATAGAGCGTGGTCAGCACGGCCATGCCGATCGCACTGGTATAGGCCCCCCTGGCAAGGCCATCGGCGGGCAACTGGCTGAGCGAGATCAGGGTTCCGGCAAGGCCAAAGACAGGTGCCAGTTCGGCCGCCTGTGCCAGAGTGCTTGACGCGCGCGAGGCCATTCGGGTGCGCGCGGCCTTGTGCCGCTCATGGGCAGAGAGCAGTGCGGCCACCGAGCGGCCGCCGATCAGCGCATCAGTCGCTTCATCGAATTCGCTGTCGCCGAAATGGTGGGGCTCGGCGCCCAGCAGGCCCTCCTGGTTGATTTCATTCACTTGCGCGGCCAGCCCGGCCTTGGCGGACTGCGCATTGAAGCGCGGTGAGCCGAGTTGCACCAGCGCGCGCGCCGCCAGCAGGCAATTGCGCGTGCCGCAGCGCAAATAAGTCGCCAGGGCCGTGCCGCCGATGACTATGGCGGCGGAAGCGGGATCGAACAGGGCCGGAATATTCATCGGGCAGAAATCCTCATTGCCTGCCCAAGAACGGCAATTCCCGTGGCAATTCAGCCAGCGGCGGCAATTTGCCGCTTCCGGCAAGACCTTGCCGCCGGGACACTCTCCCAAACCGCGCATTCCGGCCATTTCGTCAATTGGCACGGTGCTTGCTGATCTCCTCATGTCACGAAGACAGGAGCACGGCCATGTCAGGCAGTCTTTTCGGAATTCACGCGGCGGCGCTGGAACTGCGCTCGCAGCGCATGGGGCTGATTGCCTCGAACATCGCCAATGCCGCGACCCCCGGCTACAAGGCGCGCGACATCGATTTCGCCGCCGCGCTGAAGGCAAGCCAAAACGGCGAGAAAAGTCCCGCCGATGCCGCCATTCTCTACCGCCAGCCCAGCATGCCCTCGCTCGATGGCAATACGGTTGAACTGGCGAACGAGCAGGTCGCTTTTTCCGAAAACGCCGTGGGCTATTCAGCCACGCTCTCGTTCATTCGCGGCCGAGTGGAAAACATCACTCGCGCGCTGAAGGGAGACTGATCGTGCCTGCAGCCACATCCCTTTTCGATCTGGCCCGCGGGGCCATGTCCGCCCAGCTGGTACGCATGAATGCCGCCGCGTCGAACCTTGCCAATGCCGGCACGGTCGCGGGCAGCGCCGAGGGAACTTACCGCCCGATCCGCACCGTCTTTGCCGAACAGCTGGACAAGGCTTCGGGTCTGTCGGGCGTGCGCGTGGCCGGGGTGATCCGCGAAAATGCGGCGCCCGTGAAGCAATACGATCCCGACCATCCGCTGGCCGACAAAGACGGCAACATCTGGACCAGTCCGGTCGATGAAAACGCCGAGACCGTCGAGATGCTCGAAGCCTCGCGCCAGTATCAGAACATGGTCGAGGCGCTTTCCACCGCCAAGCAGCTGATGCTCGACACGCTCAGGATGAAATAGGGAGTTTGAGACAATGATCGCTTCGGTTTCCAATACGGCCCGAGTCCTCGCCCCGGGCGAGAAAGCGGGCTTCGCCGCACTCGGCCAGGCCGATTTCATCAAGATGATGACCGCCCAGCTGCAACAGCAGGACCCGACCAACCCGATGGACAACAAGGACATGCTGGCGCAGCTCGCCCAGTTCTCCTCGCTGTCAGGCATCAACCAGGTCAACGAGACGCTGAAAAGCGTCGCGAACAAGCTCGATGCCGTGCTCGCCGCACGCACGGCTGCCCAGACAGCCACGCAGACGACAACCCAGACCACCACTTGAACACGCCAAGGGAGAAAGCCCCATGTCCTTCTACACTTCGCTCAACGGCCTCAAGAACGCGCAGACCGATCTTGGCGTCATCGCCCACAACATCGCCAATGTCGAAACCACCGGATTCAAGAAAAGCCGCGTCGAGTTTTCCGACATCGTTGCCGGTTCGGCCTATTCGAACCCCAAGCTGATCCAGGGCATCGGCGCGACCGTGCAGGCGATCGGCCAGAACTTCGCGCTCGGCCCGATCGAGCAGACCGGTTCGGCGCTGGATCTCGCAATCAATGGTGACGGCTTTTTCACCACCAAAGCCGCGCTCACGGGCCAGGTCTATTATTCGCGCAACGGCGGCTTCGTGATGGACGAGAACGGCTTCATCCACGACGGCGAAAACAACCGGTTGCAGGTTTTCCCAGTAGACATCACCACCGGCGTCGCCACATCGACCACACCGCAGGACATCCAGGTGCCGCTGACCAATGGCGCGGGCTCCAACTTCGCCGGGCTGACAGTGCGCGACGACGGCAATGTCGTCGCCACCTACGCCGATGGCACCAACAGCTTTGTCGGCAAAGTGGCGCTGGCAGCATTCGTCGCGCCCACGGGCCTGCGTCAGGTCGGCTCGTCGAACTGGACTGCCAATGGCCTCTCTGGCGCGGCCTCCTACGGTGAGCCCGGCACCGGGCAATACGGCAAACTGCTGTCGGGCGCACTGGAGCGTTCGAACGTCGACATTGCCGAGGAACTGGTCGGCCTGATTACCGCGCAACGCAATTTCCAAGCCAATGCCAAGGCAATCGACACCGCAACCCAGCTTTCGCAGACCATCATCAACTTGCGCACATGATCGGGGGCGATTGAACCATGGACCGCCTGATCTACACGGCCGTATCCGGCATGAATGCCGCAATGGCGCGCCAGCGGATGATTGCCTCCAACATGGCCAACGCGCAGACCATCGGGTTTCGCGCCGAGATCATGGTGGCGACGCCGCAGACACTGGTCGATCCGAACGGCGCGCCAGACGTGCGCTCGATGACTGCCGGGTCGGTGACAGGCGCATCGATGAAAGCGGGCTCGCTGGTGCAGACCGGGCGCGAGCTGGACGTTGCGCTGGCCGGCGATGCCATGCTTACCGTGCAGGCGCCCGATGGCGGCGAAGCCTATACCCGGCGCGGCGATCTTTCGATTTCGGCCAGCGGCGTTGTGCAGAACGGCGAGGGCCTGCCGGTGATCGGCGAAAATGGCCCGATGACCCTGCCTCTCGGCAGCCGCATTTCAATCGCGCCCGATGGCTCGATCATGTCGAGCAATCCCGAAACGCCCGATGCGCCGCCAGTCAAAGTCGACCGGCTCAAGCTGGTGAGCGCGCGGGGCAGCCAGATCGAAAAGGACCTCGCCGGCCTGTTCCGCGTGCCCGGCGCAGATGGTGCCTATGGCGTGCTCCCCAACAACGAGGATGCGCGGCTGATGCCGGGCGCTCTTGAACAATCCAACGTCAATCCGTCCGAAGTGCTGGTGCAGATGGTCGAATCCCAGCGCCTCTACGACATGCGCACCAAGTTCATTGCCACTGCCCGCGAGCTCGATGAGCGCGGCGCGCAGCTCATGCGCATGTCCTGACCAAATTGCTGAAGGAGTAGAACCAGATGCCCTCGTCCGCCCTCCACGTCGCCCGCACCGGGCTTGAAGCGCAGGATGCGCGCATGCGCGTCATTGCCAACAACCTCGCCAATGTCGGCACCAGCGGCTTCAAGCGCGACCGCGCCAATTTTGCCACGCTCGCCTATCAGGATGCACGCGTCGCCGGGCAGCAGAGCTCGACGGAAACCTCCTATGCCACCGGCCTCAATCTCGGCACCGGGGTCGGCATCCAGTCGACCACCCGGATCGAGACGCAAGGCGCGCTCAACACCACCGACAACCCGCTCGACCTCGCGCTCGACGGCGCGGGTTATTTCCAGGTGCAGATGCCCGGCGGCCAGATGGGCTACACCCGCGCGGGCAATTTCACCCGGTCATCAGAAGGCCAGCTGGTCACGGCCCAGGGCTATCCGGTGTTGCCCGCGATCAGCGTGCCGGAAGGCGCGACTTCGATCACAGTCTCACCTGACGGGACAGTTTCGGCGCAAGTGGCAGGCAATGCCGAGCCGCAGCAGCTCGGCCAGATCACGCTTGCCGCATTCGCCAATCCGGCAGGGCTGCAGGCGGCCGGCGACAACTTCCTGCTCGAAACCGGCGCCAGTGGCCCGGCGCAGCTTGGCGTCGCGGGCGAAGGCGGTCGCGGCCATATCCGGCAAGGCATGCTCGAAGGCTCGAACGTCAATGTCGTTGAGGAACTGGTCGACATGATCGAATGCCAGCGCGCTTTCGAAATCAATTCCAAGATGATCTCGGCCGTCGACGAGATGCTCAAGAACGCGAACCAGACGCTGTGATGATGAATGTTCCTTTCGTCATTGCGAGGGGCAAGGCCCCGCGGCAATCCAGAGCCGCGCGCGCTGCCCTGGATTGCTTCGCTGCGCTCGCAATGACGAGCCTCGTGGCAGCCCCCGCACTCGCCAGGCGCCCGCCCGAAGGGTTTGCCCCTGCGCTGCCCGCGCCGCCACCTGCGCCGCGCGTTGCCGACGGCTCGATATTCAATGCCTCGGCCGGCTATGCCGCGCTGCACGAGGGCCTGCGGGCGCGCAGGGTCGGCGATCCCGTCACCATACAGCTGGTCGAAAACACCACTAGTTCAAAAACGGCAGGTTCGAAAACCCAGCGCAGCGGTGCAGGCGCAATCGTGCCGCCCGCCGCCTTCCCGTTTTCCTGGCTAAACCCGGAAAGCCTTAAAGCCAGCGCCCAGGGGTCGTTCAACGGTCAGGGCAATGCCACGCAGACCAGTTCCTTCTCCTCGGAATTGTCGGTGACGATTGCCGAAGTGCGGGCCGGTGGCACCGCGCTGTTACGCGGGGAAAAGCGCATGATGCTGAGCCAGGGCCAGGAATGGGTGCAGTTCACCGGGATCGTGCGGCTGGCCGACATCGATGCCGACAACCGCATCCTCTCGACCCGCGTGGCTGACGCGCGGCTCGAATATTCGGGCAACGGCGCAGTGCAGCGCGCCGGCCGCGAAGGCTGGCTCAGCCGGTTCTTCAACATGCTCAGCCCGTTCTGAGGAGCCCGACACATGTTGCGCCGCCTCCTCCTTTTCATCACCGCCCTGCTGGCCTTCGCCGCGCCCGCCCATGCCGAGCGGCTGCGCGATATTGGCGCCTTCCAGGGCGTTCGCTCCAACCAGCTCACGGGCTACGGCGTGGTCGTCGGCCTGCCGGGCACGGGCGACGACAATCTCGAATACCTGACACAAGCCATGCGCGGGGTTGCCGGGCGGATGGGCAATCCGCTCCCCCCGGGCGTCTCGCCGGGTCTCAAGAATGCCGCCGCCGTGATGATCACGGCCGACCTGCCGGCATTTGCCAAGCCGGGCCAGCGCATCGATGTGACCGTCTCGACAATCGGCAAGGCCAAGAGCCTGCGCGGCGGGGCATTGATCCTGGCGCCGCTCTATGGCGCGGACGGCCAGATCTACGCCATGGCACAGGGCAATCTCGCTGTCGGCGGCCTCGGCATTTCCGCCAAGGACGGATCGCAGTTGACCGTGAACGTGCCGACTGTGGGCCGGATTGCGGAAGGTGCCAGCGTCGAGCGCGCGGTGGCCACCGGCTTCGAGAACGGCGATGTCGTGCGTTTCAACCTGTTCAACGCCGATTTCCTTACAGCCGCGCGGGTCCGCGATGCGATCAACCGGCGCATGGCAGGGACTGCCAGCGTAGAGGATGGCGTCACACTGGCCTTGCGCCTGCCGCAGGGCGCCGATGCCCGCGCCAGCATGATGGCGGCAATCGAAATGATCGAAGTCAGCCCCGCTGAAACTCTGGCGCGAGTGATCGTCAACAGCCGCACGGGCACGGTGGTGATCAATAGCGCAGTGCGGCTCTCGCCCGCCGCGATCAGCCACGGCAAGCTGACCGTGCGGATCGAGGAAAAGCCACAAGTCGTCCAGCCCGCGCCGCTGAGCCGAGGTACGACTGCCGTGCAGGAAAGCAGCTCGATCTCCACCGACGAGCAGGGCGATCATGTCGCGCTGTTCAAGGGCGGCGCATCGCTGTCGAAAATCGTCGATGCGCTCAATCTGCTGGGCGTCAGCCCGTCGGACCTCGTCGCGATCCTCGAGGCGCTCAAGCAGGCCGGCGCGCTCAAGGCCGAAATGGTGGTGATATGAACCCGGTCACGCCCCTCATTGCGGCGCCCAAGGCCAATTCGCGCGAAGACCTCGCCAAGGCAGCGCAGGGCTTTGAGGCGATTTTCGTACGTCAGATGCTGGCCGCCGCGCGCAAGGCCGATTTCGGCGGTGATGACATGCTGGCCGGAAAAGACCTCGAGACATTCCGCCAGATGCAGGACGAACGCTTCGCCGACATCGCCGCCGAACGCGACTCGTTTGGCCTGGCGAAAATGATCGAGGCGCAACTGGCGCGGCAGGTCGGACAGGAGAACAGCTGATGGCCTCAGACCTTCTCTCGATTGCCGCCAGCGGCGCCAAGGCGGCGCGGCTGGCGCTTGACGTCACCGCGCAGAACATCGCCAATGCTTCATCAGAGGGCTATGTCCGACGCAGCATTCGGCTTGACGAGCTCGCCTCATCGGGCGGGATTGGCCAGATCGGCGATGTGTCTCTTTCGGGCGTGCGACTGGGCTCAGTCGTGCGCAATGCCGACATGTTCCGCCAGGCCGAAGTGCGCCGCACTGGCGCGGACGCAGCGCGCGGGCAGGCCGAAGTCGCGGGTCTGGAAAACATCCAGACTGCGGTCGAGCAGAGCAATGTCTACCCCTCGATCGTCAAGTTCGAAGCCTCGCTCCAGCAACTCGCTTCCGATCCGGTCGACCCGAGCCTGCGCTCATCGGTGATCGAAGCGGCGCGCACGGTTACTCGCACGATGAATATCGCTTCCACCAGCCTCGATGCGGCAGGCACCGGCATGCGGTTCGAGGCGGCGGATGGGGTATCGCAGGTCAACCAGATCGCTGCCGAACTGGCACGGGTCAACTTGCGCCTCGCGCGCGCATCGGACGCCAGCAGCGACCAGACCGCCCTGCTCGATCAGCGCGACATGCTGCTCGAGCGGATGAGCAAATATGCCGATGTCTCGACCACCATCGCGGCTGACCACACCGTTGAAGTGCGCCTCGGCGGCACCAGCGGTCCGGCGATCGTGACGGGCGGCACCTCCGACACGCTCACCATGACGACAGCCGCCAACGGCACGATTACTTTCGCTGTAGGTGCATCGGCCGCGGCGATTTCAGGTGGCGAGCTGGCTGGCAAGGCGCAAGCCCTGATCAAGCTTGACGATGTGCGCAACCGGCTCAACACGGTCGCCGCCAACCTGATTTCGACAGTGAACACCGCGCAGGCAAATGGGGTCGACCTTGATGGCATTGCCGGAACCTCGCTGTTTTCCGGCACCGATGCAGCCACCATCGGGCTCAACTTCGAAGATGGCCGCAAAATCACGACTGCGCCTGCCGGGGCCGGCGCCAACAGCCGCGATGCTTCCAATCTCACCGCGCTGCGCAACTCACTAGCCACTACCGATCCGGCAGGCGCGATGGACGCAGTGATTTTCGATATTTCCGGCACGGTTGCAGGCCGCACGGTGACGCGCGACGCGCTCGACACCATTGCCGGAAATGCCCGCATCGCGCTGTCCGCGCAGGCCGGGGTCAATCTCGACCAGGAAGCCGCCAATCTGATCCGCTACCAGCAGGCCTTCCAGGCTTCGGGCAAGGCGATCCAGGTCGCTTCCAACATCTTCGATACGCTCATTGCTCTGAGGTGATCCAGCCATGACGATCAACGCCACTTCGACCGCAGCCTTCTACGAACGCTCGACCATGGACCTGGCCGCGCTGCGCAAGCAGGCCGAAGGGCTGCAGAGCCAGCTCAGCAGTGGCTCGCGGCTGGCGCGTTCATCGGACAACCCGGTCGCCGCCTCACGCCTGCGCACGCTCTCGCGCGGCGCGGAGATTTCGAGCGTCGACCTGGCCAATGCCAACCGCGCCAGCGCCGACCTCAAGCTGGCCGACACGGCGCTTTCCACTTTCGCCGATTACGTGACGCGCGCCCGCGAACTGACCATTCAGGCGGCCAACGGCACACTGATGGCGAGCCAGCGCAATTCCATCGGCGGCGAACTGCTGCAGATCCATTCGAGCCTCTATGCCCTGGCCAACAGCCGCGATTCCACCGGGCATGCCCTGTTCGGCGGCCAGGCCGCGGGCAATGCCTATACGCTCGATGGCGCAGGCAATGCCGTCTATGCCGGCACGGCGACGAGCGAGGACCTGCCGCTGGGCGATGGGCAGAGCGTGAAGCGCGGGCTGACCGGGCCGGAATTCCTGAATTTCAGCGTCAACGGCAATCCCACTGGCCTGATGGCCATGGTCAAGAGCCTGGGCGAGGCCTTGCAGGGCGCAGTTGCCGATCCGGCACAGGCCGCGCGTGATGCCCTCACTCCTTTTGATTCCGCGCTGGATACTCTCACCACCGGTCAGACCCAGATCGGCGCACGGCTCGCCTGGATCGATCTGACCAACGAGCGGCGCACGACCCTGTCCGAACTCAATTCGAACGAGGAGGCGGAAATCGGCACGACCGACATGGCATCGACCATTGCCCAGCTGCAGCAAGTCATGGTGGTGCTCGAAGCCAGCCAGGCCAGCTTCGTCAAGCTTGCCAGCCTCAGCCTCTTCGACCTGATCAACTGAACCCCATAAGCAACTCGCACCCGCGAGAGGAAACTGCCTCATGTTTGTAGCTATCGGCCTTGTTGTCCTGCTGGTCATGGTCTTCGGCGGCTTTGCCATTACCGGCGGCGCGCTGGGGCCAGTGATGCACGCCCTGCCCCATGAAATGTTGATTATCGGCGGCGCAGCCGTGGGTGCGACCGTGATTGGCAATTCAATGCACGAACTGAAGGCCATCGGCGGCGGTTTCGCCAAAGTGTTCAAAGGCCCCAAACACACCAAGCAGGATCACATCGACGCCATCATCCTGACCACCCGGTTGATGAAGCTCTTGCGCTCAGAGGGGCCGGTGGCGATGGAAAGCCACGTGCAGGATCCAGGCAACAGCGCGATCTTCGCCGAATTTCCGCGCCTGCTTGCCAACAAGGTGTTGACGGCGCTGATCTGCGACACGCTTACCCTGATCGTGGTGTCCTCGGGCACGCTGGAAGTGCACGCGGTCGAGGAAGTGATGGACAATGCGATGAAATCGCACTTTCACGAGATGCACGAACCCCAGCACGCGCTGACGACGCTGGCGGACGGCCTTCCCGCGTTGGGAATCGTCGCCGCTGTGCTCGGCATCGTCAAGACCATGGGATCGATCGACAAGCCGCCAAGCGTGCTGGGCGGAATGATCGGCTCAGCGCTGGTCGGCACGTTTCTGGGCGTGCTGCTGGCCTACGGCATCGTCGCGCCGATGGCGGGCAGGCTCAAGCAGATCATCGAGGCCGACGAGCAGATCTTCCACGCGGTCAAGCAAGTGATCATCGCCAGCCTCCACGGTTGGCCGCAGCCGCTGGTGGTGGAAAGCGCGCGTTCGGGGCTGGGCCATGCCTTCCGTCCGGGGCTTTCGGAACTGCTCGACTCCTTGCGCGGGCGCTGACCAATGGCCGCCGCCAAGAAGGGCAAGAACGAGCTTCCGCCGCCAGTCATCGTCAAGAAAATCACTGTCGTTGCCGGCGGGCATCATGGCGGCGCTTGGAAAGTGGCCTACGCCGACTTCGTGACCGCGATGATGGCCTTCTTCCTGCTGCTATGGCTGCTGGGCGCGACGACCGAAAAGCAGCGCAAGGGCATTGCCGACTATTTCACCCCCACGCTGGTCAAGACCCGGCAGGACAGCGCCGGTTCGGCGGGCGGCCTGCTGGGCGGATCTTCGCTCACTGACGTGGACAACTATCCGCACCGCGCCGGGCAGACCGGCACCAAGGCCATGACCATCCCGCGCGACACGACGGGCGGCCCGAAGGAAGGCAGCGGCAAGATCAACAAGGTCAACCATGTGCGCCAGCAGCTGGAGCAAAAGCTGCAATCGACCCAGCAACTGCTCAAGCTCGCCCGTCAGGTGCGCATGGTCGATACCGCCGAAGGCATCCGCATCGATCTGGTCGACGATGCCAATTTCGCCATGTTCCGCATGGGGACCACGATATTGACGCCGGACGCCGCCGAGCTGCTGCGCGCGATCGCCGAAGTGGTGGCTCCCGAAGCTGGCGCCCTCTCGATCCGCGGCCACACGGACTCACTGCCGTGGAAGCCGGGCGAACCACAAAACAACTGGTCGCTATCCGCCGGCCGCGCCGAAGCCACCCGGCAGGAAATGTTGCACCGGGGCATCCCCGAAGAGCGCTTCGCCCGCATAGAAGGCGTCGCCGCGCGCGAGCCGCTGATCGCGGAAAATCCGGCCGATCCGAGGAACCGGCGGATCTCGATCCTGCTGATGCGTTAATATGTCCCGTCCGTTCACCCTCAGGAGCCGTTGAGCCCTGAGCTTGCCGAAGGGTCGAAACGGCGTCTCGAAGGGCCAAGTGCAAGGCCGCTTCGAGACGGGCCTCCGGCAAGCTCAGGCCCACCTCAGTACGAGCGGGTCGGGCTGCTAATGGTATAACTGGTTCCTGCCACTGGGCGGCGGTTTGCCGGGATCTTGCGGCTGTGACTGCTGCGGCCCAGTGCATTCCGAGTGCGAAACCGGATCCGGATCGCCCATTTCATTGGCGCCGGTGCTGATGCATTGTCCGCTTGCGGCGTCAAATTGCCCATCGGAATAGCAATGTATCTTCCAGGTGCTGACACCTGGCGTGCCGCCCGGCATCAGGCAAGGCTCCTGCACGACTTTGTTGTATTCGACGCGGTCGCAATTGCCCGGAACCACCGGAGTGGGCGGCGCGATCGGTCCGCGGGGATGCCCGTGGCCGTGGCAGTGACGGTAGGCTTCGGCTTGGGCATGGCCCCCATATCCGGATCGCGCGCAGCCTCGGAGCATTTCGACACGCCCATTATCAGCGGTGCGATCATCATGCAGATCGCGGTGAGTTTCCTGTTCAATTCCCCCTCCCGTTGAAATCCAAGCGGCGATTGCCTCTCGGCTCCCGTTCACAGCCTGCCACGCGCATAAAAAAGAGGCCCGGCGGTTTGGGGGAAACCGCCGGGCCTGTGCCTGAGGAATTCAGGCCCTGAGAAAATCTCAGGTCATGTGCCGCGAGATGCTTAACGCAGCAGCGACAGCACGTTCTGCTGGCTCTGGTTGGCCTGCGAGATCATCGCCGTCGAGGCCTGGCTGAGGATCTGGGCCTTGGCCATCGCCGTGGTTTCGGACGAATAGTCGGCGTCCTCGATCCGGCTGCGGGCGTCCGACAGGTTGGTGACGTTGCTGGTCAGGTTGTTGACCACCGATTCCAGGCGGTTCTGGCCTGCGCCCAGCGTCGCGCGGGCGCTGGAGATTGCATCAAGCTCCGCACCGATCCCGGTGGCGGGGTCAAGCAGCGCATTCGCCGCCGTTGCCGTCGAAACGTCATACGAACCCGCGGCACCACCGCTGGCGGCCAAAGTGGTGAGGTCAGCCATGGCGAGGTCGACCGTATCGGCAGAACTGGCACCGGTTTGCACTGTCACGGTCGCCGTGCTGCCGTCAAACAGGGTGACGCCATTGAACGAGGTGTTGGTGATCACCTGATCGATCTGCGCCGTCAGCTGATCGACTTCCGCCTGCATGTAAACGCGGTCAGTGGCGTCCTGATAAGTGCCCGAAGCCGACTGGACCGCCAGTTCACGGACACGCTGGAGCATATTGGTGACTTCGCCCAGGGCGCCTTCGGCCGTCTGGGCAAGGCTGATGCCGTCATTGGCGTTGCGGATGCCCTGGCTCATGCCGCGCACCGACGATGTCATGCTGGTGGCAATGGCCAGGCCGGCTGCGTCGTCCTTGGCGCTGTTGATGCGCTTGCCGGTCGACAGGCGCTCCATCGCTGTGCTGAGCATCTTGTCAGCAGAGTTCGATGCATTCGCGGCGCGAAGTGCGCCGATGTTGGTGTTGATAACCGCCATGATAGACTCCCGTAATTGTCCCGAAATGGGGGGAACCGACCGGCTCATCCGGCACGGCTGCCAGGGGAAAGAGCGGCGAAAAGTGCTGCGGATTAAGTGGGGCGCGCGCAAATCGGCGAAAATTACGCGTTTTTACTAGGACTTAAATTACCGGACCGTTTGCCGTTTACGCGGCAAACAGCCTCACGAGACTTGGTTAACAGTGGGGCAACAAAAATGAACGGACTTGAATTCGGCGAAGGAGTGGCGCGCCATCATGCTCCGTTGATCCAGCGCGCGGCCGTGATTGCCGGTTCGCTCGGGCAAGCCGGAGCAGTGGCGCTTCGCGACAGCACTGACCGTTCGCCGCCCGCGCCGCGCATGCGCACCATTACCCTGGAACGCGGACCAAGCTGCCAGATCCTGCGCGAAAGTACTGAACGGCTGACGCTGCGCTATGGCGATAGTGCCAGCGATACCAGCCTCGCCGCCCTGCTCGCCGCCATGGCCCGGCCTGGCACGCCCGTTGCCGCCGATCCGGAGAGCCTCTCGATCCTCGCGCTGGCTGAAAGGCTTGCCGCCAGCGAAATCCCGGTCCTGATCAACGGCCCCACTGGCACTGGCAAGGAAGTGCTCAGCCGCTTCATCCATGATCACAGCCCGCGCCGGAGCGGCCCGTTCATCGCGGTGAACTGTGCCGCCATGCCCGAGGCCATGCTGGAAGCCCTGCTGTTCGGCCACAAGAAAGGTGCTTTCACGGGCGCCAGCGAGGCCAACGAAGGATTCTTTCGCGCGGCGGACGGCGGCACGCTGCTGCTCGACGAAGTGGCGGAAATGCCGCTGGCGCTGCAAGCCAAGCTTCTGCGCGCCCTGCAGGAAGGCGAAGTCGTGCCGATTGGCGCCACCCAGCCGATCAAGGTGGACGTGCGCGTGATTGCCTGCGCCAACCGAGACTTGGCAGTGGAAGTT
>Ga0075363_100000070_pt1 | contig 21051 bp, 20 predicted proteins | sample EndMetdeltDD1763_FD_71470 | JGI IMG/M metagenome (GOLD analysis project Ga0075363, IMG submission 71470) | Populus endosphere microbial communities from Tennessee, USA - Endosphere MetaG P. deltoides DD176-3 | ecosystem: Host-associated > Plants > Roots > Endosphere | place: USA: Tennessee...
CATCCGCGCGATACGCAAAGACGTGCTATCGAAGTGTTACGGCGGTGACATCACGCGTAAGCGCAAGCTGCTCGAGAAACAAAAAGAGGGCAAGAAGCGAATGAAGACCATAGGTCGGGTTGAAGTGCCGCAGGAGGCATTCGTCGCGGCCCTGTCCACCGACGCCCCGTCCGACAAGACGACGAAGAAGTAGGTTCCCCCGAAGATGATGCGCTCAACGACTCGCGTGGGAGTTGCGTTGAGCGTATGCGCCCTGCTGGCAGCGTGCGGCGCTCCTGTCCAGGACGCGCGGCCCACGGTCCGCATCGCCGAAGCCGTTGCGCCGTCGCCGGCCCGCGCGCTCGACCGGATCCTGCCCACCTCCGAGGAGCTGTCGGTCCTCGGGCCCAACGGCATGATGGGCCAGCGCGTCCAGGGCGGGCCGAACATGCTTCTCGCCAGCGTCGGCGAAGCGGACGCCACACCCGCCGACTGCGTGAGCCCGACGTATCGGCTGCAGCGGGTGGTCTACGACGCGGGTCCGGTGCAGTCGGTCGCCAGCCAGTCGTGGACCGGCGGATCGTTCGAAGCGCCACCTGTCTCAGGGTTCTTCGGCGTGGTGCAGTTCTCTTCTGAGGCAGACGCGCAGGCGTTCTTCGCCGACGCGGCCGACAAGTGGCACCGTTGCAACGGTCAGGCATTGGTGCTGAACCAGCCGGACCACGGTGCGCAGCGGACCAGCAGGATCACCGATGTCACCGTCGACGGCCACATGGTCTCGGCGATGGTGATGCAGGACTCCGGCTCGATGTCTCAGCGTGCGCTCGGGGTCATGGCGGATTGTGTTGTGGATGTAGAGGTTTCCGACGTCAACGGTCTCGGCGGTCCGCAGGGGGCCTCGACGGTGGCGCGGCTGATGCTGGAGAAGGTCGGCGCGGCGTAGCCGCCCCTGCCACCCCGGAATTCGCGGGTGGTGCACACACTGGGCGTGATTCGGTCACAATAGCGCGGTGACCAACATCGGTACGGCCAAGCGGACATGCGCCGCGGTGGCCGTAATCGCAGCATCCGTCCTGCTCACAGGCTGCGTGAGCACCGTAACGGGCACTGCGATACGTCCACCCAACGCGGGGCCCGGCGACGTGTCGCCACTCGACGAGTCGAAGCTCGACGAGGTGGCGCTCTCGATCGGTGAGATCAACGCGATCATGGGTTCGTCGTCCATGACGGTCACCAGCGAGCTGGACGAGATGACCGACCACTCCGACGCGGTGTCGGACGCGGAATGCCTCGGTGCGATCTACGGAGCAGAGGAGCCCGTGTACGCGGGCAGCGGCTGGACCTCGGTGCTGGACCAGATTTCGCGTGAAGAGGGCGAAGACAACGAGCACTGGGTCGAGCAGACGATCGTGCTGTACCCGTCGGCCGACAAAGCGCAGGCGTTCTTCGAGAAATCCAAGGGCCAGTGGGAGGGCTGCAACGACAACACCGTGTCGGTGGACGATGGTGGCGACGCGTACGACTGGGATATCGAGAACTTCAACGCGGACGACACCCTGATCACCCAGGTGACGACGCAGCAGGATGCCGCCGGCTGGGCATGCCAGCACGCGCTCTCACCGGTTTCGAACATCACCGTTGAGGTGTGGGCGTGCAGCTACTCCCCAGAGGACGAGGCCGAGACCATCGTCACCGACATCATCGCCAAAGCCGCCGAGAAATAGCTCGGAGGCTGTCAGAGCATGTATTCCAGCTGCAGCTGACCTTCCTGCACTTCGGTGCGCGCAGTACCCAGCAGAGTTTCTGCGACGCGCCTCGCTTGCACGCGCAACTCGGGTACGGCGATCGTCTCCCAGTAGGTGCCTTTGAGTGCCGGCCCCAAAGCGAGAAGCCACGGCGATCGTTGGCCCGTGTCCGTCAGCACGGTGTGATCGGAATCAACTCGGATGCCCATGTCGATCGCGTCGGGGGCGATCGCACCTTGCCGGAGCAGATTCTTCAGCAATACCGACTGGGTCGCAGTGAATTTCGAGGAGGGACCAGTGGCATTGAGCACCAGATCGCCTTCGAGAGAAGCGCCGTCCGCGAGCTCGACGACGATGCGGTCGCCGGATGCCCTCAGCTTCTCGATGGAATCCGCGTGCACCCGCAGTTGCCCCGTCAGCTGTGAGCTGGTGATCTGCGAATAGATATCGGGAGCGATCCGGTGGCGGAAGACATTCCACCGCGCCGCGTAATTCTTTGCGAACCGGATTCGTTCGTCTCGGCTGAATCCGCTCCAGATGCGTTGTGTGTAGGGACGCAGCTTGTCGACGATGATGGCGGGATTGGCGTTGCGCGCGTGAAGGATTGCGCAATGCTCATCGATGAGCAACAGCAGCTCGTCGAGTCCCAATGCCGCGATATCGACATTCGGCGGGGGGAAGTCGGGGTAACTGATCCCCCGGAAATGTGAGTGAGGGAACCACCCGTGTCGGGATACCGCGTGAATGCTTCCGAGCCATCCCTTGGCGCGCAGGGTGAGGATCGCATCGACTGTCGTGAGTCCCGTGCCCAGGAGAATGATGGTTCCCTCGTGGGTTGGTAGACGATCTTCCCAGCGCTGCCAGGGGTTGCCGACCCAGGCTGGATGGTCGGTGAGGCTTTCGGCGCCGGGCAACGGTGCCGGCGGCTCATTGCCGGTCGCGAGCACCACCCGGTCGGCGGACACCGTCGGTCCGTCGGCGAGGTGCACAAGGCAGCCGGTCTCCTGCGGTTCGATGTCAACGGCGGTACCGATGACGAAGTTTGAGGACGCCGGCGCCGTCTCGCCCGGGCTCTGCAAATGGTGCTGGACGATGGATCGCAAGTAGTCGCCGTAGATCTGACGCGGAACGAAGCGTTCGCGCAGTTCGATCTCGTTGATCGATTCGAATTCCGACCGCGTGCGCAGCCACTGCAGGAAGTGGTCGGGTTCGTGGGGGAATGCGGACATGTTCCGCGCCGCGACATTGAGCAGATACTCCGGTCGCCTCGACCGGTAGGCGACCCCACGGCCAATCGAGGGGTCGTCGTTGATGACCGTGATGTGTAGAGGTTGCTCGGTCAGTCGCGCGATGTTCACCGCGGCCATCGCGCCACTGAAACCGCCACCGATGACGGCGATCCGCTGAGATCGCGCCGGTTGATCCACGGGCCCCCAATGTCAGATTCGGGTGGACGATGCTTGATGCTCTGTGAGTATCTATGTAGTTGAACGCCACAAAGTGGGCAATCCGTGTCGATCCGGCTGGCCCCGACCGTCGGAGGCCGCCCGAATTCAACCAGGGCTGTGCGACGTTAACGCCGGGCCACGCCAGCTCCGCGTTAAGAATCTGCCTGGTTAAAAGTTTCCGTCGTCAGATCGGTGGCTGCGGGTCTTGCAACCAACCTGATTCAAAGGGAACACCGCGATTGTCCTGCAGTTCCGCTTCCAGCGGCGGCACTGCGAGTTCGGTGAGGACAGGTCGGCGGATAGCCTCCGTTCATGGGCGAATACTTGGCGTTTATCGCGCCTGAAGGCGGAACCGCCCACGAACTGCAACCCGTGGGTCGTTGGCCATGGATGGTGTTGCTGCTCGGCGTGGCGATCGTCGTACTCGGCGGGCTTCTGTTGACGTGAGCGCGAGTGTCACCGGCTGGCAGCCAGCGTACGTTCACGCCTGATCAGTTCGCCCCACACATTGAACGCTTCAGCGTTGTCCGCAGAGGAGGTCCCGCTCGCGACCGCAACCAGTCCGCTCGCGATGCTGCCGATGCCGATACCCGTCTGGCGTGTTACCTGCACAAGTTCGGTGAACGCCTCGTCCGGCGAGCAGCCGCGCAAACCGACCAGGACACCGATGGCTGTATCGATTACCTTGCGCGACGTGTCATTTCCTCGAAGGCCGCTGTAACTCATGGCGATGATCGTGGTCGAAATGCCGCCGCTTGCCCACAGATCTGCGCATGGTGATTTAACGGTTTGTATATGCGGGTGTGCCGTCGTTTAAGGCGGCTGGCGTCGTAGACCAAGCGAGTCGACAATCAGGTGATGCTCCCCATTCTCGATCTCGCGGAGTCCGACTCGGAGCCGGAACGGTTCCGGGCACGGTTGCGCGAAGCCGCCCATGACAGCGGATTCTTCTACCTCGTCGGTCATGGCGTGCCGCGGACTCAACTGGACCGCGTGCTCGGGTTGGCCCGCCAGTTCTTCGCCTTGCCGCTGGATGCCAAGAATGAAATCAGCCAGCTGAACAGCCCGCAGTTCAGGGGCTATTCGCGCATCGGGGGCGAACTCACCAACGGCCAGGTGGACTGGCGCGAACAGATCGACATCGGACCGGAACGTCCGGTGATCGACGGTGCCGAGGGTTACTGGCGGCTGCAGGGTCCGAATCTGTGGCCACCCGTGCCGGCCGATTTCCGTCCGGCATTCGAGGATTGGGCCACGACGCTGTCAGGTGTCGGTATCCGATTGCTGCGTCACTGGGCCGTATCGCTGGGCGCCGCGGAGGACACCTTCGATGCGGCGTTCACTGACCGACCCGCCACCCTGATCAAGGTCGTGCGGTATCCCGGCACGCGCGACACGTCGCAAGGTGTTGGCGTACACAAGGATTCAGGTGTGTTGACATTGCTGCTGCTGGAGCAGGGCTCCGACGGTTTGCAAGTGGAGGGTGCCGCAGGGCAATGGATCGACGTGCCGCCGGTGCCCGACGCGCTGATCGTCAACATCGGCGAGCTGCTGGAGGTCGCGACGGGCGGTTACCTGCGCGCCACCCGCCATCGCGTTGTCGCGCCACCACCAGGTACCGACCGCGTGTCCATCCCGTTCTTCCTGAACCCGGCATTGGATGCGACTGTTCCCATCATCACGCTGCCTGCTGAGTTGGCGGCGCTATCGCGCGGCGTCGAGGCCGACCCGGACAACCCGATTTTCAACACCTACGGTGAGAACGCCTGGAAGTCGCGGACCCGAGCCCATCCCGACGTGGCCGAACTGCATCACGGCATCGTGCCGAAAGGCGCCGCCTCGGCGTACTAGAAACCGATTTCATCGGGGTGATCGCAACCATCGGCAGACCGGTCGTCGCCGGTTAGGTTTCCGGGGTGTTCGATGTGCGCCGGCTTGTGGTGCTGCAGGAGGTGGTCCGCTGTGGGTCGCTGTCGGCCGCCGCGGCATCGCTGACCTACACGACATCGGCCGTCTCACAGCAGATCACGGCACTCGAACGCGATATCGGCTCGACGCTGCTCGTCCGCAGTCCCACCGGCGCGCGGCCCACCGCGGCGGGGATCCGGCTGCTCGAACACGCGGGGACGATCCTCGGCGCGATCACGGATGCCGAACATGACCTTCAGCGGCTGGCGAATGCGCAGCCTGGGGTGGTCCGGGTCGCGTCGTTCGCCAGTGCCGCCGCGACGATTCTGCCGCGCGCGATCGCGCGATTCCGCGTGCTCTGTCCTGGGGTCGAGGTCGAGCTGGTGTCCGCGGACCCCGAAGAGGGCGTCGGACTGCTGACGAACAGTGGGGCTGACGCCGCGGTGATCACCGAGGTTCCCGGGGAAGCCCCCGAGTTTCCGCGGGTGCACTCGGTCCCGGTGTACGACGACGAGTTCTTCGTCGTCCTACCGGTGGGCCACCGGCTTGCGTCGACAGTCGAGGTGCCGTTCTCGGCGCTGGCACGGGAGCAATGGATCGTCAGTACCGAGACGGGCACGTGTCCTGACGTCAGGGTTTTTCAGCGGGCATGCCGCAGCGCCGGTTTCATTCCGTCGGTCACCTTTCGTACGGAGGACTACTCCACGGTGCAGGGCTTGGTCGCGGCGAATCTTGGTGTGTCACTGGTGCCCTCGCTCGCCGCCGCTGGCGCCAGGACCGACGTGGCGCTGCGCCGGGTCGCGGGCCGACGCCCGGTTCGGCGGATCGCCGTAGCGACGGCCGGTCCACCCGGCGACGGCACTCCGTTGGCGACATTCTTGACGCTCGTCCGCGAGGCGAGTGCACGCATCAGCGCCGACGCCGTTTACAGCATTCCTGAACGCCCCTTCAGCGTCGCTTGACTCCGGTTTCGTCAAACATCCACCGGCCCTACGGTTCCGAATATGACCACCACCGAAAGCACCACCCCCGTCCTGGCGTCCGCCGCCGAAGCGCTGGCCGTCGCAGAATCGCTCGCCTCGGACATCGCTGCCGGTGCGGTCGAGCGTGAGCTCGCGGGGGCGTGGCCGGTGGACGAACTGCAGCGGGTGGGACGCTCGGGTCTGCTCGGCATCACGGTGCCGGTCGAGTACGGTGGTCCTGGCCTCTCGCACGTCACGGCGGTAGAGGTGCTTCGCATTCTCTCGCAAGCTGATTCGGCTGTCGGGCAGCTGCTGCTGTCGCATTTCGTACTTGCGCATGCCATCCGCGGGTTGGAAGGCAACGACCCGGCCCCACGGATCTACGCTGACGTCCTGGCGGGTGCGCAGCTCGGCAACGCCACCGTGGAGCGGGGGACGCGTACGAGTGCCGACCGGCTCACGACGGTCACGCGCCAGCAGGATGGCACATGGCTGCTCAACGGCACGAAGTACTACGCGACGGGCACGCTCGGTGCGACGTGGATCGCCGTTGCCGCCCGGATCCCCGACACCGATCCCTCGCATGGCGCAACGGTGTTTGTTCGGCCGGAGGCCCCCGGCGTCACGCTGAACCTCGACCGCTGGTCGTCGTTCGGTCAGCGCGGAACTGCCAGCGGTGAAGTCGTATTCGACCACGTCACAGTCGAGGATGCGTTCGTCATCGACGAAGGGCCGGATCCCGATCCGGTCACCGCGCCTCCCGCGGTGCTCGGCGCCTTCGATCAAGCGCTGCACGCCGCCGTCGACATCGGCATCGCGCGTGCGGCTCTGGAGGACGGAGCACGATTCGTCACGACGAGGTCGCGGCCGTGGTTCGAGGCGAACGTGGACAGCGCCGCGGACGAACCGCACGTCGTTCGCAGATTCGGCGAGCTGACCGCCCGGCTGTACGCGCTGGAGGCGCTGCTCGCGACCGGTGCCAAGTTGGTGGACGACGCGCTGGCCGAACCCGAACTCACCCGTGAGGCGGCAGCCAAGGCGTCCTTACAGGTCGCAGCCGCCAAAGCGCTCGCCCAGGAATTCGCGGTCGAGATCGCCAGCAGCATCTTCGAATTGGCGGGTGCTTCGGCCACCGACCGCGCTCATGCCCTCGACAGGCACTGGCGCAATGTGCGGGTGCACTCGCTGCACGATCCCGCCCGCTGGAAATACGTTCACCTCGGCAACTTCACCCTGCACGGAACCAAGCCGCCGCGGCTCGGTGTCCTGCTCTGATCCCCTGCGAGACAAGGAGTTCGTCATGGCTGGTTTCTATCTCACCGGCAGCATCAACGTCCCGACGATCGATGGCGCGTTCCGCCTCGTCGGCGAAAGGCTACAGCCGGGCACGACGCGTGTACCGGACGGCGAGCCGGGAGATCGGGCGAACTGGGTGCTGACCCAGGCCGAACATTTCCTGCAGAACCCGAGTCTCGATGTCGTCGACAAAAAGGTCAGGGTGCGCCGGGGTTCCGTCGTGTCATTCGCTCCGGTGGATTACCACACCGTCGCCGCCCAGTCGTACGCCCGCTTCGTCGCCGCGCGCCAACAGGGGGTGCTGGCAGCGGATTCCCGATTCCTGGTCTCCATACCGACGCCGTTCAACGCGGTGAACTCGTTCGCGGAGTTGGACTCTCAGGTAGAGGTGGCCTACGCCTACGAACGACAACTGCGCAACAGCGTGGAAGCGCTGCAAGAGGCGATCGCGCCGTCAGATCTCGCGATCCAGTGGGATCTGCCCACCGAACTGGCGACCATCGAGGGCTGGTTCCCCAATCCCTACGGCGGATTCGAGCCGATCTTCGCGGCCACCGCGCGGCTGGCGTCGTGGGTGCACGACGATGCGGAGTTGACATTCCATCTGTGCTACGGAGATTCGAAGTTCGGGGCGTCGCCGTTCATGGGTGATCCGCCCGACGAGCAGGCCGCAGCTCGCGGCGGCAGACACATTCTTCCGCGGGATGCGTCCGCGATCGTCACCCTCGCCAACGGTTTGTCCCGGCACGTGAATCGGCGCATCGACGCGATCCAGGCGGCGACCGTCGCGGCGTGGACCAAGCGCGCACACTGGCAGCCGTTGAGCGGTCTCGCACTCGAATCCGACACCGAGATCTACCTCGGTCTGCTGCATGCCGAGGACGGCGCAGCCGGCGCCCGGACCCGGGCGGCACTGGCAGAAGAATTCCTGCCCACGTTCGGGATATCGACCGAGTGCGGCCTTGGCCGGCATTCCGCCGAACAGCTCGAAGCGGTACTCGTCGCGTGGCAGGAGTACGCCGAGACCCGCGAACCGGTGCTGGCCGCGACTTGACGCGGCTAGGACGGCGCGTTGGCCGGAACGAAAACACCTGAGCTATCGGCCTCTTCCTCGGCGCGGATCACGTGCACGACGGCGTTGATCAACGCCAGGTGGGTGAACGCCTGTGGGAAGTTGCCAAGATGCCGTCCGGTCCGGGGCTCGATCTCCTCGGCGTACAGATGCAGCGGGCTGGCGAATGACAGCAGCCGCTCGCACAGGTGCTTGGCGCGGCTGATCTCACCGATCTCGACCAGCGCGGACACCAGCCAGAACGAACAGATCGTGAAAGTGCCTTCCTCGCCGGACAATCCGTCGTCGGTCTCCTCGACGCGGTACCGCAGCACCAGACCTTCCTCGGTCAGTTCGTCGGCGATCGCCAGCACCGTCGCTCGGACCCGCGGGTCGTCGGAGGGCAGGAACCGAGTCAGCACCGCCAGGAGCAGCGAGGCGTCCAGCGCATCGTCACCGTAGCGTTGGGTCAGCACGCCGCGGGAGTCCACACCCTTCTTGAGGATGTCGGCCTTGATCTCCTCGGCGATAGCGCGCCACTGCTGCGCGTAGGACTTCTCGCCTTGCAGCTCGGCGAGTTTGGAGCCCCGGTCCAGCGCGACCCAGCACATGATCTTGCTGGAGGTGAAGTGCTGCGGCTCGCCGCGCACCTCCCAAATCCCGCGGTCGGGCTCCTTCCAGTGCTTGATCGCTTCCTCGACCTGTTGTTTGAGCACCGGCCACAGCGTGTCGGAGATCTGCTCGCGCGACTTGGCATGCAGGTACACCGAATCCAGCATGGTGCCCCAGATGTCGTGCTGCATCTGGTTGTAGGCCCCGTTGCCGATCCGCACCGGGCGAGCGTTGTCGTAACCGGACAGATGGTGCAGTTCCTCCTCGACGAGGCTGCGTTCGCCACCGACGGCGTACATCACCTGAAGTGGATGGCGCTCACCGTTGTTCGCGCCGGAAACGTCGGCGATGAACGCGAAGAAGTCATCGGCCTCCCGGTCCAGACCCAACGTGTACAGGCCCCACAGCGCGAAGGTCGAGTCGCGCACCCATGCGTAGCGGTAGTCCCAGTTGCGTTCACCCTGAGGGGTTTCCGGCAACGACGTGGTCGGCGCGGCGAGCAGGGCGCCGGTCGGCGAATACGTGAGGCCCTTGAGCGTCAGCGCGCTGCGCTGCAGGTACGCCCGCCACGGATGATCGGGGAATTCACCGATGTTGATCCACTGCCGCCAGCACTCGCTGGTCTGCCACATCTTGTCGGCGGCTTCGTCGTAGGTCTGCGGCGCGGGATGTTTGGACCAACTCAAAGCGACGTAGGCGTTGTCACCCTCCTTCATCCGGGTGCGTGCCCGCGCCTCGTGGCCCTCCAGGCCCAACCGAAGATTGGTCGTCAGCCGCAGCGTCGGATGGGCGTCCGGATCCTTGCTCGCCCGGGCGATCGCTTCGCCGTATGCCTGTGCCGAGTACTCCCACGTCGCGGCGACCCGGTGGTAGTCGAATGCCGGTTCGCAGTTCATCACCAACTCGACGGTGCCGCTCACGCATCGCACAGTGCGCAGCAGGATGTGCTCGGCATCCCAGTCCATCGGGGTGCGCCGGTGCGTCCGCGAGCGCGTCTCGAGGTCATGCCACGGCCCCATGACAAGCGCGTCGCGCACGATCATCCAGCCAGTCGGCGTCTGCCACGTCGTCTCCAGAATCAGGCTGCCGGGCAGGTAGCGACGTGCGGCAGGCACCGCCACCCCGTACGGGGCGAGTCGGAAATGTCCCGCACGACGATCGAGGATGGCGCCGAACACGCTGGGGGAGTCGGGGCGCGGGACGCACAACCATTCGACCGATCCCGCCGAGGAGATGAGGCAGGTGTTCTCGCAGTCAGACAGGAACGCGTAGTCGGCGATCGGCGGGAAGGGGTTCCGCAAAGTCCCGCTGGACGTGTACGGCACCGGGGCCGTCACCGACAACGGGGCGTCGTAGTCGATGTTTCTCGTTGGCCCGCCGGAGGCCTCGCTGTCTTGCAGAACCATGCCGACATCATCGACTGCCGACCTGCCTGGCGTCTACTTATCGGCTGCGTGTCACACGGCGGCGGGATCAGCGCCGGGCAAACCCCGGCACGTGTTCGGGCAGCGGGCCGATGGCGATCCCGTAGCCCGCTGCCGTGCGCACCGGCCGCAGCCGTGCCGCAACCCGCACCAGCAGCGGCGGTTTCGCCGGCTTTGTTGAGGTCACGGCCACGGCGATGATCCGGTTGTGCACCACGCGCTGCACCGCCTGGATCAGTGCCGCAGGCAGCCAGCGCCGCGCCTGGACGCGGGCCAAGTGCTTGGTGGAGATCGTGCCCTCGCGCAGCGGGCCTGCCACGGTGCGCGCGGCCGCGACGGCATCGGCCACCGCGAGGTTGATTCCGACGCCACCGACCGGTGACATGGCGTGCGCGGCGTCGCCGATCAGCAACAGGCCATCGCAGTACCAGCGTCGCAGCCTGTTGAGCTGCACGTCGAGCAGTTTGACGTCGTCGAACGAGGTCAACGGCGCGAGGTGATCGGCCAGCCACGGCACCAGGCTCACCACGCCACGGTGCAGAGCCTCGATGCCCTGCGCGCGAAGTTGGGCGTCGCGGCCCTTGGGGATCACGTAGGCGCACTGGTAGTAGTCGCCGCGATCGATGACGATCTGCGCCGCCCCGGTGCCCAGGACTCCGGCCAGGCCGGGCGGGTCGTCGGCTTCGCGCGGGAGCCGAAACCACCACACGTCCATCGGTGCTCCGAAGCTTCTCGGTCGCAGCCCCATCGCGGTGCGCAGCGTCGACGAGCGGCCGTCGCACGCCACCGTCAGCGCGGCGCGCATCTCCCGTTCCTCGCCATCGGCGCCGCAGTAGCGGACTCCCACTACCGTGTCGCCGCTCATCACCGGTCCAAGCACTTCGGTGCTGCGAAGGAGACGAAACGTCGGCTCCTTCTCGGCAGCGGCCGCCAGGAGCTCTAGGAAATCCCATTGCGGCACCAGCGCAATGTGCTTGTGCGGGCCGGGAATTCGGCTCAGATCGATGCCCACCTCGGTGCCCTGGACAGTCATCGTCAGAGTCTCGATCTCGCGGTGCGGCAACCGCGCGAACTCGGATGCCAACCCCAGCTCATCGAGCAGGCGCAGGGTGCTGGCGTGCACGGTGTCGCCGCGAAAGTCACGCAGAAAGTCGGCGTGTTTCTCCATGACCGTGGTGTGCACGCCCGCGCGGGCCAGCAATAGTCCGAGCATGATGCCTGCGGGACCACCACCGGCGATGATGCATGTCGTGTCCTCTGAGCTGGGCGGTTCGTCGGCGGCCACGGGGTCATCTTCGCATCGAATAGTCTGGCCGCATGGGCGGCATTCTGAGTTGGTGGGACGGGGTCGAGCTGTGGCTCTCCGGTCTGCCGTTCGTCGCCCAGACCGCGGTGGTGATGCCGGTGGTGCTGGCGCTGGCCTACGGGGCCGCCGTGCTGCTCGATGGCGCACTGGGTAACGGGATACGGGTACTGCGCCGGGTTCGGCACAACGATGAGGATGTCGATCGATGAGGAGTGCGATGCCGCGGTCGAGGGTGACGTTGGTGCTGGTCATCCTTATCGTGCTGGTGATTGTCGGTTGGTGGCTGACGCGCTAGTCGGCAAACTCGAACGAGAGAACCTGGGAAGGCTCTGTTATTCTTCGCGCCATGCGTACGGCGTCCGGCAACAAGAGTGGTCATATCTTGGCCCTCATTGCCGTGGGTTTCACTGCCGTCGCTGATGTCTGTTGTTGTCGCTGACTCCACACCCGTCCTGCGGTCTGGTGTCGGTAGCGGCTGAAGCAATGCCGGAATACTGATCCATAGCCTTGCCGTCGTGACGGGACCACCACGTAACTCCCGCAACGAAAGGTCATCATGGTCAACATTCACAAGTCGTGGCGCACCGCCGCCGTCCTCGCGACGTCCGCGGCACTGCTCGCCGCGTGCGGCGGGGGCTCCAGCGACGTCGCGGGCGGTGACGGCGAGCAGGGCGCAGCCGAAACCACGTTGACCGTCGTCGCCTACGCCGTTCCCGAACCGGGCTGGAGCAAGATCATCCCCGCGTTCGCAGCGACCGACGAGGGCAAGGGCGTGGCCGTCACCACCTCCTACGGCGCGTCCGGTGACCAGTCGCGCGCCGTCGTTGACGGCAAGCCGGCCGACATCGTCAACTTCTCCGTCGAACCCGACATCACCCGTCTGGTGAAGGCCGACAAGGTCGCCAAGGACTGGAACTCTGACGCCACCCAGGGCATCCCCTTCGGCTCGGTGGTCTCGCTGGTCGTCCGCGAGGGCAACCCGCGCAACATCAAGGACTGGGACGACCTGCTGCAGCCGGGCCTCGAAGTTGTCAGCCCGAGCCCACTGAGTTCGGGGTCGGCCAAGTGGAACCTGCTGGCCCCCTACGCCGCCAAGAGCAACGGTGGGGCGGACCAGCAGGCCGGTCTGGACTTCGTCAACAAGCTGGTCACCGAGCACATCCGGACCCGGCCGTCGTCGGGTCGTGAGGCGACCGACCTGTTCCTGCAGGGCACCGGCGACGTACTGCTGAGCTATGAGAACGAGGCGATCAACATCGAGCGCCAAGGCAAGCCCGTCGAGCACGTCAACCCGCCGCAGACGTTCAAGATCGAGAATCCGGTCGCGGTCGTCACCTCCAGCGCGCACCAGGAACAGGCCAATGCGCTGAAAAACTTCCTGTACACCCCCGAAGGCCAGAAGATCTGGGCGCAAGCCGGTTTCCGGCCGGTAGACCCCGCGGTCGCCGAAGAGTTCTCCACCGATTTCCCGACCCCGGAGAAGCTGTGGACGATCGCCGACCTGGGCGGTTGGAGCGAGGTCGACCCCGCGTTGTTCGATAAGGACAATGGTTCGATCACCAAGATCTACAAACAGGCGACCGGATGACAGCTGCTGTTGACGACGAGGCGACCCGGCCGAAATCCACCGGAGACGGTGGAGCCGGGCCGCCTCGCGGCTTCTTCAAGAGTCGCTACGGCAGCACGAGGCTGCGCGTCGGCGTCGCGACGACATGGCTGTCCGTCATCGTGCTGCTGCCACTCGCCGCGATCGTGTGGCAATCCGCGGGCGGCGGATGGTCGGCCTTCTGGGAGGCGATCACCTCCAACGGCGCGCTGGAGTCGTTCCGCGTCACGTTGACGGTGTCGGTGGCGGTCGCGGTGGTCAACCTGTTCTTCGGCTTGATCGTCGCGTGGGTGCTGACGCGAGACAACTTCCCGGGTAAGCGCTACGTCGACGCGATCATCGACCTGCCGTTCGCCCTGCCCACGATTGTGGCCAGCCTCGTGATGTTGGCCTTGTACGGACCGAACAGTCCGGTGGGGCTTTCGCTTCAGCAGACCATCTGGGGCATCGGCATCGCGCTGGCGTTCGTCACGTTGCCGTTCGTCGTGCGCTCGGTGCAACCGGTGCTGCTGGAACTCGACAAGGAGGTGGAGGAAGCGGCGGCATCGCTGGGTGCGGACAACTTCACCATCTTCAGGTTGGTGATCCTGCCTGCGCTCTTGCCCTCGCTGCTGTCGGGCGCGGGGCTGGCCTTCTCCCGAGCGATCGGCGAGTACGGCTCCGTTGTCCTGATCGGCGGCGCAGTGCCCGGTAAAACGGAAGTCTCGTCCCAATACATCCGTCAGCTCATCGAATTCGACGACCGCACCGGGGCCGCAGCGGTCTCCATTGTGCTGTTGGTGATCTCGTTCGTCATCCTCTTCATCCTGCGCACCATCGGTTCGCGTGCGGCCAAGCGTGAGGAGCTATCGGCATGACGCTGTCACCGGCGACGCGCTATCTGCTCCGATTCCTGGCGCTTGGATACGTCTTTGTCCTGCTCGTCGTGCCGGTCGGGCTGATCCTGTGGCGGACGTTCGAACCGGGTGTCGGCGCGTTCTTCGAGTCGATAAGCACTCCTGCAGCACTTTCAGCGCTGCAGCTATCGCTGCTCGTGGTCGCGATCGTGGTTCCACTCAACGTCGTTTTCGGGGTGCCGACCGCTCTGGTGTTGGCGCGCAACAAGTTCCGTGGCAAGAGTATGCTGCAGGCCGTCATCGATCTGCCGTTCGCGGTCTCGCCCGTGGTCGTGGGTGTGGCCCTCATCCTGCTGTGGGGTTCGGCCGGCGCGCTCGGATTCATCGAGACCGACCTAGGGTTCAAGGTCATCTTCGCCTTCCCCGGGATCGTGCTCGCCAGCATCTTCGTGACGATTCCCTATGTCATCCGCGAGGTCGAACCCGTGCTGCACGAACTGGGCACCGATCAGGAGGAAGCCGCCTCCACGCTGGGATCCAGTGCTTGGCAGACGTTCTGGCGCATCACCCTGCCGTCGATCAAGTGGGGCCTGATGTACGGCGTGGTGCTGACCGTCGCGCGGACGCTCGGTGAATACGGTGCCGTCATCATGGTGTCGTCGAACCTGCCCGGCATCTCCCAGACGTTGACCCTGTTGGTTTCCGACCGCCATGCGCGCGGCGCAGAGTATGGGGCGTACGCCATTTCGACACTGCTCATGGCGGTGGCCGTCGTCGTACTGATCGCCCAGGTGATCCTCGACGCCCGCCGCGAAAAGACAAAGAAATAGGCCAGAGGAGACGTTGACATGACCAACGCGATCACCGTGCGGGGCGCCAACAAACACTATGGCGACTTCGCTGCTCTCGACAACATCGATTTCGACGTTCCGGCCGGATCCCTGACGGCGTTGCTCGGGCCGAGTGGGTCAGGCAAGTCGACGCTGCTGCGGGCGATCGCGGGTCTGGACCAACCGGACACCGGCACCATCACCATCAACGGAGCGGATGTCACAGGCATACCGCCCCAGCGACGCGGCATCGGATTCGTCTTTCAGCACTACGCGGCGTTCAAGCATCTCACCGTGCGTGACAATGTCGCCTTCGGGTTGAAGATCCGCAAGAAGCCGAAGGCCGAGATCACCGAGAAGGTCGACAACCTCCTCGAAGTCGTTGGGCTGGCGGGCTTTCAGACTCGCTACCCCAACCAACTCTCCGGTGGGCAGCGCCAGCGCATGGCACTGGCCAGGGCGCTCGCCGTCGACCCGCAGGTCTTGCTGCTGGACGAGCCGTTCGGCGCGTTGGATGCCAAGGTGCGTGAGGACTTGCGCGCATGGCTGCGCCGGCTGCACGACGAGGTTCACGTCACCACCGTGCTGGTGACGCACGATCAGGCGGAGGCGCTCGACGTCGCCGACCGGATCGCGGTGCTCAACAAGGGCCGCATCGAGCAGGTGGGTTCGCCGACCGATGTCTACGACAAGCCTGCCAACGCATTCGTGATGTCGTTCCTCGGTGCGGTGTCGTCGCTGAACGGCAGCCTGGTCCGGCCGCATGATATCCGAGTCGGCCGCAATCCCGACATGGCGATCGCCGGCAGCGACGACTCCGTTCAGACCACGGGCGTGCTGCGGGCCACCATCGACCGAATTGTCATGCTGGGCTTCGAAGTTCGTGTCGAACTCACCAGCGCGGCCGACAAGACCCCGTTCACCGCGCAGATCACGCGCGGCGACGCCGAGGCGCTCGGATTGAAGGAGGGGGACACCGTGTATGTGCGCGCGACGCGGGTGCCCGAGCTGCCCGGCGGGACCGAGATTCCCGCTGCCGACAAGGCCGACGACGACGAATCGCTGACGAACGTCTGATGCTGCGGCGACTGGCTCAAAAGTAGCCGTTCGCCGGCGGCCGGACTCCATTGATGACGTAATTGCCTGCCGCATAGGCCTTGTACGCCAAAGGGCTGTGCGTGGAAACGGTGCGGGCGTTGCGCCAATGCCGGTCCAGGTTGAGCTTGCGCGTAGTGGCCGAAGCGCCGCCGGTGTCGAACAACCGCTCAGCGGCCGCGATCGTGAGCCGTTCGGCCACCAACTGCGCCTTGGCGACCGTGACGGCGACGTCGGCAACGGCGTCCTGGTCGTGCTGCCGGCCCCCGTCCACGAGACGGTCGATCGCATCGGCTGCCGCCAACACGATGGCCTCGGCTGATGACGCCGACGCCGAGATATCCCCGACGGCTTGCAGGACAAAGGGATCGGTGGCCGCGCTGTCGGCCACCGAGTGGGCGGCCGGGCGCGCCTTGGTGCGGACGTAGTCGACCGCGTCGTCGAACACCGCGTGGGCGATGCCGACCGCCACCGACGCCAGGTACAGCTGCAGGAACGCGGTCCCGTGCCCCAGCGTGTTGCCTTCGGAGACGGTGACGACCTCTTCGGGACGAACCTCGACATCGGTGAACCGGGTTCCGCCGCTGGCGGTGGTGCGCTGACCGAATCCGTCCCAGTCGTCGAACAATTCGACACCGGCGCGGCCCGCCGGGATGATCGCCTGCACATCTCGGCCGTCGGCGTCCAATGCCGACACGGCGATGACATCGGCGAACAAGGTGCCGGTCGAGTAGAACTTGTAGCCGTTGAGCCGCAGGACACCCGCGGTGTCGGGCAGCACCTTGGTATCCGCGCTCGACGGCGCCCTGCCCGCCGCATCGGTGATCGCGTTGCCGACGACGATGCCCGCGTTCACCCGCGGGAACCACTCGGCGCGTTCACCGGGTATGGCGCGGTTGCTCAGCAGACGCTCGGAGAAACCGAAGTGCGCCCGTAGCGCCTGGGCGACATTGGAGCTGCCGCGGCCGATCTGGATCACCGCGCTCAACACGTCGCGCACCGTGCCGCTCGGCCCGCCGAACTCCGCGGGCACCCGCAGCGCGAGCACGCCGGTGGCCCGGATCGCTTCAACGGCGTCGTACTGCAGCACGCGGTCGCGTTCGGCGGCGGGGTCGTCCTCGCGTAAGGAGGCGACGACATCAGCCAGTCGTGCCAAGCGCTCGGCGACCGTCCCACCGAGCGGCTCGACGGCGAACGGCCTGCGCGGTACAACGGGTTCGCGAGTGATGGTCACAGCAGCTCCATGGTCATCGGAAGTGGGGAATGATCTTGTCCGCGAACCGGTCCAGCTCCGACTCGATAGGCTGAAACTGGAGCATGAACAGTTCGACACCGGCTTCGTGGAAGACGTTGATGCGCTCGATCACCTGGTCGTAGCTGCCGACGAGGCCGGCCAGGGTGCCGCCGTTGGAGCCGATGCGCTTGGTGCCGGACAGCACCTTGTACATCTGGGTCTTCGGATCGGTCCCGCCGGAGATCTCGGGTCGGCTCTCCGCATCGCTGAGAGCATGCAGATAGTCCAGTTCCGTGAGCGCCTCTTCCTCCGTCTCGCGTGCGATCACGAAGGCGGACAACCCGAATCGCAACGGTGCACCCGCTCGCGGCCGGGCGCGCAGGTCCTCGATGACGTCGACGGTCTCCGGCAGGGGCCGGCCATTGATGAAAAACACGTCGGCGTGGTCGGCGGCCAGTGCTCGGCCCGGCTCAGATTCTCCGCCGACGTACAGCGGAGGCGGGTCCGTGGGCGCGGGCCGGATCACAGCTGGATGGCCACCCCGGTCACCGATCGCGACGTGCTTGCCGGCCCACAATTCGATGACAGTGGCCAGCCATTCGCGCGAGTACGCATACCTGTCATCGTGTTCGAGCGGATCGAGACCGAGGCCTTCCAGCTCGGGCAGGAACCACCCGGTGACGAGGTTGACCGACAGCCGACCGTTCGCGATATCACCGATGTTGGCGGCGATCTTCGCGAACACCAGTGGGTTGAACAGCAGCGGTTTGACAGCGCCGATCAACTCGATGCGTGACGTGGCTTCGGCGAGCGCCGCGATCGTCGACCATGTTTCGAGTACGTCGTCCTCGGTGTTGCTCGGGTGGATGACGTGCTGCGCCAACAGGGTCGAGTCGAAACCCGCAGCTTCGGCACGCACCAGGAGATCACGGGTGCGGCGGTAACTCGCGTCGGGCGCATCATGTGGATGCAGGCGTGCGCCATGGTTGCCGTACACCGGCGCCCATACCCCGAAACGTGCTGTGCTCACGAGCGTGCCAGGTAGCGTTTGCGTTCCCAATCGCTGACCTCGTTTGAGTACTCCACCCATTCACTACGGGCGAGCGCCGCGAAGTCTTGCACCGAGTCAGCGCCGAGAATCTCGGCGATAGTGTCGTCGCGGGTGGCCAGTTCCAGTGCGACACCGAGTGATTCGGGAAGCCGAACACCCTTGACATACAGGTTGCCGCCCTCTGCTGGCGGGGGAGTGGCCTTCGACTCCAGTCCCGCGATCACGGCCGCCAGCGCCGAGGCGATCAACCAGTACGGATTGGCATCCGAAGCGCCGCTGCGCAGTTCGATCCGGGTGGCTGACGGATCGGACTCCACCAGCGACCGCACTGCAGCGCTGCGGTTGTCGCGACTCCACGTGACCGTCGCGGGTGCGAACGAATCGGGGACGAAGCGCCGATAGGCGTTGACCGAATGTGCCCCGAACAACGTGATCGACGGAAGGTGCTCGAGCAGTCCCGCGATCGCATGCAGAGTCGTTTGGTTCTCGGCGCCGTCGACGGCGGCGAAGGCCGGCTGACCGTCACGCCACAGCGAAATGTGCAGGTGCTGGCTGCTGCCGGAATGCTCGGTGAACGGCTTGGCCATGAAGCTGGCGACCTTGCCGTGTTTTCGTGCCACTTCCTTGGCGGCGTACTTGAGGCGGACCGCGTCGTCAGCGGCCTCCAGCGCGTCCGTGTAAACCAGGTTGGTCTCGATCTGGCCTGGCCCGTACTCGGTTTGAATACCCTCCAGGCGTGTGAACGCGCTCAGCGTCTCGTAGAGATCGGTGAGCAGCGGATCGAGCGCGTTGGCATTCTCCAACGAGTACGCGTGGATGTCGTCCTGGAACGATGACCCGTCGGAGTTGAGCAGATACAGTTCGAACTCCACGCCGATCTTCGCGGTGTAGCCGAGCGCTGACAGTCGCGCCAGCACCTTCCTGAGCACCGCACGAGGGTCCAGTAGCGACGGGCTGCGGTCGTGGGCAACGATGTCGGAGATCACGTGGCCGACACGTGGGCGCCACGGCAGCGGTCGATACGTGGCGAGATCGGGTACGGCGAACACATCGGGGTACCCGCCGACCCAGTTGGTGATATTGAGCGAGTCGACGACCGTGCCCTCGGTGTTCCAGCCCAATGACGCCTCACAGAAGGCGAACCCGCTGCCCAGAGCGCGGTTCAGGAACTGTGCGGCGGGAATGCGTTTGCCCTGTGCGTGGCCGAACGGATCACTCCATGCGACCTCGATCTCGGTGAGCGAACCGTCACCGAGAGCGTGTCGCAGGTCGCGCTCACGCGCCGATGTCGTCGGTTTGTATGTCGGCGCGTCGACGGTGTTCGTCATGACTGCGCGACGGTGTTGTCCCGCACCCTCGTGCCGACGACGACGCCGACCACGAACGCCGTGACGAGAAGTCCGATGATGACCCACGCCAAGATGTCGGAACCGCCGACCAGAGTGCTGAGATTGGTGAGGATGAGTAGCAGCGAGCCCAGGAGCCCGATGAGCCCCAGCGCGGGGGCGATGCGGACCCGCCACTGCGAGTGCCCGCGCCGGTCGTTGCCGAAGTACACGAGCACCGCGACGCTGGTCGCGATCAGCAGCACGATGACCCCGACGGTGGTGGCGCCGGCGAACCAGGTGTAGAACTGCGCGGCCGGATCCAACTGGAACACCACGGCGAGCACGACGCTGATCGCGACAACGCCGGAGATCCACAGTGAAGCCCTGTGCGGCGAGCCATGTCTGGCGTGCGGGACGCTCAGCGAGGCAGGCAGGACGTCGCGCTGTGACAGCGCGAACAGATAGCGCGATGCGATCGTGTGGAACGCCAGGATGCAGGCGAACAGGCTGGTGAAGTAGAGCACGGTGATGATGTCGGCGCCGACGATGCCGATGTAGCGCGACGCGGTGTCGCCAAGGAACGTGCCGCCCGAATCGGTCGCGTGCGCCACCGCTGCGTCGTCGCCCCAGCCGGAGATCAGTGCCCATGCCGTGACGGCGTAGAACACGCCGATCAGGATCAGCGCTACGTAGGTGGCGCGCGGGATGGTGCGCTCGGGTGTGCGGGCTTCGTCGCGATAGATGGCGGTCGCTTCGAAGCCGACGTAGCTGATGATCGCGAAAAGCAGTCCGATGCCCAATGATCCGGACACGATGGCGCTGGGGTTGATGATCCCGGTCGACAGCCCGTGGTCACCGCCGCGGGCGACGATGACCAGGTCGAGGACGACGACGATCAGGATCTCGGCACTCAGCAATACGCCGAGCACCTTGCTCGACAGTTCGATGTTGCGGTATCCGAGGAACGTCACGACGGCGAACGCCGCAGCCGCGAACAACCACCACGGCAATGCCGGTCCGCCGAACAGTTCGACCACCGCGGTGCCCGCGGGTCCGAGCAGGCCGTAGACACCGGCCTCCAGTGCCACGTAGCTGACGATGGCGACGAACGCTATGCCGATACCCGCGGGCAGGCCCAAAGACTTTCGGACATAGGAGAAGAACGCACCGGCCTCCTCCACGAACGGCGTCATCGCGGTGAATCCAACCGCGAACAGCAGCAGGATGATCGTCGAGATGATGAACGTCGCCGGGAATCCGGCGCCGTTACCCGAGGCGAGCCCCAACGGGACAACGCCGCCGATCACACCCAGTGGGGCGGCCGCGGCCACGACGAGGAA
>Ga0075363_100000071_pt1 | contig 21039 bp, 20 predicted proteins | sample EndMetdeltDD1763_FD_71470 | JGI IMG/M metagenome (GOLD analysis project Ga0075363, IMG submission 71470) | Populus endosphere microbial communities from Tennessee, USA - Endosphere MetaG P. deltoides DD176-3 | ecosystem: Host-associated > Plants > Roots > Endosphere | place: USA: Tennessee...
GTCTTTGGGCCCCCGCATCCTGCGCGCGGATACCGCCGGGGTCGCCGCGCTGGCGCTGGTGCAAGCCGCGCTGGGGGACTGGCGACATTCGGGATAGCCGTGGTGGGCTGACCGGGTGGGCGTCCGGCCAAGCCACCGCCTATTAAGTCCGTTGGCCAATCCCTGTCGAAACGCCGCTCCGGCCATGCTAAGGCCTGCCGCCAACGAGGCCCTGGAACCCCGGGGCCCTTAAACGAACCGTGGAACCCGGTTTTTCCGGGCATTTGGATCTGAAATGACTACGTCCGCCGTCACCCGAGGTGCTGCCGGATCCGCCGCCTGGGCGGATGCGCTGCTATTGTCGTTTGCACAGGGCGGCTACGTCCAGGCCCACCCGGGCATCCTGCAGCCGGCGGAGCCGTTCCTCGACCTCTCGGGCGAGGACATCCGCAAGAGCCTCTATCTGACGACCGACGCGTCGGGCGAGGAACTGTGCCTGCGCCCCGACCTCACCATTCCGGTGGCGCGCGACTATCTCGCCTCCGGGCGTGCCGGCCAGCCGGCGGGTTTCAGCTATCTCGGGCCGGTGTTTCGCTATCGCGGCGGCCAGCCGAGCGAATTCCTGCAGGCCGGTATCGAATCCTTCGGCCGGCAGGACCGCGCCGCGGCGGATGCGGAAATGCTGGCGCTGGCGCTGGAAGCGACCACCGCGTTCGGATTGACTGACGTCGAGATCCGCACCGGCGACGTCGCCCTGTTCAATGCGTTGATCGACGCGCTCGACCTCTATCCGGTCTGGAAGCGGCGGCTGATCAAGGACTTCAACCGCAAGGTCAGCCTCACCGACGACATCGAGCGGCTGACGCTCGCGACCGCGCCCGGCCGCAACGAATATGAGGGCGTGCTGGCCGCACTTGCCGGCTCCGACCGCAAGGCGGCGCTGGCGCTGGTGACCGATTTGATGTCGATCGCAGGCACCACCAATGTCGGCGGACGCACGGTCGCCGAAATCGCCGACCGCTTCCTCGAACAATCGACGCTGAAGGGCGGCGCGCTGCCGCGCGACGCGCTTGCCATCATCAAGCGCTTTCTTGCGATCGCCGGCGACCCGGATGAATCGGTGGCGCAATTGCGCGCGCTCGCCGCCGACGCGAAGCTCGATCTCGCAGCCGCCATCGACCAGCTCGAAAGCCGCGTCGGCTTCATGGCCGCGCGCGGCATCGACACCAAGCTGACGCGCTTCTCCACCTCGTTCGGCCGCGGGCTCGATTACTACACCGGCTTTGAATTCGAACTGCATGCTCGGGGCAACGGCGTCGAACCGCTGGTGGCGGGCGGACGCTATGATGGCCTGATGACGCAGCTCGGCTCATCCACGCCGATTCCGGCAGTCGGCTTCTCGGTCTGGATCGAGGCGCTGAAGCAACTCGGCAAGCCAGCCGCGCAAGGGAGCGCCGCATGACCGCTCCCTTCGTTCTCGCCGTTCCCTCCAAGGGCCGCCTGCAGGAAAACGCCGAAGCGTTTTTCACGCGCGCGGGACTGACGCTGGCGAAGCCACGCGGCGCCCGCGACTATCGCGGCACCATCGCGGGCCTCGACAATGTCGAGATCGCCTATCTCTCCGCGAGCGAAATCGCCTCGCAGCTTGCGCGCGGCATGGTGCATCTCGGCGTCACCGGCGAGGATCTGCTGCGTGAAAGCATTGCGGACGCCGACAAGCGCGTGCTGCTGATCGACAATCTCGGCTTCGGCAGCGCCAATGTCGTGGTCGCGGTGCCGCAGGCCTGGATCGACGTTCGCACCATGGCCGACCTCGACGACGTCACCACAGGTTTCCGCGAGCAGCATAACCGCCGGATGCGGGTCGCAACCAAGTACATCAACCTGACGCGCAACTTCTTCGCCGCCCATGGCGTGGTCGACTACCGCATCGTCGAAAGCGCCGGCGCCACCGAGGGCGCGCCTGCCGTCGGCACCGCCGAGATGATCGTCGACATCACCACCACGGGCGCCACCCTCGCCGCCAACGGCCTCAAGGTGCTGGACGACGGCGTGATCCTGCGCAGCCAGGCCAACCTCGTGGCGTCCCGTGATGCCGACTGGTCGGCCGACGCCCGCGAGACCGCGCGCGTCATCCTCGACCACATCGCCGCGCGGGCGCGGGCCAGCAAATACCGCGAAGTCCGCACCCGTTTCTCCGGCTGCAATGATGCGCTGCTGACGGAGGCGCATAACCGCTTCGGCGTGGTGGCCCCATTCGGCGGGCCGACCTCGTCGGGCATGATCACGCTGCACTGCCCGCCGATGCAGCTTTACGCGCTCGGCAGTTTTCTGCGTGAACATGGCGCCGACACGGTTTCGATCGCCTCGCTCGACTATGTGCTCGATCGGGAGAACCCGCTATTTGCCAGACTCGAGGCCTTCTTGCGGCAATAAGGCTGCCGTTTGTTCATCGTTGCGACAGGCTCTCGCAGGTAGCATATACGGTTGGATGATCTGGGACCTGATCGATGACGCTTGGCTTTGATGCTTCCCCCCTGTCGACCACCGCTGCCAGCGCCGCGGCGCAAGGCCTGTCGATTGTCGTGCCGCTGTACAACGAGGCGGCAGGACTCGCGCTGCTGCACGGCAGGCTGGTCGGCCTCGCCCGCACGCTGAAGGCGCGTTACGGCCTCCAAAGCGAAGTGGTCTATGTCGACGACGGCAGCGCCGACAACACGCTGGCGATCGCGCGCACGCTTGCCGCCGACGCGCTCGATGTCCAGGTGGTGTCGCTGTCGCGCAATTTCGGCAAGGAGGCCGCGCTGATGGCGGGGCTGGACCATGCCCGCCGCGGCGCGATGCTGTTCATGGACGGCGACGGCCAGCACCCGCCGAGCCTGGTCGAAAAACTGGTCTCGCACTGGATCGATGACGGCTACGACGTCGTCTATACGGCGAAGGCGAACCGCGACAATGAATCGTTCCTGCGCCGCCAGGCGGTGCACGGCTTCTATTCGCTGATCAACTGGGGCGCGCGGCAGAAGATCCCGGAGGACGCCGGCGATTTCCGCCTGCTGTCGCCACGCGCGGCCACGGCGCTGCGCCAGCTTCCCGAGCGCAACCGCTTCTTCAAGGGCCTGTCGAACTGGATCGGCTTCCGCCAGATCCGCGTCGATTACGAGCCGGCGGCGCGCGCGCATGGCGTCACCACGTTCAGCCCGGGCCGGCTGATCGGCCTGTCGATCGAGGGACTGACGTCGTTCTCGGTGGCGCCGCTGCGCTTCGCGAGCCTGCTCGGCGTGCTGCTCGCGTTCACCGCCTTCATCTTCGGCCTGACCATTCTCTGGGAGGTCTGGACCACCGGCAAGCAGGTCCCCGGCTATCCCTCGCTGATGATCGGCCTGATGACGATCGGTGGCGTGCAGCTCATCATGATCGGCATCGTCGGCGAATATATCGGCAAGATCCTCTCCGAATTGAAGGCGCGTCCGATCTACTTCGTCGCCGAGCACACCGAAAAGCGCGCCGAGGGCGACACGGCGGCGAACGCCGCTGAACGGACCGCCGCCGAATGAACGACGCCGCGTTGCGCCGGATCTGGCTGTGCGCCGACGATTACGGGCTGGCCGAAGGCGTCAACCGCGCCATTCGCGATCTGATCTCGCACGGCCGTCTCAACGCGACGTCAGTGATGGTGGTGGGGCCTGCGATCGGACGCGCCGAGGTCGCCGCGCTGCAGGAAGCAGCCGCGAACAGCCCGCGTTGCGCGATCGGGCTGCATGTGACGCTGACCGCGCCGTTTCGTCCGCTGACGATGCACTTCCGCCCCACCGACGGCGGCCTGTTTCTGCCGTTTCCTAACCTGTTGCGCGCCGGCCTGTTGCGGCGGCTCGATCCTGAAATGATCGAGGACGAAGTTCTGGCCCAGCTCGCGGCCTTCAGGGAGCTGTTCGGCCGCGCGCCCGATTTCGTCGACGGCCACCAGCACGCACAACTCTTCCCGCAGGTGCGCGACGGCTTCCTGCGCGCGGTGAAGGAAGCAGCCCCCGATGCATGGGTCCGCCAGGGCGGACGTCTCAAACCGCTGGCCGGGCTGCTCGGCGCACCCAAGGCTGCGGTGCTCGACATTCTCAGCGCGCAATTCCGCAAGCGCGCCGCCCGCGCCGGCATCGCCTTCAATCCCGCGTTTGCCGGCGCCTATGATTTTTCGAAGGCGCCCGATTTCGGCATGCTGATGGGCGAGTTCCTTGCCGGATTGCCGGATGGCGGGCTCGTGATGTGTCACCCTGGATTCGTCGACGAAACGCTCGAAAGCCTCGACCCCCTCACCACCCAGCGCGAGGCGGAACACGCCTATCTCGCGAGCGACCGATTCGCGGCATTGCTGTCGGCGAATAAAGTTACATTGGGGTGATGCTGCTCGGGACATCCCGGCGTTTTGTCGCATACAGAAATTTAATTCGACCGCCCACTATTGGCGCCACAAAGGCCGCCCTACATCTTGCCCGCACGTCGACGATTTGACGTGAGGGAGAGGGCCATGACACCGCAAGAACGCCAACTGATTGACGATCTTTTCGACCGGCTCGCCAAGCTGGAAAGCGCCAAGCGCGATCCGGAGGCGATGTCAGCGATCATGCAGGGCCTGCGCGCCGCGCCCAACGCGGTTTACGCCCTGGTGCAGACGGCGCTGGTGCAGGACGAGGCGCTGAAGCGCGCCGATGCGCGCATCCAGGAATTGGAAGCGGTGGCGGGTCAGCAAACTCAATCCGGCGGCTTCCTCGATTCGATGCGCGATGCGATTTTCGGGCAGAACCAGCAACCTGGCCAAAGCCAGGGCTCGGTGCCCAACGTTCGCGCGCCCGATATGGCGGGCAGCCGTCCGGCCTGGAACACCGGGCAGGTGCTGCAGCAGAACCAGGCGCCCGGATCGTACAATCAGCCGGGCTACGCCCAGCCCCAACCTTACGGCATGCAGCAGCAGCCGGCGTTCGGTGGCGGTGGCGGTTCGTTCCTCGGAACGGCGGCAGCGGCTGCGGCCGGCGTGGTCGGCGGCTCGCTTCTGGCCAGCAGCATCCGCTCGATGATGGGCGGTGGCGGCAATCATCAGGCGTTCGGCGATACTGGCAACCATAGCGGCGGCGTCGAAGACCGCAGGCCGTGGGGCGATCAATCCGGCGGTGACCTGGCGCGCGAAGCCGGGATCAACGACATCGGTTCGTCGAGCCGTCGCGCCGACAACAACGACAACGATTCCGGTTCGCGGCAGGGATTCTTCGACCAGGGTTCGTATGACGATGATGACCAGGATCATGACGGCGACGGCTTCGACGACGGTGACGGCGACAGCGATTACGCCTGATCCACTCCCGATGTGAGACAAGAAAAACGGCCGCCCGATCGGGCGGCCGTTTTGATTCCATCCGTTCGCTATGGCAGCGGGCTCAGATCACGATGACCCTGGCGCCGACGCTGACGCGGCCATAGAGATCGATCACGTCTTCATTGCGCATCCGGATGCAGCCGGAGGAGACGTTGGTACCGATGGTCCAGGGCTCGTTGGAGCCGTGGATGCGATAGAGCGACGAACCCAGATACATCGCGCGCGCACCGAGCGGATTGTCCGGGCCGCCCTCCATGTACCGCGGCAGATCGGGGCGCCGCACCAGCATTTCCGGCGGCGGCGTCCAGGCCGGCCATTCCTTCTTCGCCGAGATCGTCTTGACGCCCGACCAGGTGAAGCCGGGACGGCCGACGCCGACGCCATAACGCAGCGCCTTGCCGTCGCCCTGCACCAGGAACAGGAACTTGTTCGGGGTGTCGATCACGATCGTGCCCGGACCTTCCTTGCCGTGATACTCGACCACCTGCTTTTCGTATTTCGGATCGAGCGGACGCTGCGCGGGATCGATCGCCTCCTCGCGGCGCATCGACTGCTGCGGATCCATCTGCGGCAGCAGCATGCGCCGCCCGCCATATCCATAGTCGGGCTGCGTCTGATAGGCCGGCGCCTGCTGATAGCGCCCGCCCTTCGGCGCGTCGCCGAACAGGAATTCGATAAAGCCGCCGCCCATGTTGGAGCGACGTTCCGCGGAAGCAATAAGCGCCCGCGCGGGCTCCGCGGGCTGTCGCGCGTAGATCACGGCAGGTTCGCCAATCGACGAGGCGTCGATCGCATTGGCCTCACCGGCCAGGCAAAGGCAAGACACGCTCGCAAGGAGCGCAAAAGAGATTTTTCCGGACATCGACGTACTCTGTACTGTTCGTCACTGCGGGTTCGCGGCAACGGATCGACGAGCGCCGCTGCACGCGATCAATACAAATCAAAACCTGATCGGTTTGGTAAACGGAATCGGCGTTTCGATTCACCATCTCGGCAACGGCGCGCTGATTTGGCCGGTAGCGTTTATTTTGCGTGAACGCGACGCGCTGATCGTTAATCATTGGTATGCGCCGGCAGGCAAAGAGCGCTCACGACGTGTTCCCGCGTGAACCTCACGTTAAATCGCATCGGTCTAAAACACACGTGAAGTGAAGGGGTGGGAAAATCTCATGTCGGTCAACCGCAAACGTTTTCGTATTGAACAGGCCCTGCTGGGCGACGCGCCAATCACGATGCCTGCCGTCGAAGGCGGTGAAATCGGCCCGATGCATCGCGAGATCATGGCGGAACTGCGCACGATTCGCGCACAGATGGCAGGCTTCGGCCACAGCCGCCCCGGCCCCACCTCCGTGCAGGCGGAAATCGCGCGCGAGACCGCCGATGCCCACGCTTTGCTGGAAACCTATCGCGCCCAGATCGAACAGTGCGAGAAGCTCAAGGTCGAGCTCGACCTGATTCACGACGCCATCAACCGCACCAAGCGCGAAATCGCCACCCTGCACGGCACCAGCTTTGACGGCCAGGAAATGGCCAAGGTCAATGGCGAACTCGGCGCCGTCGTCGGCGGCACCGAACAGGCCACGCAGCAGATTCTCGAGGCCGTCGAGGCGATCGACCAGGCCGCTACCGCGCTGTCCAAGAACATCTCGCCCGATCAGCAGAAGCTGCTCAGCGAGGAAATCCAGGAACGCGTCGTCGCGATCTTCGAGGCCTGCAACTTCCAGGATCTCACCGGCCAGCGCATCAGCAAGGTGATGAACACGATGAAGTTCATCGAAAAGCACATCATCGAGATGATGGAGATCTGGGGCGGCGTCGACGCCATCAAGGCGCACGCACCGCCGATCGTCGATACCCGCGAAGGCGACGCCAAGCTGCTCAATGGTCCGAAGCTGGACGGCGACGACGGTCACGCCTCGCAGAATGACATCGACGCCCTGTTCGATTGATCGGACTGGTTAACGCCGATTAAACAAAACGCCGGCCTTCGGGCCGGCGTTTTTTGTTGGGCCTGTTTCAGGGATGTCCGCGATTCAGCAGAGAGGCCGCGGCGTACTGGATGCCCGCCTTCGCGGGCATGACGAGAAGGGTGTCGCCGCCTTTACGCCCGCGGGGCGCAGCGGACATAGACCATGTTGCCGTAACGGACCGCGGCATCCTTGTCGATGAAGCGGGTGATCAGCACGCGGCCGTCGAACGAGACGATCTCGCGGTCCTGCTCGCCGCCGGCGGGACCGGCGGGGCCGATATAGTTCTTGCCGCCCGGGCTGCCCTTGAGGCGCAGTTCCTGCGGGGTGGCCTGGTCGGCCAGATGCATGACCACGCCGCCGCTCTGGCCGGCGCCGATCACGTAAGGTTGCTTGCACTGTCCGCGCGCCGCGGCTTCGGTGCGGGCACGGTCGTTAGGATTCTGGAACGAGGCGAGGCCCCAGCGGCCGACGATCTCGTCGGAGCGGATGGTCGCCGGCATTTCCGGCCCTACCCCGGGCTCGGCATCAGGCGCTGGGTTGGACGACATTGACGGCAGGCTCATGCTGCTGCACGCCGCCAGCAAGATCGTCAGCGCCGATGCGATCGCCAGATTGGCAACCGTACGCGCATTACGTGAGCTGATCATCGATACCCCCGAACGATTCCCTGGCCGCTCCCGTCAAGCAGCCAACCGCAAAAAGCCTGCCGGAGCAATGACGTCTGTTAAAATTACGCCGCCGCGCCGATTTGGTTTCCGTGGCAGCATCCAATATTGGCCTCAAGAAGGCCTTAACCCCCTTGTTTGCTTGACAGGAACAGCGCCAAGCCATATTCCCCGGCCCCACGTTTAGCACTCAAATACGAAGATTGCTAAGGGGTGTGCTGTCCCGCCCGGGGCGGCGTCGAATACCGACATTATCAGCCATTCTCCGATGGCACAGACCTGAAACCACGCCTTCCAACGGAACTTCAAGAGGAGACGTCATGGCCAAGACCAAATTCCGCCCGCTGCACGACCGCGTCGTAGTCAAGCGCATCGATGCCGAGGAGAAGACCAAGGGCGGCATCATCATTCCGGACAGCGCCAAGGAAAAGCCGTCCCAGGGCGAAGTCACCGCCGTCGGCCCGGGCGGCCGTGACGAGGCCGGCAAGCTGATTCCGATCGACCTCAAGGTCGGCGACCGCGTGCTGTTCGGCAAGTGGTCGGGCACCGAGGTCAAGCTCGACGGTGAGGAACTCCTGATCATGAAGGAGTCCGACATCATGGGCGTGCTGGCCTAAGGCAAGCTCTCCCTCACCCTGAGGAGGCGGCGAAGCTGCCGTCCCGAAGGGTCCTTCGTTTTCACAAGCTCACCCTTCGAGACGCGGCCAGTCGGCCGCTCCTCAGGGTGAGGACCATTTCCAGGAGATCCACATGGCTGCCAAAGACGTTAAATTTTCCGGCGACGCCCGCGACCGCATGCTGCGCGGTGTCGACGTTCTCGCCAACGCGGTGAAGGTGACGCTCGGCCCGAAGGGCCGCAACGTCGTGATCGAGAAGAGCTTCGGCGCTCCCCGCATCACCAAGGACGGCGTCACCGTCGCCAAGGAAATCGAACTCGACGACAAGTTCGAGAACATGGGCGCGCAGATGCTGCGCGAGGTCGCTTCCAAGACCAACGACACCGCCGGTGACGGCACCACCACCGCGACCGTGCTGGCGCAGGCGATCGTGCGCGAAGGCGCCAAGTCGGTCGCCGCCGGCATGAACCCGATGGACCTCAAGCGCGGCATCGACATCGCGGTCTCGGCCGTGGTGAAGGATCTCGAGAAGCGTGCCAAGCCGGTTGCCGCCTCCTCCGAGGTCGCCCAGGTCGGCACCATCTCGGCCAACGGCGACACCGCGATCGGCAAGATGATCGCGCAGGCGATGCAGAAGGTCGGCAATGAAGGCGTGATCACGGTCGAGGAGAACAAGTCGCTCGAGACCGAGGTCGATATCGTCGAGGGCATGAAGTTCGACCGCGGCTATCTGTCGCCCTACTTCATCACCAATGCCGAAAAGATGACCGCCGAGCTGGAAGACGTCTACGTGCTGCTGCACGAGAAGAAGCTGTCCGGCCTGCAGTCGATGCTGCCGGTGCTGGAAGCCGTGGTGCAGTCCGGCCGTCCGCTGCTGATCATCGCCGAGGACGTCGAGGGCGAGGCGCTGGCGACGCTGGTGGTCAACCGCCTGCGTGGCGGTTTGAAGGTCGCCGCCGTCAAGGCGCCGGGCTTCGGCGATCGCCGCAAGGCGATGCTGGAAGACATCGCGATCCTGACCGGCGGTCAGTTGATCTCCGATGAACTTGGCATGAAGCTCGAAAGCGTCACCATCAACATGCTGGGACGCGCGGGCAAAGTCGTGATCGACAAGGAAAACACCACGATCGTCAAGGGCGTCGGCAAGAAGAAGGACATCGAAGCCCGCGTCACGCAGATCAAGGCGCAGATCGAGGAAACCACCTCGGACTACGACCGCGAGAAGCTGCAGGAGCGGCTGGCCAAGCTCGCCGGCGGCGTTGCCGTGATCCGCGTCGGCGGTGCGACCGAAGTCGAGGTGAAGGAAAAGAAGGACCGCGTCGAGGACGCCCTCAACGCGACCCGTGCAGCCGTCCAGGAAGGCATCGTGCCGGGCGGCGGCGTGGCGCTGCTGCGCGCCAAGAAGGCCGTCGGCCGCATCAACAACGACAATTCCGACGTCCAGGCCGGTATCAACATCGTGCTGAAGGCGCTGGAAGCCCCGGTTCGCCAGATCTCGGAAAACGCCGGGGTCGAAGGTTCGATCGTGGTCGGCAAGATCCTCGAGAACAAGTCCGAGACCTTCGGTTTCGACGCCCAGACCGAGGAATATGTCGACATGGTCGACAAGGGCATCATCGACCCGGCCAAGGTGGTGCGGACTGCGCTGCAGGACGCCTCTTCCGTCGCGGGCCTGCTGGTGACCACCGAAGCCATGGTCGCCGAACTGCCGAAGGAAGCCGCGCCGGCAATGCCCGGCGGTGGCGGCGGCGGCATGGGTGGAATGGGCGGCATGGGCTTCTAAGCCCGGCTTTCCTCGCCTAAACAGATCGAAGGCCGCCTCCGGGCGGCCTTCTTTTTTGGCTCTCTTGACGATAACGCGCGCCCGGTCGGTTCGGGACGTGCCTGGCTCGAAAATGCTGCCGGGGTTTGCTACTTACGACCCCTGCCAATTCCAACGCCTCAGGGAATTTTATATGCGCGCGCGTTTCCTCCTCCTGCTCGGTCTGATCACGGTCTCCCCGAGCCTCGCTTTCGCCCAGATGAAACTTCCCTCCAAGACGGCGCCCGGTGCGGCGGAGACGCGCTATTTCACCGCGATCGACGGCCTGATGGACGGCAACGCCGACGTCGTGCTGAAGGAAACAAGGCAGGGCAAGAACGTCACCGCGGCCGTGCTCGACGTCTGCTATCCCGCCGCCAAGGGCGCCGACCGCAAGGACCGCTTCGTCGCCAACCTCACCGTCAGCGGCCAGAGCCTGACCGGCACCACGCAGAGCCTTGGTGACAAGCTGCCGGTCACCGTCAAGCTGACGCGCAAGCCGGCCGGCGACACCTTTGAATTCCGCGGCCAGATCACGATCGGCCAGAACGTGACGGAAGTGGCCTCGACCGACAATTCCGATCTCAGCGAGAAGGAATTTCTGGACAACCAGACCAGCGACGACGGCATCACACCGGCGCCGAAGGATTTCACCGAAGTTTCACCTGAGGCGTTCGGCGTGCGGGTCAAGCTCGACGCCGCGCTGGATTTCCTAAAGAGCCTGAAGGGCGAGGCCGTCGAGGTCGGGCTATCCAGCCTTTCGATCACCTGCGATGCGCTGCGCGCCGGCGAGCAGACCATCAACCTCACGGCCGATCCGGAGCGTACGGCGGCGCTGATTGCGAAGGCCAAATCGATACCGGGCGTGGTCGCGGCCGGATGGACCAGCGGCTCGGTCGAGATGGACCGGACCATTCGCTTCGCGGCCGCCGAATGGCGTGACGGCGACAAGATCAACAGGGACAAGATCGCTTCCGCCATCTCGGGCGTGCTCGCGAAAACGCTGGCCGCCAAGGCGGCGGGCACCGAGTGGAACGCCAACACCGGCAAGCTGAAACTGACCTTCAAGCGGCCGAGCCAGGTCTATCCCGCGCTTGCGCTTACCGAGAATGTCGAGATCACGGCGCTGGTGTCGCCGGACAAACCCGGCGCATCCGACCGGCTGATGCTGTGGATCTCGAGCCCGGTGATCACGACATCGGATGACGGCACCGGCCCCAAGCTGAACCTGTCGGAAGAGTCCACCGGCGACGAGGAAGGCGGCGAACCGAAGGACGACAACGGCTCGGTCGAGGCACTGGCAAAGGAATTCAAGGGCCAGCGCTGGGACGCCGACAGGAGCGTGTGGAAATAATCCACGCGCCGTCGCGATGAGCGACCGGCGGGCTGTGCGAATATCAATTTCTTCCGCAGTGGCCCGGCGCGCAATGATTTAGCGCCGGGCTTTGATTATTAAGATTCGATTCAGCTTAGAGGAACATCATCGGTTCTCCGAAACGTGGGTCACGTCATGCAAGACCGCGAACCGAGTACCTTTGAAATTTGGTCAGGGAATGTGGTTGACGGTCAGCGGCCGGACCAGCCCATGAACCCACGGAATTTCCTGAAGGCCGATCGCGACGGCATATTGGTGCTGCAAGAGCCATTTGGCGCTCGCGCACGCCCCGCCTTGCTGGTCGCCGCAGCACTGGTTGCAAGCTTTGGACTGGGATGGACCGGGGGCCTGAACTGGTCCCATTTCGCAAGCGAGCTCGGTCTTGTCGAAGTGGCGCAGAAGGAAGCGCACTCGCCGCGAATGTCGGAAGCACGATCGAGCGGCAAGATCGAAGGCGCTCGAAAGACGGCATCCGCCTCCGATTCTCCCGCCATTGTCGGAAGCATTCCCAAGCCGCCCACTTTGTTGCCGGTTGCACGCCCGGCCATGAGCCCGGCCTCCCAGGCGAATGTGAGCCCTTCCGCTTCCGCGATCGCGTTGCGGCAGCCACTGGTGGCGGCGCCTGAAACCAAGCCGGCGACGATTCCCGGCTGGATTGTTGTCGATGTTCGGGACGGCACCGCCGTTCTCGAAGGTCCCGACGGAATTCAGATGGCCGCACGCGGCGACACCGTTCCCGGGCTCGGACGCGTGGAGTCCATCGTGCGCTGGGGCAGCCGCTGGGTCATTGCCACCGCCAGCGGATTGATCGCGACGCCGTAACCGCGCGCGAACGCGGACAGTCCGGCTCATCCAGCCGATGAATTACTGCGCATAATTGAGAAATGCCGCGCTCAAGGCCGGAGACGCTTGGTCATGAACAGACTGAGCGGGTCGGGGCGATAGGTTCCGAAGGGTGGACAGTCCTGATAGCCGGATGCGCGGTAGAGCCCGATGGCTTCGGGCTGCCTTATCCCTGTCTCAAGACTGATACGATCAACGTTCCGCTGGCGGGCCGCATCTTCCAGCGCCTCGAGCAGACGCCGCCCTACCCCATTTCCCCGGGCTTCCGCACGAACGAACATGCGCTTTATTTCGGCATGTCCGGGCGCGATGATCCAGAATGCGATCGATCCGAGAAGTTCTCCGTCACGGCGAGCAACGAGAAAGACAGCATCGGGTGCCGCGAGTGCATCGACGTCAATAAGGTGATTGCTCTCGGATGGATACAGCGTCTGCAGGTAAGCGCCTGATTCAGCAATGATGCGCCGCGCATCGGCATGCCTCGGGTCTTCAGGCCCTATGCTGATCTCAGGCGTGCTCATCCCCGGCCATTCTCATACCAGGCTTAGTTCGTGTTGATGATAAACCGCAGCGTCTTTGCGCCGACGAACGACACGATATCTCCCTGCCGCTTCCAGCTGCCCACTTCCGTCAGCGCTGCGATCAACTCGTCATCGGCTTGCGCGCGGTCCGGCGGACAGGAGCGGTTTTCCATCGCACCCATGACGAAGATCACGGTGTTGCCGGCCACCGAGAACTGACCCTTCCCGCCCTTGCACCAGAGTTCCAGCGCCACCTCGCCGGCATCGCCGATGTCGAGGTTGGGAATCCGCTTCGAACCGGGCATGCGGTTCACGTCGAGTTGCATTTCCATCCCGAACGGAAAGCCGTCATCGGCGAACGCCGGGCCGAGCGGCAACACGGTTGCGAATACCAGCAGCGAAGCGGCGGCCGCCCGGGCCATACGTACGAATGAAATCATGTACCCTCTCGAAAATACCGGACCCAACCGCGCCGCGCGCCGTTCTATTGGACGATGACGTGATTGGCTAGGGCCGTGGACGCCACCGGCCGACAAATTGCAGCCGGTTTCGTCCGTCTTTGCGTTCCATCCCTGACCATCTATCCTTCGTGAGATGATGTCGGGTTTGGTCGAAATAGCTGAAGAAAGGATCATGTTGCGGTGAAGCAGCGAACCATCCTCGTCAATGACCGAATGCAGCGAGGATATCGCTACGCTCTTGTTGCGCCGGCCGGCCGCAATTTTGATCCGGACTTCCGCCCGGACCTTACGCCGTCGGAAATGCTGCACCTCGGCGTCTTCGGCGGCAAATACATGACCGACTGCACCGACGAATTTCCCGCCAGCTGGTTTGCCAAGGCAAGGCTCTCTCCGGAACGCTCCGATCCCAAGGTGAACTTTTTCGGCGTTGCCGCCAGCCAGCCGCTCTCGGTGTGGCGCAAGAAGGGCTGGATCTATCCGGACGACCCGCGCGGCTGGTTTCAATGGTACTGCCGCTACTACCGCGGCCGGCGGCTGCCGGACGAGGATGCGCGGCAGATCAAGCGCTGGGCCGCGATCCGCAGGCATATTCGCCAGTTACAGATGAATTGCGAGCGGGGAGATATCTTCTGCCGGAAAGGTCAACGGCAGGCACTGTTGCACTGGGCATACGACAGCCGCAAGCTCTGACGTCAAAATACGAAAACTCTTCGTGAGCCGGATCTGTCCGACACACAAACACAGTGCCGACCATGAAAAATCCCCGCGGCACTGGCCGCGGGGATTTCTGTCAGATCGCGTCGATGGCCGCCCTATTTCAGGACCATCTCCGTAAACGGATAGACGTAGGCCTGCAGCATGACCAGGAGGCCGACGAGACAGGCCAGTGCGATCGAATGCTTGAACACGAAGCGCAGGATCGTGCTTTCGTGTCCATACCAATTGGTGGCGGTGGAGGCGACCACGATCGATTGCGCGTCGATCATCTTGCCCATCACGCCACCGGAGGAGTTGGCGGCGGCCATCAGCACCGGGGACAGACCGAGCTGTTCGGAGGTGATCTTCTGCAGATTGCCGAACAGGATGTTCGACGCGGTGTCCGATCCCGTCAACGCCACGCCGAGCCAGCCGAGCAGCGTGCCGAAGAAGGGATAGAGCACGCCGGTTGCAGCGAAGGCGAGACCAAGCGTCGCGTCGACGCCCGAAAGCCGCGTCAACGTGCCGATCGCCAGCATCGCCGAGATCGTGATCAGCGAGATCGCGCACAGCCTGATGGTTCGGCCATATTCTCCGATCATCCTGGCCGGGCTATAGCCCGCCAGCAGGCCGGAAACGATCGCTGCAATCAACATGCCCGTGCCGGTGAACGACAGATAGGTGAACGCGAATACCGCCCCTTCCGGTGTCGGCTTCGCTGCCACCGGCGGCACCTTGTTGATCATGTTGTGCAGCTCGGGAACGGGATAATTCCAGGTGAAGATCGAGTTCGCCCAGGTCTTGAATCCGCCGTTGCCCCAGATCAGCATCACGATGCAGACGATGATCCACGGCAGCAGCGCGCTCCAGAGTTGGCTCTGGGTCAGCGGCGTCGTGTCCATGGGTTTCGGTGCGGCCATGGTCGCCGCCGATTCATCGTGGCCGCGCAGCGCCGCCGATCGCCAGAGCTGCTTGGGTTGCCACACCCTGAGGAACAGGATCAGGCAGCCCATCGAGATCAGCGAGGCGCCGATATCGACGATCCAGGGGTTGATGTAGTTCGAGATCACGAATTGCGGGATCGCGAACGAAAGGCCGGTCACCAGAATGGCCGGCCAGACCTCCTTCATGCCCCGCCAGCCGGCGAAGGCCCATACCACCCAGAACGGCACGATCAGCGAAAACACCGGCAATTGCCGACCGACCATCGCGCCGAGGATGTAGGGATCGAGTCCCGTGACCGAGGCGAGGCCCTGGATCGGCGTACCCAGCGCGCCATAGGCCACCGGCGCGGTATTGGCGATCAGCGACAGGCCGGAGGCGGCCAGCGGAGAGAAGCCGAGGCCGATCAGGACCGAGCCGGTGATCGCAACCGGCGTGCCGAAACCCGACGCGCCCTCGAAGAACGCTCCAAACGAAAACGCGATCAGCAGTAGTTGCAGGCGCCTGTCCTCGGTGACGCCGCCGACCGCGCGTTTCAACAATTCAAATTGGCCGGTTGCCACCGTGAGCTGGTAGAGAAAGATGACGTTCAGCACGATCCAGCCGATCGGGAAGAACCCGGCGACAACGCCGAGCAGCGAGGCACGGATCGACATCCCCGCCGGCATCGTGAAGATGAAGATCGCGATCAGGTTGGTCAGGATCACGGCGATGATCGCCGCAATGTGTGCCTTGACCTTGCCGCTGGCGATCAGCACCAGCAGCGTGACCACAGGCACGGCAGCGGCGATCGTCGACAGCGCCGCATTGTTGAGCGGATTATAGATTTGATTCCACATTTGCGCTTCCCCACATTGTTATTCAGCGTGCCTGCCGTCGTGGACGGCCGGCGCGGCCGACGGATGCGGGACGACCCCTGGCGGGATTGTGTCCTCCGGCTTCGCCAAAGGTCCCCTCACAACCTCGCGAAGTTTGATGGCCACCACCCCTCGCCGTTCCGGCCATGCTAGGCTCACGGCGATATATGCGACAAGCTGCCGCAGACCGGAAATTGCATAATCTTTAGTCGCACGCCTGCCAATTCTTCCATCCCTTCAAGGCCTTGATGGCCATCCTCCGGAGACAGTGAATCTGTGAACAACATTCGCTCGACGCTCGCGACGGTATGGCGCATTGCCGTTCCGTATTTCAATTCCGAGGACAAATGGGCCGGCCGCGGCCTGTTGGCCGCGGTGATCGCCATCGAACTGGCGCTGGTCGGAAACGACGTGCTGATCAACCTGTGGCGCGCCCGCTTCTACAACGCGCTGCAGGACAAGGATTGGGACGCTTTCGTCCGCGAAATGCTGGTTTTTTGCGCGCTGGCCGCGGTGCTGGTGGCGCTCCAAGTCTATCAGCTCTACCTGAACCAATGGCTGCAGATCCGCTGGCGTAACTGGATAACCAGCAAGTACCTCACGGAGTGGATGCACAACGCGAATCACTACCGCATGCAGATGCAGGGTGACGCGGCCGACAACCCCGACCAGCGCATGAGCGACGATGCCAAGCTTTTCGTCAACCAGACGCTCGCGATCGGGCTTGGCCTGCTCAGCGCCGTCGTCTCGCTGGCGTCCTTTGTCGTCATCCTCTGGGGCTTGTCAGCGGCAGCACCGTTGGCGCTGTTCGGCGCCGATTTCTCGATCCCCGGCTATCTGGTGTGGGCCGCGCTGATCTACGCCATCTTCGGCACCGCGTTGACGCAATGGATCGGCTCGCCGCTGGTCAACCTCAATTTCGGCCAGCAGCGGCTGGAGGCGGACTTCCGCTTCAACCTGGTGCGGGTACGCGAGAACTCCGAGCAGATCGCGTTGCTGAAGGGCGAGCCCGCCGAACGCGAGCGGCTGTTGCAGCGCTTTTCGCGCGTCATCGCGAACTGGTACGACATCATGAGCCGCACCAAGCGGCTGACGGCCTTCACCCAGAGCTATGGACAGGCAGCGGTGGTCATACCCTACGCGCTGATCTCGCCCGCCTATTTCGCCAACAAGATCCAGCTGGGTGCGCTGACCCAGACTGCGGAAGCCTTCGGCAAGGTGCAGGACTCGCTGTCCTTCTTCGTCACGGCCTACCGCACCATGGCGGAATGGCGCGCGGTCGTCGCCCGTCTCGACGGCTTCGAGAGCTCGATCAGGAGCGCTGAAAGGCTCGCGGCCGATCCAGCCTCGGTCCACAGCGTGGCCACGCCCAACAGCGAGATCACCTTGCCGCAGCTTCTGGTCAAGCTGCCAAACGGTGCACCGCTGGTCGCGGCCGACAATTTCAGCCTGCGTCCCGGCGAACGTACGCTGGTCACCGGCCCGTCCGGTGCCGGCAAGTCGACGCTGTTCCGCGCCATCTCCGGCATCTGGCCATTCGGCGAGGGCGTGATCGAGATTCCCGCCAACGCATCCCTGATGATGCTGCCGCAACGTCCGTATTTGCCGATCGGGACGTTGCACGCCGCCATCGTCTATCCCGGCGAAGACGCGAGCTTTAGCGCCGACAGGGTCAGCGAAGTCCTCAACGAGGTCGGCCTGCCGAAGTTCGCGGCGCGGCTGGACGAGGAGGCGCACTGGAATCGCATGCTCTCGCTCGGCGAACAACAGCGGCTGGGCCTGGCGCGGGCGCTGTTGCATACGCCGAGCCATCTCTTCCTCGACGAAGCCACCGCCTCGCTCGACGAGCCCTCGGAAGCGGCGCTGTACACCATGCTGATCGGGAAATTGCCTCAGACAACCATCGTCTCGATCGGTCATCGCGCAACGCTGGAGGCCTTCCATGAGCGCAATGTGACGCTGGTACGCGACGGCGACCGCTTTACCTTGCAGGAGGGCAAGCCGGCATAACCGCGTTTGCCGGCTTTGCGGAGCGGCCTACAACCAGCGCCGCGGCCACGGCTGGCGTCGCACGCCGCGGTGCCAGGCATAGGCGAACGCGGTCAGGAGCACGGCGCCTGCCAGCACCGGCGCCAGCAGGAACGTCGATGGCAGATTGCCTGATACGACCAGCAGCGGATTGATGCCGGCTGGCGGGTGAAAGGTCCCGGTCACATACATCGCCAGAATGGCAGCGCCGACCGCTGCGGCCGCGGCCCAGGCCTGCGGCCCGGTCAGCTTCAGCATGGCGAGGCCAACCAGCGCCGATATCAGGTGACCACCGATCAGAGCGCGTGGCTGCGCCGGCTCCACGTCAGGCGATCCGATCACCAGCACGATCGAGGTGGCGAATGGAATCACCGCAAGCGGATAATGCGCGGCGAACGAGAACAACTCCATCAAACCAATTGCGATGGCGCCACCCAGCCCGGCGACCGCGCCCGCCACGACGCTGCGGTGATCGTTGCGGGAGATCGCATTCCGCAGCCCGCGCCGCCAATCCCGTTTCATCAGTTCCACCCAAAAAGAAAGGGGCGGCAGATCGCTCTGCCGCCCCTCGTCTTCGACAGGAAGATCTTACTTCAGGTTGGTCATCGCGGTCAGGTCAGCCGAGAGCTTGACGATGCCGGCCGCGCCGCACCAGTTCGAACCGACGCCCGACGGATTGATCGGGGTCACGAACGTACCCTGGTTTACAGCGAGGTTGCCGCGAGCCGAGAAGTCGCTGGTGAAGGCGTTGCAATCACCCTTCGACAGGTTGGTGTCGGAGTAGCGGAAGTCCAGCGTGAACACCTTGTAGGTGAAGCCGATGCCGACGTTCCAGGTGTTGTAGTCGGCATAGTTGATGCCGTTCGGGAACGCCGGAACGCCGTAGAACGAGTCCGAGGTGCCGAGCCACTGACGGCCGAATTCACCCGACACGTACATGCCGATGCCGCTGGCGCCGAACCAGGCGGTCGGTGCAACCGCCTTGCCGACGACCGAAGCGTAGGTGCCGGGCGCTCCGCTGTTGAGGAAGCTCGGCGTATAATAGACGTTACCGCCGGCCGAGAAGTTGTCGTTAAAGGTGTAGTTCACCTTGCCGTAGACTTCGAAGAAGCTGACGTCCTTCTTCAAGACGTTGCCGTTGACCAGCGCGTTGAGGGCGCAATCTGCACCTTGAAAATTGCCGGCAAAATCGACGCCGTTGCCGCCGAATTGGCAGGTACCACCCGGATACATGTAGCCCCAGGCGCCGACGTCGAAGGCGAACTGGCCGACCGTCAGGCGGGCGCCGCCGTAGGCGTCGATTTCAGCCGCCGCGCGGTTCGGGAACGAGATGCTCGCTCCGCCCAGACCGACATAGAGCTGGAAGTCCTTGGTGACGTTGTAGCGCGGTTCGAAATAGACGTTGACCGACGGCTTGTGGTTGGACTGCGTGATGCCGCGGAAGATGTAATCGTTGGTGATGCCACCGCCGAAAGCGATGTCCCAGGGATCGAACGGAGCCGGCGGCGGAGCCTTGACAGCCTTCAAAGGCATATCCGCAGCGAGAGCCGAACCCGATACCATTGCCAGCGCCGTTGCTAACAAAGCCAGTTTCTTCATAACAATGATCCCCATCACTCTTCTTGACAGTCCCGTTCCGGCGCCCCCCAAGGGCATGCGATAACCGACTGCGGCCAAATGTCTTAGCGTGGCTACACAGTGGTGCGCGGTGTCATAATCGAGAAGCAAAAAAGGCAAGCATCTGCCGCCTTTTTAGGCGTTCTTGCCCTTTCGATAAATGTTGTCCTCGTGTGTTGCATTCTCACAACAATTCCAAGACCGTCGATGCACGGAAAACTGCATATGGAATTGAAAAAGCCAGCAGCGTCAGGAGAGCCGAGCAGGCTTTTTCGCGAATCAACCTGTCCGTGAAAATACGGATTCTGTCGCGCCGGACAGCACCAACGAACCCGGACAGCGCCAACGGAAAAGGCCGCAGCGATGAACGCTGCGGCCTTGAGAAATGCTGATCCGGGACGACCGTCTAGTTGTGGTCGCCGCCGTTGGAAGAGCCAGCTCCCCATGAGGGATTGGACGGTTCCGGGCTCGCCCAGCTCGGCGCCGGTGCGGACTCAGCTTCCGGCTCGTGCGTCTCCATTGCGGGCTCCGGCGCGGGAGCGGCAGGCTTGGCAGCCGCCTTCCTCTTCTTTGCCGCGCTCTTCTTGGCTGCCTTCTTTGGCGCTGCGGCCTTTGACTTCTTGGCGGCCTTCTTGGCGGATTTCTTCGCGCCCTTCTTGGCCGCCTTCTTCGCCGATTTCTTCGCGGCCTTCTTCGATGCCTTCTTTGCGGACTTCTTCTTCGCCACTACGGCCTTCTTGGCTTTCTTAGCCTTCTTGGCCTTCCCCTTCTTACTCTTCTTCGCCATCTGGTCCTCCTGTTGGCGCTGTCCATGTGTCGAGCGCTTCGATTAGTCCGTGGGCCAGACCGGAGCGACACTTCTCAGAAGTGCCCTCCCGCTCCATCCCTTGTCCGGGCGTTATCTTCGGGCAAACGGTTCGCGTTTGTCCCGAGGAAACCGGATGCCATTCCCGCCATCCACATACGGGGGCCGTTCCGGATCACGCCCGCAGGCCGATCGATCATTCAGTCCTGGCCGATCGATCCAGGCTTGGGACCTCCTGTCGCCCAATCGAGAAGCTCAATCGTGTGCACCACAGGAACTGACGTACCGCCGGCAATCTGAACCATGCATCCAATATTGCCTGCAGCGATCATGTCCGGTTTGACTGTCGCAATGTTGGCGATCTTCCGATCGCGCAACCTGCTCGCAATGTCGGGCTGGAGAATGTTGTAGGTCCCCGCCGAACCGCAACACAAATGGCTCTCGGGCACATCTTTCACCACGAATCCATTCTTGGAAAGCAATTCTTTCGGAAGCCC